>Ga0307470_10000292_pt1 | contig 30042 bp, 27 predicted proteins | sample atmos_gasesAM3C__FD_204565 | JGI IMG/M metagenome (GOLD analysis project Ga0307470, IMG submission 204565) | Hardwood forest soil microbial communities from Morgan-Monroe State Forest, Indiana, United States - atmos_gasesAM3C_05 | ecosystem: Environmental > Terrestrial > Soil > Temperate forest... | reverse complement strand
ACCGTGATCAGTGAGCACGACACGCGGAGAGCCCGGTGCCGGGAAACTGGCACGCCGGGTTCGGGTCGGCGGCCTGCGGAAACGGACCGGCCGAAAGGCCAGCACCGCGCCGCAGGCCGACCGCACTGACTCCCTGCGAGGGTCTGTCAACTTTGAGGGCCTTCGTCCAGCGGTTGGACCAGCGTTGGTGGCCGGTGTCGGTGGGGTCGAGGCTCATGATGGCCAGGTAGACGCACTTGAGTGCGGCCTGTTCGGTGGGGGGGTGGCCGCGGGCGTTTGACCGCGCGGATCTCGGTGGGGAAGGCCAGGAACGGCACGAGCTCGGCCCAGGCGTTGGTCCACACAGCCGGATGATGGCCGGGTAGCGGGCCTGGTACCTCTCGCCGAGCTCGGTGAGCCGGTCGAGCGCGGCGGCCAGTACTTCGCGCCCTCGCCGTCGCCGTGCTCGCCGGCCCACACCCCGAGGATGTCGCGGGTCCCGTCGCAGGTTACGGCCAGCGTGAGGTAGATCGGCCGGTTGGCGACCTGCCCGCCCTGTCGCCGAAAGCGAGACCACCAGGTCGGCCAGCCCGGACACCCCGACGCTGCGCTTCACCACGATCCTCGGCCCGAAACAGGGGTCCTGGCCGGACGTCGACATCCGCGCGAGGGTGCGCAGGACCTGTCGTGGAGGGACTTTGGACTCTAGGCTGGGGTCTCACGGGCCGGGAACCTTGAGGCTGTCAGTCGGGAGATCCGGGGGGACAACATGATGCCGTTGCTCTGGCGTGGCGGTCGCCGCCAGTTCGTCGAACACTCGAACCGACCGATGTTGGAGTCCTGGTTCAGCACCGAGCTTGACCTTTCGGCTGCCGAGCGTCACCTGGCCGACGTACTGTACACCTTGTACCACGAAGACCGGTTAGAGGCCCCACGCCTGGTTGACCGGACGCTCCATGGATCGGTGCGGCCGGACTTCGCGGCGAGCCTGATCACCGGGCGGGTCAACGGCGAGGAGAAGCTCGTCTCCGAGGACGCGCTGATCGAGGTACGGCTCTATGCCACGGACACGCGCTGCACGCTGTACCTCGGCATCGCGGTCCTCGGGCGGAACAGGCCCCGCCGGCACGAGCGAGCGCTGCTGGTCGACTACGTGCGCACCTGGCAGGAGGGCGATCCCTCGCTGGCCGAGATCCCCGCGTGTGACTACGGGATCTGAGCGGCGCTGTCAGCCGCGGGACGGGTCACGCGACGCAGGCCGATCGATCACGACAGGCAGCTGAGTGTCGACCCCCGGCAACGGACAACTGAACGGACAACTGAGCTGACGACCGGTCATCCCCAACGCACCGCGCAGGTCCGCGTGGGTCAGGTCCGCCCCAACCAGGTTCGCGCCGGTCAAGTTCGCCCCGGCCAGGTTCGCGCCTGCCACATATGCGCCGCCCAGGTCCGCCTCCCTGAGGTCCGTGTCGGTCAGGTTCGCGCCTCCCAAGTTCGCGCCGCCCAGGTCCGCGTGGGTCAGGTTCGCGCCGGCCAGGTTCGCGCCTGGCAGGCGAGCGTGGGCCACAGACGCGCGGGTCAGGTCTGCCTCTGCCAGGGAGGCATGGGTCAGGTTCGCGCCGGCCAGCACCCCGCCAGCCAGGTCCGTACCGATCAGGTCCGCGTGGGTCAGGTCCGCCCCAGCCAGGTTCGCGCCAGCCAGGTCCGCCCCAGCCAGGACCGCGCCGGTCAGGTCCGCCCCAGCCAGGTTCGCGCCGGCTAGGTTCGCCCTGGCCAGAGACGCGCCAGCCAGGTGCGCCCCGGCCAGGTCCGTACCGGTCAGGTGCGCCCCGGCCAGGATCGCGCCACTGAGGTGTGCGCCGGTCAGGTCGAGCGCCCTGGTGCCGTCGTGGCTGGTGTCCCGGCGGCCGAGGACGGTGAGAACCGACTGGACATCGGCCCGCGGCGCGGTGCGGTTCGCGGCGGGGGAAAGTGTGTGTTCGCGAACGAATGCGGTGAGTATCTCGGTGATGGCTGGCTGGTCAGGTGCCGAGTCGCGCATGACGCGCTCCAAGGCGTAGACACCGCCGAGCCGGACATCGAGGGTCGATGAGCCGAGGTGCTCGATGGCCTTGCTAAGCTGATCGGTGATCTGACCTTCCGCGTTGATCTTAAGCTGGTGGTTGGTCGAGCGTTGCGCCAGCCCGGTGAACAGCAGCGCGGCCACCGCCACGACCGTCGTCACGAGTTGCGACCCAGCCTGAAGACGCTGGCCCCACTTCCGCCGGCTGCCGGCCGACCGGGAGGCGGCCTGCCGCTGCCGCCGCAGCCATCCAGGACGCGCTATCGTCCCGCTGGCCTTCTGTCGCCTGGACCCCACAAGCACATCATTCGCGACTCATGCTCCCGATGGCGCCAGTTACTCAATTCATGCGGAAATCAGCGGGCATTTCTCCGTCACGAGCCGTTCGAGCAGGGCAATGGCGTACGCTGGTCCGGCCGGGCGGTGATCTCGTCTCTGAATCCGTTCCGCGGCCGCCGATATTCTGGGTCTGCCAGCATCGTTGACACCGTCTCGCGCACGGTTTCCGGTGTAGCCGACGGCGTCGAGCACCCGCGCGACTACGAGCACCGACGGCAGGCCATGGCCAGCGCGCCGATCACGCTGCCCGACCCGCCGTGCGAGACGACGACGCTGCAGCGCGGCAGCACCACCGACTGGGGGACGTACCGCTCAACATGCACGTGTGCGGGCCGCGGGCCGAGCTCCGCGGGATCGATGTGGTGCCCACGGTGACGACGTCGGTGACGGGCAGGTCGCGCAGCCCCGTGAGCACCCGGGAGAACAGGTCGCCGGACTCGGTGTTGAACACGGTGCCGAGGGGTGAGGTAGACCGTCGGCGCGGTTCGGCGACCAGATCGGTGCGGCCGAAGGAGCCCGCCGCGATGACGAGCACGGTCGCATGCGGAAGCCCGAGGCGCTCGGCGGCGACCCACTGCCGAAGTCGGTCTCGTCGCGCACGACACGTCGGGCCGCCATTCGGCGCATATCGGGAGGATGCTCGCGGACCGTTCACCCGCCCCGTCACGGGGCGAAGTGCTCACGAAGCTCCCGGGCCTCCCGTTCGGCGCTGAGCGGGCGGAGCAGGGCACCCGTGTGGGTGGGCTGCCGTCACCCACCCCCGCGGCGAAGACGGCGAACCCGCGGCCTCGACCGCCGAGACCATCGAAGGCCCGCCTGAGAAGGCCACCGTATGGCCCGCGGCCGCCGCGGCGTGGGCGATCGGGACGAGTGGTTGGTAGTGGTCGTTGCCACCGACGAATGTGAAAAGGATCCGTACCGCGCCGTCCCTTCGTGCGCAAGCTGAGGACTCGATGCTCCCGGAGGCTCGGCGCTCTTGGAAGCTTGTGCATATCGCACGGTTTTGGCGTTGCGGCTTGACTGTTCCCCTTGCTGGGGTGTCTACCTGTTTCTCTACATCGATACCTTAGGTCAGTCACGTTCCGGGAGGACGGGCATGCAACGCAGGTACGGGTCGAAGGCCGTGGTCGCCGTGGTGGCGTTGGCCAGCACATTTGGCGGGACGGGCGCCGTCGCCCAAGCGCGGTCCGCCGCCCGGCCGGTGGTCGCCCTACCGAAGGCCGCGCCGCAGGCCCCCGTCCCGGCCAGCACGGTCACCCTGGTCACCGGCGACAAGGTGCGGCTGTTCAGCCGGCCGGGCGGCCAGCCCGCCGTCGGGATCGAGCCGGCCCGGGGCCGCGAGCGCATCGGGTTCCTGCATGAGACGCACGCTGGCCCCAGCGGCACCGACATCAGCGTCATACCGTCCGACGCGGTGCCGCTGCTGGCCGCCGGCAGGCTGGACCCGAGGTTGTTCGACGTCAGCGCGCTGGTCCGGCAGGGCTTCGCCGACACGCGCCCGACGCTGCCGCTGATCCTCGAGTACGGCGACGCCGCCACCGCCCGGGCCGCCGCCACGCGGCCTGCCGCGCCCGCCGCCACGACCGTCCGGGCGCTGCCGAGCGTCCACGGCACGGCGGTGCGGCAGGACCGGCGGCGCGGCGCCGATCTCTGGCGCTGGCTCACCGCCCGGTCCCGGGCCGGGGCGCCGTCCACCGCGCTGAACGCCGGAGTCGCGAAGGTGTGGCTGGACGGCGTCGCCCATCCGACGCTGGACGTCAGCGTGCCGCAGATCGGCGCGCCCACCGCCTGGCAGGCTGGCTTCACCGGCTCGGGTGTCACCGTCGGCGTGTTGGACACCGGCATCAAGGCCGACCATCCCGACCTGGCCGGCAAGGTCGTCGAGGCACGTGACTTCACCGGCACCAGCCCGAACGCCACCGACGACATCGGTCACGGCACCCACGTCGCCGGCATCATCGCCGGGACCGGCGCGGCGTCCAACGGCCGGTACCGCGGCGTCGCGCCCGACGCGAAGCTGGTCAGCGGCAAGGTCTGCGTCCAGTACGGCTGCCCCGACTCCGCGGTGATCGCGGGCATGGAGTGGATCGCGCCGAAGGTCCGCGTCGTCAACATGAGCCTGGGCGGGGACTCCACCGACGGCACCGACCCGCTGTCGCAGGCCGTCAACAACCTGACCGCACAGTACGGCACGCTTTTCGTCGTCTCCGCGGGCAACGACCGCTCGATCGACATACCCGACCCGACCCAGGGAGTCACCGCGCCGGCCACTGCCGACGCCGCGCTGGCCGTCGGCAGCGTGACCAAGCAGGACCAGACCAGCCCGTTCTCCCCGCCGGGGCCACGGCGCGGCGACAACGCCGTCAAGCCGGACATCGCAGCGCCGGGCAGCGACATCGTGTCCGACCGGGCGGCCGGCACCCCGGCCGGCGACGCCAACCCGGTCGACGCCAACTACGCCCGGCTGTCCGGGACGTCGATGGCCGCGCCGCACGTGGCCGGAGCCGCCGCGATCCTGGCCCAGCAGCACCAGGACTGGACGGCCGCCCGGCTCAAGCCGACCCTGATGAGCACCGCCCAGCCCACCGCCAGCGTGTTCGAGCAGGGCGCCGGCCGGGTCGACGTGGCCCGGGCCGTCACCCAGCAGGTGACCGCCACCGGCGGCAGCCTCAGCTACGGCTTCTTCGCCTGGCCGCACGAGCAGCGGGTCACCAAGACGGTCACCTACCGCAACGACGGCGCCGCCGCCGTCACGCTCAGCCTCAGCCTGGCCGCCACCGGGCCGGACGGCGGCCCCGCCCCGGCCGGCCTGTTCACCGTCTCCGCCAGCCGGCTCACGGTGCCCGCGCATGGCACCGCGAAGGTCGGCGTCACCGCGCGGCCGGCGGCCGCCGGAGCCACGGCGGCCGGCGGGTACGGCGGCCGGCTGACCGCCAGCGCCAACGGGATCGCCGTACAGACCGCGCTGGCCGCCGTACTGGAGCCGGAGAGCTACAACCTGACGGTGCGGCTGGCCAGCCGGACCGGGCATCTCAACTCCGGCCTCGCCTCGGCGGTCAACACCCAGACCGGCCAGGCGTACGGCCTGCGCCCGTTCACCGCCGACCCCGCCGGGCGCACCGGTACCGCGGTGGTCCGGCTGCCCAAGGGCAGCTACGACGTCAACGCCATCGAGCTCGACGACGACCCGGCCAACCCGGCCCGGCCGCTGGCAGTCACGCTGATGTCCCGCCCCGGCCTCGCCGTGGGCAGGGACACCGTGGTGACGCTGGACGCCACCGACGCCCGGCCGGTGACCACGGTGGTCGACCGGCGCGACGCCGCGCTGCAGTTCGGTGAGCTGGGGCTGGTGTCGGGCAACCCGGCCGGCGACCGCACCAACACGCTGAGCTGGCTGGCCGGTCCCGGCCAGCGGCTCTTCGCCGCGGCAACCCGCCCGGTCACCGACCACACCTATGCCTTCTTCTACCGTGCCACCCTTGCCGCCGGCACGCCCGGCGCCGACCCGGGGGCGTACGTCTACCACCTCGCCTTCCTCGAACGCGGTCACATCCCGGTCCCGATCTTCGTGGCGCATGACCGCGACCTGGCGACGGTGAACGCCGCGTACTACACCCAGGGGGTGCCATCGCAGGCGCTGCGCATCGACATCTCCCGCATCGCCTTCCCAGGGGCTGGCAGCGGGGTGTACCAGCAGTACCCGCACACGCTGCCAAGCCGGCGCACCGAGCTCTACACCGCCAACCCCGACGTCACCTGGGCGCACGTCCTGGCGATCATCGCCCCGGACGGGTCGGACAACGAGATCAACTGGTCGGTCCGCTCCTACCAGCCCGGGCGCTACTCGGCCGACTGGAACCGGGCGCCGCTCGGCCCCGCCTTCGGCTACGGCCCGGACGGCTGGGGCGTGTACCGCGCCGGCAGCCAGCTCGCGGTCCTGCTCAACCCGGTGTCCGGCAACGATCCCGAGCAGTTCACCCAGGCCCCGCTCGGCCTGACCGGCACCCTCACGCTGTCCCGGGAGGGGGCCGTGCTGGGCACCAGCCAGACTCCGGACATCGGCGTGTTCGACATCCCGGACAGCCCGGGCACGTACGTCCTGCGCACCACCGGCGTCCGCGTCGTGCCGTGGTCAGTGATCGGCACGAAGGTCGACGTGGCGTGGACCTTCCACGACCCTGGGGCGGCTGCCCCGGCGGTGCCGCTCCCGCTGTTGGTGGTCCGGGCCCGCGGCGAGGTCGACGCGCAGGACCGGGCACCGGCGGACCGACCGTACACCCTGTCGCTGCTCGTGCAGCACCAGCCGGGGTCGACGGTGTCGGCGGTCACCGACCTGCGGGTCGAGGCGTCGTTCGACGATGGCGCCACCTGGACGTCGGTGCCGACCGTCCGGTCCGGGGACGGTGGCACCGCCACGCTGCGCAACCCGGCGGGCAACGGCTTCGTGTCGCTGCGGATCACCGCTGCCGACGCCGCCGGCAACGCGGTCACCCAGACGGTGACCCGGGCCTACCAGACGGCGCCGGCAGGCTGAGCCGGGAAAACTGAGAGGGCTGGCGGCTATCCGGCTGGCGGCTATCGGGCCGACGCGACGGTGGCTGCGAGCAGGCTGACCACGAGCGCCGAGCCGGTGAGCAGCGCGAGCCGGCGCTGGTTCCGCTGCCACTGCTCGTTCCAGCCACTGCCGGTACCGCCGTCCGGGCTGTACCGCAGGCTGGCCGTCGTCATCAGCGCCCGGCCGAGGCCGAACCCGACCCCGGCGGCCAGCGCGGCGGGGACCGACGCCAGCAGCAGGACGGCGGCACCGGCGGCGTACGGCAGGCCGCTCGGCAGGTACGTGCGCGCTCCGGTGCCCATCTCGATGCCGAACTGCAGCGGGCCGAGGTGCCGGCCGAACCGGAAGACGCTCTCCGGCACCAGCCGCCGCGCCTCCGGCAGAGTGATGGAGAGGACGCCCGCCTCCTTGAGCAGTACGACGGCGAGCGCGGTGCCGACCAGCGCCCAGCGGGCCGGCTCGGGCAACGGTGCACGCAGCAGCGAACCGGCCACGACCAGGACCGTCGCGGTGATCATGCCGCCGACGGCGAGTCCGGCGTCGAACGCCAGGGCGGGGGTACCTCGCCAGACCGGCGAGCTCAGCACGAGGGCTGAGTTCCTGCTTCAGGTGGAGCCGCTGACGGCGAATCCCGCGGCCGCGCCCATCATCAGCCAGACGCCGACCGCCAGCCAGGCACCCACCGCGAGCCAACCAGGCCTGGCCGTGCCATCGCTGGCGGCCAGCCCGCTGGTGGCCAGCGCGGCACCGGCCAGCCCGAATGACGCCGCCGACACCGCGCCTGCCACCCGGACCGGATGCCACCGTCGACGGCGTACCGCCGCCGTACCCCCCGTACTGCTCCCCATCGGGCTCAGATCGACGACCGGCAGATCGTCAGGAAGGTCTGGCCGGTGTAGCCGCCGCCCCAGAACGTGGAGAACCCGTCGGAGCAGCGGTACACCCGCCCGTCCGGCGTGGTCCACCGCCAGGCGTTCTTGGTGAGGAAGCTGCCGCACGCCACGGAGATCGGCGTGTGGTCGACCTGGACGCCGTTCTCGTTCCAGGTGCCGTACTTGTGCCAGCCGGCGTTGCAGAAGATGCTGCCCCGCCAGGTACCGCCGAAGCACGCGGCGTAGGAGTTGACGTACGCGCCGCCGGTGTCGGTCAGCTCGGCGTACCCGGTGGGGTAGGCGTCCTTGCAGTCGTTGCGGTCCCAGCCCGCCATCGCGTACGGTCCGATCTCCGCCGCCGCCCTCCGGGTGCCGAAGGCGCCGGCCAGGCTCAGCGCCGTGGCCCCGATCGTCATCGCGCCGAGCGCCATCGCCTTGAGCACGGTCCGGCGGGCGCCAGTGACGTTCAGGTCCGCGAGGGCGGTCGACCTCGCCGCCCCCGGCGGAGCCTGGCCGTGGTCAGGAATCTGCTCGAACGTCAGCGACACCGGACATCCCCTCTTTTGACACGAGTGCCCGCCAGTCGGGCAACACCTTGTCCACCTCGTCCACCCGTACCGGCAGCAGCAGCCTGCGCACCCGACCGGAGCCGTCGACCAGCATCAGCAGCGGGGGAGACAGGTGCGAGACCGCGCGCCAGGCCTCCCGGTCGCTGACGATCCGCAGCGTGCCCGCGACGTCCGCCCAGGTCGCGGCCGGCTCGTGGGTGAGCAGGGTCGCACCGGCCGCCCGCTTGGCCAGCCGTCCGGCGACCTCCAGGCACAGCGGGCAACCGGAGTCCACTGCAGCCACGATGCGCTGGCCACCATCGGCGAACCGTTCGCCGAGGACAAGGTCTGGCTGCGCGGTCGCGAACCCGTCCGGGTCGCGGATGACGGCGTTACGGAGCAGCCGAACCTCGCGCATGACCGCCGCCAGGCCGAAGTAGAGGACGGCGATCGCGACCCAGGTGATGACGGAGAAGGCGACCCACGGCGACATGTCGGACCCTCAGCCCGCATGCCAGGCGACGTCGATCTCGTTCAGCCAGTCCAGCCGCTGCCGCTCGGTCGTCGCGGTGGTGTCGGCGAGATGGACCTCGGCCAGTCCGGCGGCGCAGCCCAGGACGTAAGAGTGCCGGCTCGCTGTGGTCGAGCTCTCCGCGCCGGGGTACGGGGCCTTCCACACCTCGCCATACCGCGTCCGGGCGCCCGCGTGCCGGGGCGCCAGCGCGAGTGCCTGGCGCGGCCCGGGGATCGCCAGCGAGCCATGGTCCCTGACCACGACCACGAGGTGCTCGGTCATGGTGTCCAGCAGGGTGGCCGCGCGGGGTGTGACGACCATGCCGGCGACCCGGTCCTCGATCCGCAGCGCGCTGAACAGGGCGAACACCCGCTCGCGGTGCGGTGCCGGGCCGGCGAAGACGGTCATCAGCTCGTGGTACGGCCCTAGCAGGGTCGCCCATGACGACTGCTTGTCGTGGGCCTCGGCGACAACCACCTCGCGGCCGTGTACGACCAGCCGGTCGCGCTGGGCCGCAGGCGCCACGTGGGTGCAGGCGAAGTCGTGGTACCCGCGCGGGCCGACCTGGAACCCGGTGCCGAAGGACCCGGCCGCGAACCGCACGCTGGCGACGACGTTCGACACCGGCGCCGCCGCCGGCAACCCGACCCGCACCCGGGCGCCGCTGGGCGCGACCAGATCCAACCTCTGCACCGCCATGGACACCCTCCTACCTGATGCGTCGGGCCAGACCCTAGACCCAGCCGAAATAGGGATCAACGGGAGATCTTCACAACCTTTCGGCGCGGACAACTTTCCACCGCCAGCCCGCCTGCGGGTGGAAGTCGGGGAAGCGCCAGATCACGCCGCAGCGGGCATCTGCGGCCCCGGCCCGTCTCGTCAGCCGAGTGCCTGCGCGGCCACGCGGCGACGTCCACCCGCCTCAGCGGGTAGATCGAACAGCCGGTCCGGGCTGCCGTGTCGGGGAGGCAGGCGCTGCGGTCGTCGGGGCCGTGCGAGGCGGCTGTCGTGCCGCCGACCGCTTACCGGCATGGCAACCTCGTCATTCGGTCGAGATGTTTGCCGCTGCCTGCTCGACGACCCGAGTGACAGCGTTGACCATGTTCAGTGCAACGTGCATATCAACCACCTTGCTTGGAATGCTCAGCTTGCCGTCGACGTAGTCGACGTACAAGGCTGCCATCTTGCCGTCGATGCCCGCCTTGGCCATCCGGTGACGCCCCTCCGACGCCCGCTTCCACGCCTCCAGCATCTGCTCATTCCGGTACGCGCCAGGAGGCCATGAGTCCATCGACGCGATGAGTTTACGGGCCAAGCTGGTGAACTTAGGCTTGTGCGCCTTGAAGTCCTCCCAGAACTTCGTCCAGGCATCGTGATCGTCAGAGTCATAGCCAGCCGCCGTGCGGCAAGACTCGAACTTGCCGAACTCCTCGCCGGAAAGAACTGCCAGCGCATAGGCGCGGGGCCACCTTCGGGCATCGAACAACGTCTTCGCATCGGCCAGGAGTTCGACGGCGTTGTGGAGCGCTGCTCGAGCCAATAGATCCAACTCGGTCGAGCTCAACGGTGTGGCCTTCGGCATCTTTGGCATTGTGTGGCTCCATCCGATAGATCAGTCCGATTGGCGGGCATGACGGGAGGCGCAGCGGTGCCCGCCAAGCCGTTGAATCGCGTAATCCAGCAGCGCCCGCGCCTCGACGGCGGCGTCGGGCCGGCACGGTAACGCTCATACGTGCCACGAACATCCTGTGGGAGCAGCGCCTCGGCGGTGGGATCGCTGAACCCCGCCACCGGTGTCCTGCCGTGGGCAGGTGGCCCGCCAAACTAGCGCGCGGCCTGGCTCTTCCAGTCATCCTCACCGTGCCCCGCATCGTCGATTGCCGCCATCGCGACACCCACCACCACTGCGGCTGCTCTGTCGAACGCAGTATCACCCCATGCAACGCAGTATCACCCCATGCTTCGGGCACGACGATCCGAACACCCGCTGCCGAACGGATCGACCGCGTCTGCCTGAGTAGATGACCCGAAGGCCAGAGACGATGGTCCACAACCCGCTAAAAGTTGGTGACATTCTCGGTCAAGTCTGCTATTTTCCCACTCGTGCGGAGCGCGGGTGGCGCCTGGCCAGCTACTGCGGGAGTCTCCGGCTTAGGCTCGGGTAGCCCGGGGGCCGTTGTCGGCTGGCCAGTGGATCCGCCTCTTGAGGCTGTTTAGATGCGATCGCGGCACCTTGTTGTCTCGCTGAAGGCGTCCCACCACAATCCCTGGAGCGATCCGCTGGGCCTGGGCGAAGGCGCGGACAGCGCTTTCGCTGAAGTCACCCCCATCGACGAACGCCTGGTATTCATGTGGCGGTAGCAGGCAGTTCCTGGCAAAACGGTTCGCCGTCTCCTCCTCGACGTCGGGGTCGGCTGCGGACGCCAAGTCGGCAGTGTCGACGAACTGGCGGCGTCTGGGCGATGTGAGGATGTGGCCAGCCTCGTGGAAGAATGTGAACCAGAAATGATCGTCCGACTTGTGGCGCAGGCTGAGCTGGATGACTGGCCGGCCGCCGACCCAGCGGGCTGCGCCGCTGAGGTGGGTGCCCGCGAGCTCCGGGGTGAGGATGACGATGACACCGGCCTCGGCGCACATCGCCTTCACCCGATTGAAGATCTGCATAAAGGGGTCGCGGCGAGTCATAGGTCGGATCTCGTCGAGAACCTGGCGGAACCTAAGGGCATCAAAGGGAGGCGCGTCGGCTATCTCGGTCGCTTCGATCTCGCCCCAACGCAGCCATGCGGCCACGGCCTTGGGTGACGCCATGAATGTCGGCGACGAACGGAAGGCTGCTCCTGGCTCAAGCCAGTGTCGTTCGAAGGCGTCGGGGCTGCTGAGCCGGAAGAAGGAGAGCAACTCGGCGAGCGTCGTCGCCTTCGTCGCGCCACGCTGGATCAAGTGGTGCCGGATGAGGTCGTTGAGGGGGAACCCATCGACCCAACTTGCGTTGGCCTCAAGCTGCTCCTGGGCTTGGTGACGGGCCATGTGTTCACGGAACGTGGCCTCCAAGCCCGTCCAGAACCTTGCAGAGATACCGAGCGTGCGCTCAAGCTGAATGGCCGTTTCAGCGGTGATCGCCGCCTTACCCTTGATGATCTCGTTGATTGTCTTCGGCGGGCGTGCCATCCGGCGTGCCAGTTCGGACTGGGTCATCCCGCGGTCCTGCAACGCCTCAAGGAGGATCTCACCAGGAGCTACAGCCCAATCGGGCTGCCAGCCTGAGGTCGGTTCATTTGCCATGATAGTCAACCACCTCCTTGATCACGATCTTGGTTACCCGGGCTCGGTCGATCCCTCCGTGGGGCAGCTCGGGCAGCGGGTTATGGTCTGGCTCGAAGATCAGTCGATATGAGCCCCACAGGTCGACGGCAAACTCGCCGGCACGGTCTGCATGAAGCTGATGGCAGTTGCCCGGCACCCCTTCCATGTCCTGCAACGTCGGCGCGGCCGTCAACGCCGTCAGGCGACGCTTGAGACGTGGCCAGTTCTCCCCGCCCCAGTGCTTGGCTCCCTGGCGATCTTGTGAGCACGTCCTCTCCAACTTGCGGTTGGACCAAGAGATCTCGATGATCGGCTCTCCTTGACATCTTCACCCTTAGGGTGAAGGATAGTGTACCAGACAGGAGCAGGACGATGACCGCCGACGCGATCCAACTCGCACTCCAGCAGGAGGGGTTCGTCCCCGTGGCCGAGGGGAGCGACCACTACGTTGCAGCCGTCCAGAACAAGCCCGGCGAACTCGAAGCGCTCCGCCAAGCGTCGCCAGAGACGTGGAGCCGGTTTACTCCACTGGTGCAGATCGTCGGCCCCAAGACGCGGCCACAGATGTACAGACGGGAGACCGTCGCCGGCTGGGTCAAGCGCCTTGCCGCCGCCGTCGGCCAGCGACCCTGCTTCCTCGACATCCTCCGGCTTCGACCCGAGCATCCCACGATGACCTCTAACGGAATGAGCCCTGTGCTCAGTATCATCCACGCGGCCGCCCGCAAGCGCGGCCTCGTCTTCGTTCCCGTCTTGCCGATCGGCTGCCACAACGACACCAATCACACGCGGATCATCGGCGACGCCGCAGCTCGCGACGGGCGAGGTGCTTCGCTGCGGTATCCGATACGACGATTCGCGATGCCGCCCGGCTCGACCCACACCACCGTACTCGCCGCCGCCGTCGAGAACCTCGGGATCGACGCCACCTATGCTGACGTCATCGTTGATGTCGGCTACCTCTCGAGCGACGAGGAACTGCATCCTGACGATATCGGCGAAGCACTCAACGAGGTGGATGCCGTCGGCAGGTGGCGCAGCGTCGTGCTGCTCGGCACCTCGATGCCTTCGATGCTCGGAGGCACAATCGCCGAGGGCACGATCGGCGAGCTGCCACGTCGGGAGTGGGACCTGTGGTCCGCGCTGAAGCAACACCCGCCCGAGCGGCTGCCGACCTACGGCGACTACCTGGTTCAGCATCCCGACCCGCCGCACGACGACGACAGCGGCGGGCCGAGCATGCGGGCGAACATCCGCTACACGATCAACGACAAGACCCTCATCGTTCGGGGACGAGGACCGGTGATCCAAGAAGGCAAGGAGCAGTACCGCGGCCTCTGTCAGCAACTCGTCGCCAGGCCGGAGTTCGCTGGCAGCGACTTCAGTTGGGGCGACGCCCAGATCGCTGCATGCGCGGTAGGCGAGATCGAGCCAGGAGGACAGAACCAATGGCGAGGAGCCGGATCATCGCACCACCTCCGTCTTGTCACACAGCAGATCAGCCACTGACCTCAGCCGCAGAACCGACGTGTCGGAATGCGAGCGACATCGGGATCGCGGCCAAGCAGGGCACCCCGGACCGCCTCCTTCAGCCGATCGAGTTCGACCAGACCAAGCAGGTGCTGCCACATAGATGACCGACTGGCCTGAGGATCTGGCTCACTCCCCAGTGCCGACAGGACCGCGCGCACCTCCTGTCGCCATAGGAGCCGAACCAGTGTCTCGGGGTCGACACCAGAGTTGGGAGCCGCCGAACGCACGGACCGGAAGGACGGCGCCATACCCTCCGAAACGATGGCGACGACACCCCACCACTCGGGCAGCATCTCCGTCGCGGCAGCCACATGACGCTCAGCCAGGACGACACTGCAACGATCGAAGACACGAGCGTAGGCCGCTGCCTGACGGGAGAGCCGCTTGAGGGTGTCCCGCTCGGTCTTGATCTCAAAGCCCGACATGTCGGTGCTGATGACGACGACGTCGGCTCGCTCATTCGAACGCGGAACCCAGAACTCATACACGGCGTCGCTAGGCCACCCGGCTGAGGCCAGCGCCTCGTCACGCAGCCGATGCCGGACGGTTGCTTCGGTGGCCACGCGCGGATTCTCTAGCGCGGGCGGGAGAGGGCGGCCGATCATCGAGAGGAGTCTAGGGGCTGGCGTGAAGCCGCATGCGGCGTCATGCAGGCATGACGCCGGCCAGATCCGACCGTAAGCCTGATTTGATCGAACATGCATTCGAGTCTAGCCGAAGGTTCGACAGTCTCCCCCGCCTGCTCGTGCTGCGCGCGACCCACCTGGACGGACCATGGGCAGGTCGCGGACGCGCAACGGCCCACGCTTCATCCGGACGCGCACCCCGCAGGTTGTCAGCTCTCCTCGACTCGCCTCCGCCAACGCCGCGGCGATGCGGGTGGCGATCGCTCTGGCCGACCGGCTCGACCCGGGCGCCATCCTGGCGATGCACGACGCGCTGCTCGGGTCGGCCCATCCAGAGTGGGCGGGCAGGTGGCGGGAGGACCAGGTCTGGATCGGCGGCAATGACTACTCGCCGCACGGCGCCGCCTTCGTGCCACCGCACCACGACGCGGTCGCGGCCGGCATCGACGACCTGTGCCGGTTCATGGCACGCCGCGACCTGCCGCCGCTGGTGCGGGCCGCCGTCGCGCACGCGCAGTTCGAGACCATCCACCCGTTCCCGACGGCAACGGCAGGACCGGACGCGCGCTGGTGCACAGCCTGCTGCGGGGAAAGGGCCTGACCCGCAAGGTCACCGTGCCGGTGTCGGCCGGACTGCTGTCCAACACCGACGCCTACTTTGCCGCCCTCACCTCATACCGCGACGGTGAGCCGGAGCCGATCGTGACGATGATGTCGTATGCCTGGTTCGCGGCGGTCAACAACGGCCGCCAACTGGTCGCCGACCTGCACGGGGTGCGCGCCGGTTAGGATGACCGGATCACCGCGCGACGGGACGCGACGGCGTGGAAGGTCGCGGACCTGCTGCTGGGCCAGCCGATCGTCGACTCACCGATGCTCCAGCGTGCGCTGGGGGTGTCGGCGCCGGTCGCGCTCGGCGGACTCTGAGCCCGGCTCCACCGTCTGACATTGCGTCCGGAGTGTGGTCGTTAGAACGCGTGCTCTCTGATCTGGGACGATTGGACTTGCTAAGGGACCTTCGAACCGAATCTGGGGTCCACACGCGGATGCAATCATTCCACGCAGCGGAGGCGGTCGATGTCGCCTTCGACGAGCCGAGGAGCTCCGGCTAGCTGCAGCCGCTGGTCGCCCCGCATCCTTCGCAGACGTAGCAGCTTCCGGCCGGGCGCATCTTCGTGCCACAGGTCAGGCAGAGTGGTGCGTCCGCATGCTTCCGCTGGGCGATGTTGAGCGTGCCCGCAGCCGGAGTCTCCGTAGCCGGTGTCCCGGCCGCCGAGCCGCCGGTGGCCACCGCGGCAGGCGTCTCGGCGTGGGCCGCCGAGTGGCTCGGGTCCGCGTGCGGCTCGGCCTCGTTGAGCGCCGTGGCCCGTTCCGCAGCGGTCAGGATGCCCAGGTCGGACCGGGCCTCGAACGGCAGGAAGTCGAGCGCCAGCCGGCGGAAGATGTAGTCCATCACGGAGCTGACCATCCGGATGTCCGGGTCGTCCGTCACGCCGGCCGGCTCGAACCGCATGTTGGTGAACTTCGAGACGTAGGTCTCCAGGGGCACGCCGTACTGCAGACCGATCGAGATCGCGACCGAGAAGGCGTCCATGATGCCGGCAAGCGTGGAGCCCTGCTTGCTCATCTTCAGGAAGACCTCACCCAGGCCGTCGTCCGGATAGGACGACGCCGTGATGTACCCCTCGGCCTCGCCGACCCGGAACGACGTGGTGATGCTCGGCCGCGCCTTCGGCAGCCGCTTGCGGACCGGCCGGTGCGCCGCGGCCGGCTCCGGGGTGGTCGCATCCGGGGTGGCCGGGTCCGGGGTACGACCACCGGCCGCGGTGCTCTTCGTCCTCGCCGACAGGGGCTGGCCGACCTTGCAGTTGTCCCGGTAGACGGCGAGCGCCTTGAGGCCGAGCCGCCAGCCCTCCAGGTAGACCTGCTCGATGTCATCCACCGTGGCCGACTCGGGCAGGTTGACGGTCTTCGAGATCGCGCCGGACAGGTGCGGCTGCGCCGCCGCCATCATGTGCACGTGCCCCATGGGCTTGATGGCGCGCTCGCCCATCGCGCAGTCGAACACGTCGTAGTGCTCCGGGCGCAGGCCGGGCGCGTCGACGACGTGACCGTGCTCACCGACGTACTCGACGATCGCCTCCACCTGCTCGTCGTGGTAGCCGAGCGACCGCAGCGCCGGAGCGACCGCCTGGTTCACGATCTGCATCGAGCCCCCGCCGTAGAGCTTCTTGTACTTCACCAGGGCCAGGTCGGGCTCGATCCCGGTGGTGTCGCAGTCCATCATCAGGCCGATGGTGCCGGTGGGGGCGAGCAGGCTGGCCTGCGCGTTGCGCCAGCCACTCTTGGCGCCGACCGCGATGCACCGTTCCCACTGCTCGGCCGCCGAGCGGAGGATCAGCGCGTCGTCCGGACCGACGGAGCGGACCGCGTCACACGCCGCCGCGTGCTTGCGCATCACCCGCTGATGCGCCCGGGCGTTGCGCGGGTAGCCGTCGTACGGTCCCACGACCACGGCGAGCTCCGCCGAACGACGGTACGCCGCACCGGTCATGAGGGAGGTGATGGCGGCGGCGAGCGCCCGCCCGCCCTCGGAGTCGTAGGCGTGACCGGTCCGCATCAGCAACGAGCCGAGGTTCGCGTAGCCGATGCCGAGCTGCCGGTACGCCCGCGTGGTCTCCGCGATCTTCTCGGTCGGGAAGTCCGCGAAGCAGATCGAGATGTCCATCGCGGTGATGACGAGCTCGACCGCCTTGACGAACAGCTCGGTGTCGAACGTCCCGTCGGCCCGCAGGAACGTGACGAGGTTCAGGGACGCCAGGTTGCACGAGGAGTTGTCCAGTGACATGTACTCCGAGCACGGGTTGGAGGCGGTGATCCGGCCGGTCTCCGGGTTGGTGTGCCAGTCGTTGATCGTGTCCTCGTACTGGATGCCGGGGTCGGCGCACTCCCAGGCAGCCTGTGCCATCTTCCGGAAGAGGCTCCGGGCGTCCACCGTGTCGACGGCGCCGCCGTCCAGCCGGGCACGGAGCTCGAACGTGTCTCCGTTGACCATGGCGTTCATGAATGTGTCGGAGACGCGCACCGAGTTGTTCGCGTTCTGATATTGGACGCTGAGAATGTCCTTGCCGCCGAGGTCGACATCGAACCCGGCGTCCCGCAGCACCCTGATCTTGTCCTCTTCGCGGGCCTTCGTCTGGATGAACTCCTCGACGTCAGGGTGGTCGACATCGAGGATCACCATCTTTGCCGCGCGGCGGGTGGCCCCGCCCGACTTGATCGTCCCGGCAGAGGCGTCCGCACCGCGCATGAAGCTGACCGGCCCGGACGCCGTGCCCCCGCTGGACAGCAGCTCCCGAGAGGACCGGATGCGGGAGAGGTTGATCCCCGAGCCGGAGCCACCTTTGAAGATGAGCCCCTCCTCCCGGTACCAGTTCAGGATCGACTCCATCGTGTCGTCCACGGAGAGGATGAAACACGCTGAGACCTGCGACGGCGACGCGGTGCCCACGTTGAACCAGACGGGGGAGTTGAAGCTGAAGACCTGGTGCAGCAACATCCAGGTGAGCTCGTGCCCGAACAGGTCGGCGTCGGCCTCGTCGAAGTACCCGAAGGCCACCCCGGTGTCCCGGTAGACCTTGACGACCCGGTCAATGATCTGGCGCAGGCTCCATTCACGCTCGGCCGTCCCCAGCGCGCCGCGAAAGTACCGGGTGGTCACGATGTTCGTCGCGTTCACCGACCAGAAGTCCGGGAACTCGACGCCGCGCTGTTCGAAGTTCACGGCACCGTCGCGCCAGTTGGTCATGATGACGTCGCGGCGCTCCCACGTGACCTCGTCGTACGGATGGACGCCCGCGGTGGTGTAGATGCGCTCGATGCGTAGTCCCTTGGCTGACCGCGCATTTCTGCTCCGCGTCGAGCTGCGCGACGAACCACTGACCGTCTCGGTCATGCCCAAACCCTCTCGTGCAGAGTTGACTCAGGGGGTGCTTTCGGCGTGCCCGCTGCTGAGCCCAAGCTGTGAAATGGAATCTTCGGTGCGAAGCAGGTTGATCTCGGTCTCGAAGTCCTCCAGCGACTGGAACGGCCGGTACACCGAGGCGAAGCGCATGTACGCGATCACGTCGAGCTCACGCAGCGGTCCGAGGATGACCAGCCCGACGTCGTTGGACGGGATCGTGGCGCACCCGGTCGCCCGGATGGCCTCCTCGACGCGCTGGCTGAGCTGGGCGATGGCGTCCGCGCTGACCGGTCTGCCCTGGCATGCCTTGCGCACCCCGGCAGTGACCTTCTCGCGGCTGAACGGCTCGGTCACCCCGCTGCGCTTGACGACGATCAAGGCTGCGGTCTCCATCGTGGTGAACCGGCGCCCGCAGTCGGGGCAGGCCCGGCGCCGCCGGATCGCCGTGCCGTCGTCGGTCGTTCTGCTGTCGACGACCCGGCTGTCCTCGTAGCGACAGAACGGGCAGTGCATGGGTGCGACCCACCTTCCTGGAGCAGGATCCTGGCGGGAGCCTATCGTCGGCCACTGACAGAAGTCTGGCTCTCGGCCGACCACAAGCTGTAGGCAACTTCCAAAGGTGTAACTACCAGATGTTGGCAACCCTAGGGCAGAGCCGCGGCTCCTCGCAAGCTTTCCGCGGGTGTGTCGGGGCGGAGACGTGCCGGCCTGGACCGCCCAGCCGGCGTTCGTCCGGGCGGGGTTTCGGGCTTGCTGGGACACCCTGGGGCCGGTGGCCCGCGGACCCTCGCGGCGTAGAGTCCGGGGCAGCCGGAGGGAGGTCGGGCGGTCGTGATGGCGGACGCGGACGGTGGCTCGATGGCCGCCCGGTCCGCGCTGCGCGTCGCCCTGGTGTACGTCGGCGGCCCAGAGAGCCCGGCGCGGCCGGTCATGAGCCCGCCGGTGGGAACCCAGCTCCTCGGGTCCTTGCTGCTGGCGCATGGCTACCCCGTGCGGATCTACGACACCCGGCTGCAGCCACCGGAGCTGTTGCGCGGAGCCCTCGCCGAGCTCGACCCGCGGATCGTGGGGCTCAGCTTTCTCTCCCCGAGCGCGGCGGACGCCGTTGCGCTCGCCCGGGAGCTGCGGGCCGACGGGCGGTTCGTCATCGCTGGCGGGGTGCACGCCAGCATTCATACCCGGACGCTGCTGGAGCTCGGCGTGGTCGACTGCGTGGTGCGCGGCGAAGGGGAGCACGCCCTGCTTGACATCTGCGCGGCAATGGCCTCGGGCGGCTGGCCACCGCCGGTTGTTGAAGGGCGGCCGTTCGACGACATGGACCTGCTGCCGGACTATGCCGACTTCGAATGTTATCGGGGTCTCTACAACCGGCCGGAACGGTTCCTGCCGGCATATGTGCAGATCGGGCGCGGCTGCCCGATGAAATGCACGTTCTGCGAGCTGCCGAACCGGGCCGTGTTCGCGCCGCCCAGGCGGCGGTTCAAGTCGGTCGACCGAGTGCTGGCCGAGATCCGGACCTACGTCGCACGCTGGGGCGTCAACTTTGTCACGCTCGTCGACTCGATCGCGACGCTGAACCTGCCGCTGATCACCGAGCTCGTGCGCCGGATGGACGCGGAGCTCCCCCGGGTGGGCCTGATGTTCAACGGTCATGTGAACCGCTTCAACCGGGCGCTGGCGGAGCAGATCGGGCTTGCGCAGGAGGGCCGGCGTGACACCGAGCGAATCAGCGTGTGGTTCGGCTTCGAAAGCGGCTCGCAGCGGTTGCTCGACCTGATGCGGAAGGAGACCACGGTGGAGAAGGGAGTCGCGGTCGCGGCGCTGTGCCGGGAGTATGACGTGCAGCTCGGCGCCAACTTGCTGCTCGGCGTGCCGACCGAGACTCCGGACGACTATGCCAGGCATCACGACTTTATGGCGACGATTGCGCCGACATTTCCCAACCCGAACATCCTCAACCCGCTGCCCGGCACCGAGATGTACGACTACTGCACCGCGCACGCGCTGCTGCGCGATCCGGCCGACTGTTCGATCTGGACGCACACCGACATCGCCGAGCGGGGGCACGGACCGGTAGTCGGCGTCGACTACGATCTCGTCCTGGACGCGTACTACCGGTATCGGGAGGACGAGCGGCCCGACGCCGACCTGCTCGGGCCGCCGCGGCATCAGCCGTGGGCCGCGGGATAGCCGCGCGCCGTCGTTCGCCGCTCCGACCCTCCGACCCTCCGACCTCTGGCAACGCGCTTGCTACCGCGGTAGTCTCCCGGTAGTATCGTCGCCATGAGTGCGGAGAAGCTGTCCATTTCACTTGAGGCCGACCTGGCTGTCACGGTGCGGGCCGCGGCGGCGGAGCTGGGGGTGAGCGTGTCCACCTGGATCGCGGATGCGGCAGAGGCTCGGGTCCGGCAGCGCCGGCTCCGCGAGGCGCTGGACGCGTTGTCAGTCGAGGCCGGCGGGCTCGCCGTCGAGGACATCGACCAGCTTGTCGCCGAGGCGCGGCGTACGTCGATCGTGACTGCGGGCACCAAGGGGGCGGCGTGACACTTGTTCTGGACGCGGGTGCCCTGCTCGCCTATGACCGGGGCGACCGTACCGTGCGGGCGTTCCTGGAGCGCGCGGTCCGCACCGGTGCGGAGGTGCGGACGACGAGCGGCGCTGTCGCGCAGGTCTGGCGGAACGGCGCCAGCCAGGCCCGGCTCGAGATGCTGCTCAGTGGGGTTCTCGAGGTCGAGCTTGGCCGGTCGGAGTCGCGCCGGGCCGGTGCCCTGCTCGGCGTTGCGAGGCGAGCCGACGTGGTGGACGCCTCCGTCGTCGACGCGGCGACGGACGGCGACGAGATCCTCACCAGCGATCCGGACGACATCGCCTCCCTGGCGTGGGCGAGCGGAAAGACACTCATCGTGACCCAGGTCTGACCACCGCCGTGCCCGATCCCGCCGCCCTGCTGCGGGCGATGTACGCCACGGCGGTGGCGGCCGCCGACCCGCTGCTGCGGGTGCCGGCGTTCCTACCGTCGCGGCCAACCGGCAGGGTCGTCGTGGTGGGCGCCGGCAAGGCCTCGGCCCGGATGGCGCAGGCGGTCGAGCGGGCCTGGGGCGGCCCGCTGACCGGGCTGGTGGTGACGCGGTACGGCCACGCTGTCCGGTGCGAGCACGTCGAGGTTGTCGAGGCGGCACACCCGGTGCCGGACGCGGCGGGAGAGCGGGCGGCCCGGCGCATCCTGGAGCTGGCCGTGGCGCTTGGCGAGGGCGACCTGCTGCTCGCGCTGGTCTCCGGCGGCGGCTCCGCACTGCTTACCTTGCCCGCCCCAGGGATCTCGCTGGCCGACAAGCAGGCGGTCAACACGGCGCTGCTGCGGTCCGGCGCGTCGATCGGCCAGCTCAACGTTGTCCGCAAGCAGCTTTCCGCGATCAAGGGCGGCCGGCTGGCGGCGGCGGCGTACCCGGCCCGCACCCTGGGCCTGCTGATCTCCGACGTGCCCGGCGACGACCCGGCGGTGATCGCCTCCGGACCGACCGTGCCGGAGACCAGCACCCCGGCCGACGCACTCGCGGTGCTGCGGGCGTACGACGTGCCGGTGCCGCCTCCGGTGCGGGCGCACCTGACTGGCCTACGAGACCCGGGCGCGCGCTGCCCGGGCCCGGCCGACCCACGGCTGGCCCGGGTCGCCAACCATGTCATCGCCGCGCCGCAGCAGTCCTTGGAGGCGGCCGCGGCGGTGGCCCGGGCCGCCGGGGTGACCCCGGTCGTGCTCAGCGACTCGCTGGAAGGGGAGGCCCGCGAGGTCGGCATCGTGCACGCCGGCATCGCCCGGCAGGTGGTGCGGCACGGCCAGCCGGCGCCGCCGCCGTGCGTGCTGCTCTCCGGCGGCGAGACCACCGTGACGGTGCGCGGCGCCGGTCGGGGCGGGCGCAACGTCGAGTTCCTGCTCTCCCTCGCGCTGGCGCTGCGCGGCCTGCCGGGCGTGCACGCCATCGCCTGCGACACCGACGGCGTGGACGGCGTCGAGGAGGTCGCGGGCGCCGTCATCGGGCCGGAGACCCTGAGCCGGGCCGCGGCGCTGGGTGTCGACCCGGCCGCCGCGCTCGCCGGCAACAACGGTCACGGCTTCTTCGCCGCGCTCGGCGACCAGGTGGTGACTGGCCCGACGCTGACCAACGTCAACGACTTCCGCGCCGTCCTGGTGGGCTGAGCCGGCCCGGCAGGCGGCCTCGCCTGGCGTGGCAAACTGGCCGGTGTGATTACTGGAGCCCACGCGCTGATCTACTCCACCAAGGCGGAGGAGGTCCGAGCATTTTTCCGCGACAAGCTGGACCTGCCGTACGTCGACTCGGGCGACGGCTGGCTGATATTCGGGCTGCCGCCCGCCGAGGTCGGAGTACACCCGATCACGGAGGGCGGCAGGCACGAGCTCTACCTCATGTGCGACAACATCGAAACGACGGTGGCCGAGCTGACAGCCAAGGGGGTCGAGTTCGATGGGCCGGTCATCGATGCCGGCTTCGGCCTGTTGACGTCAATCGCGCTGCCGGGCGGTACCACGCTCGGCCTGTATGAACCCCGTCATCCCACCGTCGCCGACGCCGACCAACCTCAGATCGCCGCGACCTGAGCCGGCGTCACACCGCTGCGGCTGATTACCTGCGTCAGCCGTTCGGCGAGATCCCGGGCGTCCGGCTTGTCCTCGCGGACCGCGGCCATGGCGGCAAGCGGCCGGAGCCAGTCGATCACCCGCGCGGACTGGACCGAGTCGACGGCATCGACGGCCCGGTTACCCACCCGTACGCCGTGGTCGATGTCGCCCTGCCGCAGATGCGCCAGCGCCAGCGAGGACAGGTCGAACGCCTTGCTGCGCGCCATCTCCGGCATCCGATGATCGGCCGCCGCGTCGATCTGCCCGATCGCGCGCTCGGTGTAGCGCGGATCGGTCGCGCCGAGGGCCAGGTAGGCCTGCCCCCTCAGCGCCTCGAGGTCGGACTCGTCGAAGAACCGGAACCAGGCCGGTGCGGTGGCCAGGTTGGCTGCGGCCAGCGCATCCTCCGCCTGGCCGAGCATCCGGTGGCTTGCCTCCGCCTCGCCGAGCCGGCCATATGCCCAGCCCTGGTTGGCCGCGAGCACCGCCTCGGCCAGCGGCGAGCCCGACTCCTGCGCGGCGAGCTGCCCGAGCTGGAACAGCCGCAGCGCCTCGGCCGCGTCCCCGCGGTGCAGGCTGATCCGACCGGTCCGGTAGAGCACGTTCGCCACCAGGCTCAGGTCACCACCCTGCCTGGCCAGCTCCAGCGCCCGCTCGAAGAACTGCCGTGCCGCGCCGTCCAGCCCGACGTCCAACGACGTCCAGCCGGCCAGGTTGTGCAGGTCCGCCACGGCCAGCCGCATCCGTCGCCCAACCTCCTGTGCGCAGTCGCTCTCGAGCAGCCGGGCCGACCAGGCGAGCTGGGCGAGCACCACATCCCGGCACGCCCCGCCGCCATGCCGGTGGTCCAGCCCGCGCAGTGTCGCGGTTGCCTGCACCACCTGCTCAACCTCGGACATGCCGACCCGGCCCGGCGCCGGGGTCGGCACCGCCGCCATCGCGGTGGCGGGCCGCCCGGTCAGGTCCGCGGCCACCACCGCCGCACCCAGCGTGATTGCGGCCGCCTGGCCGAGGAACCCCCGCCGACCGAACGGCGACTCCGGCTCCCCGCCGGGTGCCGACGGCCCAGCCGGTTGGACCGGCCGGGCCTGCTGCCCGCTCTCCCCCGCGTACGCCAGCCCCATGTACCCCCGCGGCACTCCCAGCCCGTCCGCGATTCTGGCCAGGACGTCGTACGCCATAACCTTGCGACCATGAATGATCGCCGACACCTCCGGCTGCGACTGCCCGGTCAACGCGGCGATCCGCTGCTGGCTGAACCCAATGTTCTGCAGCAACCGATAAATCCGCATGATGTCGCGTTCTGCCAGCGCCGCGCGCATCTCCGGCCGCTCCCACTCCTCCGGTTCAACCCGTTCCCGCTGGTATCCGATCGCGTTCACGTCACCTCCCCTCCACCCGGCAAGTAGCCCCAAACCACACGCTAAACCACCCCACCGACACTCCCCCTCCCCATAATTCTTGCGTATAACATTGAGATATATCACTCTATCTATCCCTCAAGAGCATTAACCGGACAAATTGCCCCCTCCAGGGAACGCCCCAGACGATGACCCGTCCAGTCCCAGATCGGAGGAGGCAACCCATGTTGCTCTCGGCGACCGGCCGCGACGTGCTCCGCGCTGCCGCCATGGAGTACGGCGAGCATGGCTGGCGGGTCACGCCGGCCCACTACCCGTACGCGCCGGGCCGGCACCGCCGCCGGCCCGCGGCACAGGACGGTCTGCTGCGCTGCGCCTGCGGCCTGGCTGGCTGCCCGACCACCGGCCGGCACCCGCTCAGCCCGGACTGGCTGCGCGAGGCGAGCACCGACCGGGCCGCGATCGACGTTTGGTGGTGGGGGCCGCGGCCATGGAACATCGCGGTCGTCACCGGCGAGCTGTTCGACGTGTGGACCGCGCCCGCGGAGGTGGCCGGCCGGGCGGCGTCGCTGCTGGGGAACGCCGGCCGCGCGCTCGGCCCGGTGGCCTACAGCCCGGACGGCCGATGGCTGTTCTGCACTGAGCCCGCGCTGGGGCGCCAACCGCCGCCGGTACCGCCGCCACTCGGCCATCTCGGCCAGGGTGACTACCTGCTGGCGCCGCCGTCAACGGTTGGCACCGACCGAATGCGCTGGTGGCAGCCCCCGTTCGGCCCGGGTGCCTGCCGTCCGGCGCCCTGGGAGCCGATCCTCGAGGCGCTGCTTGCCGCAGCGCGGTTCGGTGCCTGTCTAGCCCGTTCGGAGTAGCTGGGGCGCGGAGATGGTTCCATCAGGCTATTCCGCCCTCCCGGGGGGACCCGAGACCCTGTTCGCGTGACGGAGACGCAAGGGCCAGACTTGGCGAACACCCGCCCGAGGGTGCGGGGGTCGTACGTGTGGGTCCTTGCGACGTATCTGGGAGCCGTCGCCGTGGGGGTCGGCGCGGTGGCCGTGACCATGTCCGGGTGGGTCGCGGCCACCATTGTTGGGCTGGCGTTCGGTGCCGCGGCGGTGGTGGGCGTCCTGGCGTTCCGCCGGTTCGTCGCGTCGTTGTACGCCGAGCAGGAGCTGCACCGCCGGGCGCTGTTCGCCACCGAGCTCGACACGCTGGCCCGGCTGCGGGAGGCCAGCCAGATCCGGGAAGACCTGATTGCCTCGGTGTCGCACGAGTTCCGTACCCCGCTGACCGCCATCCGGGGCAGCGCGGCGACCCTGGTGCAGCGCTACGAGAAGCTGGACCGGGACGCGCAGGAGGATCTGCTGGTCGGCATCCTGGAGCATTCCGACCGGCTGAGCCGGCTGCTGGAGGACATGCTGGTCGCGGCGTCCGCGTCCGCGGGGGAGCCGGGCGGCATCGGCGACGTCGGCACCGCCGTGTGCAAGTTCTCCCTCGACCAGCCCCGGCCTCCGGTGCAGATCGACGTCGACCCGCACCTGGCCGCGTTCATCGCACCGGACTCGCTGACCCGGGTGGTCTCGGCGCTCGGCGAGCACGTGCGGGCAAGCGCCCGGCGGGACCGGGTGGTCTTCGTGGACGCCCGCCGGGCTGGCGACCAGGTGCTGGTCCACCTCGCCTACGCGGCGAGCGACCCAGGCCAGGACCTGTTGGCGTTGCTCGACCCGTTCGGCGACCAGCCGGCGAACGGCGGCCCGGCGAGCCTCGCGCTGTACGTCGTCGGCCGGCTGGTCGAAGCGCACGGCGGGCAGGTGGCGGTCCGCCAGCAGGGGGAGGACTGCACCATCGACCTGTCGCTGCGTGCCCTGGGCCACCGGATCAGCCCGGAGCGCGGCGTGGCCGAGCCCGCCGCCGTGCCCCACCCGACCCCGGCCGACACGCCCGTCCCGCCCCGGTAGCGTACGTTCCGCACCCGGCCGGCCGCGGTCTGGCTGCGCTACGGTGACCGGATGAACGCCGATCCTGCCGCGCAGCGCCGCCTGCTCGACCTGCAGGCTGTCTACACCAGCCTGACCCAGTTGGCGCACCGGCGGCGGTCGCTGCCCGAGCTGGCCGAGATCGCCCGCTGCGACGAGCGGCTGTCCGCGCTGTCCGACGATGTGGTCCGGGTTGACACCGAGGTCAACGACCTGGCCCGCGAGCAGCGCCGGCTGGAGCACGACGTCGACCAGGTGCGGCAGCGGGCCGAGCGGGACAAGCAGCGGATGGACGCCGGGGCGGTCGGCTCACCCAAGGAGCTGGAGAGCCTGCAGCACGAGGTGCAGTCCCTCGGCCGGCGGCAGTCGGACCTGGAGGACCAGGTGCTCGACCTGATGGAGCGCCGGGAGCAGACAGAGGGCAGGCTGGCCGCCATCCAGGCCGAGGTGGAGAAGATCGACGCCGAGCGGGCCGCCGCGGCCGGCACCAGGGACACGACCTGGACGCGGATCGACGCCGAGGTGGCCATCAGCACCATGGCACGGGCGGCCATCGCCGCCGAGCTGCCGGCCGACCTGCTCGCGCTGTACGAGCGGTGCCGCGAGCACTCCGGCGGCGTCGGCGCGGCGATGCTGCGCGGCACGCGCTGCGAGGGCTGCCGGCTGGAGCTGTCGCCGAGCGAGCTGTCCCGGGTGCGGGCCGCGCCTGCCGACGCGGTGCTGCGCTGCGAGGAGTGCCGGCGCATCCTGGTGCGTACGGCGGAGTCCGGGCTGTGACCGCCGGCCGCCGGCTGGTGGTTGAGGCGGACGGCGGCTCCCGCGGCAACCCCGGCCCGGCCGGGTACGGCGCGGTGGTGCGCGACGCCGACACTGGTGCGGTGCTAGCCGAGCGGGCCGGTGCGCTCGGCTCGACCACCAACAACGTGGCGGAGTACTCCGGGCTGCTCGCCGGCCTGCGCGCGGCCGCCGAGCTGGCACCGGCGTCGGTGCTGGTCCGGATGGACTCCAAGCTCGTGGTGGAGCAGATGAGCGGCCGCTGGAAGGTCAAGCACGACGGCCTCAAGCCGCTGGCGCGGGAGGCTGCCGCGCTGGTCCGGGCGCTGCCGCGGGTCAGCTTCGAGTGGATCCCCCGGGCCCGCAACGGCCATGCGGACCGGCTGGCCAACGAGGCGATGGACGCTGCGGCACGGGGCCAGGAGTGGCGCCCGGGGTCCACTGTGGACGGTCCAGCGCAGCCCAACCCAGCCCGGCCCGGCCCAGCCCGGCCCAGCCCGGCCCGGCCCGGCCCAGCCCGGTCCGACCCGGCTCGACCCGGCCGGGGCCGCCCGGACCCGGCGGCGCCGGCCGGCCCCGGCTGGTCGGCGCCGCCCACGGCGACCCCGACCCGGATGCTGCTGCTGCGGCACGGCGAGACGGCGTGCACCGCCGAGCGCCGGTTCAGCGGCCGGGGCGACGTACCGTTGACCGAGCGCGGCGAGACGCAGGCGAGGGCCGCCGCGAAGCGGCTCGCGGCGTTCCCGGACGTCGCGGCGGTGGCGACGTCGCCGCTGGCCCGGGCCCGCGACACGGCCCGGCTGGTCGCCGAGCAGGCCGGCGCCCCGCTGGTGATCGACGACGGCCTGGTCGAGGCCGACTTCGGCGACTGGGAGGGCCTGACGTTCGCCGAGGCCCAGGACCGCTGGCCGGTCGAGCTGGGGGCCTGGCTGGGCTCCGTCGACGCCGCGCCGCCGGGCGGCGAGAGCTTCGCGGCGGTCGCCCGGCGAGTCCGCCGGAGCAGGGACCGGCTGATCGCGGGGTACCCGGGTCGCACCGTGGCCCTGGTCAGCCACGTCACGCCGATCAAGATGCTGCTGCGGCTGGGCCTGGACGCCGGCCCAAGCGTGCTGTACCGGCTGCATCTCGACGTTGCTGGGCTGTCTATCGTGGACTGGTACGCCGACGGCCCGGCGTCCGTCCGGCTGGTCAACGACACCAGCCACCTCGGCTGACCGGGGCGTCGCGACACAGCAGCCGGCCGGCGTCCTCACTGCCGTAGCGAGAGCTGCCGCAGGTAGAGCAGCACCGCGACGGCCACGCCGAACCCGACGACACACCAGCGCAGCACCCGGTCGTCCAGCCGGCGGGCCAGCCGGGCGCCGAGGTACCCGCCGGCCAGCGCGGCCGGCGCGACCACCGCGACGCCGGCCCAGTCGACCGGCCCGAACAGGGCGAAGACCAGCACCGTGACGGTGCTGATGACCAAGGACTGGGTGCTCTTGAGCGCGTTGGTCCGGCGCAGCGTGTCGGGCACGGTGAGGGAGAGGACGCCGATCAGGATCACGCCGAGCGCGCCGCCGAAGTAGCCGCCGTAGGCACCGGCGAGGAACATGACCGGCAGCAGCACCCGCATGTTGTCCGGCCCGCTGGCGGAGCCCAGGTGCCGGCCGCCGGCGGCCGGCACCGGCACCACGCGCCGCATCCGGGGCTGTACGGCGAGCAGCAGGCTGGCCAGCAGCACCAGGAACGGCACGACCGCGTCGAAGGCGCTGGCCGGGGTGGCCAGCAGCAGCGCGCACCCGCCAGCCGCGCCGGCGGCGCCGGCTGCGGCCAAGGTGCCGATCCGCCGCCGCTGGCCGGCGAGCTCGGTGCGGAAGCCGAAGACGCCACCGAGGTATCCGGGCCACTGCGCCACCGAGTTGGTCACGTTCGCCGTGAGCGTGTCGTAGCCGATCGCGACGTACGCGGGGAAGACAACCAGCGAGCCGCCTCCGGCGATCGCGTTGACGCCGCCGCCGAGCAGCCCGGCGGCGGCGAGGAAGAGCGCGTCGGAGGCGTGCATGCCGGTCTTCCTACCGCACCCGCGGTGCGCGGTCCCCTACGCTGACCAGTACGGCCTACGATGACCAGCACGGCGGACGAGCCGGCCGGGCGGTCGCGTCAGCGTGGGCGACCGCGCTGCCGAGGAAGGTCCGGGCTCCACAGGGCAGGGTGGTTGCTAACGGCAACCCGGGGTGACCCGCGGGACAGTGCCACAGAAAACAGACCGCCGGCGGCGGTGCGAGCCGCGGCCGGTGAGGGTGAAACGGTGGTGTAAGAGACCACCAGCGCCCGAGGTGACTCGGGCGGCTCGGTAAACCCCACCCGGAGCAAGGCCAAGAGGGTCCCGGTTCGCCGGGGCCTGCGCAGGCGTTCGAGGGCGGCCCGCCCGAGCCTGCGGGTAGGCCGCATGAGCCCGTCGGCGACGACGGGCCGAGAGGGATGGCCGCCACCGGGGCGATCGCCCCGGGCACAGAACCCGGCCTACAGGCCGGCTCGTCCGCCGCCGGACAGCCGGTTCGGGCGACCTGTCACCGCCGGTACTGTAACCGCCTTGATACTGTATGGAGCTGATTTGTCCTCCGGCGGAACCGATTTGACACAGCCGTGCCAAGCCTGGCATCTTCAACGAGCCCGCAGGTGCGGGTCATCGGAAGTGCCGGACGGCGGTTCGGATGACCGGCCTGAGGGCCCCGAGCAAGGTGGCTCTCCGGAGCTGGTAAGCTAGGGAGACAGGGCGGTGCGGGGATTTATCCGCGAAGCCGACCTGACCTCCCTCCCGATCACCTGGAATAATCCAGGTCGGTCCATGCGGGGGTTAACAGGAAGCCCGGACGCGGCCTGAGGTCGTCGAGGGTGCTTGTCCGTTCTTTGAGAACTCAACAGTGTGTCGTTTGTTAGTGCTTGTTTTGTTTTGTGTTTTTGTTGGGGTCGCGCCCTTTTTTGGGTGTTTTCTTTCCTGGTTTGTGATGGAGAGTTTGATCC
>Ga0307470_10000291_pt1 | contig 30091 bp, 24 predicted proteins | sample atmos_gasesAM3C__FD_204565 | JGI IMG/M metagenome (GOLD analysis project Ga0307470, IMG submission 204565) | Hardwood forest soil microbial communities from Morgan-Monroe State Forest, Indiana, United States - atmos_gasesAM3C_05 | ecosystem: Environmental > Terrestrial > Soil > Temperate forest... | reverse complement strand
ATTCCGGAATTCCTTTCGGCGACACGTTCGTCCAATGCGCGCCTTCATCTGTCGTCAGGTGAACCAAGCCGTCATCCGTGCCCGCCCAAATCGTTCCCTGTTTTTTCGGCGACTCCGCCAGCGCGAAAACGGTGTCGTAATATTCCACCGAAGTGATGTCGAGGGTGAGGGGACCGCCGCTCGGCTGCTGTTTGCTTTTGTCGTTCCGCGTCAGGTCGCCGCTGATCTGCGTCCACGTATTTCCTTTGTCGGTCGTTTTGAAAACGGCTTCCGCGCCGGTGTAAAGGACATCTGGATTGTGCGGCGAAATCATGAGCGGCGAGACCCATTGGAAACGATGCGCGAGATCGACCGCGCCGTGCCCGGAATTATCCAGCGGCACCACGCTGGCATCGTGACCGTGCTCGCGGTTCTTGTCGTAATAACTGAGGGCACCTTCGCTGTTGGAATAAATGATGTGCCAGTCCCGTGGATCGGGAATCACAAAGCCGCATTCGCCGCCGCCGGCCTGGAACCAGTCCTGCATCCCGATCACGCCCGAATCCGTCCGGCTCGCGATGCCGAGATTCGAGTTGTCCTGCTGCGCGCCGTAGATGTGATACGGAAACGCGTTATCGACCGCGACGTGATAGAACTGTGCGGTCGGCTGGTTATTTTGCGTCGTCCAGGTTTTGCCGGCGTCGGTAGAGACCGCGACGCCGCCATCGTTCGCATTCGCGATCCGTTGCGGATTAGTCGGATCGATCCAAAGACCGTGATGATCGCCGTGGCGCGCCGGAAGCAGCGTGAACGATTTGCCGCCGTCGACGGAACGAAACAGTCCGGTGTTTAAAACGTAAACCGTGTCCGCTGCTTTCGGATCAGCGTAAACCTTGCTGAAATACCATGCGCGTTGACGGAACCGGCCGTCTTCATTGACCCGCGTCCATTTCTCGCCGGCGTCATCGGAACGGAAGAGCCCGCCCTCCTTCGCTTCGATCATCGCGTAAATGCGATTCGAATCCGCGCCCGAAACGCTCACGCCGATCCGGCCGAGAATCCCATCCGGCAATCCATTTCCTTCCAGCCGCTTCCAGGTCGTGCCGCCGTCCTGCGACCGATACAGTCCACTGCCGGGGCCGCCGCTCGAAAAATTCCACGGTTGCCGGCGCGCCTGCCAGAGCGCCGCGTAAACGATGTTCGAATTTTGCGGATCGAACACGACCTCGATGCCACCGGTGTCCTGGTCTTTGCTCAGCACTTTCGTCCAGGTCTTGCCGCCGTCGGTTGTTCGAAAAATTCCGCGCTCAAGATTCGGCCCGAAGATGTGGCCGAGCGCGGCGACGAGCACGATGTCTGGATTTTTCGGGTCGACGATCAACGCACCGATATGCCGGGTGTCCTTGAGCCCAATATTTTTCCACGTCTTCCCCGCGTCGATCGATTTATAAACACCGGTGCCGTACGAAATATTTCCGCGCACCGCCGCTTCGCCGGTGCCGACATAAATGACGTTGTGGTCCGAAGGCGCGACCGCGATCGCGCCGATCGACGAGATCGATTCCCTGTCGAAGAGCGGCGTCCAATTCGCGCCGGCGTCGGTTGTTTTCCAAACGCCGCCTGCGACCGCGCCAAAGTAATAGGTGTTCGGCTCGTTTGGAATTCCTTCAACCGCTAGCGCGCGCCCGCCGCGGAACGGACCGACCTGGCGCCATTGCATCGCGCGAAAAAGTTTTTCGTCGATCGTCCCCGGTGGGGCTGACGTGGAAGAAGGAGAAGGATCGGCTGCGCGAACGGAAAGGGCGCAGGCAACGAGGAGAAGGAAGCGAAAGAACGAAACGCGAAGCGGCATTCCGTAGATTGGGCGAGGCGACGCCTGCGCTCAATCGGAATGTTTTGCCGGAACCGGGGGCGGTTCTTCAATGATGCGAATTGGTTCTGGAATGTGGAGCTTCAGTCCGGACGGCGCCTGTTCGTTGGCCACGCCGCGCTTTTTCTGGAGGAGGTCGAGTTCGCGGCGCATTTGGCCTTTGTTGGTGCACGAAACCACGGCCGTTTCCTCAGTGATGATTCCCGATTTGTAGGCTTCAATGATCGACTGGTCGAAAGTCTGCCAACCCAGGCTCGAGCCTGCCTCAATGATTTCGTTGAACGATTTGTTTTCCGATTCGCCGTAAACAATGGTTTCGCGCGTTCGCAGGCTGCTTCCCATGATCTCGGTAACGAGCAACCGGCCGCCGCCGATTTTGCTGACGAGCCGCTGGCTCACAACGTAGCGCAAGGTCGCGGCCAATCGTTGCCGTACCTGTTGTTCTTCCTCACGCGAAAACATGCCGAGAATTCGGTTGATCGTCTGTCCGGCATTGACCGTATGGAGAGTACTGAAAACAATGTGGCCCGTTTCCGATGCGGTCATCGCGATCTCCAATGTCTCGCGATCGCGAATCTCGCCTACCAGGATCGCTTTCGGCGCCTGGCGTAACGCGGCCCGCAGGCCATCGGCGAAGTTCGGAAAATCTTTGCCGAGCTCGCGCTGGCTGATGGCCGCTTTGCTATGGGTGTGAAAAAACTCGATCGGATCTTCGAGCGTCACGATGTGGATTTCTTGCGTCGCGTTTAGCTCGTTGATCATCGCAGCCAGCGTTGTCGTCTTGCCGGTCCCGGTGCCGCCGGTGAGAAGAACGATGCCGTCTTTTTCCTTGATGATCTCGCGGAAGATCGGGGGCAGCGCGAGCTTATCGAGCGTGGGCACACTCGACTGCAACTTGCGCATCACGATCGCGTGTTTGCCGTTCTGTTTGAAAATGTTCACGCGAAAGCGCGCGAGGTCATCGATCGCGTAGCTGCAATCGCACGAACCGGTGGTGGAAAATTCCAGGCGAAGACGTTCGCTGCCGTTCATGATATGTCCGGCGAGCTCTTCGATGAGTGCGGGCGTGAGGACGGTTTCCGGCGTGTCGATCGGGAAGTCGCTCAAACGGCCATGGACTTCCACCAGGGGCGGTTTACCGCTGATAAAAAGCAGGTCCGATACGCCATCGGCGCTTTCGAGCATGCCCGTCAACAAAGCATCAACTGTTTGGCGGTCCATCGCGTGCGCGCCAAAGGTAGCTAAGATCGTGCCCTCGTTGGTGCTGCGCGACGCTGCGCGACGCATTCAGGGAAGTCCTGATTGGCGTCCCGCTCGGCGTTTTCGAGCGGGAAATCCGCCCGATGTGCGTTTACGGGACTGACTCCAGCCGACGCACGATCACAGCGTCCGGCTCCGGCGTAATCTCGTGCTCACTCGCGCCGCCGAAATGCCGGGCCGCGTAATAAGAACCGACGACGAGAATCGCGGCGAGTCCCTGGGCGATGAGCGTTTCGTAGGTCGGGAACACCGCGAACCACATTCCCAGCCAGGCGGGCAACGCATTAACGAGCCATGGAATTTCCGTGCGCGAAATCCAATGGGCCAGCTGCATTTCCTGGGCTTGCTCGCCCACCATGACCAAAAGGACGATGCCGAGCAGCACGCCGGTCGTGATCAACATTTTGCGGTAAGGCAGCCGCTGCTGGAGGACGAACGTGAGCACGGCCACCATGCCCGAGAGAAGCAGGCCGAGCAGCGCGCCCTTCAACACCACGCCGCCACCGAGCCGAAGATTGTAGCTCTGGAGGAACAGCACGACTTCAAATCCTTCCCGATAAAGCGAAGTGAACCCGAGAAGAATCAGTCCCCACCAAAGCCGCGAATGACCGTTCCTTCTCGCTGGATCCGCCGCGAGAAGCGATTTGCGCCGGCGATTGTGCGCCCGAATCCAGCCGCCCCAATAGATTTTGTGGAAGAACCAGTTCATTATCACGAGCAACACGATCACCGCCAGTAATCCCGTCGCTGCCTGGAGATCGAGCGCCGGGACGTTGTCCATCAGCGAACCGACGATTCCGATCGCGATAAACCAGGTGATCAGGGTTGCTCCGAAGCCGACGCCCGCACCAATCGCGACCGGACGCCGATGCGCCTGTTTCGTTCCCGTCATGCTCGCGGTGACCGCCGCCAGAACGAGAATGCATTCCAATCCTTCGCGGAAAACCAGGACGCCGATGTCGAGGAACGCGACGGTGGGGCTGGTGTTCGGGCGCAACGGATCGGGAGCGCCTTGTTCGGTTACGCCCTGCCAGATCAAGACGGCCACCACCGCCGCCGCGGCCAGACATAAAATCGTCGCGATCATCCCAGAACGGCGCCGGGCGCTTGCCCTCTCAGTTCGACAATGAGGCGAACAGGGAGCCGGCGTGACTTCAATTTTCGGCAGCTTCGGGGTCGCGCTGATTCCCTTCACCCGCCGAAGTTACCACATTCCGCCTCGTGCTGCTGTCGGTCGCTTGTCTTTTTTTAGCGGAGTGTTGCGCGGTTCCAGCCTGCGACGAATACGACGCGGCCTCGAAGGCAAACCCTGCCAGTCTGTAGATTCAATTCGTCGGGGAGAGACAATGAGAACCTGTGCCGTTTGTCTGGCGATGCGATTAGTGGAGCCCGCGACCGGTTTGTCCGCGGAGATTTCCGCCGATCACTGGCTCACGTTCAAGGATCGTGACGGAAAAGTGGTGGTGAAGAAGTCGGTCGCCAATTTACCGAAGTAGGAGATCTACTTTAGGATCTTGAAGCGGAATCGCACCTTCTTGTGTTCCAGGAGCTGGCGCCAATCGACGAAGAGAAAAGCGCAGATAACAAGAAGCCCGACGACCAGTGTTACAACGCCTTTCCAATTCGCCTCGCCGTGAAGCAGGTCACTCAAGTTCGCACTGGCGTATTTGCCGGAGAATAGAAGGACGCCATCCGTAATTAAGCGAGCGAAGAAGAACGGGATGAGGATATGGAATGGCCGTCTAATGCGAGCCATTGCGACGGCGGTGAAGAGCGCAGTCGTTGAAAGCGGCGTCAGGGTATAGAGGAAGACGAAAACCGAAGAGGACCATTTCGCTTTGCCGATTTTCGTTCCGATATGATGCAGATTCGCGTCCTCCTGGCGGTTTACCAAACGCGATGAAATCCTCGGGATGTAGCGCGTGAGAATGTAGCGTCCGATAGTCGATCCGGTCACGCCGATGACCACGGTGAGCCACGGGTCGAGGTGGAATTTGACGAGCAAAACAACGAGCAATATCCAGGCAGGCGGGGCGAAGATCGGAATTGTATCGACCGCCAGCGCCGCGAAGAAGACCAGCAGGTACGGCCACATCAGAGTAAAATCGTGGCCCAGCGCGCCGCAGGTTCCCACCGCGGTTCATTTTTGAATAGCCATGCGTCCTGGGCAGTTCTTGCCGCGACGAAACTTTTTCGCCATCGTCGCGCGGTGAAGACACGGTATGATGTCGTCATCCTCGGCGCTGGCCACAACGGCCTGGTCGCGGCTGCCTATCTCACTCGCGCCGGACTAAGTGTTCTCCTGCTCGAGAAGAGTGATTACATCGGCGGCGCGACGACGTCGCAGAAACTGTTTCCTGATTACGACGCGCGTCTATCGCGCTACTCGTATCTCGTCAGCCTTTTCCCGGAGAAAATCATTCGCGATCTCGGGCTAAAGCTGGAATTGCGGCGACGGACGACGGGCTCGTTTACGCCATATGTGAAACAGGGGAAACAGGGCGGCCTGCTTTTGAGCAACGTTTCGGAACCGACAAACGAACGGTCAATGTTGGAATTGACGGGGAACCGTCGCGAGTACGACCAACTGAAGAAGTTTTATCGGTTATCGCGAGTGTTTGCCGAGCACGCCTGGGATTCGATGCTCGAGCCGCTCGTTGCGAAGAACGAGTTCAAGCGCCGCTTTGAGGATGAAGCCGAATCGCGCGAAGCATGGCGAAGTTTGGTGGAGGAGCCGCTTGGTCGCGCGATCGAGAGGTATCTCAAGAACGACCTCGTTCGCGGGTTGGTCTTAACCGATGGGAAGATCGGGGTCTTCACTCATCCGCACGATCCATCACTCGTGCAAAACCGCTGCTTTCTCTATCACCTGATCGGAAACAAGACGGGAGAATGGAAGGTGCCGGTGGGCGGGATGGGAGCGGTGGCGCTGGAGTTGGAACAAGCTGCCCGCAAAAGCGGCGCGGAATTTCTCACGAATGTCAGGCTCGGCGCTGTAGATTTCGCGCACAATAAAAAGACGGTCGCATTTGAGATCGACGGGAAACGTCATGAAGTCGGAGCGCGTTTTCTTCTCGTGAATTTCGGCCGCAACATTCTTGCGAAATATTCGGGCAAGCGATATCGGCCGAAAGCGGCGGACGAGGGGAGCGTGTTCAAGATCAACATGCTGTTGCGGCGGCTGCCGAAATTGAAGGTGCGCAGATATCCGGCCGTCGAAGCTTTCCGCGGTACTTTTCACAGCGACGAAGGCTATGAGCAGATGAAGGCGAGCTACGACCAGGCGGCGAAAGGCCGGCTGCCGCGCAAGACGCCGTGCGAAGTTTATTGTCACACGCTGACCGACGACAGCATTCTTTCGCCCGACTTGCGGCAGCAGGGTTATCAGACTCTCACCCTGTTCGGTCTCGACGCGCCCTATTCGTTGTTCGTGAAAGACAATGAGGGGATGCGGCAACGCGCGGAGAAAAACTTTCTCGCCAGCATGAACCAATGGCTCGAGGAACCGCTGGAAGATTGCCTGGCCGTGGCGCGGGATGGAAGTCGGTGCATCGAAAGCAAGAGTCCCGTCGATATTGAGCGCTCGTTAGGCATGTATCACGGCAACATTTTCCAGGACGCGCCGACGTTCCCGTTTGCCGACAAGAAGGAAATGGCCGGAACGTGGGGCGTCGAGACCGAATTCGACAATGTCTTTCTCTGCGGCTCGAGCGCGCAACGTGGCGGCGCCGTGAGCGGCATTCCGGGTCATAACGCCGCCATGAAGGTCCTCGAAGTCGTTCGCACGAAAACCGGCCGAAAAAAGTAGACGCACTATTTTCTTGTTCTCGAGATTGCGGGCTGATTCACTAGGCGTCGCATCTCAAACCCCTAACTAACCTCCCCTATGAGCGCTATCACTGCTGCGCGAGCTTACGCGAATAACCAGGTGGCCTTCGTTGCCTGGCACGTCGATCAACCTGTTCCCGGTTGTCTCGGATTCGAACTTACTCGCATCTATTCCGACGGAACGGAGAGAATCCTCGCCGCGTGGGCGCCCTTCAAAGAGCAATCGAATCCAGATTTTAACGCCCAGGATACGAGCGTGTGGCCGGTGCAAAAGTTTTGCTGGCGCGATCTGACCGTGCGACAGAGCCGCGACGGGACAACGGTTCGCGACGGAGAAGTCGAGCTGCGTTACCGGATCCGGCCGGTCGTCAAACAGACGGCCGGGCTTAAGCCAGTTCCGGTCGTGCTGAACAAGAACTACGAGGGCGATCCTCTACCGCTCTCCTACTTCGATGAAGGTTTCACGACCGACCCGGTTAAGGTGACAAAGCACTTCGGGGAATTCGAATCCACCTTCACTAACGGCATTCTGTCCAATCAAGGTCTTTCCAAACGACTCGATGAAATGGCCGGAAAGAAATTGAAACCTAACGAGCAATCCGCCCTTTTGACCCAGCATATGGCGGAGCCGGGCGATGCCTTGCGCGAACGTCTGGCGGGCGATGTCCTGCCCGTGTTACAAGGGCTCTTCGCCAAGGCGAAAGAAATCGGCGGCACCCTGCGATTCGCTTTGTATGAGCTAAAGGACAAGGAACTGGTGAGCCTGCTGACCGCGCACTCCGCGCGCGTGGAAGTTATTTTGTGTACTGCTGGAAGTAACGCCGACGATACCGTCTGGGACACTACTAACAAAGACTCACGGAAAGCGCTGATAGATACCGGCGTGCCTGTGCATCATCGCCTGTTCAACACCAGCGCTCGCATCGGCCACAACAAATTTGCCGTGCTCCGTGACGCACATGCCAAGCCGATCGGAGTGCTCACTGGCAGTACGAATTGGACTTCCACCGGAATGTGCGGACAGAGTAACAACGCCAGTGTTATTACCCAGGCGAAGCTTGCCGCGCAATTCCAACAGGAATGGGACGCATTACTGGCGGACACGAACCAGCTCGCAGTGCAAGGCGATCCGGCGACGTTTTCCGCTCCTAACAATAACGTCCAGGGACAGGTGTTGCGTAAGGCCAATGGCACGGCCCTGCCTGCGATCAAGCTTGGGAAAGGTAAAGCTGCTCTTTGGTTTTCGCCCAATACTAAGGGAACGTCCAAAGGCACGGCGACGCCGCCCGATCTCGAGGTTCTTTATAGTCTGATGCGAAAGGCGCAAAACGCTATTCTCTTTGCCTGCTTCCAACCAAGCGGGCAAGGTAAGACCAGTATTATTGCCGAAGCTATCGAGATCGGCACGAAGGACCGGTCGCTTCTGGTCTTTGGCTCGGTGAGCGATCCGTCAGCTATGCCAGTGTCACCGGATACGAAGGATCGGAACGCCGACGGAAAGATTTCGCAGGACGAACAAGCTAACACCTTTCGCGATAAGAATGTCCAGGTAGTGTTGGCTACGGCCCTCGGAGTGAAAGACCTGATTGAGGCGTTTGCCCGGCGAACCGAGGTCCTTACCACCGGCAAGGCTATTATCCACGATAAGATCGTCGTGATCGATCCGCTCTCCGAAACTGACTGTGTGGTGGCCTTTGGCAGTCACAACCTCGGGTATAAGGCCTCCTATTGTAACGATGAAAACATGGTGATCGTGAAAGGTCATCGCAATCTGGCCGTGGCTTATGCGGTTCATGTCATCGACCTGTGGGAGCATTATCGGTTTCGCGCTATCCAGGTAGAAATGCGAGAGCAGGGGAAGAAGCCGTGGGATGGTCTTTTGAAACGCGACGACAGTTGGGAAGGCCCCAGCCTCAAATCCGATCGCGCGATGCTGGCGAACTATTTCGCGGGCGTGCTCCCCGCCCATCCCCACCATTTGTAGCGAACGGCGGCTGGCTGCCGCGCGAGTAAGCTCTTTTATTTTCGCCGAGAATCCGGTAGAGAGCGAGGCGCCATGCATCTCATCAAATCCATCTCGCAATTGACGGCGTCTGTTTTCACAGGAGTCGTCCTCACTTTGTTCACTGCTCACGCGCCTGCCCAAAAGCCTGCGGTAGAACAAAAGCCCGATGTTTCGAACAAGGCGTTGATCACCCAGAAAACGCCGGACCCAAAAAAGAAAGCAGCCGAGGCGGGTGCGGTGAAGCAGTATACGATCGAGCAGTTCATGGCGACGACGCGGATCGGCGGCGCGTCGTTTTCGTCGGACGAGAAGTCGATCCTGTTTCACAGCAACAAGAGCGGAATCTTTAACGTGTATTCGATTCCGGTTACCGGCGGCGAACCGAAGCAACTCACCAATTCAACCAAGGAAAGCACCTTCGCTGTCTCCTGGTTCCCAAGTGACGCGCGCTTTCTTTATCGCTACGACAAGGGTGGAAACGAGAACGAGCACCTGTATCTGCGCGAGCTAAACGGCACCGAGCACGACCTGACGCCGGGCGACAAGACCAAGGCGCAGTTCTATGGCTGGAGCCATGATCGCAAGTCGTTCTTCTTTGGCACGAATACCCGCGATCCAAAGTTCTTCGACGTTTTCGAAATGACGGTGGCCGATCTGAAACCAACGCTCATTTACAAGGACGAGACCGGCTACGTCTTCGGTGACGTTTCGGACGACAAAAAGTTCATCGCGTTCGGCAAACCGGGGAATTCCACGGCGGACTCCGACGTTTATCTTTTCAATACCGAGACGAAAGAGATGAAGAATCTGACCGCGCACACGGGCGACGTCGATAACGCGCCGGAAGCCTTCGATCCGTCCTCGAAATTTCTCTATTACCTGTCGGACGAGGGGAGCGAATTCAAAGGCGTCGTCCGCTACGATCTGGCGAGCGGCGAAAAGACCCCGATGGAGAAAGGAAACTGGGACGTGTCGTTCATGGGGTTTTCGCGCACCGGCAAATATCGGGTGGTTGGGACGAACGAAGACGCGCGGACGAAAGTACGAGTCTACGATGCGAGCGGCAAGGAGGTGGCGCTCCCGCCGTTACCGGAAGGCGACATCAGCGGGATCCGAGTTTCCGACAGCGAGACGAAGATGGCGTTTTACCAGGACGGCTCGCGATCACCGGCGAACTTGTACGTTTACGATTTCGCTGCGCAGAAGCCGACGAAGCTAACCGAGAGTTTGAATCCCGAGATCAACTCGGCCGATCTCGTCGACGCCAAGGTCGTGCGTTACAAATCGTTCGATGGAATGGAGATTCCGGCGATTCTTTATCAACCGCACGGCGCGACGGCGCAGGCGAAGGTTCCGGCGATTGTGCGAGTGCATGGCGGCCCGGGCGGGCAGGCGCGGATGCCGTACAGCGCCGGAGTGCAGTTTCTCGTGAATCACGGTTACGCCGTGCTCGACGTGAACAATCGAGGCTCGAGCGGTTACGGCAAGACGTTCTACAAGGCCGATGACCAGAAGCACGGCCGCGAACCGCTCTGGGATTGCGTCGAGGCGAAGAAATATTTGCAGAGCCTGGATTACGTCGACGCGAAGAAGATCGGAATCATGGGCGGCTCGTATGGCGGCTACATGGTGCTCGCCGCGCTCGCGTTCAAACCGGAGGAGTTCAATGTCGGCGTGGATATTTTCGGCGTCGCAAACTGGGTGCGCACTTTGCAGAGCATTCCGCCGTATTGGGAAAGCGAGCGCAAATCGCTTTACGCCGAGATCGGCGATCCGAACACGCAGCTCGATATGTTGAAGGAAATTTCGCCGCTCTTCCATGCGGACAAAATCACCAAGCCGCTTCTGGTATTACAGGGTGCGAACGATCCGCGCGTGATCAAGGTGGAGTCGGACGAAATCGTCGAAGCGATTAAGAAGAAGAAAGGCATCGTCGAGTACGTGGTGTTCGACAACGAAGGTCACGGCTTTACGAAAAAGGCGAACGAGATTCGCGGCAACAAAGCGATCCTCGATTTCCTCGACAAATATTTGAAAGGCGGCGCTGCTTCTTCTGCCGGGATGAATTAGCGGACTTCGACTTCGATCGGCAGGAGATGGTTGATCATGTACGTCCCACGATCGCCACTGCGATCGGCGGGTTGAACGAAACCGCGTGAATCCGTCGCGCGCGCGATCATGCGGTAACGTCCGGGCGCTGGCGCGCGCCATTCGTATTCCCAGAGGCGCCATGCATTCGTCACTGGGTCGCCGACAAGTTTTGCGTCCTGCCATGATTCACCCGAATCGAAACTGAGCTCGACGCGCGTGATCTCGCCGGTTCCCGTCCAGGCCGCGCCGTGAACGCGGTAAACGGAGTTCGCCGGGACGATTTCACCATTCTGGGGTCGCGCAATTTCGGCCTTGGTTTGTAATTCGGCCAGTGGTGCGAGTGTCGGAAGAACGCCGGAGCGGTCCCAGTAAGTGTAGTCGAGCGACTGATAAAAACCGTTGAACGGTTTGTCGGTCACGATGATTCGGCGCAGCCATTTTACCGAAGCCATCGCGTACCAACCCGGCACAATCGCGCGAAGAGGAAAACCGTGTGTCTCCGAAAGTTTCTCGCCATTCATTTCGTAAGCGAGCAACACGTCCGCGCGCGCTTTGCTCAGTGGTAAACTGCGGCAGAAGGAAATCTTGCCGGACGGCGTCGGCGTTTTATCCACCTGGCCTTCATCAGCGCCATCGAGAATAGCTTCGATCGCGCCCGACTTCGGCTTTGCCCGCTCGAGCACGGCCGCGAGTGGCACGCCGGTCCATGACGCATTCCCGACCGCGCCCAGCTCCCATTGCACGCCCTTTACCTTTGGCTCCAGAAAAATGCGGTTGTTGCCCGCGCACTCCAGAGTCGCGCTGATGGTGCGGGATTCCATCGCGCGCAGTTCATCGTAGCTCAGCTCAAAAGGCGCTTCGACTTCGCCTTCGATTTTCAATCGCCAATCGTTCGCCGAAATTTTCGGAACCGGAAAATGACAGCGGACGTAGAACGACTCGTTAGGCGTGATGAACCCGTCCAAAGCCGAGAACGGCATCTCGAGATTGAGCGGCTCCTGCTCGCGAACGATCAGGTCGCTCATTTCTCGACCGGCAATTTCGCGGCTTTCCAGGCGTGGAAACTTCCGGGCAGATTACGGACGTCGGCGAACCCTTCCTGTTGGAGCAAACTCGCCGCGAGACTCGCGCGATAACCAGTGGCGCAATAGACAAGCACGGGGCGCTGCCTATCGAGCTCGCCCGAACGCTTCAGCAGTTGCGGGAGAAAAATGTGGGTCGCGCCGGGGATGCGGCCGTTTCTCCATTCGGCGGGACCACGAACGTCGAGGAGCTGAAGACCGTTCCGTGATGCCTGCAATTCATGGATCGTCATCTGCGGCAATTCGCGCAACGGATACCCTGCGTTCTGCCAGGCGCGCATGCCGCCCACGAGATAGCCGGCAAATTTCGTGTAGCCGGTGCGAACAAAAAGCTGCGCCACTTTTTCGATGTCGCCATCGCTTTCGAGAACGAGCAGAACCGGCTTTTCCGGATCGAGAAGCCACCCGGCCCAGATCGAGAGAATCGGCGACGCAGCGATGTTCAGCGCTCCATCGATGTGGCCGCCGCCGAAGGCAAGCATCGTGCGCGTATCGACAAGCTGATATTTTTTCTCCTCGACCATTTGCTTGAATCTCGCGGGCGCGAGCGCGGGAATGGTCGGCAAATTCCCAAGCACCTCCGGACCGGCCGCGTTCACTTTCTTCATTCGCTTGTAGTAGGTCGGTTCCGGCGGCGGCGTCGCGAGAGCGTAATCGACGAAGGCCTGGCGCTCGTTCTTCTGATAGTACGGATTGAATTTTTTCTCGTAACCGATCGTGCTGTCGAGACGCTCGCCAATGTCGGCGCCGCACGGTGAGCCGCTGCCGTGCGATGGATAAATGATCACGCCATCGTGCAGCTTGGCGTAGAAACCCCAGACCGTGTCGTAAAGCTGCGACGCGAGTTTATCGGCATCGCGTCCCAGAAGATCGGGCCGGCCCGCGGAGCTGACGAAGAGCGAATCGCCGGTGAACACGCCCCACGGCGTGTCGGCGTGATCTTCCTCGGCGGCCACGTAGCTCACGTGTTCCGGAGTATGTCCCGGTGTGTGGCGCGCGGTGAGAATCAGCGATCCAAACTTGAACTCGTCGCCATCCTTTACGCCCTCGCGATCGAATCCATATTCGGCGCCGCCCTCACTGCTCGCGCAAATCTTCGCTGTGCCGGTACGGGCAGCCAATTCTCGCGAACCGCTAACGAGATCCGCGTGAATGTGGGTTTCGAAAACATGGGTGATCGAGACGCCGTTCTTTCGCGCCAGCTCGAGATAAACTTCCACGTCCGGCCGCGGATCGATCACCGCCGCCGTGCCTTCCTCGTCGTCGCCGATCAAATATGAGACCGCGGCGATTCCATCCGTCACAATTCGCTCAAAGATAAGAGACATAATTTTTCACAGTTGAATTCCTGTTCGCGCGCAAGCGCAGAGCCTTTATACAGCGAAAACCCGCGCGCTGTCTTTCCGAATTTTATTTCGCGGACTTGCGCCGTTTCGCGTCCGCGCGCTTTTGCGCGGGAAGACCCACGGTTTTCGCCGTGTCAGCGATCGCGAGTTGGCGTGGCGGGATCGCGTGAATCTCGCGATAATGTTTCGCGCCGACTCCGAGAAGAAAGGCAATCAGAACGCAGCCGACGGTTCGTTTTTCTTCCGGCGTAAGAACGAAAACCTGGCGGCGAGTGCTTCGCTTCGGCTTCACTCGGCGCGCGGTCTGACGTGGAGAGACCGATATCTGTGGCGAATGTTGTTGTCGTAAAATCGCGCTTTCGACCGGGCGCTGATCAGCGCGTCGTAGACTTCCGAATCGACATCGAGGTAGCGATAGATCGCGCCGTTGCGGAATTCGATTTCGAGAGCGCGCAACCGCTTGCTGTAGCCAACAGCGGCCAGGGCCGACGACTCAACCGGCGTGCGTTTGATGTGGGAGACGATTCCGGTTCGCTCGATCGGATCGGCGGCGGCGCTGGCGGCCGCGAAAAGAAGAATCGCCAACGCAATGGGGGGAAACCGCCGCATGCCGTGGTTGTAACTCGGCGATGCACCGCCGGTCGAGAAATTATTTTCCGAGCGGCGTCGTTACTTCCGTTCCGGCGGGCGGAGTAAACTCGAAGGTGGAAGTGGGAATCGCGGTGCGGGTTTCGTTCGAATACGCGGTCACGATGCGATCGCCATTCGGCTGCACCATCTCGGTGCGCGTGACTTGCAACTCGTTATTCATTTTGATCGAGAACGTTTGGAGAAACCTTTTCATCGACGGATTGCGCGGCAGCAGTTGGAGCTGGTAGCCGTCTGCCTCTTTCGTTCCCGAAATGTGATACGTGGTCTCGACGTTTTCCAGATTCAGGCTCGCGGTGATGGCATTGATTCCGGCATCGAGCGGCGAATGTTTGCCTAACGTGTAGTGCTCGGCCGACTGGAATTTCGGATAATAAATCCAGAGCTGCTGGCCATCGCTCACGGTGATGCTGGGCGAATTGCCTTTCGCTTCCCGCCGAAACTTGTTCGGACTCTGGAACCAGATTTTCCCGGAGCTAACGATCGGTTTGTTCAGCATCTTGACGTTTTTCTCTTCCTGGAAATCCGCCTGAAGCTGCGGCGCGCCCGCGCGTTTCTCGCGAATCCGACCGAGAAGCGTTTTCAAATCGGCGGGAGAAAGCGGCTCCGCGCGGAGCAGAGGGAGTAAGAGCAAAAGGAAGAGTGAGACAAAAAGAAATCGTTTAAACATTTTCAGGTTCTTTGACGAACGACTGCAGAGATTCTTCGCGCCAGGACTTCGGTTCAGCCGCAGCCGCTGCCGGCAAAGTGAAGAAGATCGTCGCGGCCAGACTCCAAAACAAGCCCAGAGCGCAGGCGTAACCGAGACCAGCGAGAGTCGGATTGTTGGCCGCGCCGAGCGAACCGAAGCCGCAGATCGCGGTCAATCCGGCGAGGATCACCGGCTTCACTACTCCGGCGACGTCGTGATCGAGCTGTCGCGCCTTTTGCCAGACGAGCAACACGTAGATGCCGTAATCGACGCCGATCGCCAGGACGAGACGGAACGCGAGCACGTTCAACAAGTTCAGCGGGACCTGGAGAAGTTTCATCGAAGCGATCATCGCGCAGACCGCCATGGCGAGAGTGGCGACCTGGATGAGCCAAAGGCGCCAATCGCGATAGAGCAACGCGAGCAACGTGGCGTCGAACAGCGCCATCAAACCGCTGATCAAAATCAATTGGCGATGCGACCACGGCACGAGGTCGGTGAGCGTGAAACTCCAACCGGACAGCGCGATCGGCACTCCCGGCACCGGCAATTCGCGGCGCAACATTTCCTTTTGTTCCTGGGTTTGCAACGGTTCGTTCGTCGTGACGAAGCCGGTGGTGAGCAGCGGGTCGTGCGCGAAATAGCGATCGATCAGGAACCACCAGCCGGAAGTTTGCGGCAGAACTTCGCGCCAGTCGGGCAAACGCGTCGCCGGATTTGCCGCGTCTCGGAGTTCATCGAGAAGTTTGAAGGCGGACGCGAAAGTCTCCAGGCTAAATCCTTCCGCGCCGAGCGAGATCTCGATTGCCTGCCGCGCCGCGGCGAAATCGACCGCGGCCAATTTCTGGCGATTTACTTCCAGCCGTCGCGGCGAAAGCGCGAGAGCGGCCGGCGTCGAAAACCCTTTTATTTTTCCCGCAGCTTGAACTTCGCGCCAGCGAGGTTCGACTTTCTGCCAGTAATCGTGGAGTTGCTGGGCGTTCTCCGCTTTCACCATGCCGATGACCGGTTCCCAGCGCGTCGGCATTTTTTCCATGATCGTTTTGAGCGCGTACCCGGCATCGCTCCGTTTCGGTTCCATCGAATGAGTGCTGGCGTCGAAGATAAGCGGCGGCTTGGGCACGACCGCCACCGCGGTTAGCAATAAAAGGAGCGGCGCCGAAATCCACAGCACCCGCCCGGGATGAAGCACGGCCCAGCGCACATAGCGTTTCACGAGTGTAAACATCCAATCGTGGCCGGGCGCGGGAGTTTTGCGCGGTAGAAACAGGAAGAAAACGGTCAGCATGAAAATGCCGGCGAACGCAATCCCGAGCGCGATGAGGACACCGAGCTGAGTGAAACCGCGAGAGCCGGCAAGCATCAAAGCCATAAAACCCACGGCGGTCGTGAGCGCGCCGAAGAAGATCGCTTTGCCGAGTCCTTTCACAGCGTCGCCCACGGCGGCCGGATGACCTTCGCCGTCATCGCGAGCCTGTTGGTAGCGACCGAAAACAAGAATCGCGAAATCCACTCCGAGGCCGATCAGGATCGCGCAAAAGCCGACGGTCACCATGTTGAGTTCGCCAAAAATCAGGAGCCCCGCGGCGAGCGCGACAAGGCAGCAAAGAAGCAGCGAAATTCCCATTCCCAAAAGCGGCAGCCACCGTCGAAAGCCCGCGTAGAAAACTGCGCTCACCAAAAGGATCGAACCCAGCAACGTGATGATGATGTCGTGGCGCATACTGAGCGAAATTTCGGCGACGTAGGCCGAACGTCCCGTCACCAGAATCTGAAGCGGACCGCCATCCCAACCTTCATGCGCGCTCTGCTGAAATGCTTTCACTTCGCGCATCAGCTTCTGGCAATCGAACGCGCCGATGCCTGGCTGGTTTGTGACCGTCAGAAAAACGCGCATCGTCCGGTTCGGTGAAGTGAGCGGTTGATCTTCTTCGATCGACGCGTTGCCGGCGAACGGCTTCAACGCCGGCGCGACAACGCCGAGCGGGTCGAGCCCCAACTCGATCTGTGGCAGCGGCGAGCCTGCTTCGATCTCTTCGTGCAGACGATGCAGGCGCTCCTGGATTTTCGCCGGTTGCAGCAACGTTAACGTTTGATCGAACGCCGCCGGCTCGAGATTCAGCAGAAGCGGCACGGCGATCGATTGCAGATCGTGGACGCCTTCCGGCGTTTCCATCGGCACGCCGGCGAGAACGCGCCGGCACCACGGTTGTTTGCGCAGCCGCTCGGCAAATTGCGGCGCGAATTCCTCCAGCTTGTCGACATCGTCCGGCTGACAGACGAGCGCAAAAGTCAGGTCGCGCACCTGCGCGAAATCGCGGTTGTAAACTTTCAGTCCCTCGACCGATTCAAATCCACCCGGCAACAGATTCAGGACTTCCGAGTCCAGTTTCATTCGCAAAATCAGGACCGCGATCGAAGCGGCGCTGATCAACGCGATGGCAGTCCAGACCAGGCCGCGTCGTCGCGTGACGAGTTGAGCGATGGTGTAATGAATGGCCATTAGAATTTTGCGAACCGCGGCGGCGACGCCTGCCTTTCAAAGGTCAAAACCGGAACGTGAATTTTTCGCCGCGGTAGGAATGAGTCAGCGACGTTTTATCGCCGAGCGTCATCAGTTTTTCGCGCAACTCAAGCCAGCCGCGTAAATGCGCCGGCGCGTGTTCCGTGCTTCCGGACCAACCCACGCCGACCAGCGGGCCTCGGACATTGAAGTTCGTCGCGTCCTGCCGAATCTCGAGGAGCGTTACGCCGGGTCCTTTCGTAAACGTCAGCTCGAAGTCGCCCGCCTTGGAAAAACGAACCAGCACTTCACCAATCAACGTCGTTCGTTTGCCGTGATACAAAAGCTGGCCGTTGCGCGCCTGCCAGTCCGGCGATGGCCCGATGAATTGATGAATGGTGCCGCAACTCGAAAGCATCGCGGCCACGACGATGACAGCGGCGAAGCGAAGGCTCCTCACAAAACCGCCTCTAATGCTTCCGCGGTTTCAGGCGTATCTTCTTTTTTCGGCACCAGTGTTCGCCGCGGACAGAGCGGGATCCAGCGTTGCAGCCTAACGAGTAGATAGAAAAGCGACATTCGCCATTTGATGGCGAAGCTGTCGCCGATGTTTCCGCCGAGGACCGCATTCACCGCCGGCGGAATTTGAAAGAGATCCTGCGGATGCAGGAACACCTCGATGAATTCCTTCGAATACCACGCGTCGACGAAGCGCAGATAAACGTCCATCGCCTTATTGATGTTGCGCCCGTAACGCGCGAACAATTTCCGGCGCTTCGCCGGACGATCGAGCACTTCATGCAACACGTCGGCCGCTTGCTCGCCCGCGAGCACGGCCAGGAAAACGCCGCTGCTAAAGACCGGATCTATGAAGCCGGCCGCGTCGCCCGCCAGCATCCAGCGATCGCCGGTAAGCTGCGTGCTGCGGTAGGAAAAATCGGCGGCAGTGCGGACCGGCGTCACGCGTTCGGCGTCTCGCATTTGCTGCATCAGGATCGGTTGCTCCTCGATCGCCTGTTGCAAAAATTCTTCAGCACTCAACCCCGACTTCTTGTAGACCGCGCCGTCGAGCACCACGCCAACGCTGGTGCGCGTCGCGCTCAGCGGAATCACCCAGAACCAGCGGTCGAGCGCGCGCACCATTCGGGTGAGCGTCCCATCGCGGCCTTCCGCGCGGATCATGCCGTCGTAATGCGCGAACACGGAAACCTTCTGGAGATGATCGTAGTTTTTCTTCAGCTTGAACTTCGCGCTGAGAATCGAGTTCCGTCCGCTGGCGTCGATGACGTAACGGGCGCGGATTTCTTCCGGTCCGCCGTTTCCTTTTCGCGAGATGGCCAGCGTCGCGCCGTCCTCCGAAAAGTCGACTTTATCGACGCCGGTTTCTTCGCGCACTTCGGCTCCGCTCTCCGCGGCATGATCGAGCAGGACCTTGTCGAAATCTGCACGCGTGACTTGGTACGAACGGTCGGTTTGGGAACAAAAGCCGTCCTCGAAATAAAATTTCACGCCGTCGTCGCCGCAGGCGCCGTACATTTCGCCGCCAAATTTTTCCATGAAACCGGCCCGCGCGAATTTCTCGTGGAGACCGAGCCGGGTGAAAGCCTGCATGCTGAAGGGCAGAAGCGATTCGCCAATGTGGAAGCGCGGAAACTTGTCGCGCTCGAGCACGATCACGCGACGCCCGGCGCGCGCGAGAAGTGCAGCGGCGACACTGCCGGCCGGTCCGCCGCCGATAATCGCCACGTCAAAAGGGTCGCCGCTCATTCGGTGCAACGTAGCAAAGTTCGCCGCGAAGCAAAGACTAGCGCACCGCGGGCAGCCGAAACTTCGCCCGCGTCGCGTCGTACCCCGCCTGCGGCATCTGCACCAGAACGGGTCGCGCCGTCGGATTCAGCCAGCGCAACAAATTCAGCAAATCTTGTTCTGTCATCGCCGTGCAGCCCGCGGTCGCAGAGCGGGAGTCCTTCCAGACGTGCAGGAAAATACAGGACCCGGCGCCCGGTCGGGCGGGGGAATTATGCGCGACAACAACGCCCCATTTGTAGAGATCGTCGGCGCGCAGCATTCGTTCGGAGCTGTGCCAATCAACTCGCGCCACCTTCGACCGATCGACGAGCTGGTTGTAATAACGCGAGTGCGGATCGTCGATGCCTTCGCTCTGAGCGGTGAGGGGAACGTAGGAGAGCTTGATCCAACGCGCCGCCGGCTTTGGCGCGTAACCGAACGCGGGACCGAGCCGAAAAATTCCGGCAGGCGCTTTGTTATCGCCCTCGACTTTGCGAACTGCCGCGTTGAAATCGACGAGGCCACGTCCCCAGGCCAGACCTTTTTTTCCCAAGACAACCGGGATCGCGGGCCCGTGCGTTTGCCACGCGCTTCGCGAGCTCTTTCGTTCGAACGCGCGCAGCACACCGGTCTTCGCATTCCAATCGCGCGAGACAACGACCAGGCATTGGCGCGTTCGCCGAATGGGATCGGTGGCGGCGATCATCGTTGTCGACCATAAAACAGATAACGCCAGCGTGACCAATCGCATCGCTATCATGTAAGCGTTCCGTGGAGCGGTTGCCAACTCGCTCGTCAACACGCTAAGCTCGCGGCCGATGCCGTACGACGCGTTCATCAGCTATTGCTCCGAGGATAAGAAGATTGCGGACGCAGTCTGCGGGACGCTCGAGGCGAACAAGATCCGGTGCTGGATCGCGCCGCGCGATGTCGGTCCGGGCCGGACGTGGGGTTCGGCGATTATCGAAGCCATCGGCGATAGCGCCGTGATGGTGGTGATTTTTTCGAAGCATTCGAATGGCTCGCCGCAGGTCATGCGCGAAATCGAGCGCGCGGTGAACAAAGGCGTGGCCATCATTCCGTTTCGGGTCGAAAACGTCGTGCCGTCCAAGGACCTCGAATATTTCATCAGCAGTTGTCACTGGCTCGATGCCATGAATCCGCCGCTGGAAAAACATATCGGCGAATTAGCGGACGCGATCCTGGCGTTGCAACGAAGAGCGACGCCGGCCGCTCCCGCGATCAGTGAAAAAGAAAAGCCGCGCAAGAAATCGTGGACGGTTTGGGCGGCCGTGGGATTGGCGGCATTGATCGCGGCGGGCACGGCCGCGTGGTTTCTTCGCCAGAAGAGCCGCGGATCCGGAGAGACCGTGAAGATCGACCGGCCGGCGGATGGCGCGTCGATCGTCGGGCCGATTCTTCTTTCGTGGACGACCAAGGATTTGCCGCAGGAAAATTTATCGTTCGAAGTCTCGATCGCGCCGGAAGGAAAAGCTCCCGCAATTCAGCGCACGGCTCGCAACTCCATCGTGCCGCAGGGCATCGAGGGAAAAGTGCGCTGGAAAGTTCGGCCGCTCTGGCAGGCGCCCGGACAAAAGGAAAAGTTCGGGCAATGGAATGCGGAACAAACGTTCACGTATTATCCGAGCTCGCTGAATCGAATCATCGCGACGCGAAACATTCATGTCGGCACGGCTGAGCCCGACGGATTTTTCGTGCGCCAGGAAGGCGCTGAGCTCACCGGCTACGAGATCGAGCTGTTGCGAGACCTGGGCGCGCGCATTCTCGCGGATCACGGCATCAACGCGAAGCCAACGATCACTTACACGCGCCGGATTTGGGGCGAGGAATTTTTTCGGCTCCTGGAGCGGGACGGCGCCGTCGACGCGATTGCCTCCGCGATTTCGATAACGCCGGAGCGCGAGAAGACGTACGCGATTTCGTTCACGGACCCAACGCTGCAATATCCGCAGACGATGGTCGCCAAGCCGGGCGTGAAGCCATTCGTCGATGGGAAACTCGTGCTGAATCGCGTGGCCGCCGCGGAGAAAACGACGAACGAAACTTTTGCGCGCAAACTTTTTGGGGACGCCGCCGGGGACCGCTTCATTCCGTACGGCGGCAGTGGCGCCTACGATCGAATGCTGGCGGACCTGGTGGCGGAGAGGATCGATGGCGCGCTCCTCGATAAACCGTATGCGCTGCAAAAAACCACGGAGTTGAAACAATCGATCGGCGCCGAGCTGGCGTTGACGGACATCACGCCGGAGGTCGTCCCGGGCGTAGCGCTGGAAAAAATGGGATTCGCGGTGCGAAAATCGGATCGAACATTGTTGCAGGAACTGAACAAGCAACTGGCCGCCACCGCTTCCGCGCGCGACGGCGTTCTCAGCAAGTCCATCCCGGGCTGGAATCAGTGATGACAATACGCCGACCGATCGGGGTCGCTAAACTTGCGAGAGATAACAACCCGCACTAACAAGCCCCTGCGATGAAAATCATCGACCGCTACCTCAGCCGGCAGCTCTTCGTGAACCTGATCTTCGCGATCTTCGTCCTCAGTTTCGTCCTCGTTGTCGGCAACATCTTTCGCAAGCTCCTCCCGCTCCTCGTGAATCACGATCTGCCCGTCGATTACCTCATCGGTTTCGTCGCCTACGTCCTGCCATTCTCCCTCATCTTTACCATCCCGTGGGGATTGCTCACAGCCGTGCTTCTAGTGTTCGGCCGCCTCTCCGCGGACAACGAGCTGACGGCTCTGCGTTCGAACGGCGTCAGCATCGCGCGCATTTGTGTTCCGCTCGTCGGGATCGCGTTGCTCTGCACCGCCGCTTCGCTCTGGCTCAATATCCAGGTCGCGCCCGCCGCGCAGGAGGAAATGCGCAGCACGGTTTTCAATCTCGCGACGCGAAACCCGATGGCGCTCTTCGGCAGCGACCAGGTGATCGACCAATTTCCCGGGCGTAAAATTTACGTCGGCAAAAAAGAAGGGAACAAGCTGGAAAATATTCTCGTGTTCGAAACGAGCGAGGAATCGATGCCGATGAAAGTGACGCACGCGCGCGAAGGCAGCCTCGAAGCCGATCTGCCGAACCGCCGGATCCTGATGCATCTTTATAATGCGCGTTACTCGCAGCGGGATGAAGTCGATCCGTACGATCTGCGACGAATGCGGGATGGGATCAGCGTGGAGGAAGGCACGTTGCCGATCAGTCTCGAAGATCTTTACGAAAAAGAAAAACACCGGGCCAGCCGTTCGATGCTCTCGCTTGAGCAGCTTCTCGATCAGCTCAAGAACGACGACCCGAAAATGCGCAGCTCGAGTCGCACGGAAATTAACAAACGCTTTTCGTTTCCCGTTGCCTGTCTCGTCTTCGCGCTCGTCGGCGTTCCTCTCGCCATCACCGCCCATCGACGTGAGACTTCGTTCGGTTTCGCCGCGAGCCTGGTCATCGGCGTCTTTTATTTCCTGTTCATCATCATCGCCGACACGCTCCGCGCAAACGCGAAGCTGCACCCGGAACTGCTCGTCTGGTTCCCGAACGTTTTATTCCTCGGCCTCGGCTGGTGGCTCTTCCGGCGATTAAGCCGCCAATAACGTCGCGCCGCTACGCCGGCATTTCGTCGCTGATGATGAAGAATTTTTTCAGCCGGGCGCTGCCGAAATTTGTGGTGAGCGCGACGTCAGCGGCGTCGCGTCCGCGGGCCATAACGATGCGGCCGATGCGGGCCACGTTATGCCGGGCGTCGAACGTGTACCAACGGCCACCGAGATAAACTTCGTACCAGCCGCTGAAATCCATTGGCAACACGAGCGGCACGCCGATGTCGCCCATGTAACCGGTGACGTAACGCGCCGGAATGTTCATGCACCGGCAGAAGGCGACGGCGAGATGACTGAAGTCGCGGCAGACGCCGCGCGGGTCGTTGTAAACATCGAACGCGGACTTGGTGTGGTCGGCGAACTGATAACCAAAAGTGATGTGATTATGAACCCAGGTGCAGATCGCTTTGGCGCGCGACCACCCGGGCGCGGTGTTGCCGAAAAGCTGCCACGCAACGTCGGAGAGCTTGTCGACTTCGCAGTAGCGGCTGGTGAGGAGGAACGGCAACGTGTCGTTAGGCAAATCCTCGATCGCGTGCTGAATCGCATCGGGATTCTGTTCGTCCGGCTTGCCCGAGTCTTCGATGAACGTCTCGAGCGAGAACCGAATGTCGCCCGCGGGCGCGAGAAGACGCGCGCAACGGTTGCCATACAGATCGGTGAAATCGGTGAGGGGAACGTTTGGTTCGGCCGCAATCTTTTCCTCCGCCCGTAGATCCGTCTGCCGCGATGGATGAACGTACAGCATCAAAATCATGGGCGTCGGCGCCGCGAGTTCGAATTGAATGTCGAAACCGATTTTGATGGTCATGAAATAGTTCCCATAGGTTTTATACGACCTATTCGCGCGTCGAGCCAAATTCCGCCGTGACCGAAAGCTTGTCGTTTACCGCGACATGCACATCGCGCAGCCGGACTTCGCCAAGCGGCAGCGACATGAGCGAGAATTCGCGGCCGTCGAGTTTTTGCAGATGCGGTTTGAGAATGCCGCACGCGACGCTGGCGATGGCGCCGTCGCCCGTGCAATCGAGCCCGGAGATTCTCGCGTTGAGTTGTTCGTCGAGGTCGAGCTGGCCGGCGATGCGAAGTGAGGCTCCGACGAACATTTTTTTCGCGCGGAGACGAACCTCCGCGGCCAGCGATCGCGAACTGCGAGACCGAAGCGAGAGCTGGACGGTATCGATGTTCACTCCGTGCTTGCTGGCTTCCGTTTTGGCGACCTCGGCGATGAGCGCCTCCAGGTCGGAAACCGCCACCGAAATTTCCACGCGGCCGTTCGCGGCGTTGTGCAAGAGCAAGAGAAGATTTCCGCTGCGATCGACTGCCCGATGCAGTTCGATGCCTTGCGCGGCCAGTCTGAATTCGACCGAAGCCGGCCCAATGGAAAGAGGCGATGCGCTGACGCGAAAGTCGTCGATCGTGAGCGCGGGCTCGGGCGTGCCGACGATTGAGGGCATTGCAGGTAGCCGTTCTGGCAGCACCGCGCCATCGAGCGAAACCTGCATGGTTTCGAGGCGCGGATAGGATTTTTCCCGGACCTCGACCGGGTCCCGGCTGAGGCCAAAAAGGCCGCGCAGGCTAATATTGAGTTGGCGACCAAGCTCGGCTGCGGTTGTTGGAAAAGTATCGGTGTTGAGCGGAAACATCGGGAAAACGCCCAACGTCCAACGCCCAACGCCCAACGTCCAACTAAAGAAGCGAAAAGAAGTTGCAAACCCAGGGGGACTGGCTACGTTCCGCGTTCCTTTATGGCGAAAACGTCCTGGATCAATCGCAACGAACGCAAGCGCGCGACCGTGAAAAAATACGCGGCGCTCCGTGCTGAGCTCAAAGCGAAGAAAGATTATATGGCCCTGTCGCAACTGCCGCGCGATGCCAGCCCCACCCGGGTGGTGAATCGTTGCGAAGTCAGCGGCCGCCGCCGCGCGTTTATTCGCCGTTTCAAGATTTCGCGCCTGACCTTCCGGGAACTCGCCTCGGGCGGATTCATCCCGGGTGTGACGAAGTCGAGCTGGTAGGACACCGGCTCGCGGTCTCTCGGGTGTGCAGCGCGCATCCGTTCCATGAATTTTTTGTTTTCTCCTTTTCCCGCGGGTGCTCCGTTGGCGGACGCCATCGTTGAACACTGGGATGCGCCCCTGCTCATCGTGGGCAAGTTGGCGGTCATACTCGGGCTCGTCGTTCTCAATGCGTTTTTTGTGGCCTCGGAATTCGCGATCGTAAAAGTCCGCGGGAGCCAGCTCGATGCTCTCGAGGACGAGGGAAACGTGCGGGCCGTTTTTGCAAAGCACGTCCGCAATCATCTCGATGCTTACCTGTCGGCGACCCAACTCGGCATTACGCTGGCGAGCCTGGCCCTGGGCTGGATCGGCGAGCAATTCCTCGCCCACCTCCTCGAGCCGGCCTTCGTCCTCGCGGACATTCATTCGCACGCGCTGGTCTCGACGATCGCGATCACGCTCGCGTTCCTCGGGATTACTTTTCTCCACATCGTTTTCGGCGAACTGGCGCCGAAATATATTGCGATCGGCAATCCTCTTTCCGTCTCGCTCGCGCTCGTTCGACCGCTCGGCGCTTTTTATATTCTGTTCAAGCCCGCGATCTGGATCCTGAACAAATCTTCGAATTTCTTTCTCCAGAAGTTGTTGCGGATCAAACCGGTGGCCGGCTCGGAGCTGGCCCACAGCGAAGAAGAGTTGCGCCTCATTCTCGACGAGAGCGAAAAGTCCGATGAAGTCTCGGAGCTCGGCCGCGATCTGCTCGTAAACGCGCTCGATCTGCGCCAGCGTGTCGTGCGCGATATCATGACGCCGCGTGGTGAAGTCGTCTTTCTCGATCTCGAGCAAGGTTTCGAGGATAACGTGCAGCGCGCGATCGAATCGCGCCACACGCGCTTTCCGCTTTGTCGCGGCCATCTCGATAACGCGGTCGGCCTCATTCATATCAAGGAACTGATGCCGATGATCCGCGATCCGCATCCCGACTTGATGCGGATCAAGCGGGAGATGATTCCGGTTCCCGAAATGATGTCGCTGGAGAAATTGCTGAACCTCTTTCTGACCAGGCACGCGCATCTCGCGCTGGTGGTCGACGAATACGGCGGCACCGTCGGGATGGTCACGCTGGAGAATGTGCTCGAGGAAATCGTGGGCGATATCCAGGACGAGTTCGACACCGACAAAGCGGAGTTCCGCAAACTCAACGAGAACGAATTCACGGTGGTTGGCTCGCTTGGGTTATACGAGCTGCGGGACCTGGCCGGCTTGGAATTGGAAAGCGCGGATGTCAGCACGATCGGCGGTTACGTCACGCATTTGCTGGGGCATTTGCCGAAGCAAGGCGAACAGGTGCGGATCGGAGATTATCTCGTGACCATTTCGCAAACCGACGGCCGCCGCGTAGGCCAGTTGCATTTCCGGAAAGAGAATCCGAAAGCGGTCCTCGAACGTTAATCGTTTTCCGCTTCGAGCTGCGAGATCGCCGCCTGGAGGCGATCGATGCTGACGGGTTTCGTTAGGTGATCGGCGAACCCCGCTTCGTAACTGCGCTCGATGTCTTCGTCCATCCCGAATCCGCTCAAGGCGAGCGCCTTGATGTTGCGTTTCGTGCGGATGCGTCTCAACAGTTCAAGCCCCGTTCCGTCGGGCAGACCGATATCGCTCAGCAAAATGTCGAAGTGTTGTTCATCGGAAATGCGGAGAGCGTCCGTCATGTTCTCCGCGGCGAGCACTTCGTAGCCAAGACGTTTTAACAGCATCTTCATCGAACGCAAAGTGTCGTCGTGATCTTCGACGACGAGGACGCAGCGCTTGCTCTGTTCCGCGGCCTGGCTGGCGGTGACCTCCGTCTGCTTCGGAGTATTCTGTTTTCTCGAGGAGAAAACGCCTGGCCAGATTGCGGGAACGTCGGCCGAACTGAAAACGTCGTAGGTCGATTCCATTTTGTCTGCGAAAGTCAGGAGGGAACCGGGATAGTAGATAGAGCGACGGAGGCCGCGTCAACGGCGACTGTGACCAACTCGTAATTTTTTCGGAATGGAACTTACGGTCGAAACTGAAATCACGTGTCCGCATTGCGGCGAATCGTTCCCGCTTCAGATCGATACTTCGCAGCACGAGCAATCGTTGATCGAAGACTGCACCGTTTGTTGCCGGCCAATCGCGCTCACGATCCGCTGCCGGCCGGGAGAAATCGAAAGCGTCTTAGAAGAGGAAGGATGAAAGCTCCTGTTCCAGTGCGACCTGGCGCTCGCGGCGAATGCGATGTTTCGCGGCAAGGGCGCGATCGTGCCGGATCAATTTTGGAAGTGGGAGCGGCGGCGGATTGTAACCGAGCTTCTTGAGAACGTAGAGAGCCGCGCCACGAAGCGAGGCTTCGGTTTGGGCGGAGACGCCAAGGTCTCGGCCAAGCGCATCGGCTAAAATGCGCAGCGACGGTTTCGAATGCAGGATTCCGCCCGAGACGATGATCTGTTTCGCGCGTCCGTTTTTTTGTTCGAGCAGCTCCAGAATGGTCGACAGCCGGTAAAACGTGGCGCAGGTCGCGGCGCGGAAAATCGACGCTGCGTCGGTTGATTGCGTCAGGCCGAGGATCGTCCCGCGCAAATTCTCTGGCCACGTCGGCGCACGTTCGCTCACCCAAAACGGAAGGATGATCAGCTCATCATTCGCTGCCGCACGGCGCGAGAGCGCTTTCGCTTCTGTCGTGCGCAGGCGCAAATGGCGGAGACACCATTGATGCAAATTCCCGGCATTGCTGACCGCGCCGCCGATCACGAATCGGTCTCGATCGACGACATATCGGAACAATCCAAATGAAAAGGTTCTCCGGTTTCCGTCCAGCATTCGCACCGCCGCACTCGTGCCAATGTTGATCGCGATCTGGCCGGCAGTATCCGCGCCGGACCCGAGATTACTCGCTGCGCCGTCGCCGATCGCGTTGAAGACAGATGCCCCTCGCCATTCTCGAGACGCGCTTCGGCTTGGAGTTTCTCGAATAACGTCGAGCTGGTTTGGATTCACTCCGCACGCTGCGCATAGTTGCTCGTGCCAGTTTTTCGTTCGCAGATCGTAGAGCCCGGTAGCGCTCGCCATCGAATCGCTCGGGCCGGTGGTCCCGAAAATTTTCTCGAAAATCCAATCGGCTGGAGAAACCCAGCGGTCGACGCGGCGAAAAAGGGCGCGATTGGTTCGACGAAGCCAGCGCAGCTTCGCCGGCCAATAGGAAGCGCGCAGCATGCAACCGGTCTCGCCGTGAATTTTTCGTTCGTCGAATTCTTCGCGAAGCCGCAACGCATCCGATAGCGATCGGGAATCCGCCCACGTGAGAATCGGCGTCAGCGGCCGCGCATTTCGATCGAGGCCCAGGAGCCCGTGCCAGAACGCGCTGCCACCGGCGGCGACGATCGGCTGTTTCGAGCGCGAGCCCCGCAGCGTTTCGCGCAGGCACGCGCGCACCGCGCGCTGTAATGCGATTGGCGAAAGCTCGGCGCCGCCGTCGGCCGTGTATCGCAATGAATATTCCTCTCGCGCGCCGGTTCCAGGAACGACGCGGCCGCGTTGATTGAAAAGAGCGGCGCGCGTCGACGAGCTGCCGATATCGATCGCGAGGACCCGCACCTTATCGCAGCTGCGCCAATAACGCCGGACGCCGTTTCAATTGCGCCGTCAGCGCTTCGATCGCGCGGAGCGTCGGCGGACTGATGTGGTGTTCCATTCCTTCGACGTCGTGATGAATGACGTGTTTGTCCAAACGGAGCAACGTCAGGAAATCGGTGAGGAGCTGATGCCGTCGGGTGATGTTGCGGGCGAGCGTTTCGCCGGCGGGCGTCAGGACGAGCCCGCGATATTTTTCGTATTTGAGGAGACCGTCGGCATCGAGGCGCTGAACCATGTTGGTGACGCTGGCCTGTGAAATCTTGAGGCCGGTCGCGATATCGACGACGCGGGCGTAGCCCTTGGAATCGATGAGCTCGAGGATCCGCTCGAGATAATCCTCGACCGCGGAAGAGTTGTGCTTGGAATTTTTCCTGGCAGTGGGCACGGCAGCGGAAGGTTAGCGCCCTTTCAAGGCAGGTCAAAATAAAAGTATTTGGCCATTGACAAATATTTAGTGAACGGCAGATAAGTTAGCCGTGGCTAATATTGGCGAATCGGAGGTGTCCCATTCGGCGGCCGGATGGCGCAGCACGCCGGCGCGGCCCAGCCTGTCCGAAGTCCACCGCAGTCTCGTAGTCCCGCCCTCGGCGAGCTTCTTCCGAAAGCTGCTCGCTTTCGCCGGCCCCGGGTTCCTAGTCGCCGTGGGTTACATGGACCCGGGCAACTGGGCGACGGATTTGGCCGGCGGCTCGAAATACAATTACACGCTCCTCTCCGTCATCATGCTGTCGAATTTGATGGCGATTCTGCTCCAATCGCTTTCTGTTAAACTCGGCATCGCGACAGGCCGCGACCTTGCCCAGGCCTGCCGCGATCACTACAGTAGACCGGTTTCGTTTTTTCTCTGGGTCATCTGCGAGATCGCGATCGCGGCCTGCGACCTGGCGGAAGTCATCGGCTCCGCCATCGCGCTCAACCTGCTCTTCGGCCTGCCTCTGCTCGCCGGCGTCTGTGTCACTTCGCTCGATGTGTTGTTGGTCCTGTTCCTTCAGAACAAGGGATTCCGCTACATCGAAGCGCTGGTCATCATGCTGATCGTAGTCATCGGCGGTTGTTTCACCTGGGAAATTATTGCGTCGCGTCCCGATCTGCTTGGGATCGCGAAAGGATTCGTGCCGTCGCCGCAAATCGTGACTGATCCCGGAATGCTTTACATCGCGATCGGCATTTTGGGCGCGACGGTCATGCCGCATAATCTGTATCTCCATTCCTCGATTGTGCAGACGCGGCGGTACGAATTGAACACCGCTGGAAAACGCGAAGCGATCAAGTTCGCCACGATCGATTCCACGGTTGCGCTCATGTTCGCCCTCTTCATCAACGCCGCGATTCTCATCGTGGCGGCGGCGACCTTTTACACGCGGGGTCGCAACGACGTGGCCGAAATCCAGGACGCCTACAAATTGCTCACGCCCCTGCTCGGCGTAACGGGTGCGAGCACGCTCTTCGCCCTTGCCCTGCTCGCGTCCGGCCAAAACTCCACTCTCACCGGCACGCTGGCCGGCCAGATTGTGATGGAAGGATTCCTGAACATACGGCTGCGGCCGTGGCTTCGCCGGTTGATCACGCGGCTCATCGCGATCATCCCGGCGATCGTGGTGACAATCATCTCGGGCGAGAAAGGCACGACGAACCTGCTGGTCCTGAGCCAGGTGATCCTGAGTCTGCAACTGAGTTTCGCCGTGTTTCCGCTGGTGATATTCACGAGCGACAAGCTAAAGATGGGCGAGTTCGTCAAC
>Ga0307470_10000290_pt1 | contig 30182 bp, 26 predicted proteins | sample atmos_gasesAM3C__FD_204565 | JGI IMG/M metagenome (GOLD analysis project Ga0307470, IMG submission 204565) | Hardwood forest soil microbial communities from Morgan-Monroe State Forest, Indiana, United States - atmos_gasesAM3C_05 | ecosystem: Environmental > Terrestrial > Soil > Temperate forest... | reverse complement strand
CCCAACTTCACCGCGAGCACCGCCCCCTCATCCGCCTTCGGCACCTTCTCCCCCGCTGAAAAACGCGGGGGAGAAGGCTCTCGACGTTACGCGGTATTGCAATAACCAACGGTTTACGGCCGAAATGGGGTTGACGAATGACCCCATCCGACGTAAATTGAAATCGGTCCGAAGTCTTGGTTTTGCAGCCAAGCTCCCAGTTAACAGAGAGAAGGAGATTCTTATGTCCATGAGTAGGTACCGTCTGTTTGTCGGGATAGCGTTCGCCGTTTTCGCTTCCGTGGTGGCCAGTGCCCAGCCGCCCGCGGGACCGGTCGGTGAAATCAGTCACGCTCGTTCAATTCTCGTGGCCACGCCGATGGATAGCAGCGGCGGCGGGCCGACGTGCGGCACATGTCAATGTTTCCCCTGGAAGATCGGCGATCGCGATCAGGCGGGCACCACGTGGGTTTCGTCGAGTGATTCCTATCTGTACTCGGGCGCTGAGCACTTCCACCCGGCCAATACCGCGCCGGGCGATCTGACCCCTGGTCCCGATCTGGCCGGCATCATCGGCGTCGGCTTTGCCACCCCGAACTTCGTTCCCAGAAAGATCGATGTCTATTACTCGTTCTTCCCCGTCAATCGCGCGTGGGATGGCGGCAACGAGAACAATCCTGACCCCGGACCGGTGTCCACTCCCGCCCCCGCCCAATTCGGTCTGACCTGGTTCAACGGCTATGGACCCGGCAGCACGTTCCCGAGCGCGGAGGCAACGATCACGACCTATCCGAGCTCCGGCGTCATCACGTACGGGCCGTTTTCCGTTTCTCTCTTCAATATCAACACCCGGTACAACGTGTACGTCAAGACCGGTAAATTCGGCAACAACGGCAACGGCAATGGCAACAACGCTGGTCCTGGAGCGAACCAGAACAGCTTCGCGCTCGCCGGCGTGATCTGCTTCAGCCGTTAACGGTTCCTGTACTATCACCTCGGGATCTCCTGTGAATCAGGATTCTCCCGTGCGATGAAAACGACGCGAAACGAGTTGTTTGCGGCGGCCCTCGGGGCCGCCGCTTTGCTTTTCGCGTACAGCAATTCCCTCCACAACGTCTTCCACTACGACGACCTTCACGTCATCGTCAACAACGTCTACATCCGGAGCATTCACAACTCCGCGCTGTTCTTCCGGGACGCCTACACCTTCAGCTCGATCCCGGAGCATGCCACTTACCGGCCGCTGGTTACTCTGACCTACGCCATCGACTATGCCATCGCCGGCGGTCTCGATCTGGTGCAGTTCCATGTGACGCAGATCCTCCTCCTCCTCGTGATCTGGGGAATGCTGATCGTCTTCTTGCGCAAGGCGCTCGACGTCTCCCGTCCATCGCCGCGCAATCGCTGGATCGCCCTGATCTCGGCAACCGTCTGGGCCATCCATACGGTGAATACGGAGACTCTGAACCTGATCTCGGCGCGTTCCGAGCAGCTTGCGGCGATGGCAACGCTGGCGGCGCTGCTGCTCGTTCAGTTCTCCCCATTCGCACGGCGCTGGCACCTCTACATCGTTCCCATTGCCATCGGTGCCATGGCCAAGGCGCAGATCGTCATTTTCGCTCTGCTGCTTCTGCCATATCTCGTTTTCATCGAAGGGCGGAGTGTCCGGAAGAAAGCGACATGGCTCGCCATCCTCCCGGCTCTATTGGCGGGCATCGCCCTCCTCTTCGCGCTGAACCTCGCCAACGCACCCGAATTCGTCCCCGGAGGCACGTCGCGATGGCGTTATTTTCTGACGCAGGGGTTGGCCTGGGCTCATTACACGCGCCTGTTCTTTGTGCCGGTCGGACTGACGGTGGATACGGACTGGAAAGCGCTCGAACATTGGTATGCCCCGTGGGCGCTAAGCGGATTCGCTTTTGTGGTCATTCTGCTGCTTCTCATCCGGTACGTCTCGCGTCGCAGCGAGCTGCGGCCTGTGGCCTTTGGGCTCTCCTGGTTCGCCGTCGCGCTCGTCCCGACGTCGAGCATCTATCCGCTCGCCGAGGTCGTGAATGAGCATCGAGTGTTCCTGCCGTATATGGGACTCGCTCTTGCGGCGGTGTTCTGGCTGGACGCGGCTCTGGAACAGCATCGGCGCGTTTTCTCCACGATCGCGCTCGCTGCCATCATCGCCCTCGGCGCGGGAACGATGGTTCGCAACGAGGTCTGGGCCACCGAGGAGACCCTCTGGAAGGACACAGCATTGAAGAGCCCGGGCAACGAACGCGCTCTGCTGAATTACGGCTCCTTGGAGTTGGCGAAGGGAAACTACGCCGTGGCGAAGCCGGTCCTGGAGCGGGCGGAGACGCTGAACGCGAATTACCCGATGCTCGAGGTCACGCTCGGGATCCTCGAAGGCCAGCTCAAGAACGATGCCGCCGCCGAGCAGCACTTCCAACGTGCGCGGCTGATGTTGCCCAATAGCGTGGACACCCACTTCTACTATGCCGACTGGCTCGTCCGCGACGGCCGCGCCATGGCGGCGATTCCCGAACTGCGGCAGGCGATGGCGCTCGGCCCTGCCAGGACGGAGTCGCGCAACCTTCTGATGAAACTGTACGCGGCCCAGGGCGACACAAGCTCTCTGCAACAACTTGTCGCCGAGGCAAGGTCATACGACGCCACGAATGCCGATGCCGCCGCGGTTCTCTCCGGTTCCGTCCCCGGGAGCAACCCCGGCCGCAACTACGAAGAGTGTTTCCGCACCGGACGGGAGGCCATCGGGAGCGGACGCTTTCTCGACGCTGCTCTGGCCAACCGCGAGGCCATCCGCTTCGAGCCTGCAGCCGCGGACGCATGGATCAATCTCGGCTGGTCGCTGGCCCAGCTCGGCTTCGATCGGGAAGCGGAGCAAGCGTTCGAGCGAGCGCTGATCTTGCGTCCCGGCGACGAGCATGCTCTCAGCAATCTGGACTGGCTGAGAAGTGGGAAGGGGAACGTCTACAGCCGGTAGAGGTGCGCCAACACTCTGCTGATTCGCCAGTTCATTTTGGGAGTTCGCGGATCTTCGTACTCGCTCACGTGAATTTCGTTCCAAGATTCAGTTCTCTCCAATCGAGAGCCCTTCTCCCCCAGCGCTTTTCAGCTGGGGGAGAAGGTGCCGACAGGCGGATGAGGGGGCGTTTCACGCGATCGTAATTGGCAATCGAGCAAATTGTGCACGCGCTACTCGTCGTAGAACGCCAGGCACCGAGGTACTTTATGTCGATGCCCGGGATGTCATCACGAATGAAACGGCATGCGCGTGCGATGCGCCGAAATCCCACTCGCTCGGAAGGCCGCATGTGGTGCTGGCTGCGCGACCGCCGATTCCTCGGCTACAAGTTCAGGCGGCAAGTACCGATCGGACGATACATCGTCGACTTTTACTGCGCGGAGCTGCAGATGGTGATCGAGCTCGATGGAGCTCATCATCGTTCCCCGGGAATGGACGAGTACGACGACCGGCGAACACATTACCTTCGGCAAGTTGGCCTGCACATGCTTCGCATTCCTAACGAACAATTGATTCGTGACTCGGAGATCGTCGTCGAAATGATCAAGTTTGCCATCTATCAATGCCTTAGATCGCGCGAGAACCTGCCCCCTCATCCGCCTGTCGGCACCTTCTCCCCCAGCTGAAAAGCGCTGGGGGAGAAGGGCTCTCGATTGGAGGGCGCTGCCGAGAATGAGAGAGTTTCTCGACGAAACGGCGCGCAAGAGGTTCAAGCAATGTGAGAAATGCTGGTCAGTGAAAGTCGTAGCTGGCGACCTCGCCGACGCCCTCCAGCGGCCAGAACTTCTCGGCGCGGACGGAGCACTGGCCATCCTCATTCTGCAGGATCCCTTCGACGATCAGTCCCGACGAGCTCACGATCAGCGCGCGATGATCGCGGAATAGATCGGGCTTGACGATGGCTTGCGAGATTCCGGTCTCATCTTCGAGAGTCAGGAAGACGAATCCTTTGGCGGTCCCGGGCCGCTGGCGCACGATGACCGCGCCGGCGGTGGCAACCCGTTTCCCGTTCGGCAGTTTCTTCAATTGTTTCGCCGAGTAGACGCCGTCGCGCTGGAGTTGCGAGCGGAAATAGGTGAGCAGGTGAGGGCCGGCGGTCATGTCGGTGGCCGCGTAATCGGCGAGTGTCTCCTCGGGGGGAGACATTTCGGCGAGAGGGGATTCTGTCAGGTGCACAGGGTCTTCTTCGAACAGCTCGCCGGCTGGCTTCGCCGCTTGCGCAGCCTGCCAAAGCGCGGCCCGACGCCGTAGACCGAGGGATGAGAGAGCGCCGGCGTAGGCCAGCTTCGTGAGCTGATCGCCGCGAAGCATGGCCCGTCGGGCCAGATCGTCGGTGTCGCGAAATGGCGCCGCTGCCTCGATCGAGCGCACTGCTGACTCGCGAAGACCCTTCACGAACTTCATGCCGAGGCGGACGGCGCCGCGCTCCCAGCGGTTGTGCCACCCGGAGTGATTCACGTCGATTGGCAGCACCGTGACACCGTGCCGCTCCGCGTCTTTGATGAGCGTAGCCGGGTGATAGAAGCCCATCGGCCACGCGTTCAACAATGCGATGTAGAACGCCGCCGGATGATGCGCTTTGAGGTACGCGCTGGCATAGGCGATGAGCGCGAAGCTGGCCGCGTGCGACTCGGGGAAGCCGTACAACGCGAACGACGTGATCGACTTCACGATCTGATCCTGCGCCGGTCCGTCGATGCCGTTCTTCGTCATTCCGGATCGCAGCCGCGTCTCGATCTCCTCCATCCGTTCCATCGAGCGCTTGAACCCCATGGCCCGCCGCAGCTCCTCGGCTTCGCCGCCGGTGAAGTCGGCAGCCACCATGGCGATGCGCAGCAGTTGTTCCTGAAACAGCGGCACGCCGAGCGTCCGTCTGAGGATCGGCTCCAGACAGGGATGCGGATATTCGAGCGGCGCTTTTCCCTGGCGGCGGTCGAAGAACGGCTTCACCATCCCGCCGACGATCGGGCCGGGGCGGATGATGGCCACCTGCACGACGATGTCGTAAAACTTGGCCGGAGCATTCCGCGGAAGACTTGCCATCTGCGCGCGGCTTTCGACCTGGAACATGCCCACGGTGTCTGCTTCGTTCAGCATCTTGTAGACGCGCTTGTCGTCCTGCGGCAGGTGGGCGAGATCGACCTCGATACCCTCATTCGTACGGATCAGCGGGATCATCTCCTCGATCGCCGCCAGCATGCCCAGGCCGAGAAGGTCGACCTTGATGATGCCGAGATCCGCGCAGTCGTCCTTGTCCCACTGGATGACCACACGGCCGGGCATCGCCGCGGGCTCGAGCGGGACCACTTCGTCGAGCCGTCCTTTCGCCATCACCATGCCGCCAGAATGTTGCCCGAGGTGCCGCGGCAGATTCTGAATCTGCATCTGCAGGCGCATGAAGTGCTGCACGCGCAGATCGGTAGGATCGAAGCCTGATGCCGCCAGCTCCTGCGGCATCGTTTCGGCGCGCTCGCGGATCTCGCCGAAGTTCCAGGTTCCGAGCGTCTTGGAGAGCTTGTCGGCCTGCTCCAGCGAGAAGCCGAGAGCCTTGCCGACCTCGCGTGCCGCGGAGCGGTCACGGTAGGTGATGACGTTCGCGGTCATCGCCGCGCCGTGGACCCCGTAAGTCTTGTAGACGTGCTGGATGACGCGCTCGCGCTGATCGCCCGAGGGAAGATCGAGATCGATGTCGGGCCACTCGCCGCGCTCCTCGGACAGAAAGCGTTCGAACAGCAGTTCCATCGACACCGGATCGACCGCCGTGATCCCTAGCGCGTAACAGACCGCGCTGTTCGCCGCCGAGCCCCGTCCCTGCACCAGAATCTTCTCGCGCCGGCAGAACTGGATGATGTCCCACACGATGAGGAAGTAGCCGGCCAGGTCGAGCTTTTCGATCATGGCCAGCTCTTTCTCGATCTGCGCCTGCGCTTTGGCGGTCAATGGCCGGAAGCGGGTGGTGGCGCCGTTCCATGCGATCTTGCGGAGGAACGACATCGGCGACTCTCCCTCGGGCAGCGGATAGTCCGGAAACCGGTAGCCGAGGTTCGCCAGCGTGAAGTCGAGCGTGTTGGCGAGATGCCAGGAACCGTCGATCGCCTCGGGGAGGTCGGCGAACAGCGCCATCATCTCGTCGGCCCCTTTGATGTGGCGCTCGCGATTCACGCCTAGCAGCCGGCCGGCGTCATCGACATTGCGGCCTTCACGAATGCACGTGACGATGTCGTGCAGCTCCTTGTCCTCGGCGCGCGCATATCGAACGCCGTTGGTGGCGATGAGCGGCAGGCGGAAACGGCGGGCCAGGTCGACCAGGGCGATGTTGCGATGCGCTTCGTCGCGGCGGTGATGTCGTTGCAGCTCCACATGCGTGCGCCCGGTGAAGATGCCGCCGATCTTGTGCAGTGCCGCTTCCGCCTCGTCGATGCCGCCTTTCGTCAGCGCGTGGACGAGCGGCCCTTCGTCGCCGCCGGTGATGCAGTGCAGCCCGGCGGCGTGCTGCGCGATGAGGTCCCACGTGAAACGCGCTTCTCCCTTCGGCCGTCCGAGCGCGCCGGCCGTGAGAAGCTTGCAGAGATTGCGATAGCCCTCGTGGCTTTCGACGAGAAGCGTGAGACGCATCTCCCGCGCATTCGAGCGCGCTGCATCCATCCGCGTGGGCTTCGTCCCGGTCACCGCCGCGTCGTTGTCGAGCACGACCTCGGCGCCGACGATGGCCCGCACTCCCGTCTTTTTCGCCGCCCCATAGAATCGCGGAGCGCCGTAGACGCCGTTCGTGTCGATCAGCGCCATCGCAGGGATGTCTTTCTGCGCGGCGTTGTGGATGAGGTCCTCGGGCAGGCTTGCGCCGTCGAGGAAGGAGAAAGCGGAGGCGGCACGCAGTTCGGCGTACGGACGGGGTTTGGCCTTGACCTTTTGCCAGTCGCGCTTGCGGGCACGCTCTTTTCGCGCGCCGGCCGGAAGATGAAGATTTTGAGGGTCCAATGTCGGGATCTTCACCGGGGAAAGTGGCAACCTACAAGCAGTCGTTCGTGACGCACGCCGCGCGGATGGCGGTGATGAAAGCGTTCATGGCTCTCCTATCGATGCGGAGAGTCTATTCTATGCAGTTCCTTCTGTAAATCTAAACCTCTAGGCGTCGAAAGCTTTGATGGCTTCCGCCTCGGTGTCGTAGACGCTGAACATCGGCAGCAGGTTGGTCAGCTTCAGCGTCTTCTTCACGCGATCCTGGGGCTTGAGAAGGCGGAGAGAGGCGCCGTGCCGGCCGGAGACCTTGAGGCTCTGCACCAGCTCGCCGAGGCCGTTGCTGTCGATGTAATCCATATCCGACAGATTGAGGAGGATCTTGCGATTCCCCTCGCCGAGGAGCTGCTCGATCAGGCGCGGCAGAAGATCGTCACCGACGCCGACCGCCAGGCGCCCCTGAAAATCGACGATGACGACGTCCCCTTTTTTGCGGGTCTCGATGTTCATGCCCGCGCATCATACATCGGCGGGAATGACCTCGACCGCAAGCCGGGCGGTCTGTGATCCGAGCTGTGCGAACCACGCCACGCCGGAGGCGACGCAATCTACTTCCAGTAGATAGCGCCCGGTGGCTTGAGGGGGCAGAGACATGCGGACGCTTACGGATTCGCCCGCGGCAATCTCGCGTGGCGGGTCGGTTAGCCGCTCCCAATGGAGGTCGAATGTGATCAGCTTTCCGCCGTCGTCGTAGAGATGCGTGCCAAGAGCCACGCCTCCGAACGGTGCGTCCGAGGGCAGCCAGATCGCCGCGCCGCGATTCGTCACTTTTGCATCGACCACCACCGGCTGTCCCTCGATCGCCGGCGAGGAGACCAGTGTCGCGGTGATGTCGCAAGCCAGCCCGGCCCCGCTTCGGCTGTCCAGCCGCTCCGAGCCTTCTTTGAAGAGAAAGAAACTGCGGACACCGCGGAGGAAGGCCCGGCTGGAAGCCACCCACTTCGCGCTTGTGGCGCCTCCGGCCAGAAGGTCTTCGTAGTCGTCGAGAGAAACGTGAAACGGCGGAACCTGAAACACGACCAGCTTCAGGTCGCGGAAGCCGCATGTCTGCGCCGTGCGCCAGATGGCGTGAATGTCGACGTCGTTCTCGATGACGCCGTATGTCCGCATCTCGAATTGCGAGAGTGGCGTGCGCGAGTGTCGCGGCCCCGGTTCGGCGAATGCGGCAATGCCGCCCGGTTTCAGCACGCGGCCGAATTCACGCAGCACGTCGTCGGGATTCGGCGCGTGGTGAAAGGCGTCGAAACAGATGATCCGCTCCACGCTCCCATCCGGCAGGTCAATGCGGCGCCCGTCGAAAACGAGGAACTGCGGCGCGGGGCGCTCTCCGATCGGCGGCTGACGTTCGTACAGCTCACCGGCAATGCGCAGCGCGGTGGGGGAGACGTCGAGCAGGATGACGCGGCAGCCGAGCTGGGTCAGGAATCGGGACAGCCAGCCCGTGCCGGCGCCGAATTCGAGCACGGTCATCCCCGGCGTGAGCAGCAGCCCCTGCAGCAGCGTGGCCACTGCGATCAGAATTGCCGGCGTCTCGTCCGCTTTGCTGAACGGCTTGGCGAGGTGGTGCTCCCATTCCTTCAGCGAGGCGAAGTACTCCTCGGCCGTGCGATTGAGGTCGTCGATCGAGGTGCGTGCGATGAGCTCACGGACATTGATCAGCGCACCGGGCGGCGCATCGTTCGGAAGCGGTTCGGCTTCGTCATCGACGGTCGGCGAAAACGACAGCGGCGCCTGAACGTAGACGATGGCGCTGCTCATCTCCTGGTGATGCTCGAAGACGATGTGGCTGGTCTCGAACCGGGCTTCGACCAGGATGCGGAAGATGTCGTCGAGATCGTAGGTGTGGCTGGGGATGAACGGCTCGGCGAACGCCTTGCCGCGCAGGAGGTTGACGACGCCGTTGACGGCGGGGATGCGCTCGCGTGCGTCGCGCGTCAGTGCGACGAGCGGCGATGCCGCTCCTCGGTACAGGAACTGAAATGCGCCGATGCCGCCCGATCCGATGCAGCCGAGGAGCGTGCGGAAGAGCGCAAGACCCCGAGCCGGTGGCAGGCGCTGGAAAAGCAGATAGCAGTTGACGAGATCGAACTTGCGCTTTGTCGCGAACAACTCCGGGACAGTCTTGAAGTGGATGCTGGCCACGCCCTGCCTTGCCGCTTCGCGGCGCGCGGCGTTGAGCATCGCGAGTGAGCGATCGACAGCCGTGACGGAACCGGTGTGTCGCGCGAATGGAATGGCCAGCCTTCCCGGGCCGCACCCGAACTCGAGGATCGATTCCGGCGCGAAGTCGTGCGCCAGCCTCCGCTTGATCGTGTACACGATGGAGTCGACCAGTAGTTCACCGCTATCGAAGAACTCCCGCTCGTTGGCGGGGGTTCGGTTCGCGCTCAGAAACTTCGGATCGGTGAACACGGCGAAGTACGGCTCGCGCTCCGCGAACGCTTCCCATCGTTTGTCAGGCTGCACGATCATGCGGATGCGATTATCGTTGCAACCCCCGTGAACCTGATCCTTCTCTTCGACGACGACTTTCTCGCCCCACCACGTGTGCGGCTCACCGGCCGCCGCCTGCACCATGTGACTGCCGTACACCGCGCCGCGCCGGGCGACGAGCTTGTCGTCGGCATCGCGAACGGCCGCATCGGACGCGGCACGATCACGCGCCTCGACGATGCCGCGCTGGAGATGGACGTGACGCTCGATCGCGATCCGCCGCCGCCGTTGCCGCTCACGCTCATCCTGGCGCTTCCGCGTCCAAAAGTTCTGAACCGCGTCATCGCCGGCGCCGCGTCGCTCGGCATCAAGCGCATCGTGCTGATCAACGCCTGGCGCGTGGAGAAGAGCTATTGGAGCTCGCCGCGCCTCTCCCCCGAAAACGTCCTTACGCAATCGATCCTCGGCCTCGAGCAGTCTCGCGACACCGTCCTCCCATCGATCGAGACTCGCCGCCTCTTCCGCCCGTTCGTCGAAGACGAGCTCCCGTCCGTCGCCCGCGGCACGTGCGCTCTCGTAGCCCACCCGCACGCCCTCCAAACCTGTCCACGCCACCTGCGCGAACCGGTCACCCTCGTCATCGGCCCCGAGGGCGGATTCATCGATGTCGAGATCGCATCGTTGGAGCGGGCGGGATTCACGAGTGTCTCGATCGGCGAGAGGATTCTGAGGGTGGAGACAGCGGTGGCGTTCCTGGCGGCGAGGTTGTTTTGACAACGGAGCGCTGGCGTCTCGCCGGCTGGCTCGGTGTGCGTCCCGCCGCCGGGGTTACAGCGAATGTTGCGAGTCTTGCCGGCTCGGCGGCGGGACCGTTCATCGCGATCCACTCAGCGCACATCGGCAACATGGCCGGACAGCGTGTCGTGAACGCTTCGGAATCGGCGGTAGGTTGCTGAATCTAAAATGGCGTCCCCCAGCGGTTGCGAGTTGGAACCGCGTGGACACTTGGCTGCGGGAGGTCGGTTCCTTCCGGCAGGTGGCTGCTTGAGGCTGGTAACGGGTCATCCCGCACCCCGGATTGCCTCTCCCTCGCTTACGTGGAACTCAGTGCGAAGGCGGGCCAAGGCATGCTGATGTTTCGACGCTCGGGCGGTTCGCAGTGGTTCTGCGGAGGGTTGAAGAGCGAGAACGCTCAACCGATCTGTGATGCACTCAATGGGATGGGGGAGTTGATGGGTTCGGAGGCATCCACTCGATAAATTCTCCAATTTCGCAGGAAAGGCATCGGGACGCGACGACGTCGAGAGCGGGCGTCGAGCCGCGGCGGAATACCTCCTCGTATTCGGGATGCTCGCCGTGCTCAGACTGAAAGGCTTCCTGCGACGGATACCGCACCTTACCATTGCCGGCGATGAGCAATTGCGAGATCGCCTGCCGCGCCTCCTCTTCAGTCGCGCTCTGGTGCACCTGCCAGTTGACTGAATGCTCCGCTCCCAGCGTGATGCCGAGTTTCTCCGCCTCTTCGTAGAACAGCCGCTTGACGGTTGATTCGTTCAGCATGGTTGCGCCCTCTTCTGGACGATCATCCTATCCCGAAACATGGCTTCCACCAGATCCTCGGCCGGTGGCGTTGTCGCGTCATGGTCCGTCACCTCAACGGCGTATACTCCGGGCGCCTCGCCTGCTCCTCCGCTGGATTCGCGAGATGGCGCGAGCGATATGATGAGCCTCGATGGCCGTACCTGAGACGCAGGCATTGATTGATGGGTTGCTTCACCGTTCAGTGCTTTTCGAATGCGTTGACGTTGAGTCTGATTTCGAACTTCGGTGGGTGCCCTGTCGGAAGCGCAGAAGTGATACTAGATTGTGAGGAGCATGCTATGAAAGACGTAGAGCCAGACCAGGACATCAAAGACGCCGGAGAAATCGTCGACAAGGCCACAGGCGGGTTACTTCACGACACGGTTGATCGTATCGTCGATCACACGATTCAGGATGTGCACGACCTGCATGAGCTTGAACGAGAAAACCCCACGACTCAAGACTCAGCGGGGCATGAGTCATCGGATCACGAAGGCGAAGATCGTGATGGTGGTGATCACGATGGCGCTGACCGGGAGTGATCGACTTCGCCGCCAGTAGAGCTTTTAGGACAAGCGGCGAGCTGTGGTTGGTAGCCAAGTAACAGACTACGCAGCATGGCCGCTTGAGGCTCTGGTAACGAATCATTTTATACCCCGGATGCCCTCCCTCGCGGATATGGAACTCAAAGCCGGGGGAGGCGGGCGGCTTCGCCGACGCGAAGTTGGCGACCGAGTACGGAGCGTCAGACCAACCGCGCGGCGCGCCGCAGTTCGAAGTGATGCAGGATGTTCTCCTCTGCCGCGCGGTAGAGCTCTTCGTCGTCTCGTGCTTCGTGCAGTGCTTCACTCAGCTTCTCGTACCACTCGCCGAACGATGGCATTCGACCGCGCAACTCGTCCGGTAAGGTTGCACTGTACTTACTCATCAGCACGTCACCTGTCATTCGGCCCGTCGTGTTTGTCATGCGTCTAGCAAATTGCTCGACCAGTGTTCTAAGGTAAAACAGTGCTGCGAGAACGTTTCCGGTGTTGAATGCGATTCTCGCTGATCGCAGGAAGTCGGACTCCTCGCGAGGAACGTCTGTGGGCACCTCCACACTTTCAATCGGATGGCGTCCTACCAACTTCACTTTCATTCCGTTCCGAGCGACCGCGAAAAACTCTGGTGCAGATCGGCAGCCTTGGCAGTGGTACAACGCGAGAAAAATTTGATCTGTCATTGCCGGTTCGGCGTGCGGGTCGGGCCGTGGCCTGGCGCCTTCGAGAGCGTCGCTAACTAACAGCGGACGGTACGGCTCGCGTCTGTGGCATCGATGACAGTACAGCCGTGCAAACGGAAATTCGAAGAGTAGCCGGCCTACCACATCGACTTCGCCAGCCTCTCGTAGCCTCTCCAACTCCTCTCGTCCTTCATCGGATTGGATCGGCAGCCACGGTTGACACGCTGCTCGTCTGAGGTTTGCTCTGGCCGCTTGGATTGCCGAGTACCATCGGTAATGCTGGTCACTCGCAGGTGGTTCCGGCATGGGCGCTGCCGCCATGTTTGCGTCGATGAAGGCGTCGAGATCAAACGCCGTTTCGGCCTGATAGAGATGCTTTGTCTCAAGCAGGGTTTTGATCGCGGTAACGATCAGCGATGCCATGTCGCGCCGCAAAGTCAACATGTCGGACATGCGGTGAAGCTATCACGATGACGGTCCGCCGACCGACGCCACGGGAACCGTGACTAATGAAGCGCACTCGTTGTTGGCAATGACGCGGTGCCGGCGATGACGCGGTTCACACCTTCGGCGCGGATGTGTCGGTAGAGGCTTGTGACTCAGCAATTCATTAATCACCCCTCCAAACCTGTCCACGTCACCTGCGCGAACCGGTCACCCTCGTCATCGGCCCCGAGGGCGGATTCATCGATGTCGAGATCGCGTCGCTTGAAAGGGCGGGGTTCACCAGCGGTTCGATCAGCGAGAGGATTCTGAGGGTGGAGACGGCGGCGGCGAGGTTGTTTTGACAACGGAGCGCCGGCGAGGACGCCAGCGCTCCGGCGTCACTTCCTCCTCTTCCCCCGCTTTTGCAGCCGCTTCATCTCCTGAACGAACGGGATCAGCTCGGCGTTGGCGGGATCGCGGATGAGCTGCTGGGCGATGTGGTAGGCCTGCAGGGCCATGGTGCCGCCCTTGTTCGTCCAGATGGCGGCGGTGGTTCGCATCCCGCGCTCGAAACTTGCCGCTTCGTCCATCACCGAGCTGTAGTGCGCATGGAACTCCGCTGCCCATCGAATGGCTTCGGGGTCTTCGTCGAATGCGGCACGTAATGGCGCGGAGGCGCTCAGAGCCGACATGATGATGCCGAGGAATTCGGGCGTCACCTTCACGCTCGCCACGAGCGAACGCGCCTTCGCCAGCGTGAGATGTTCAAATCCCGGGATCTCTTCGGTCATCGCCCGGATACGCTGCACCAGTTCTTCGGGATCGGGAAATGTCTTGCCAGCCATAGATTCTTCTCCTTTCACGTCTTCCCAGTAGACGTTGGGATGGCGGCGAAGGTTACCGACGTCTTCCGGGAAGGGGTCGAGGTCTTGCCCGAAGACCTTCGCGTCTTCAGGGGAAGACCTCGGGGTATGCGCAGCAAACGGTGACGTCTTCCCGGAAGACCTCGTCAAGACGGAGCTGTGTTCTCAACGTCTTCGGCGAGAACCTCGATGTTGCTCCGAGTGATCTCGAGGTCTTCCGGGAAGACCTCGTCAAGACCGGCAAGTCATCCCAAGGTCTTAGGAGGAAGACCTCGAGGTCTTCGGGTAAGACGTGGGGATCACCGCGTGGTTCCTAACCCAATCACACGCTCCACTCGTCGATCAGACTCGCCACCAGCGCAGTCCATCCCGTCTGGTGGGAGGCGCCGAGGCCTTCGCCGGTGTCGCCGTTGAAGTACTCGAAGAACCAGATCAGATCCTTCCAGTGCGGGTCGTGAGCGAAGAGCTCGGCCTGGCGTTTGCCCCGAGGGCCATGGCAGGGGCGATAACCGTCGGCGTCAGGGAGGAAGATGCTGGTCATGCGCCTGGCAAGATCGGCGGCCAGGCCGGTGAGAGTGGTCGTGTTCTCGGGGGGAGGGACGGGAACGTTTGTCAGCGTCATTCCTCGGCGCCGAGGCAGGGCCGTGCCTGCGCCGACACCGTCGTCGGCGCGGGTGTCGACGAAGCTCGTATCGGGGTCGTTGCGCGGTTGAAGATCATGCCCGTCGCGCAATGCCACGCGCACGTTCCCGCTATACGCCTTCTCCAGTTTGCGCAGCGTCTCGATCATCAGGAACGTCGTCGGGAACCAGACCGGACCGCGCCAGTTGCTGTTGCCTCCCTTCAGCTTGGTGGCTGCCTCGGCCGGCTCGTAGGTCACCGAGGCATTGCCGAACACGAACGGCTGCTGCTGATGCGCCTTGCTCAGGCTGCGCAGACCGTATGGCGAGAGGAACTCGTCAGGATCAGCAACGCGGGCCAGAAGATGCTGGAGCTGATTCCGATCGACGACGGCCAGCACGTGCGTCGTCTCGCCATCATGCTGGACCGTCGTGACGCAATGGTCGACGATGTCGCGCCGGTGCTTCATGAACCAGTCGAAGTTCTCGCGGAAGACCTCGAACGGCTCGATCCACTTCCGCTCCAGCCGCTCGATGGCGTAGAGCGGAATCAGCCCGACCAGTGAGCGGACGCGGAAGGGGACGTTCCTGCCGTCGGGGAAGCGAAGCAGGTCGTAGAAGAAACCGTCCGCGTCATCCCATAGCGTTCGGTCGCCGCGCATCATCTTCATGGCCGCGCCGATGTAGACGTAGTGCTCGAAGAACTTCGTGGCCAGCCCCTCGTACGCCGAGTTCTCCTCGGACAGCTCCAGGGCCATGCGCATCATGACCAGGCAGAACATCCCCATCCAGCCGGTGGCGTCGCTCTGATCGATCGAGGCGCCGCCCGGCAGCCGCTCGCTGCGGTCCATGACCGTGATGTTGTCCAGCCCGAGGAACCCGCCCTCGAACACGTTGTTGCCCTCGCGATCGACCTTGTTCACCCACCAGGTGAAATTCAGCATCAGCTTGTGGAAGCACTTCTCCAGGAACGGCCGGTCGGCGCCGTTGCGGATGCGGTCCATGTTGTAGACGCGCCAGACCGCCCATGCATGCACCGGCGGATTGAGGTCCGAGAATTCCCACTCGTATGCCGGGATCTGTCCGTTGGGATGCTGGAACTGCTCGAACAGCATCAGCCAGAGCTGCTCCTTGGCGAAGTGCGCATCGATGAGGGCGTGGACGACTGTGTGGAAGGCCAGATCCCACGCCGCGAACCACGGGTACTCCCACTTGTCCGGCATCGACAGGATGCGCATGGAGTTGAGATGCCGCCAACGCGCGTTGCGCCCGTGCTGACGCTCGGGCGGCGGCGGCAGATGGGGATCGTCACCGTCGAGCCAGATGTCGACGTCGAGCAGGTAACTCTGCTTCGACCAGAGCAGTCCTGCGAAGGCCTGCCGCTGGACGTTGCGCTCCTCGGCGGATGCGCGCGCAGGATGGATGGCGGCGTAAAACTCGTCTGCTTCGGCACGGCGCAGGTCGATGACATCGTCGACGATGGTCTCGATTGCATGACCGGCCGCGGTTGAGCCTTGCTGCATCCTGCCATTCGACGGGCTGAGGCGCATGCACATCGAATACGACGCGCCGGGATCGATCTCCACACGCATCCATCCGCACGCCTTGGTGCCCGTCAGCTCCGGGTTCACCGCATCCTGCTCGCCGTTGATCAGGCGGCGATGAAAGGCGTCCTTCACATATCGGCTCTTCGACTTTGCGCCCCAGACGCGGGGACCATTGGTCTCGTTGTCGGTGAAGAGCAACTCCGTCCCGGCCGGAAACTCGAGGATCTGCGGCCCGAGGTGCGCGTTGTGCAGCAGTCCGGCGAGAGCTGGCGTGCTCGTGTCGTCAGCGAGGAGAGCGGGACGGCCGCTGATATCGATGGCGCGGATCGAAGGCTGCGGCACCTGTTCGCCACTCCAGCTCCAGGTGTTGCGAAACCAGAGCTGCGGGATGAGATGGAGCGGTGCGCGATCGGGACCGCGGTTGTGCGCGGTGATGCGGAAGACCAGCGAGTCGGCATCCTCTTTGGCCACCTCGATGACGACGTCGAAGTAGCGGCCGTCGTCGAAGACTCCGGTGTCGATCAGCTCGAACTCGGGATCGTGCGCGCCGCGCCGCCGGTTCTCGTCAAGTAGTTGACCATAAGGGAAAGCCCGCTGCGGGTACTTGTAGAGCAGCCGCTGGTAAGCGTGGCTCGGCACGGCGTCGAGATGGAAGTAGCACTCCTTGACATCCTCGCCGTGGTTCGCCTCTGACGGAACGAGACCGAAGTAGCGCTCCTTGAGGATCGGGTCTTGCCCGTTCCAGAGCGCCAGCGACCAGCAGAGGATCTGGTAGCGATCGCAGAAACCGGCGATTCCATCCTCACCCCAGCGAAAAGCCTTCGATCGCGCCAGGTCGTGCGGGAAGAACGACCAGGCATCGCCGTTCGCGCTGTAATCCTCGCGCACCGTTCCCCATGCGCGGTCGGCGAGATAAGGTCCCCACTTGCGCCAGCGGGCGATGTCGTGCGGAGCGCCGGACATGCGGGCCCGCTCCGCGGTGGTGGGTGTTGGGTTTGGCGTGTTCACTGTTGTTTCAGTCTATGCTTCGTCGCTTTCGCTCCTCAGCATAGACTGTGAACCCGACTAGCGACTCCCGAACAAATCACCACCGATGGTACGCCGGATGCCCTTCCTTCACCGCCACGAAGGTACCTCTGCACGTCGCCGTCACCTTCCCGTTCGCCTCGATCGATGCCTCCACCGTGGCGCGGTCGTCCGTGGCCTCGACGACGTGGGCGCGGATGTGAAGGCTCGTCGACATCGGCGTGGGGCGTTTCAGGACCACATGAAAATCGGAGGTGACCGTGCAGGGAGGCGCGTCGCTGCCGTTGCGTTCCATCAGGATCATCGTCGCCGCCCAATTGCTGTGGCAGTCGAGCAGCGCGCCGGTGATGCCGCCGTTGAGCACATTGTCGAACGCGGCGTGATGCGGCTCAGGAGTCCAGTCGCAGACGAACTCGTCGCCCTCACGAAAGCTCCGGATGCGCAGCCCCTTGTCGTTCGAAGGGCCGCACCCGAAGCAACGGTTCTGCGGAGCCCACGTTTCCTGGATGCTCTTTTCGGTCATGGGGAGATTGTAGTTCGTAGCGCCGGCCGCTGGCCGGCTGTACCGCCAGCGGCTCGCTGGCGGTACAAGAAGAGTCGCCGCCGGGCCGGCAGCGGTCCAGCCGGCGAGGCCGCCGGCGCTACAAGAGCCCCATCACGCTCGGAAAAAACTCATGAAACAGCCCCTCCAACTCCGCCCGTGACCCATCCCCAAGGAAATGCACCGCCGTCGCAAGATCCGGCCTGCGCGACAACCGGTACGAGATCCCGCCAAGCGCCATGCGAATCCCGTCAATCGATCGATAAGACGATAGCCACCCCTCGTCGCGCATCCGTGGATAGACGGCACGCAGACGGCCAGGCAGTTGATCGATGTGCGGATTCATGGTGGCGTAGACGCGCGAAAGGAACGCGTCGAGCGGCTCGGATGAATAGCGCGTGAAATCGCAGGCCAGGAAGTGATCGAAGAAGACGTCGGCGATCACGCGCGCGTAGTGACCGTGCTCGGGGATCAGCACGCGGCGGAATGCCGCCACCGCGGGATGGGAATCGGTGAAGGCGTCGACGCGACGATGATGACGAATCCCCGCGGCGATGGCAGGCGGTACATCGTCGCCGATCCGCCCCTTGACGAAGTCGCCGGCAAGGTTGCCGATCAGCGATTCGGCAGTGTCCCGGGCCAGGAACAGGTGCGCCAGATAGTTCACCGGGCTACGATACCGGTATGCGCAGATTGACCATGCTCCTGATTGCCCTCGTTTCCGCCGGCTCGCTGTTCGCGCAGACGAGCACGAAGCCTTCCATCGACGCCTCCGAGTATGCGGCGCGGCGCGCACGCCTGGCGAAAGAGATCGGGCCCAACGCCATTCTCGTTCTCTTCTCGGCGAAGCTGCAGATCCGCAGCGGCGATCAGGAGTGGCCCTTCCGGCAGAGCAACGACTTGCTCTATCTGACCGGAATCGCCGAGGAAGAAACCACTCTGGTGATGGTTCCGGGCGATCCGGAGTTCGCCGAGGTCCTCTTCGTCCGCGACCGCAACCCGCTGCAGGAAGGATGGACCGGGCGAATCCCGACGCACGAAGAGATCACGAAGATCAGCGGGATCAAACGCGTCGAGTCGGCGGGCCGATGGAGAGCCCTGATCACCTCGGCGATGTTCGGCAGTCAGTGGCCGTCGCCGGATTCGGCGGAGCGCATCCTGCCGCGGGCCATGCCGAACTTTTACAGCGCGGTCCTGGCCGGAAGCGCCGAGCTGTGGACCGTAAACGAACAGATCCCATTCGGGGCTAATCCGCCGCTCACGGAGGAACAACTTTTCGTCAAGGACCTGCGCGACCGGTATCCGGCGCTTCGATTTCGCGATGCTCATCCGCTTCTGATCCATATGCGCGAGGTCAAGAGCCCGGCCGAGATCGCCGTGATTCAGCACGCCATCGACATCACCGAGATCGCCCAGAAAGCGGCCATGAAACGGGTGCTGACCGCGACGAGCGAGAACCAGGTCGATGCCGTCATCGACTTCACCTACAAGGATCAGGGGACGTGCTGTTGGGCCTTCCCATCAATCGCAGCCTCGGGCGCGAACACGACGACGTTGCACTACATGGCCAACAACGGCCCCGTCGATCGCAAGGCTCTCTTTCTCACCGACCTCGGCGCGGAGTACCTCGGCTACTCGGCCGACGTGACGCGCACTTATCCTGCCAGCGGAAAATACTCTGCCGACCAGCGCGCTATTCACGAGGCTGTCTACGCCGCGCAGGAAGCTGCCATCGCCGCGCTGCATCCGGGCGGACACTTCCGCGATGCCGATCACGCCGCCATCGCCGTGATCGGGCGCGAGCTGTTGCGCCTCGGCCTGATCTCGAAAGACGAGCAACGCCAGGTCTTCCTGTACTTCCGTCACGCCCCCGGCCATCACCTCGGTCTCGACACGCACGACGCCACTGATCGCGACCGGAGGATCGAGCCGAACATGGTCTTCGCCGTCGAGCCTGGGATCTACGTCCGCAAGAATGACGTGCTGGCCAGTCCGGTCTACGCAAAGCTGCCGAAGGAAGAGCAGGCCACCATCGCCAAAGCACTCGATCGCTACGACGGCATCGGCGTGCGCATCGAAGACAACGTCGTGATCACCGAGAGCGGGGCGCGGCTGTTGTCGACCGGTTCACCGCGGCGAGCGGAGGATATTGAGAAGTTCATGGCGAAGTGAGGGGGAGCAGCGCGAGAACCGCCAGCGAGCCGCTGGCGGTACAGCCGTCGAGCCGACGGCGCTACGTTGCGCGCTACGTTGCGCTGCGCTCACATCGTGCGAAGCACGACCCGGAACGGTCTGGGTCCGAACGTATTGTCCGGACGTACCGTAAGCACGCGCACCGTATTCGGCTTGTTGCCCGCGTCATCGCCGGGGGCGGCGGCGATGAATCCGGCGCCGCCGTCGACGTCGGCGGTGAGGCCGAATTCGCGCGCGGTTGCCATGGGCAAGGTGACGAGATACTCGCCGGGCGCAATCGTCTCGACCTCGGCTGGAGCACTCGCGCGCATCAGACGCGCGCAGCCCGAATCGTCGACCGCGAAGTTCCACTGCTGTTGGGCGAACATTTCTCTCACCTCGCTTTCATAGTGAATACGTACGAGGAAACGTTACAGATTTGTCCAAGGGTGATCGGGATATCCTTTCGCCTCACGAATGAATGCCATCGAAACGCGTGCTCTCCGCAAGGTCTATCCCGCCCCCGCCGTGAAGAAACGTCGCGGCGCGCCTCCCGCACCGCCGTCGACCGGCATCGTGGCCATCGATTCGCTCGATCTCTCCGTCGCCGACGGCGAATTCTTCGGCGTCCTCGGCCCGAACGGGGCAGGGAAGACGACGTTGATCGGCATCCTGACCACACGCGTCCGGATCACGGCGGGCGAGGCCCTCGTCGCTGGTGTGAGCGTCGCGAATGCTCCGGCTGCCGTGCGGCGTCGCATCGGAGTCGTTCCGCAGCGGCCGAATCCGGACCGCAGCCTCAGCGTCATCGAGAATCTCGTCTTCCACGCCACCTACTTCGGGATCGCCCGCGCCGAGGCCACGCGCCGCGGACATGAGCTTCTCGAGAGGCTTGGGATCGCCGACAAGGCCAGCGCGAAGGTGGACCAGCTCTCCGGCGGCCAGCAGCAGCGGCTCATGATCGCCCGCGCGCTGACGCACGATCCACGGGTCATCTTTCTGGATGAGCCCACCGTCGGCCTCGATCCGCAGGCACGTCTCTCGTTGTGGGAGATCCTGCGCGAGCTGCATGGGCAGGGGAGGACCATCGTCATGTCGACCCACTACATGGAGGAAGCCGATCAGCTCTGCGACCGGCTGGCTATCATCGATCAGGGCAAACTCCTCGCGCTCGACACCCCCGCGGCACTGAAAGCGCAGGCTCCGGGCGACACGGTGGTCGAGGTGATGTTCGACGACGACGCCTCGGTGGCGGCCGACGTCGCGCGCACGATGGACGGCGTCTCGAAAGCCGAGGCGCGCGGCCCGCTCCTGCGCGTCTTCAGCAAACGGGGAGGGGAGCTGATCCCGGCCCTCATCGACGCCGGAGAAGCAAACGGCAGGACCGTGCGCGACATCCATCTCTCCCGTCCGAGCCTGGAGACGCTCTTCATCACGCTGACCGGAAGGAAGCTGACATGACCACCGACTCGCTCGCTCCCGTCGCGCCCTCGCGCGTCTTCACGGCCATCCTGCTGCGCGACCTCACGGTAGCCCGGCGCGAGCTGCCGTACTTCCTGGTCCGCACGGCGCTGCAGCCGATCCTCTTCGTCATCGTTTTCGGCTTTCTTCTGCCGAAGATGGGGATGATTCCGCACGGTTACTCGACGACGATGCTGCCGGGGGTCGTGGCGCTCAGCCTGACGCTTTCAGCCATCCAGTCGGTGGCGCTGCCGATGATGCAGGACTTCGGCTACACGAAAGAGATCGAAGACCGCCTGCTTTCGCCGGTGCCGACGTACCTGGTGGCGGTGGAGAAAGTGTTCTCCGGTGTTCTGCAGGGGGTCGTGGCGGCGCTCTTCGTGCTGCCGGTTGCGCGGCTGATCATGGGACCGATCCCCGGTCTCAGTTTTGGCAACGCGCCACTGCTCCTGGCCGTGACAGTCCTCGGCGGGGCCGCCTTCTCGGCCATGGGTCTCTACCTCGGCACGGGCATCGCGCCGCCGCAGATCGGCCTGATGTTCAGCGTGATCGTCGCGCCGATGATCATGTTCGGGTGTACCTACTACCCGTGGGCGGGCCTCGTCCATGTGCCGGTGATGAAGTGGCTGGTGTTGATCAACCCCATGGTCTACGTGTCCGAGGGGATGCGGGCCGCGCTCACGCCGGCGCAACCGCACATGCCGACGGCATTCATTCTCATCGCGCTGGTCGTGCTCACGGCGCTGTTCATGTGGATGGGACTGAAGGCGTTCGATAAGCGGGCGATGAGTTGACTTACTTAGAAGTCTATCCTGAGGAGCGAAGCGACGAAGGATCTCCGGTCATACAGCGCGACATACGCCCGTAGCCAGCTCCGGCGCGGTCGAACCGGAGATCCTTCGTCGCTCCGCTCCTCAGGATAGACTTCTACCCCACCCCCTTGTCCCCACGGCACCTTGCGCGTAAGATCTCAGGGCGACTCCCCTTCGCGCCAGCACAGTTCCACAAACCTATTCAGTCTTTAAATACTGATGGACGCGGATGCCCGGACGGCATTACACTGTCTTCGGTTTGTCCATCTAAAACCGGTATGAGAGGAGATTCTGTGACACCAGGAAAGAGCAACCGAGGTAGACCCATCGTTCACACCGAGCCCTGGGCGAAGATTACGGTCGTCCTGCTGGATCGGCATGTCGCGTACCTTGATCGCCTGGCCATCGACATCCGTCTGAAGCATGGCAAGGCAATCAGTCGCGCGGAAATCATCCGAGGCTTGATCGAAGCTGCTTTCCAGAGCAACGTCGATCTCTCACAGGCGGATTCGATCGGAACGCTCGTCGAGCTTCTGACCGGTTCGCCGATGAAGAATCGGAAAACCCGCTAAGCGCGGGATGCTGCACGCCTCCGGCCTTTCGCGCGCAGTTCGCCTGCCGCGAGTTGAGCGATCTCATGCTCACTGCTTGCAACAGTGAGGTCGATCTTGCTCTCCTCGATGCGGTCGAGAATCGTGCGGATCGCATGGGGCCACCCGAATGCCTTTGGCATCGCGGGGTTAATCTCGTCCGACATCTTCGCCAAGAACGAAACATGCCGTTGCGAGAGGAATATGGTCTCTGTCGCCGGGTCATGCCCGGCGACAGTTTTTTGCGTCGACGCTAGTTTCATCACCGGTTCCATAGTAGGAGAGTGCCGAAACCGGGAAATCCCTACCCCCCACCCAAAAAAAAGTTTTTTTCAGGGCAGGAGGCGGGTCAGGGAAGGGATGGCGAGCCCGACGGTACCAGCATCACCGGCGTGTCCACCTGCCGGATGATGTCCTGCTTCAGCGAGCTGATCTCGCTCGCCGCGGCGTTGAGGAAGAGCGCGTCGGCATCCGCCCCTCGCACGTAACGGACCAGCTCGGCGTGGACGTCCTTCCCCAGCAGCACGACCGGTTTCGCCTCGATGCCCGCGAAGATCTCTTCCTGGATCCTCGCCATGAGCCCGTCGGCAGCAGCTCGCTCCGGCTCCTCGCAGACGATGATGAGCTGAACTTCCGATTTCTCACGCCGGGCGATCGACGCCGCCAGCGAGGCGGCCCGGGTGGAGTGCTGCTTCAGGTGTACCGGAACGAGGATCCGCTGCAAGCCCAGACGGGCGCGGATACCGTAACGGATCGCCAGCACCGGAACCGGAGCACCGGATAGGACGTTCATCGTCGTCGAGCCGATGATCAGGTGAGCGACATGGTGACGCGCGTGCGTGGAGATAACGATGAGATCGGCAGTCTCGTCTGTCGCCGTCTGGCAGATGGCGGCGCCGGGATCGGGAGCGCGCTGGATAACCAGGCGGGTCTGCACCGTCGCGTTCGCTCGCCGGGCGTGGTCGCGTAATTTCTCCAGCTCGTGCTGCTCGGCGTAGTCATAGAGCGCATCGTCGGCAGGAAAGCGGAGCTCTTCCGGGTTCGAGGCCAGCGTAGCGCGGACGTGCATGATGACCAGCTCCGCGCCGGTCGAACCGGCCATTTGTACCGCCGAGTCGAACGACCACTCCGCTGCCGTCGAAAAATCGGTCGGGATCAGGATGCGGTGCCAGGGGTACATCGTTGTTTTCTCTGGAGCCCGTGGTTTTTGAGTTGTCGGTTGTCGGTTTTCAGTGATGGTACGGGAAGTAGTGGTCCGTTGTCGGTCAGACCCTCGAAGAAGCGTTCGGATCGAGATCATCGCCCACTGTACGACCTATCCCCCGATCTGCTGATTCAAAGACCACTGACCACTGATAACCGACAACGCGGCGAAGCCGCAGTTTCATCGACAACCGACAACGCTGCGAGTCACCCGCTACTCCCGATCGAACGCGCTCGCCGCCCCGGCCGCTTTTGTCTGCACTTCACTGGCCTGGATCGGTTTCTGGGTGATGACGTAGCGGATGACCGTCTTCGGCTCGGCCTCGGTCTCGGCGACCTGAAGCGTGACCTGTTTGTCGCCCGGTTTCAGCGTGTCGCCCGGGATGAACGGGTCCTGCATGGCCTGATTGAGCTGCACCTCGAGCGTGCGCCACGACTGCTGCGCCGGGTAGGGCGCTTGCGCCGGGAAAGCGCGGAACTGCGCGAGGTAGGTCGTGTAGTAGTGGTAGACCTGCGGGAACGAGTCGTCGGTGGCCAGGGTGTAGACCTCGGCGCTCGGGCCGTACTGGTTCTTGATCATCACCGAGTCGCGGCGGGTAAGGTCTTCGCGGTATTTCGCGCCCGCGTAGATGGGGATAGCCGGGCTGATCGATCGGAGCGCCGCTCGCGCATCGACCTGCGGTTGCGCGGCGATCACTGTTGTGGTTGCCGGGATCCCGTTCTTCTTCGGAGTCTGCTCCTCCGCGGCGTGACTCTCCTGCCCGCCGGTGCAGCCGGAAAGCAGACCGCCGCAGAGCAGAATCGCCGCGGCTGCCGTGCCCAAACGATTGGTCATATCGCTAACGAACAGCAAGCGGTATGCCGCCTGTTTCAATTACTGTCCGCCTTCCGCGCGCCGATGTGAACCGGAGGGTGCATGCCTCCGCTGCGCAGGCGGTCGATGGCGGTCTCTCCGCCGTACTTGGCCACGAGCTTCTCGTCGTATTCGTCGGAGACGTTGGCGACGATGTCGAGCGAGGCGATGAGCTGCTCGGGGCGCAGGCGCCGGCCGAGGAATGAGTGGGAGAAGAAGACGTTCTCGCCGGACATGCTGAACGCGCCGAGGGGGACCTCGGCATTGACGCGCATCAGCTCCTGCATCAGCTCGAACGACGGCTCGACGCCCTGCACGCAGAAGGCGAGCACCTCGATGACGGCGTCATCTTCCTGATACGGATCGATGGAGATCTCCAGCACAGTCGAGCCGTACTTCAGATAGAAGTCGCAGTGTTCCGCATCGTCGAAATGCTCGTCGACGAGCTCATCGAGATACGCCTTCACCTGCCGGTAGACCTCTTCCTGGCAGGCCGTGTTGAATTTCTTGCGTTTCACTGGCATCGCCGCTGATTGTAAAGCAAAGGAGTCGTGCGTGCTGTGAGACGTAGGTCGGACTCTCCAGTCCGACCAGAGCTCGCGCGGCTCTGACGACGACGTAGGTCGGACTCTCCAGTCCGACCAGAGCTCGCGCGGCTCTAACGACAACGTAGGTCGGACTCTTTAGTCCGACCAGAGCTCGCGCGGCTCTGAACGACGTAGGTCGGACTCTTTAGTCCGACCAGAGCTCGCGCGGCTCTGAACGACAGGCGCGTTATCAAGTACCGCTCTCCCAAGCTCCGGTCGGACTGAGAGTCCGACCTACGTCTCCGACTCCCGCTCTCCCAAGCTCCGGTCGGACTGAGAGTCCGACCTACGGCTCCGGCCCGCGGCTCACCCAACTCCGGTCGGACTGAGAGTCCGACCTACGTCTCCGGCCCGCGGCTCTCCCAAGCTCCGGTCGGGCTGAGAGTCCGACCTACGTCTCCGACCCCCGACCTACGAGACAGTTACAATCACCCCATGTCCGCTGATCTCCGGCCTGCGCCGCCGCTTGATGATCCTGACCTCGACCTCGGGTTCGGCAGCGTCGTTGCCCGGGAGAGCCGCAAACGGCTGCTGAACCGCGACGGCACATTCAACGTCCGGCGCGTGGGGCTCGGGTACTGGGAGGCGCTCTCCGCGTATCACTACTTCCTGACCATCAGTTGGCCGCGCTTTCTCGCGTATGTCGCCGGCTCGTATGTCGTCCTCAACGCACTCTTCGCGGCCGCATTCGTGGCCTGCGGCAAGGGTGCGCTGACCGGATTCGCCGCCGAGGCGCCCTTCGAGCGATTCACGCAAGCCTTCTTCTTCTCGGTACACACGCTGGCCACCATCGGCTACGGCAACATCGTTCCGGTGACCTTCGCCGCCAACGTGCTGGTGGCGTTCGAGTCGCTGGTCGGCCTGCTCGGCTTTGCCATCATCGCCGGCATCATGTTCGCGCGATTCGCCCGCCCGAAGGCGGAGATTGCGTTCAGCAAGGTTGCCGTCGTCGCGCCTTACCGGGACATGACCGCGCTGATGTTCCGCATCGTCAACAAGAAACGGAACGAGATCGTGGAGATGGGAGCGACGGTCCTGCTCGCTCTGCGCAAACGCGACCACACCAGCGTCACCGACCGCGAATTCATCCCTCTCAAGCTCGAGCGGGAGAGTGTCGTCTTCTTCCCCCTTGCCTGGACCATCGTCCATCCGATCGACGATGCGAGCCCGCTCAAAGGCTGCCCGGCCGAAGAGTTGCGCGCCCGCGACGCGGAGCTGCTCATCCTCCTCAACGGCTTCGACGAGACCTTCTCCCAGACCGTCCATACGCGCTCGTCCTACAAGGTCGACGAGATCGTCTGGGGAGCGAAGTTCCGGAACATGTTCAACCCCTCCGAGGCCGACGGCACGATATCTGTAGACATTCGTAAGCTGGACGACATCGATCGGACGACGTGATCCAGGTCACAAGGCGTCACAATCTCCGGTCCACGATGTAAACATTCGGATGTGACGGGAGTCCAAACGCCATGAAACAATGGATAGCACTTGCGGTCGTGGCGCCGACGCTCTTGCTCGGCGGTGAAAAGGACGTATGCCCCTTCGGGCCGTTCGACCTCCGCTCGCCGCGCGAGCAGCAGGCCAGCCTCTACCATCAGCTCTCCGTTACCGCCGAAGCGGTCGCGCCGAGTGGTCGTCGACGCGCGGTCGAGCCGGCGACGGGAGGCACAATCTATCCCTCCTCGGTCAACTACATCGACGACGAGATCTTCGACCAGATGAAGAGGGACGGGGTCGCGCCCTCCGCGCTCTCCTCGGACGATGAGTTCCTCCGCCGTGTGACCATTGATCTCACCGGCCAGATCCCTGACCCGGCAACCGTGCAGGCCTTCCTTGCGGACACGTCGGCCAATAAACGGGCCAAGACGATCGATGCGCTCCTGGCCTCGGACGCGTTCGTCGACCGCTGGACGATGTGGTTCGGCGATCTCGTGCAGAACGTGCAGGTGTCCTCGAACAGCCGCGAGTTCCCGGCCGGCCGCAACGCCTACTACCAGTGGATTCACGACTCGATCCAGGCCAACAAGCCCTATGACCAGATGGCGCGCGAGCTCCTCGGCGCCACCGGCGACAGCTATGCCTCAGGCCCGCCGAACTACTGGGTTCGGCAGATTCAGCCCAACGGGCCGATTCAGGACACCTACGACAACCTCGCAACGACTTCGGGCGCCGCCTTCCTCGGCATGCCGTACCTGTGCCTCTCCTGCCACAGCGGCATCGGCCATCTCGAGTCCGTCAACTGGTACCTCAAGGGTCATCAGCGTTATGACTTGTGGGGCGACTCCGCGTTCTTCTCGCGCGGCCGCGCCACCCGGCAGATCCCCGATCCGACCAACAAGAATGTCTTCAGTTGGCTCCTCAGCGATGCGGCAACGGGCAACTATTCGTTGAATACGACGTCCGGCAACAAGACGCAGCGGTGCGGTACCTGCCCGACGACGGATTCCGTCAACCCGGCCTTTCTCCTGACCGGCGAGACTCCGCGTCCCGGCGAGCCCTGGCGCCAGGCCTACGGCCGCATGCTCACCGCGCATCCGCAGTTCGCGCGCGCCGCGGTCAACTACATCTGGAAAGAGATGTTCGGCCTCGGCATCGTCGAGCCGGTGAACAACATCGACCCGGCCCGGCTCGATCCGAACAACCTGCCGGCCGGACAGGTCATCCAGCCGAATCATCCGAACCTCCTCACCCTGCTGGCCAACGACTTCACCACCAACCACTACGACATCAGGGCGCTTCTGCGGACGATGGCGAATTCGAACGCCTACCAGCTCTCGACGAAATACACCGCCTCGGCATGGAACGAGTCGTGGACGCCGGACTTCGCCCGCCACATCCCGCGGAGGCTCACGGCCGAGGCCATGCTCGACGCCATCACCAAAGCGACCAACGTCCCTGTCACGTATTCGATCAGCGGGGGCGGCACCACCACCCTGGCCATGAAGCTGCCTGACACGCTCGAAGTCCGCAACAACGTCTACGGCCGCTTCCTCGACGAGTTCGGACGCGGCAATCGCGACGATCAGGCGCGGTCGAACGATACGTCCATCGCCCAGTCGCTGTCGCTGATGAACGACAACAACGTGGTGGTCAGCCGCATACACAAGGCAACGGCGAACTCTACCGTGGCCAAGGCGCTGGCGTCGTCGACCGATCCGAACGCCATTACCAATCAGCTCTACCTGGCGACGCTGTCGCGCTATCCCACCGCGACCGAGAAGCAGCAGGCCGTGGCCTATCTGAATAGCGGCACGCTCGCGCAGAAGACCGAAGACCTGCAATGGGTACTGCTCAACTCCCTTGAGTTCATGTTCCACTGAGGACTGATGACCATGGCAAAACCGAGACTTCCGAAGAGCACCCTCGAGTGCCCCACCTGCGACAAAGCCAGCGGCTTTCCGCTTGGTCAGGCCGAGGGCTTCTCACGCCGCCGTTTCATGCAGATCGCCGGAACCGGGCTTGTCGCCTCGTACTTTGCCGACGTCATGAGCCCGCGGCTCCTGCAGGCAGCGACGACGGCGCCCAACGTCTCTCTTCACAACACCGCCAAGAACTGCATCTTCATCTTCCTTCCCGGCGCGCCAAGCAACATCGACACCTGGGATCTGAAGGAAGGCGCCTGGACGCCGGCCGACTTCGCGCCGACGTCGTATGACAACAACACCGTTCGCTTCCCGCAGGGGCTCATGCCCAACACCGCCGCGCAACTCGGCAAGATCACCTTCGTCCGCTCCGGCCTCACCTGGGCGGCTGTCCATACGCTCGGACAGACGTGGGTACAGATCGCTCGCAACCCCGGCGGCGCAACCGGCTCCATCGCGCCGCACATCGGCGCCGTCGTCGCGCTCGAATCGCAGATCAAACGCGCGCCCACAGACGTTCTGCCCGGCTTCATCGCTCTCAATTCCGCCGGCATCCCCTCGTCCGGCTACTTCTCCGCGCAGTACGCGCCGTTCCAGGTCGTGCCGGCCGCGACCGGTCTGCCTACGATCGCCCATCCCGACGGCGCCTCTCGTTTCTCCGACCGCTGGTCGTTCCTCCAGCAACTCGACACCAACCGCACCAGCGGCATCCTCGGCAAGGCCACCCTCGACATGAACGACTTCTACACGGGTTCGAAGGCGCTCATGGACGCCCCGAACATCAACAATGTCTTCAGCTTCGCGACCACTGATCACACGAAGTACGGTGCCACCACCTTCGGCGATTCGCTCATCGTGGCCCGCAACCTCGTGGCCGCGGGCAAGGGGACGCGCTTCGTGCAGGCCACCCTCGGCGGGTGGGACCATCACAGCGGCATCTACGACAAACCGGCGAACGGCGTGAACTCGCTCTATACGCAGTGTCTGCAGTTCGATCCCGCCTACGCGTCGCTGCTGGCCGACCTGCAATCCATGCCCGGATCCGTGTCAGGCAAGACCCTGCTCGACGAGACCCTCGTCGTGATCGTGGCCGAGTTCGGCCGCACTGTCGGCGCTCTGAACAATCAGGCCGGCCGCGACCACAACCTCCGCATGACCACCGTATGGGCCGGCGGCGGCGTCAGCGGCGGAAAGGTGCTCGGCAAGACCGATACGACCGGCGGCAACGTGGTCGATTACGGATGGAGCGCCAACCGCGACGTCCGCCCCGAAGATGTGACGTCGACGATCTACTCCGCCCTCGGCATCGACTACACCACCATCCGTCACGACGATCCCCTCAACCGCGGCTTCGAGTATGTGCCGTTTGCCAGTGTGGGGACGTATCAGCCGATCGATGAGCTGTTTTCGTAGAAACGGTAGGTCGGACTCTCTAGTCCGAAACGTAGGTCGGACTCTTAGTCCGACCAGAGCTTGCGCAGCTCTGAACGACAAGCGGTTATCAAGTACCGCTCTCCCAAGCTCCGGTCGGACTGAGAGTCCGACCTACGTCGTCCGACCAGAGCTTGCGCGGCTCTAAACTACAAGCGGTTATCAAGTACCGCTCTCCCAAGCTCCGGTCGGACTGAGAGTCCGACCTACGTCGTCCGACCAGAGCTTGCGTGGCTCTGACCTGCAAAGCGGTTATCAAGTACCGCTCTCCCAAGCTCTGGTCGGACTGAGAGTCCGACCTACGTCGTCCGACCAGAGCTTGCGCAGCTCTGAACTACAGGCGGTTATCAAGTACCGCTCTCCCGAGCTCCGGTCGGACTGAGAGTCCGACCTACGTCGTCCGACCAGTGCATGCGCGG
>Ga0307470_10000289_pt1 | contig 30203 bp, 27 predicted proteins | sample atmos_gasesAM3C__FD_204565 | JGI IMG/M metagenome (GOLD analysis project Ga0307470, IMG submission 204565) | Hardwood forest soil microbial communities from Morgan-Monroe State Forest, Indiana, United States - atmos_gasesAM3C_05 | ecosystem: Environmental > Terrestrial > Soil > Temperate forest... | reverse complement strand
TGCGGACACGCTGCTGAATGCCCGGCAATTGCATGCCATCAGCAGGCCGCTGCTTCCTGCGGTCGACTCGGATGAGCTGATGGCTACCTGCGCTCTGTTGATCCAGTTCGCGCTCACGACAGGCCGATTCGCGCTGGCGATGCCGGCGCCGCTGAAACGCCAAATGCTCCCGATATACCGCAGGATCATGCGTGCGGCGCTGGACGCGCTATATGCGGAAAATACCCATAGGAGGCCGGTCGAAAATACCGCGCGCCGCCGTCGCGCAACGTTCGGCCCCGCGGGAGAAAGATAGCGCGAACGTCTTGCGCGGCGGCCGCGGGCGCCTCCCTTTAGGCGCGGCTCATTCCCGCACCATGGCGAAGCGAGAATCCTTTCGCAGCCACATCCCCTGCACTCGCGTCGCTTCGCACGTGTAATCCGCCGCGACGTTCGTGGCTGCCACCCTGAGTGCATCCCGGCACTGTTCCAGGCTTGGATACGCGCCCACGGTCTGAATCCCGCCCGCGTGCAGCTGAGCTACCAGAATGAACAGCATGGACTTCATATGGCCACCTCCACCACCTTGATCTCGATAGGGCGATGGTCCTGTCCGCTTCGATTCGTGGCAACGCTGCAAATCCAAAAGCACGCCGTCCATCGCAGGCTGCAACACACTATGTCACATGCAGGACTCGGCAGCCGGCATCTGCCGGAAGCAGCAGCAAATTTCGACTTGGCGGACTTGCAAGATTAAACAACTCTTGAGCAAGCGTATCGGTAATGGGTCGATAACGGGATACATACACCCCTGGACGGCTCGATCAGCGGCGAGTCGTATAGGCTGTTTGTCGGGTATTCGTTTTGCCCGTACGTTGCGCTCGAGAGCGGATGGTTTGAGTCTGCTAATTTGAGCAGGACGATCGGTGGTTTTCCTATTGGCAGCACGCAGACATTTGATGGAGGACAACACAAAGTCAAAGTCCGCGGTGTGAGCCTCGATGTAGTGGGTACGCTTCCTATCAGCGACAACTTTTCCGGGTTCGCCCGCGCCGGCGTATTGGCATCGCGCGTAGAGAATGATTCGTGGTATTCGGCGACCGTCACAGATCCAACTGGCACTCCAGTCGAGTGGTCAGTCTTCCCGATTCCACGTCGCGCCAACCGATTCGAATTTGCGCTCGGTGTTCAATACAAAGTGAGTTCGCGTTGGTCACTCAAGAGTGACTGGCAGCGCGTCGACATGAGCGTTTTTCGAATGGGTTACCTTGATACATTGGAAATTGCGGCTGTATACACATTTTAGTTCGACGATCGCGTTCTGGTTGGCGGCGCGGCGCTATGGGCGGTCAAAAAAACGTAAGACTTCCTGTTGGAAACGTCGATGATCCTTTTCCAGAATCAAAGCGTGCCCTCCGTGAGGTAAAAGCACGAATTGCTTGTCCCGTGTCTCGAGCTGCGAGAAAAACGGCAACAGGTCCTCCTCCTTGGCGAAGTAGTCATACTCGCCAAAAATGATCATGGTGGGGACCGTAATCCGAAGCGGATCCAGAATGGGAAGATTAGCGTAGTCTACGAATGCGTTCGGCGACTGGGGATCCGTCTGCAGTGCCTCTCTCGCGTAGAGCGCAACGACGTCCTCTTCGAACTGCGGATGAAGGGCCAACTCTCCCTCCACGAAATCACTGCGTGCGGCCGCTTCGCTGTTGATTCGGTACTGCCCTAGAGGCGTTCCTCCATTTTCGATCCTTTTGCGGGCTCGATCGCGATACTCGGCGGTGCCCTTCCATATCGGTGCGTAAAGAATCAGCTTGGCCACTCGCTCCGGATGCCGCATGGCATACAGCCCGGCCCTCAGGGTGCCGGCGGACCACCCGAGCAGGTCGACCTTGCTCACGCTTCGGAGCTTTACTATGTACTCTACTGCCGCGTCGATATCGGCGGCGGCAGACTGGACACCCGACCAATCCTTATCTGTCTTGTCGGAATGACCATAGCCGTGAATATCAATGGCCCAGACGTCGTACCCATTCGTGGCGAGCAAGTCCATCAGAGAGTAGTCGCGAATCTGAAGGTCGAAATCAGGGCGCCCCGACCACGTGCCACCATGCACAAGAAGCGCCACTTTTCCGCTGCTTGCGAAGGAGTCTTCCAACCCTGCTTTGTGCTTTTCCCACAGATAAATCCGAAGACCATCCCTCAACGCGTAGTGCGCATTCCCGGAAATCGGGTTGGTAGCGGCGTCTTGTTTCTGCGAAGCGTGCCCAGGGCTATTGCCGGCATGTGCGCCTGCCCAAGGGAGCAGCATCAGAGCGAGCGCCAGGGCGGCGGGTCTTGAGACGGTCAACATCGAGCCTTCACGTTTGGCTAATGCTAATTGCTGCGAACGGTGCGGCTATAGTCTATTGGCTATAGTCATAAATAAAAACATAGTTTATATGCGATGTTTATTTTGACGACGCGCGCTACTACGCTGATCTCGTCCTGACCCGGCGCTTCAAACAATCCGAGCTTTCGACAACACGGGATTACGAACCGCCTCCCGTGAAACTTCGCGTCCTCTCCGATGCGCGTCTCTCGCGCGGGTCAGGTAGTAACCGTAAAGCCGACCCAACGGCCGAAGAACACCACGCCGATCCACAACAGCAACGATAGTGCGCCCGCGACCTTCGCACTCCTCGCCGGCTCGCCCAAATCCCATCGCTCCACGCGGCGAAAGGCGCCAAACTGAAATATCAGCATATTCAGCGCCGCCAATGCCATGCATGTGAACTTGAGCTGAAACTGCAAGTTGCCTGCGTAGGCGCGGGCGTTGCTCGTAAACAACAGCGAACCGAAGAGAGCCGCCACGCACCAGGCAATCCAAGTCCAGGGCAGCACTTCCTTCGAGAGCCGCGAGACCGGACTGGCACGCGAGACCACGCCCAGCAACCGAAGATCGATCATGGCAATGGAGCCGACCACCAGGGTCAGCGCGATGACGTGCAGGGTTTCGACGATCGGGAACAGCCATTCGGTGCCGGGCAGTTCACCGCGGATCGCCGCGGCGACGGGCGACGCCTGGATGCTTTGCAGCAGCGCATCGATGCTCATGCGTAACTCGCCCACGTATAGGCGATGAATCGACCGCAGACGATGATCGCGAGCCACATCAGAGTTGAGACCACTGCAAAGATCTTGGCCTGCGGAGGCCTCGACGACCCATCATCCCAGAGCGGTGAGTTGCGACGCAGGGCGCGGACAAACAGAATCGTCATCGCCGTGACGACGACGATCATCGTCATTTTGGCCCAGAAGGCCGGCGTCACGAATTGCCGCACCGGCTCGGCCAGCGTCTGAATGGTACCGGTGAGCAGCAGTACGGCCAGGCCGCGCCACATCCAGGGAATGAGCGTGTCGCTGAGCTCCGAGACGCGGCGTCCCTTCGCTCCAACCCCGAGCAATCGCAGATTGATCATGAGCGCCGAGGCAAAGACTGCCGCGACTGCCAGAATGTGAATCGACTGCGAGGTCGGGACGACCCAGGCCTGCTCGGACAGCGTTTTGCTCAGGGGCGTCTCGGCGAGCCACTCGGCGAGGGGACGTAACATGCAGACCTCTTATCGCCGGCCTGAAACGGGCCGGATCTCGAGGTCTGCGAGGATGAGCTTAGGCCGGAGGGAAATCAACCACTTTTCTTCCTTTTTCAACAATATTTCGAACACCAAGCTTAAACTGATAATATACCGAACATCTGAATGCTTGTCGGATTGTCACGATGAACGTATCGATTCGGATCCGTCTCGGCCTGATGATGTTTCTGGAATTCTTCATCTGGGGCGGCTGGTTCGTGACGCTCGGCAGCTACCTGACCGGGACGCTGGCGGCCAGCGGGGCCCAGAGCGCGCTCGCCTATTCCACCCAGTCCTGGGGCGCGATCATCGCGCCGTTCATCATCGGACTGATCGCCGACCGCTACGTCAATGCCGAGCGTCTGCTCGCCGTGATTCATCTGCTGGGCGCGGCGCTGATGTATCGGCTTGCGCACGCGGCCACGTTTTCGAACTTCTACCCCTACGTGCTCGGGTACATGGTGCTCTTCATGCCGACGCTCGCGCTGGTCAACTCCGTGTCCTTCCGTCAAATGGAGGAACCCTCGCGCCAGTTCTCGGCGATCCGCGTCTGGGGCACGGTGGGATGGATCGCCGCGGGCCTCGTCATCAGCTACGTGTTCGTTTGGGATTCGGCGGCGGCGCAGAAGGCCGGGGCGCTGCGCAATACGTTTTCAATGTGCGCGGCAGCCTCGCTGGCGCTGGGCCTGTACTCCTTCACGCTGCCCGCGACGCCGCCGCTGGCGAGCGCCGCCGAGCGCTCGGGGATACGCGACTGGCTCGGTCTCGATGCGCTGGCGCTGCTGAGGGACCGTAACTTCCTGATCTTTTTCCTGGCCTCAGTGCTGATCTGCGTGCCCTTGGCGTTCTATTACCAGAACGCAAACCAGTTCCTCTCGGAAATTCATGTCTCCAACGCGACCGGAAAGCAGACGCTCGGGCAAATGTCCGAGGTGCTCTTCATGTTTTCGATCCCCTTCTTTCTCGGGCGACTGGGCGTGAAATGGATCTTGCTGGCCGGCATCCTGGCCTGGACAGTGCGATACATCCTGTTTGCGTTCGGTAACGCGGGTACGCTCGGCTGGATGCTGATCGTCGGAATCGCGCTGCACGGCGTCTGCTACGACTTCTTCTTCGTGTCCGGACAGCTCTTCACCAACGCGAAGGCCGGCGAGCGCTGCAAGAGCACCGCCCAGGGCCTGATTACGTTGGCGACTTACGGCGCGGGCATGATGATCGGCTTTTGGGCGGCGGGGCGGATCACCGACCAGTTTGCCGGCGCCGGCGGACACGACTGGCACAACATCTGGCTGACGCCGGCCGTATTTGCGGCGGCGGTGTTCGTGCTGTTCGCTGCCGGTTTCCGCAATGAGCGCGCGGCGCCGCTGCTTCCTAGATGAGCGCCTTGCGGCAGTAGTCCAGGCAGCGACCGACTTCGTTGACGGCATCGGAGCCGGCGGGAATTTCATACTCGAGTTCGATAGTTGCCGGAAAGCCGTAGTGCCGCTCGCGCATCAACTGCAGCGCCGTGACGATCGGCGTATCACCCTGTCCCCAGGGCATGTTTGCCTGACCGTGCGGGCGGTTCCTTCGATCCTTCAGATGCATGCTGGCGATGCGCGCGTGGTGCCGGCGTATGAATTCAATCCCGTCGTAATCGTCGGCCGCAATGTAATGGCCCAGATCCAGGTTGATCGCCGCGGCCGGCGACACAGCGAGCGCCGCATCCCAGAGCGTCGGCGTCGCTCCCGTATGCTCGTGGAAGGCGATGCGCAAATCGTGGCGCGACGCGGCCGCTGTCAGGCGCCGTACCTGCGCGAGGTCCGGGGACAATTCCACGGTCGCCTGATCGGCACCGAGCGCCCGGGCCGCACGCATCCCATAATCGATCTCGGCGTCCGTGCTGTCCGTCTCAAACGCCGTCGGCTTGAAGGCATAGATCTGCACGCCGGCACGCTGATAGAGCTGCCGCAGCTGCGCGAATCTCCGCATCGGCACCTGCGCCCGCCAGGCCGAGGCGGCGCGGCGGTACTCCGCATAGCGGGCCATCTGCGCCTCGTAGTCGGGCTCTCCCGGAGCGCTGCGTTTGAGGATCTGCCTGTGCTGCGAAATATCGAACCGGATCGGAATGCCGGCGAACCATTCGACGGGGTCGCCCATCAGCTCGACCGCGTTGATGGAGAGCTGGCGACAGTAGCCCAGGATCGCCTCGGCACTCTGGTCCTTCATGCTCCGGAAGGAATAGCTGATCACGCCGATCTGCAAGCCTCCGACGCGCGAGTTCGGCCGGCCGAATCCGGCGGCGATTGCCGGGCCGGCGCTCAGCGCGGCGAGACCGGCGAGACCTTGCCGGATCATGGAACGGCGTGACATCGTCATGAAGAACCTCCAGTCGACTGCAGCATGGAATCGTTCGGGGATGCGCTATACGGACTGCCACGTGGAGCCGGCCCCGGCGCTCTGCACGGCGGCGGCGATGAAGCGCAGGCCACGGACGCCATCGGCGGCGGTCGGGTAGTCACGCAGCGGCGCAGCGTGATCGCGCAGGCGGCGAATGTCGGCATAGAAGAGGCGGTAGATGTTCGCGAACGCCTCGATGAAACCCTCAGGATGACCGGCCGGTGTCCGGATCATCGCTCCGGCGGCGGCGCTCATCCGGCCCTCGCCGACGCGCAACGAGTTCCACGGCTGGCCCGCAGGCTTGAAGAGCAGTGTGTTCGGATCTTGCTGGTGCCACTCGAGCCCGGCCTTGGAGCCATAGAGACGCAGGCTGAGGCGATTGGCCTCGCCGCAGGCGATCTGCGAGCACACCAACGTGCCGCGGCTTCCGCCATTCATCCGAAGCAGCACGCTCGCGTCGTCATCGAGCTGACGCCCGTCGACGAAGCGGCTCAGATCGGCACACAGCGCCTCGATCTGCTGACCGCTGACGAACTCGAGCAGGTGAGCCGCATGGGTGCCGATGTCTCCGAGGCTGCCTCCCAGTCCTGCGCGGGCCGGGTCAGTGCGCCACGCCGCCTGCCGGTTGCCGCTGCGCTCGAGCGGCTCCATCAGCCATTCCTGGGTGTACTCGACCATCACGCGCCGCAGACTGCCCAGCTCGCCGGTGCGCACGAGCTCACGGGCATGGCGAACCGCGGGGTACCCCGAGTAGTTGTGCGTCAGCGCGAACAGAGGACTGCCGGATGCGACCAGGGCCGCCAGGGCCTGGCCTTCAGCGACGTTGCGGGCCAGGGGCTTGTCGCAGATCACGTGAATGCCCGCCTGTAGGAAGGTGCGCGACATGGGCACATGCAGATGGTTCGGCGTCGCTACGATCACGAAATCGACGCCGTCGGTGCGGGCGGCTTCGGCGCGCGCCATTTCTTCATAGCTGTCGTAGCTGCGGTCCAGGCTCCAGTCCGCGGCGCTGCTGCGCGCCGTGGCCGGGTCCGAGGACATCGCACCCGCGACGAGACGAGCTTCGCCGTCCAGCTCCGCGGCGCGGCGGTGAATCGTCCCGATGAACGCACCGCGGCCGCCGCCGAGGATTCCGGCGCGCAGTATCGGCTTCATGAGCGGAACGCCTCCCGGCCGATGCCCTGGATCGGAATGCTCTGTTGCGCCAACACCTCGTGCTGTAACGCATACATCGCGGCCGCGGCAGCGTCGATTGCCCGGACGAAGGCCATGGATCCCGCCAGTATCGGCGCGAGCCGGGCACGCTCCTGGATCCGTGCCGGCGGGTATTCGTGTTCGACCACGAGAAAGGTGCGCGACGCATCGATTCCGAGCACCTCGCGTGCCGCCAGCTGATGATCGAGCCAGTCGACGGTGCGGTTCTGCAGGTAGGCGAGCGGGTCGTGGCGCGCGGTGCCGGGAAGTTCATGCTCGCAGAACGCGGTCTGCTTCTTCCAGGCATGGGCCTGGTCGGCCGGCCGCCGCGAAGGCGCAGCGCCGCGCCAGTCGCCGCGTTCCATGGTTTGGCCGCCGTAGCCCCAGGCCGACACACCGCGAGCGTCGATCACCTGACCTTTGACGTGGAAGCCGCCGATCAGAAAGGCGTAGTCATGGTCCTTCAGGTATCGAAACACCGAGCGTGAATCCTGGCCCATCAAGATGGCATGCGAGGGATCGAAATGGATGCGGAACTGGTCGCCGACGCCGTGCCGCTCGCAGATGCGGTGCAGGGCGATCCACGGACCCGGCGCGTAGGCGAGGTTGTTGTGCCAGCGGTCGAGGACGGTCCAGCCGGGCATCGGGCATTGCTCGACTCGGTAGGTCAAGCCGCGTGCCTTCGCCTCCTCGAGCAGCGGGATGAACACCTCCTCGAACATCGCGAGGTTGGCATCCATTTCGAGATCCATGTTGCGGCCGACGAAGCCGCAGACCGCGTCGGCCCCGAGCAAGACGGCCGCATCGAACACTCTCACCATGAACTCGTGCTTGCGCCGCCGAGCGGCCGCATCGGCAATCAGCATGTTGTCGAAATAGCCGAGGTCCGACAGGCCGACGCCGCTGGCACGCATCGCACGCTCAATGCGCGCGGCGCGCCCGCGCGTGAACGGCTGGCGCAGATCGAGCGTATTGGCGACCGGATCGAGCAGCGCCTCGGCCGGCACGTCGGCGAGACTCGGGTGCAGCGCGGCCGAGAGCTGGATATGCGGTGCGCCGATTTCGCGGGCAAAGGCCAACCATTCCTCGATGGCCAGGTCCGGATCGGAATCGCGCCGCTCCCGGGGCGTCAGCTCCTGCAAGGCCGCGGTCAGGATGCTCAGCCGCATGAGCCGGGGTTCGAACGGCGCCGTGCTCATGACTTCACTCGTTTCCCGATCATTGCGATGCATGCAGCATGGGTCCTCTCATGGCGCTCGGTGTACCAGACGCCGGGCGAGGCACTCAGGCTTTCTGGTCGATCTGATCCGTCTCTGAGGTCATGTATTTGCTGATGACGTCGCAAGTTTCGCCGTAGTGTTGCTTCATCAACTGCACCGCGAGCTCAGGCTTACGCTCGATACAGGCTGCTACCATCTGGCGGTGTTCATCCAGCTTCTTCGGCCCCGATACGTAGCCGGCGGCATACAAGCGGTAGCGCTCGGCGGCATCGAACAACAATGCGCTGGTCTTGGTCATCCAACGCGATCCACAGCCGCTGACGAGCGCCAAGTGGAAGTTGCGATGAAGCCGGTTCCAGACCTCATTTTCAGCACTGATGGGAGATCGCTCGATGCGGCTCAGACGATGCAGTGCGAGAACTAAGCCCTCCTCCCATTCGGTCTCGAAGCGCTCGATCGATGCCGTCACCGCGGCCCCGTCGATCCAGATGCGGGCATCCAGCAGTTCGCGCAGTTCTTGCACGCTCAGCAGCGCGACGCGAAAGCCCTTCTGCTCCTCGAGCGAGACGAAACCTTCCGACAACAGACGGTTCAACGCTTCGCGAATCGGGCTGCTGCCGACCTTGAATCGATGGCGCAGCGCCTCGGCGCGCAGCTTTTCGCCAGGCTTGAGGCGGCCGGTCAGCAGGTCCGAGCGCACCTGTTCGTAGACCGACTTGGTCAACGTGGTGCCCTCTTGCAATGCACTGCTCAACTCGGTGACGGCGGAGCCGTCCGCAGTCGGCTGCGGCGCTGCGGGCGCGGGCGCCGCGCGGCCTCTCTTGGGCGAACCTGAAGCCTTGCCTTTTTTCATGGGTCCACCGTTGATCTTTGCGATATTGTCTTTCAACGTGACTGGTTGGTCGATAAGAACCTCTTTATTACCACATTTTGAGCGATTTTCATTGATTTTCTGACGGTTCCGGAAAGATTGCCTTCGGCCCGATCTTCAGCGCGATACTGCCCAACCCCTCAATCGTTCCTTCGAGAAGATCGCCAGGCACCACCGGACCGACGCCCTCGGGTGTTCCGGTGAAGATGACGTCTCCCGGTTGCAGGTGATAGTAATGCGATAGGTCGGCGATCACCGCAGCCACATCGTGAATGAGCAGGTCGAGGTTGGAGGACTGTTTCGACTCGCCGTTCACTCGCAGCTCTATGCGACCGCGGGTCAAGTGGCCGCAACGACTTGCCGGAACTATGGGTGCGATTATTGCGGAATCCTCGACGTCCTTGCCGAGATCCCAAGGACGCTTCTTTTCGCGGGCCTCGAACTGCAGGTCGCGCCGCGTCATGTCGAGCCCGCATGCATATCCAAATGCGCAATCGAGCGCCTGCTGCCGCGAGAGCTGATGCCCGGGCGACCCGATCGCGACGACCAGCTCCATCTCGTACTGGTAGTTCTTCGTCGCCGCCGGGTATGCGACCGTCGAGTCCGACGGAGCATAATGAAAAGCCGACTTGGTGAAATAGAAGGGCGATTCCCGGTCGGGCGCCGCACCCATCTCGCGGGCGTGTGCCTCATAGTTGCGGCCGACGCAGAAAACTCGCCGCAGCGGGAAAGTGATGCCCGTGCCTTCGATGGGTACCGTCACGACCCATTGGGACAAAGCACTGCCGGTCACTGCGGATTTCGTCATCAGAACACCAGATCAGCGGTCGTTCCCGCTACCGCGGTACTGCGCTTGAAAGCGCATGCCGAAGGTCCGCGGCGCCCCGTACGCATAGTAGTAGTCCGCGCCTCCGGCGTTCTCCGCCGCGAAGTTCAAGTAGGTGGTATTCGTGAAGTTGCGTGCAAAGGCACTCACCTGCCAATTGTTGTGACTGTACGTGAGGAAAGCGTTGGCGATGCTGAACGCCGGTTGCGTCTCATCCGGAAAGTCGAAAGCCGTCAAGTACTCCTTCGTGGAATAGCGCTCCTCCACGCGCAGACTCAACGTGGCGGACTGCGGCAGGTGCCAGTTGTGCTGCACGGCGAGCATGACGGTGGCGGTGGGAGCCTGCGGCATCGTATTGCCAGCCAGGTTGCATTGCTGTCCGATGACGGTGCCGCCCGAGCCGAGGATGGTGCTGACCCGGCAGTCTGCGAGGGCGGGATTGCCAATCTCGGGGGGAGCATTGAATTGATCGTAGCGGGCCCGTAGAAGGCTTGCCGACAGCTCTATCCGGTCGGCGTCGGTCACCAGCGCCGTGAGCTGGCCTTCGATACCATAAATGTGCGACTGGCCGGCGTTGGTGGTAATTAAGCCCGTGCTGCAACCCAGCGAGAACTGCGAGACTTGCTGGTCCTTGTAATCCATATCGAAGACCGACAGATTCGCTTGCAGCCGATCGTTCAGAAAGCGGTTCTTCGTGCCCACTTCGAAGTTGGTGACATTCTCGGGCGAGTAGTTTTGCTGAGAATCACCGCAGCTGGAAAATCCACCAGGCTTATAGCCGGTGTCAACTTTCGCATACAGCATGTTCGCCGGAGTGGGAGTGAATTCGTAGCCGACGTGCCAGGTGGCGCGGCTGCTTTCGACCTGGTTGTCCTGATCATGGGTAAAGTTGTGGATGCCCCACCGATGCAAAGTGTCCCTGCTGTAGCGAGCACCCAATGAGAACTTATGCGCGGAACCGAACGAATAACTTCCCTGACCGTAAGCTGCCGAGGAGTCGGTATTAAGCCCGTATTGGTAGGTTCTATCGTGGGTTGCCTGTATCGAATCGGCGTTGAAGACGACCCCGTTGAATAGCGAATTGTTTTCCACGAAGTGATATAGGCCGCCTTGCCAAACCAGCGGACCGGTTTGCGATGAGGCGAGCCGCAGCTCCTGGTTCTGAGTCTTCGGATGCTCATGTGTCACATATCCCTTGACGACCCAGGGACCGAGGGCCGCCGGGGAATCGAACGCCGCCGGCCATGGCGGATCACCGGAGTCGAGCTCGTGCCGCGTGTAGATATCGACTCCACCCAAATAAGAGAGCGTCATGCCCGCGGGCAGATCGAGATCGAAGTGCCACTTCCCGTATTGCTCGTCATGCGTGTAATACTGCGAGCCGGTGATCGGAAAATCTACGCCATTCCCGCGGTTGGGCATCGTGTGATAGATGTCGCTGTTGATGTTGGTCGGGTCGATGAAGTTGAACGGGATGGCCTGGATTGCCGGACCGACTTGATTCATCACGAGTCTCTGATAGATCAACAGCGCATGCAGCCGCTCCGTGATCTCCCATGCAGCCGAGACCCGCCCCCCCTTGGCATCGAGATCGTCCGGACCGGAGGAGGCATTCTCACTGCCCAGCAGCGGCGTGGTATCGGTTCGATAGCCCGAATGTGACCGGGCGAAGGACGCGATACGGATCTGCAGCGTGTCGCTGATCGGGACGTTGATCGCCCCGTTCACGGAGAGCTCATTGTAATTGCCATACTCCAGGTCGCCTGAGGCCTCGAAATCCTTCGTGGGGCGGGCCGTCGTGATGTTGACGATTCCCCCGGTGGCCGAACGTCCAAACAATGTACCCTGCGGTCCGCGCAGTACTTCGATCTGGCCGATGTCGAACAACGTCGTATCGAGCCCGGTAGGTCGATTGATCACGAAGTCGTCGATCGAGATCGGCACGGAAGGGTTGCCGACCTCGGTGGTGTTGTTGGTCGATACGCCGCGCAGGGTCAGCGTGCCATTCCCGCCGTTGCGATTGAATTGCAGACTTGGATCGGCCGCGGCCAGACTTTCCATGTCGACCACTCCCTCGCGGGCTAGGTCCGAGGCGTTGTAGACGGTGACTGAGATCGGCGTCCTTTGTTCCTCCTCGGGCCGGCGCTCGGCGGTGACGATCACCTCTTGTAAGGCGTCGCCTCCGGTGTCGGCATTGGGGGCGCCGGCTGCATCCGCGGTGATCTGGGCGTGCGCGGCACTGAAAACAAACAGGACTGCGCCAAAGCACAGCCGGCTGCACGCAAACTCGTTACGGATCATTCGAGCCCTCTCCCCTAATCTAGCGATATTTTGAGTACTTTTGGCTATAAATTCGATGTGATTTGGAATCTAGCAGTAAATCGATTATTTCGCAACTAACCATTGATCCTCGTAATAGCGAGTATTTCTGCGTAGACAATCGAGACAATGGCCAATTCTAGGAATCAGGCGGGGGAACCAGTTCTCAATGGCATTCATAGGTGTAGGTGCTGGCGGCGGCGCCCACAGCCCGGTAGATCTGCTCGAGATCGGTATCGATTGGCTTGCGCTTCTTCCGGGACTCAGCGCCGCGCGACGGCTCGTACGGTCAGTCCCGAGCTTGCCTGCACCAGCACAGCGCCAGTGCGGCGGCGCCCGCAATCAGCACGAACGGCTCGATGCCGAGCAGCACGGTGGCCGTGTTTCCCCCGCCGGCGAGCAGCAGCCCCGCGAACAGCGGGCCGACGGCGGAGCCCACGCGTCCTGCGGTCGCGGCGCCGCCGACGCCCGACGCGCGAATGGGACGCCCATAAAAGAGCGGCACCCGCCCGTAGAGGCCGAGCGACGAGCCGATGATGAAGACTCCGGCGGCCGCTGATGCCAGCAGCAACATCCAATATACGTGCCCGGCGATGCCGGCTGCGGCGAGGGCCGCCGCAATGGCCAGGTAGGTCGTGGCGACGCCCGTGCGCTCCCAGGTGCCGGTCTGCAGGCTGCCCACGATGTAGCCGCCAAAAATGCCGCTCACGCTGAAACACACCTGCGTCCAGCTCGCCTGCGCATAGGTAAAACCCGACCGCACCACCAAAGACGGCAGCCAGTTCAGCATCAGCAGCAGAGTGGCCTGCGTGCAGAAGAAAGTCACCCACAGCAGCAGCGTCGCGCCCGCCCGGCCGCCGCCGAACAGAACTCGCAGCAGCCGCTCGGGTCGCGCTGCCGGGTCGGACATCGCCCGCGGCACGTCAGCTGATGACGAACCGGAGCCGCGCGCAGAGGGCACGGAGTCGCTGATGGTCCAGATCGAGAGCACTCCAATGGCCAGCGTCATGACGCCGCCGATGAGGAAGATGGTGCGCCAGCCCCAGCCGATGCCGTTGGCCAGAGAAGTCACGCTGGCGATCGTGCCGCCGAGCGGCAGGGCTGACATGAGAAGCGTCACGAGCTTCTGCCGCCGCTCGGGTGCTACCGACTCGGAAGCCAGCGTGATGAAGTTCGGCATGGCGCCGCCGAGGCCGAGTCCGCCGAGCACACGCGTGACGAACAGCGGGACAAGGCCCGTCGCAACCACCGTAGCGAGCGAGCAGACGCCGATGAGCAACAGCGAGGCGATGAGCGCCCATTTGCGGCCGATGTGATCGGCGGCGCGCCCGCCGATGATGCTGCCAATGGCCTGCCCGAGCGTTCCGCCGGTGAACAGCCAGCCCGCGACGGCCGGCGACAGTGCGAACTCGCGAATGATCCGTGGACCCGCCACACCTGTGGCCTGGGTGTCGAAGCCCTCGACCAGGGCGGCAACACCGCACAGCGCGAGCGTGAGCGTCGCGGGATGCGCGAGCCGCAACATGCCGATCCGCGGGGTGCCTGCGCGAACGTTCACGCCTGCCCCGCGTACATCACGTTGTCGCTCACCATGACCTGCGAAATGAACTTCACCGGTTGGTTGAAGTTATGGCCGCTGTTCGGCGCCGCGGGGATGCAGGGCGCAAGGCGGTTCGTGATCATTGCGCCGACCTCGAGTCCAGGACCGCATAAAAGCCCAGCCGACGCTGCAGCGGCGCATCATCGATGATGAAAACATGGGCGGGTTGGCTACCAGTTGCTTCCAGGCGGACATCGGCGAAGTTGGGCACTGCCAGTGTATCAAACTCGGCAAAGTGCAGGCGCTCAGCATCGATTTCGGCGATGCCTTCGCCCTCTACGATGTGGAAGACCATCGAAGCCGAATGTCGCGGCAGTACTGCAGGCGTGCCCGGGGAGAGCCGCAACGCGGAGAACCCCAGCGTCGGCAGACACTCATTCCCCGTCTCTGGATTGACATAGGCGACGTGAGCCAGCTCGCCGGGAGCGCTGCTGCCGCTCATGGCCTCGAGGGTCGCTTTGACGTCGCGCCAGGGAAAGCGCATCAATGGGTACGATGCCCGTGTTCGCGTGAGGGCGGTGTACGGGATGATGCCGCCTTGTTGAAAGCGGACATGCGACGCACTCAGTGCATCCGTGATGCTTTGACTGGGGCCTTCGATCGCGTATGAGGTCTCGAGCAGCACATGCAGCGGCAGATCGAGAGCATCAAGCCAGACGACCGGCTCGGTACCATCGTGGCCGTGCTCGTGCCACAGTCCCGACGGCGTCAAAATCAAGTCTCCTCTCTCCATCGGCAACTTCTCGCCGCCGACGACCGTGTAGGCGCCTCGGCCCTCGATGACGAAGCGCACGGCGGAGGGAGTGTGGCGATGATTTGCCGCGGTCTCGCCCGGAAGAATCAGCTGCAGTCCGGCGTAGATGCTCGGCGTCGCCCTCAGCTCCTCCAGGCCGTGTCCGGGGTTGCACAGTACGAGAACCCGGCGTTCTGCCTTCTCTATCGGAGTCAGCTCGCCGGCGCGCATCAGCAGCGGCCGCACCTCGGCATAGCGCCACACGTGCGGCCGTGTCTTGCGTGCCGGCCGGTCATGCGGAATGAAGGTGCGCAATGCCGGCCACAGCGGCGCCAGATGGCGCCCGTGCAGCGTGCCGACGTAGTCTGCGGGCAGATCTTCCAAACGGCCGAGGCCGGAGGTCATGGCGTGACATCCCGGTGCCGCGGTACGAATCGGAGTGAGCTACCGAGCGTCACTATGAACCTCCCGGATCCGGTCTAGGGTAGATCAAATAGCCGGCGCGCATTTTCCCGACCGATGCGATGCCGGTCGTTTTCGCTGAGCAACGCGTGATCGAACCAGGTGGCGGCGTCCTTGATGTCCTCGTAGGGATAGTCCACCGAGAACATCATGCGGTCCACTCCGATTTCGGACATGGCGTTCAGCAGCGTCTTGGTGTTGAAGTGGCCGCTCGTGGTCACGTAGAAATTCTCGCTGAAGTATTCAGAGACTTTCTTCTTGAGCCCCCCCGCGCCGAAGCCGTCATGCTGCTTGTACAGGCGCCACTCGAGGCGGGGCAGCAGATGCGGCAGGCCCTCGCCCAAGTGGCCGAGGATGATTCGAAGGTTCGGGTGGCGGTCGAACAAGCCGCTGAGCATGAGGCGCACCGCATGGGTCCCGGTTTCGTGGGCAAAGCCCCACGCAGAACCAATCAGCGCCGGATAACCTTCATAGATGCGCCGCTGATTCGGCAGGGGCTCGCGCGGATGCAGGTATATGGGCACGTTCAAGCTGGCCACGCGTTCCCAGAATTCCCAGACGGGCGCCTCGTCGAGATATGCCCCGGTCTGCGTATCGCCGATGTTCGAGTAGCCGTAGATCATCGCGCCTTTCATGCCGAGATCGCGTACCGCGCGCTCCAGTTCGTCCGCCGCGGCGCGCGGGTTCTGCAGGGCCACCGTCGCGAAGGCATAGAGGCGCCCAGGATAGCGGCGGGCGTAATTGTCCGCGATCAGGTCGTTGGTGCGCTTGGCGAATTCAACTGCCTTCTTGGGGTCGGGAATGCCTTGGGCACTATTGGCCGTCATCGCTACGATCGCCGTCCCGATACCATGCTGGTCCATTTGCTCGATGCGGTGTTCGCTATTGAGCAACTGATACTCAACGGCCTTCATATACTCTTTGCCGTTGCGCGCCGCTTCCTGCGCACGGTCCCAGACCTGCATGTGCTCTTCCGTCGAAACATGCTCTTCTAGCGCGATCTTGCCTTCCACAGAATCACTCCTGAATAAATCGTTTTGCCCGCCTGCGTCGTGCCGGCCGACCGGCAGTGTGCTTGTTTAAATTCGAGTGCCGCCGGCTCGGACCGTTGCTGACCGACAGGATGACGACACATCGATAAAGAGTATATAAGCTGTAGGTTAGCGAAACAATAGCGAATCATATGGTTTTGTCGGTAAAATCTCCTACGCATCGCTATCGTCACAGTAACTGGCTGTCTTTGCAGCACATTTCGTGAGACAGCGCGTTTGGGGAAAGTCGCCTATATTGCTGAGGGATGCACGGTCCCTTACTCGGAGTCCCGACCGCACCGACCGAGATGAAGGGGCAGCGACCAACGATCTGAGAGTTGAAGTGAGGAGAGAAGCAATGATCGAGATGACCGAGCTGAAGGACGAACTAGTTACCGCCAACCGCATCCTTGCCGCCAAGAACGTGCTCGATTCCTTTGGCCACGTTGCGATTCGCCATCCAGAGCGGCCGGAGCATTTTTTGCTGTCGCGTGCACGCGCTCCGAATTGCGTCGAACCCGGCGATATCATGGAGTTCAGCCACTCCGGTGAAACGATCGGGCGTGCGCCCGGCAAACCTTACGCCGAGCGTTTCATTCATGGGGCGGTGTTCGAGGCACGACCCGAGATCATGGCGGTGGTGCACAGCCATAGCCCCAGCGTCGTACCCTTCTCGGTCCAGACCAGGCAACGATTGCGGCCGATCCTGCATATGGCGGCGACTATCGGACAGCAGGTTCCGACCTGGGACATCGCCGACCATTTCGGCGTGACAAACCTGTTGGTCACCAGCATCGAGATGGGGCGCGACTTGGCGCGTACGCTGGGCGCGGGAAATTGCACGCTGATGCGGGGACACGGCAGCGTCATCCTCGGCAAATCGCTGCGTGAAGCCGTGTTCAGCGCGATCTACATGGAACTCAACGCCGACATGCTGATTAAAGCGTTGTCGCTCGGCGACGGCGAGGTCCGGTATCTCAGCGACGAAGAAATCGGCACGATCAGCAGATTGCGCGCCAATTTCACGCTGGAGCGCGGCTGGGAGAATTGGTGCCGCGAAGTTGATCGTCCCTATCATCCTCAGTCGTGGGATTTCGGTCAGGGCTTCTCGCGCACCGATACCAACTAAAACTCAACCTGTTCGCGAAAACCCCGCTGGACAGCACTGACGGCTTCGCCCTGCCGCAGCAGTCTGGCACTATCGTTCATTAGGGATTTTACCGATTAACACCCGTTAATCGCATCTTGTTTCGCTAATCTGCACCTTGTAGAATGGTTTGTCGATGTCTTATCGTCCTATCGAGCGACAGTTGCTTTGCACGAGGGGTCTCCTCGCAGCTCGCTCGAGACGATCCGAACTAGTCGATCTACCAGGAGAGAAGGAAGTATGGGCAGGTTCAGCGCGGCTTATATGGGAAGCATGTTGGCTGGAATTCTGGCGGGAGCGTCAAGTTTGCCGGCGCAGGCGCATCACTCCTTCGCTATGTTCGATCATGCCAAGACCCTGACGTTGAAAGGGACGGTCGAAACCTTCACTTGGGGCAACCCCCATGTTCACATCACGATCGACATACCCCCCGGCGCTGCAGATGCTCCGGCTGCCGGGACGTGGGACGTCGAAGGCGCATCGACGAACATCATGTTCCGCCAGGGATGGAACCGGATATCGCTCAAGCCGGGCGACAAAATAACAGTGGTGGGCTTTCCGACCCGGGATGGAAGCCGGGGTGTCGCCCTCATCTATGTGATCACCCCCACGGGCGAAAAGCTTTGGCAGGACGTAAACCGCCCGAGCATTGCCCCTCAGAGCTGATCGGCTCGCAGCTTCAGGACGTTTCGCCGTACTCGCCGCCCAAGCCATCAGGTCGCTCGAGGACTGCCCAAGGGGACATGCATGAAACCATGGCGCCGCATCACCTTCGCAGCCGCGCTGGCAGCAGTATCTCCGCTGCATGCTCAATCCGCGCCCGACTTCTCGCCGCGAGTCATGCAGCTTCTCCAGCAGTTGACCTTGACGGAGAAGCTCGCCCTGACCATGGGGATGAGCGACCCCGTCGGCGGCGAACAGGCCGGTTATACCCCGGGCGTACCGCGGCTGGGAATCCCTCCGCTGCGATGGGTGGACGGTCCGGGCGGCATCGATAACAGATACGACACGGTCTCGCTGCCGCAGCCGATCGCTTTGGCGGCCACCTTTGATCGGCAGCTGGCATATGCCTATGGGTCCGTGGAAGGCACTGAGACTCGGGCCACCGACATGGACGTATTCCTCGGGCCGATGGTGAATATTGCTCGCCTACCCAACTGGCGCCGCAATGCGACCGGTCAGGGTGAGGACCCGTACCTCGACGCGGAAATCACGTTCGCGCAAGTAAAGGGGATCCAGGCGCAGGGCGTCATCGCGAGCGTCAAGCATTTCATCGCATACAACCAGACCCGCGGCGTGGACTCGGATCAACACCAGAAACCGGGAGACGATTTCATCGTCGACCAGCGCACGCTTCATGAGATTGAACTTCCGGCTTTCGAGGCCGGGGTTGCGGCGGGAACGGGCTCGGTCATGGCCGCCTACTCGAAGGTCAACGGTTACCAGAACGCCGACAATCCCGACACGCTGCAGCATATTCTGCGCGGCGAACTCGGCTTCAGGGGTTTCGTCGAATCGGACTGGGGCGCAAATCACCGCACCGAGTCGATCCTCAATGGGCTTGATGTCGAGTTCACCGGCAACGGGGCGGATGTGCCGCGGAAGAGCTATTTCGGCCTCGCGCTGCAAACCGCCATCGCCTCAGGCAAGCTGCCGCAGGCGGCGCTGGACCGCGCGGTCGGCGATGTACTCACGGCCATGGACCAAGTGGGCATGCTGGACCATGGTCGCGTGCCGGCTCCCAATGGAATAGACATTGCGGGTGACGATGCCGTGGCCCTGAAAACGGCGGAAGAATCGGCGGTTCTGTTGAAGAATGATGGGGCGCTGCCGCTCGATGCCAAAGCGCTCGGATCTCTCGTGATGGTGGGCCCGATCGCCGGCCAACTGCTTGCCAACCCGGGTTTTGGCAGCTCCGAAGGGCTGACCGCCCGCAAGGTGTCGCCCGTGGAGGCGATGCGCCGGGTGGCCGGCTCGAGCACTCGCATCACCTACGCGCTTGGCCAGGACCTGACCGGTCTGCCTATTCCCGCCACGGCGCTGACGCCGCAGAGTGGAACGGGCGCGGGCTTGACGCGCATCCCAGGCGACGGCTCAACGTTGAGCGTGGACCCGACAATCGACTTCACGGGCGCGAACTCGCTGCCGGCGGCGCGTGCTTACACCTGGAAGGGAACGCTCAAGGTCCCGACCACGGGCGACTATGTGCTCATGGCCCAGGGCTGGGGCGGCGGCGCCGAATTCAAGATCGACGGCCAGGTCAATACTCTGATCGGCATTTCCAGGCTTGGCCGGGTGGCCAAGAAAACCTCGAGCATCCTGCCGACCACGGACAACCTCGACAACGGGCGCGCCCATGCACACCTGGAGGCCGGAAAGTCCTATCAAATCGAGCTGACCGCCCACGGCTGGGCGGACCAACCGCTTCAAGTGCGGCTGAACTGGGTCACGCCGGAGATGCGCCAGCGCGATATCGACGCGGCAGTGGCCGCGGCGAGGGACGCTCACGCCGCGGTGGTGTTCGCCTGGCAGCGTGCCGGCGAGGAGGCCAATCCGGAAAAAGATCTATTGCTGCCCGAGGATCAGAACGCCTTGATCGAGGCGGTAGCCTCCGCCAATCCTAATACGGTCGTGGTGCTTACGAGCAGCCCGGTGCAGATGCCCTGGCTCTCGAAAGTGCGTGCCGTGCTGGAGGTCTGGTTCGCCGGTCAGGCGGGCGGCACGGCGACGGCCGAGATTCTGACGGGCAAAGTGGATCCGAGCGGGAAGCTCCCGATCACCTTCCCCGCTCGGATGGAAGACACCCCTGCCGGCGCGCCGGGACATCCAGAGCGCTATGTGGGCGTCGACGGCAAGGTCATTTATTCCGAAGGTGTGTTCGTCGGGTATCGCTGGTACGACCGGAACAAGCTCCGGCCCCTGTTCCCCTTCGGCTATGGACTCTCCTACACCAAGTTCCGCTACACGGACGCGCACACGAAGCGGATCGGAGACGCGGTGGAGGTGTCGTTCAAACTCACCAACACGGGCAAGGTCGCCGGGACCGAGGTGGCCCAGGTCTATGTGGGTCCGCCTGCCAAGGCCTCCGTGCCGATGGCGCCGAAACAGCTGTCGGGCTTCGAACGGGTTGACCTCGCGCCCGGACAAACCAAGACCGTGACGATGCGTCTCGATCCGCGCAGGTTCGCTTACTGGTCGACAGCTGATCGCGGCTGGCGCATCGCCTCCGGCAGCCGGCCGCTTTACGTCGGCTCCTCTTCTAGAGACATTCGGCTGACTGCTAATGTGAACATCCAGACCGACTAGCGGCGGAATATTCAACCACGACCAACTCCCTTCTAGGAGCGTACCTTCGATGAATGACCATGGCAACGTAAGGATCTTCGCGGCGACTCTCGCGGGTCTGTTTCTGCTGGCAGGGCTGCCCGTCAGGGCAGCTCAGTCGCCGCTCAGCGGTTTCTGGAAGCTTGTGAAGCGAGAGGCTGCGGCACCGGCCGAACTGGTCCCTGCTGCTGCTGCGGCAAGGGCGAAGCTAAAAGCGCGAGACGACGTCGATGTGGAGGATGTCCGTTGGTGCGTGCAGCAGGGCCTGCCTTACATCATGGAAAACGCGGGACCCATCGACATCATCGTCGGGCCAAAAGAAATCGCCATTCTGGAGGAGAAGGTCGCGCTTCCTCGCCATATCTATACGGCGGGTCAGCCGCACCCGGATATGACGATATTCGACAACACACCCGTCGGCTACTCGAGCGGCCGCTGGCAGGGAGACGATGAACTCATCGTCGATACCGTCGGGCTCTCCGCCGGCGTCGGCCCCAGCAACGCGCCGCGAACTGAGTCGGCCAAGATCTCCGAGACGTTCAAAGTGGTCGGCGATACCCTCAAGGTGTCCACGACCTGGACCGACCCCGCCACGTTTCGCCGGCCCTATCATTACACGTTGGTTTATCAGCGGCTGCCCGCCAACTTCACCGCTGAAGAAGCCTATTGCGACCCGCGCGCCAATGGCGTAGCTCATCCGTAAGCTCCAGGAGACAGCCCATGTCCACACGCAAGCTCTCGTTGACCGTATCAGCCGCGATTGCGGCGATCGCGCCGTGGATGGCCGTGGTCGGCCTTCACAGTGCCGTCATGTCGGCGGGACACCCCGACCTGAGCGGCTTTTGGGAGCCGCGCGACGGCAGCATCCAGAACCGCACTACCCCCTCCTACACCGACGCAGGAAAGGCTGAGCTGAAGAAACCCAACAAGCTGAACGACCCGAACGGCGTCGACCCGGTGAACATCTACTGTCTGCCCCTCGGGCAGCCCTGGGATCTGTACCAGTCCGCACCGCTCGACATCGTTCAAGACGCGCGCGAAACCACGATCATGTATGAGAATCACTCGTTGCCGTGGCATATCTACACGGATGGACGGCCCCATCCAGATGCGGCGCACCTCAAGTCGACTCTGAACGGCCACTCGACCGGTGAGTGGCAGGGCGACGAGTTCGTTGTGGATTCGGTGGGGTTCTCCAGCCTCCCGGGCCACGGCGCGGTGACAGTCATCCCCAACAACCAGACCACGCACGTCATCGAGAGGTTCAAGCTTTCGCCCGACGGCAAGGAACTTCACGGGCACTTCATCATCGAGGATCCGCAGTGGCTGACGAAGCCCGATCAGTTCGACGTTGTGTGGTATCGCAATCCACCCTCGGAATACGCCGTGCCAAACATTTGCGACCCCCGCAACACTGCCAACGCACACTACTGAAGGTGCGGGAATATCTTTTGATATCGATGTGTGAATGTCGCAGTGTCGGCCTTGATGCTTAATGCCACTTTGTTCGGATGTTTGCCGACACTATGCGAGCTGGAATTTACGGCAGTTGCCGAAAGAGTGATCGAGATCGGGCCACCGAAAACTACCCCCCCGCGTAGCTCCACTTGGTTTCTACCACCTCGTGGCCCTGCTTGCGCAGCTCGTCAGCCTTGATTTTCTGGGCATCGCTGGAGCTAACCTGACTGCAGGTAACGTTGATGCCGCCTTCATTGCCGGATTGCCCTATATAGCGCCGGAAGTCCTTCGCCCACGGCTCCTCTATCATGCGCTCCGGTGGATAGGTCCTGACAGGGAAGACGCTGCTGACAACGATCTTTCGGGTATCGGGGCTGGTGAAACAAAGCATGTCTACCACGCCGGAGCGGGAGTTGCCCGAATGACTCCCGGTCTGAGTCGAGGTCTGACTCGAGTTGCACGACGCGCACAAGGCTATGCAGAAAAGCGCGATTCCGAAACCTGAGAAGCTGAGGTGTTTGTTCACGATTCTGTCCGGGTTGCATGGAATTGACTCAATGCTAAAGATCGCGTTCTAGGCAGCGGCGATGCGGGTCTGAACATACATCGCGCTGGCGCTGTCCCTACAATTTCGGCACCGCCTGTTGATTCGCCTTGTTCAAATCCTGCTGCAGCTGTCTGTTGGCGACACCGGTCAACACCTGATTCAGGGCATAGGCCGCGCGTTTTTGAATGCCGAAGTCGGTGATCGAGACAAACAAGCTGTCATTGAACACGCCGTGATCCATAAAACCGCCTGCATAGGCGTGAATCTGTATCCACCCCTGGCAATCCAAATGTTTGGTGGGGTCATTTTGATCGGTGATCTGCAGCGGCCCTCTTGGCGCATAGGCTGCCGATATCGCGCCGGACTGCACCATCGCGCCGGGAGGGCCTGGCATATTGCTGATGGGAACCGGCTGCAGCCCGTAGTTGCCGCAATCTTTTTGGATGTGCTTGCCGGTCGCAGGATCCGTTAAACGCCCTTTCCCATCGTAGATCCACCACATATCAGGGGCGTTCGAGGTCATGGTCGAGACGGTCTCAGGGCCATACTTTTGGCGCAGCGAGTCCACGATTTGTTCGATCGTCGTGTGAATTGATCCGTTGAATTGTCGCTGCACGCTCCACACCTGCTGCGGATTGGGGGGCAGCGAGATCCATACCGACATGGTCTCTTGGCCACCGTTGTTGCGGCTTTCCGGCGCCATGCCATACACCGCGGTCTTGTCACCGAGCAATGCCGGGATGGGCACCTGGCCGACGGTCACGCGATGCGTGACATCGATGCTCTTGAGCATTTCGTAAGCCTGCTCGGGGGACATGCCGGTGCGGATGCCGAGAATGTCCGGCCCGGCGTCACCTGCGGCATGCGCCGTGGACATGCAAAGCGCCAGGGCGCTCAGAGAAAGTGTCACACCTGATCGTGTCGCGCGCTGCATGATGGGTCGCTCCGTTTTCATAGGTTGGGTTTTGCCTCATTGGCCTTCTTCAGGTCGTTTTGTTGCTGCTGGCGTGCCTTCCCCATCTGGGCATCGCCCATGGCCATGATGGAGCGGCGTATCAGCGCGGCATCGGACAGCAGAATCCGGCTGTCGCTGACGAGGTCCAGGCGACTGCTGCCCCCGCTGCTGCCTCTGTCAAATACCGCCAACAGCATGATCAGGGAATCACAATAGGTAGCAGCGGGGAGCCGGCCGGCCACGTAATCCGAGGCCTTCGTCCGATACATGCTGACACCGTCGGCGCCCCCGTTGGTTTCCGCGCAGCCCGAGGGGCTATGGGTATTGGGATCGAATCGGCTCGGGTGCTGAACATGACCTTGCTCGTCGATCAGCCACCACATTTTCATGATGGCGGCATCGTCGTTGGTTTCCGCGTACGACTCGTTGGCGGCCGCGGTTTCCTTGCCGTACTTCTGGCGCAACGCATCGATCAGATTTTGCTTGCTGATATTTGGCTGATACCGCACGTCGCGGTACACCGAATAAACCGTCTGCTGATTCGAATCGAACGTGAAGGTGACGGACGTGTTGTCCCACGACGGAGGGGGCTGGTAGTTACCGAAGTTCAGCGTCACCCCGGCGGGCGGCAAGTTGGCTGATTGCGGTATGGCGGTGAGCTGCGCGCCCGGATGTATCTTCTTGAGCCCCGCGACCGCTTGTTCGCTGCCTTCGCCGATGTGCACGCCGCCGATGTCCGGCAGCTTGGCAGGATCCAACGGCCCCTTGAATGCCGGCACCGCGGCAGTTTCGGCCGGCGGCGCCCAGGCCTGCGCGCTGCCGGAGGAAGATGCGGCCGCAATCGGTATTGCGGCGGCTACCGAAGGTTGCGCAGCGGGCTGCGCCCCAGGCTGCACTGGCGGCTGATTGGGCAGCTGTTTAACCACTTTGTTCAACGCATCCTTCAAGGACTGGAAGGGGCTGGGAGTCTGCGCATAAGCCAGCGAAGCTACGCAGCCGGCTAGAAGCAGCGGCGAGAGATTGACAAGTTTCGCGAGTCTTCGGTGCGGCATGTTCATTCACCTGTAGGGTCTTAGAGCTGCGGTTTGACCTGGTTGGCTCGATTGGTCGCATCCTGCTGCGCCCGGGCGGACTCGCCTCGCACCCACGCTCCCGTCGCGGCGGCTGAACGCATGAGCAATGCTTCGTCATCCATCTCCAGGACTAAATTCTTCAGGATCGGCTGTATGGTGATGATCGCCTTCAGTCCCACGAAGTGCGTGGCGCACCAACCGGTCGGCCCGTGCCCGAGGTTGCGCGCGACTTGCATGTAGTAGCCGCCGCCCGCTGCGAACGCGGTGGCGCAACCGTTGGGCCGGGCTTCCTGCAATTGGGTGTTGGTGACAGCGCGCCCCTGTTCATCGAACACCCACCACATCGAATCGATTTCGTCGTCGTTGGCGGCGGGCACCAACGTGCCGCGCAAGTCAAACGCTTCCTTGCCGTATTTCTGGCGTAGCGCCCCGATAACGGTGGCGCGCGCAACATTCGGCTGTTGCAGGTTGCGAGATACATGCCAGACCAGTTGCGGTTGCGGCGGCAGCGTTAGATCCACATACGTGTCGGTGACGTTGCGGCCGTCCGCCACGCGAAGCGTGTTGACGAACAACTGGTTCGCGCTGGGGCCGTCGCGCAATGCGTCCATGGGTCTGCCCGGATTGAGCTTTTGTACGAGGGCGCTGGCTTCGGCCATCGGCATGCCGAGTCTGATGCCGGTGATATCGGGCAGTTTGCCGCTGTCCATCGGCACAGCATCGTTTTCGGCCGGCGGCGGCGTCCAAGTGCCTGCCGGTGGTTGAGCGCCGGCGGACGCCGCCGCGAACAGCAGTGCATACATCAATCGCTTCATGTCATCCCCCAGATCCCTTTCGCCATCGGTTCGTGGTTCACATGAACCCCTTACAAACAAGACGCGCGCCGAGGCAATTCGTCAGGGCTCGGATTCATCCTGACGATGGGATTCGGCAAGCATCTAGGGAGTGAGGGCCTAAATTTACTTCCTACGGCCGAGGTCAACGTCTATCCTATGGATTCAAGGGTTGCGCCAAAGTTACGCCTAGCGGGAGACGGGTGGATAAGGCCTTATTCATGCGAGCTTGCCATGAAGGCGGCGCAGCCATTGAACGAGCACTCCGCGAACTCGACCGTTCGTTTTTCGCCATCCTCTATAAGGGCGGCTTGCGTGCGCTCCGCGATCCCGATGCTGCATCCGATTTGGTGCAGGAGACCTTCATCAAGGTATGGCAGCGCTGCGCGACATTCCGCGGCGAGTCGGAGCTTCTCCCCTGGATAAAAACCATATTGCGCCATGGCGCGATCGCCCGCCTGCGTCGTCCCAGCCGCGAAATTGCCATGGAGAATGAACTGGGATTGACGGACGAAGCTGCACAGGGCATCGCAGCGTTGTCGGTTGAACACAATCCCACGCCTGATGAGATCGCGAGGCAGCGCGAACGCGCGCAAGAATTTCGCGAAGGCTGGGCGCGATTTCAGCAAGCACATCCGCTGCACGCCAATGTCTTGGCATGGGTGGTCGAGGATGGCTTGTCGATCGATGACATTGCGCAGCTTTTAGATCGAACTCCCGGCGCCACCCGTGAGTTTGTCTCGCAATGTCGCAAGCGAGCACGCGCACACCTGGGCGGTTGGTACCGGTTGAACGCCGAGTTCGACACTTGAGCGAAGAGGATGACCTGCATTGGCTCAACGCGCTCGCGGGGCGGCCGGCGAGCGGCCCGACCGAGGCGGTCGGCCAGGAAGCGCGGACATTGCGGGGTCTCATCAGCGCGCAAATCGAAGAAGACATCGTCGCGGTTTCCACGATGGACTTCGCTCGGGAGTCCGCGCTGATCGCGCGTGCAAAGGCGGAAGGCCTACTGCCGCCACGCTCGCACCGTCCCTGGTTCCAAGCGGCCGCGGGTCTTGCCGCGGCGGCTGTGCTGGCCAGTGTGCTCATTGGGCTGTATCGAACGTCGCTGCCGCCGTCTGAGACCTTCCGCGGAGTGCAAGACGGCACGGTTCGGCTGGCATCGAAAAATCCCTCCGCACTCAAGCAGCAGATCATTCGCGAACTGCGTGCGGCAGGCGTCCCGGCGGTGGGCTACGAGCGGCTCGGGCGCTTGGGCGTCGACGCCGAGCTCAAGAAACCGATTTCCGCATCGGCAAGGGAGGTTCTCGAGCGGCATCATATCCCCGTACCCCAGGACGGCGCGCTCGTCATCGAGATCGATGCCGCGGACCAACCATGAGGCTACTCGCCCATGCGATGCTGGTCTTGGGTCTTGGTGTCCTCGCCAGCGAGTCCCACGCGATCGACTTGCCGCCGTCCTGCGCGACAGCCACCCAAGCACCGGACCACACCACGCCTTTGAAGGTGCTGCGCCGGCAGGTCGAACACGCAATGGAAACGGACCCTGCCGCCGCATTTGCGTTGTTGTGTACCACGATTCCCCGCGTCGAGGCCGAGAAGGGTGCGGATTCGGTGGAACTGGCCTGGTGGACAGCTTCTCTGGCGACGCCGCTCATCGCCTACATGGATAAGTACGACGAAGCGTTGCCGCCGCTCGAATTTTCCCGGCCCATATTCGAACGGCATTATGGACGTTACGGCGAACCCCTTGGCGACATTCATGTTGCCTATGCCTGGATTTATATGAGGCAGGGGAGGTTGACAGACTGCGAGGCCGCTTGGGCTGAGGCGCTCAAGGTGCGAGAGCGGGCTCCGGGCCTGAAGAAGGTCGAGCTGCAGAAAGTGCTGGTGGGACTGGCTCAGGTGCAGCTTTCCCTGCGCAACTTCGCGGCCTCGGAACGGAATCTAGACCGAGCCCGCGCGATTCTGGTGGAGAACGGGGAAGTGACCAGCGAGGCGGGCGCGGCGATCGAAAACGTGCTGATCAATGTGGCGTTTCGCCAGGAACGCTACGAGGACGCGCGCCGCCATGCCCTGGAGCAGCTGCGTATCGAAGACCAGCTGAAGGGCGGAGCGGCGCAACTCGTGCCCGCTTACGCGCTGCTGGGGAGAATCCTCGAGCGGCTGGATGAGTACGAAGAGGCCGAGCAAGCGTTACGGCATGCAGTGAGCCTCGCGGAGGGCATGCAGGGTCCACTGCAGCGGCATCGCCTCTCGGCGTTATACCAGCTGGCCTCGCTGCTGGATCAGCGCGGGCACCCAGCGGAAGCGAGAGATCAGGCCGCACGCGCACTGAACGTGGGCGAGAAGACCCTCGGAGCCAATGCACCCCGGCTCGTGCCGGTATTGCAGACTCTGGGCGATGCGGAGCATCAATTGGGAGATCTGCCCGAGGCGCTGCATCGCTTCGAGCGCGCCGGCGAAATCATTGCGGTGGACAAAGCCAACATGGAACGGCCGTGGCTGGTCGACTATTACCGCGACTTAGGTGCACTGCAGTTGAGTTTGGGGGATGCCGCCGAGGCAGAGAAATCGCTGGCCGCAGGACTTGAGTCCGCGGGCAACGATCCCACGCTATCCATCGAGCGTGCGCAATTGCTGCTCGATCAAGCTCGCGCCGCGGCCGATTTGGGCGGCCCCGACGCTCGGACTGAAGCGCTGCAGGCACTGGCGTTATTTCGTAGCCGGCTGCCAGAGTCGCATCCGGCCATCCTGCATACGCTGGATGATCTGTGCGCACTGGAGCTCCGTGTGCCAGCGTCAGCGACTCCGCATTGCGATGAGACGCTGCGCAAGCTTGAGACGGCGCGTGATGTCGAGCCGGGATTGCGTGCATCCATATATGGCAATCAAAGCCGTCTCGCGCAGGCCCATGCCGATCTTGACCTCGCACGACGATTTGCAGTGCGCTCGACTGCGGCGGCCGAGAGTGCCGGCACCCCAGAACCGCTCTGGCAGGCGTACTTGCGGCTCGCTCAGGTGCAGAGCATCCGGGGTCAGCCCGACCAGGCGATATTCTTCGGTAAGCAGGCCCTGGCCCAGATTGAGCGTGAACGCAGTCATTTTGTGGGCAGAGATCGACGCTTCGATCGCAACTTCCTGCGCGACAAGCTGGCAGCCTATCGCCGCGTCGCCGATTGGTTGCTCGAATCGGGCCGTATCGGGGAAGGCCTGGCGGTGCTGCAGCTCATGAAAACCGAGGAGCTGTCCGACTTCGGCGTGCGCGGCGCAGTCGTACCGCTGGAACGCGGCGTGGATTTCACTCGTGAGGAGATGGAATTTCGCGATCGCTACTCGCAGGTGGTGGGTGGGGCGGCCGAGGGAGCGGACGATATCGCCCGCCTGAGCACACTGGAAGTGCGCGATAGAATCAGCGCGATGGAGCGTGATTACTTGCACGGACTGCTTGCCGGTCACGATGCAGCCGAGCGCGATCGGGTGCAGCGCATCGAAGTGATGTTGAGCAGCGGCGCCCAACCCGCCGCCGAGACGGGTGCGCGCCGGATCATCGACGCGCCGGCGCTGACGGATATCGCGCAACGCTTTGGATCCGACACGGCGTTCGCGGTGTACCTATTGGCCGAAGATCACTTGCGGGTACTGGTCAGTGTTCGCGGACATCAGGCGGAATTCCGCGAAGATCTCGAGGCGCCGTCGCTACAGCGGGACATTGGGCATTTCCTGGACGACATCGTGCAGCGGCGGAATTCAACGGTTCTTTCGGAAAAGCTCTACACGCTGCTCTTGCGGCATGTCGATGAGTTCGCCGCGAAATATCGCGCCCGGCGCTTGGTATTGTGGCTGGATGGGCCGCTGCGCTATGTGCCGATTGCCGCGCTGCGCGACGGCCAGCACTATCTGCAGGACAAATACACCATCCAGATTTACGCCCCTGCCGCTGAAACCAGGACGTCGTCGCGGTATTCCGCGCACCCGCTGGTCCGCGGTTTCGGCGTGACCCAAGCGATCGCGGGATTTCCGGCCTTGCCGGCCGTGGCCGATGAAATGTGTTACGTGGTCCGCGGACCCATCGAGGGGCTTAATTCCACCGACGGTGCGTGTCCAGGACCCTCGACGGGTAACGGCGCGTTGGAGGGGAAGGGCTTCGTCGACGCCGCATTCACCGCAGAGCGTTTCGAGCATCTGGGCGATGCTCCCAAGGGATTCTCGGTATTGCATGTTGGCACGCACTTTCGATTGCGGCCGGGCAACGCACTGCGCTCCTTCTTGCTGCTTGGCGATGGGTCCAAGCTGACTCTCGATGCCATCGGGGCAATGGACTTCGGCGCCGTCGATGTGGTCACGCTATCGGCCTGCGAAACCGGCATGGGCGGCGCGCGCAGCGACGATGGCCGGGAAGTCGAAGGCTTAAGCGCCTTGGTGCAGCGTCGCGGGGCGGGGCATGTGATCGCGAGCTTGTGGGCGGTGGATGATGTGAGCACGGCGCAGTTGATGCGCTCGATCTACCAATCCTTTGCCGCCGATCAAGGCGATGCGGCGCTCGGCCTGCAGCAAGCACAGCGCGCTCTGCGAAAGCGCTACGCCGATCCTTTCTACTGGGCCGGCTTTTACGTGGCGGGCAGCAGACCTTAAAAATAG
>Ga0307470_10000288_pt1 | contig 30216 bp, 26 predicted proteins | sample atmos_gasesAM3C__FD_204565 | JGI IMG/M metagenome (GOLD analysis project Ga0307470, IMG submission 204565) | Hardwood forest soil microbial communities from Morgan-Monroe State Forest, Indiana, United States - atmos_gasesAM3C_05 | ecosystem: Environmental > Terrestrial > Soil > Temperate forest... | reverse complement strand
AGACGCGGAGAAAAACAAGGCATCTCCTCCGCGTCTCCGCGCCTCCGCGTGATGATTCTCACACCGTCACCCAATCAAACGAACCGGAATCCGGATCGATCGCCATCGCCTCCCCCGTCTCGTACCACGGCGGCAAAACGGTGATCGTGGTTGGCCCGGGCAGGACGAGCTTGTCGTGGAAGTGGCCGAGGACGACGTGCGTGAACCCTTCCGCGCTGCGCGACCGGCCGTAGGCTTCCATCTGTTCGATCGGAAGACGGGCCTTGTGCTTGAAGTTCGAGCTGGACAGGCGCCCCTCGATGCTGTCGACGAACTTCCTGGCCATTTTCTTCGGGATGAACCTCAGGGAGAATCGGGATGCCGCGTTCTTCGAAGCAAACCGCCAGAAGCGGTAGGGGATGTCGTGGTCGTTGATCATGTCCCCGTGGACGATGAGGTATTTCCGCTGGCCGGCGTCGATGGTGTACTCCATGGCCACGTCGGTGACGGACTCCTCGGCGAATGAGCCGCGGAGGAAGAAGTCGCGATTCCCTTCCACGTAGTGGATCGGCAGGCCGCCGTCGCGCAGCTCGCGAAAGCGGGCGAAGACGTTCGCCACCGATCGCGTGTAGAACTTGGGATGGGCGATGAGGTAGTGAAAGAGATCCCCGTTGAGGTAGAGCGCACGCGGATGCAGGGCGACGAGGCGATCGAGCCACGCCAGGATGGGCGTCTCGTTTCCTTCCGAGAGTCCGATGTGTGAATCGCCGATGACGAAGATTTGTCCTGCCGGAATCAAACCGAGAGCTCCTCGATGGCACGCCGCAGCTCGCAATACGACTCTTCGCTGAAGGCGCAGAAGACCACGCGCTGCAACGAGCGTGCGTGAGGACGGAAGTCTAGCGCGGTCGACACCAGCACACGCGAGCAGCGTCCGTCCTCGAAGCCGAAGGGCGCGGGCACGGGCGGCATGGCCACCGAGGCGATGGCCAGCTCCTCGGCGCGCTTGAGCGCCGCCCACATGGCATTGCGCAGCTTCGCGTCTTCGTCGCCGTCACCGTTGCGCGGAACGATGGCGTGGATGACGAACTTGCAGAGGACGTTGCCGCCGCTGGTGACCACGGCATGCCCGACCGGCACCGGCCCGAAGTCCGCCACCGGCTTGCTCGCCGAGGCCGGGTTGATGATGGCGTCGACTTTGAGTGAGGAGATGTCGGCGCGGAGGAGCTCGATGTTCATGGTTAGAGGGCCGTATTCAACTTCGCCCGCGGGTCCTCACCATACGCGGCGTCGATCGCATCCGCTGCTTCGAGCACCTCGGCTGCGCTGCTCTTCGGGACCGTGATCTGGACGCGGTAGTAGTGATCGCCGAACGCACCGGCCTTCTTCTTGATGCCCTTGCCGCGGAGGCGGAAAGTCTGGCCGCCCTGCGTTCCCGCGGGGATGCGGGCGCGCACGGGGCCGTGGATGGTCGGCACATCCACATCACCGCCGCGGATGGCTTCGCCGACCTTGATGGGCAGGTCGATGTAGATGTCGTCACCCCGCCGCTCGAACAGCGGATGGGGGCGGATGTGAATGAGCACGTTCAGATCGCCGGCTGTGCCGCCGTTCTCGCCGGGGGCGCCTTTGCCGCGCAGGCGGATCCGCTGTCCGTCCGACACCGCCTCGGGGATTTTGACTTTGACGCCCTTGCCGCCGATGACCAGGTCCATGGTCGTGCCGAGGATGGCGTCGCGGAAATCGATGGTCAGCTCGGCTTCGAGATCGGAGCCCCGCTCCGGCCCCTGCTGGAAACTGACGCCGCCGCCGAAGAGGTCGGAGAAGATGTCGGTGAATCCTCCGGCTCCGCCTCCCCCTGTCGAGCGACGCCCGCCGCGCGCGCGCGCGCCGCCGCTGAACTGCGAGAAGTCGAATCCGCCGAACGGGCTGGCGCCGCCCTGGAACGGATTGGCGCCGCCCTGGCCTCCGAAATGGAACGCTTCCTTCCCCAGGCGGTCGTACTGCTCGCGCTTTTCTTTGTCGGAGAGGACAGCGTAAGCCTCGGAGATCTCCTTGAACTTGTTCTCCGCGTCCTTGTTCCCCTTGTTCTTGTCGGGATGGAACTTCTTCGCCAGGCCGCGGTAAGCCTTCTTGATCTCATCCGCGCCGGCGGCCTTCTTCACGCCGAGGATGTCGTAGTAGTCCTTCTCCGCCATGATCTGAGAATGTTGCGACCAAGCGTTTTAGCACATGAATTGCTTCGTAGGCCGGTTGGAGAAAGAATCAACCTCACATGTACGGATCACTGGCACGCCGCAACATCCTCACGATGATCCTCGCCGGCGGCATGGGCGAGCGGCTGTATCCGCTGACGCGCGACCGCGCCAAGCCGGCGGTGCCGTTCGGCGGCCGCTATCGCATCATCGATTTCGTCATCAACAACTTCATCAACTCGGGCTTCTTCAAGATCAAGGTGATGACGCAGTTCAAGTCGAACTCACTCATCGAGCACATCACCCGCACGTGGCGGCTGGTGCCCGAGATCGGCCAGTACGTCGACATCGTGCCGGCGCAGATGCGCAAAGGCCCGTTCTGGTTCCGCGGCACGGCGGACGCGGTGTTCCAGAACCTCGAGCTGATCTTCGACGAGCAGCCGGAGTTCGTCTGCGTCTTCGGCGGCGATCACATCTACAAGATGGATGTGAACCAGATGCTGCAGGAGCACCTGACGAATGACGCGGACCTGACCATCGCCACGATCCCGGTGCCGGTGGAAGAGGCCCATCACTTCGGCATCGTGGAAGTGGACGGCGACTGGCGCGTCACCGGTTTCGTGGAGAAGCCGAAGGAAGGGGCCAAGACCATTCCCGGACGGCCGGACATGGTCCTGGCCTCGATGGGGAACTACATCTTCAAGGCCAACGTGATGATCGACGTGCTGCAGCGCAACGCCCTGCGCGACGCGGCGCACGACTTCGGCAAGGAGATCATCCCGGCCATGTACCCGAAGATGAAGGTGCAGGCCTACGACTTCGCGCAGAACTACGTGCCGGGCGAGGCGGAGATCAACAAGGGATACTGGCGCGACGTGGGCACGATCGATTCGTACTTCGCGGCGTCGCTCGATCTGGTGGCGGTCACGCCGCTCTTCAACCTCTACAACGCACAGTGGCCGATGGTGTCGGCGCCGCTGAACCTGCCGCCGGCGAAGTTCGTCTTCGCCGACTCCAAGTCGCAGCGCATCGGTATCGCCACCGATTCGCTTGTTTCCGCCGGCGTCATCATTTCCGGTGGAACGATCAATCGCAGCGTGCTCCATCCGCGGGTGCGCATCCATTCGTACACCGACGTCGACGAATCGATCCTGATGGACGGCGTGGAGATCGGACGCCACTCGAAGATCAAACGGACGATCATCGACAAGGGAGTGAAGATCCCTCCCGGCACCACGATCGGTCACGACATCGAGGCCGACCGCCAACGCTTCACCGTGACGGATACGGGAATCGTGGTGGTGCCGAAGGGGGCGGAGATCGCGGAGACGGTGTAGCGCGGTCGCGAGGTTTCGCGGTCGCGTAGTCGCGCGTGAGCCCGCCGCGAGACCTCGAAACCGCGTAACCGCGCGACCCGCGTTGCGGTATCTTCGCCATCCAATGACCGTCACCCCCACCAAGCCCCGCACCGACGGGCGCGCCGCGAATGAGATGCGCCGCGTCCTGATCACACCGAACTTCAGCAAGCACGCGGAGGGCTCGGCGCTGATCGAGGTCGGCGACACGCGCGTGATCTGCACCGCCTCGATTCAGGAGAAGGTGCCTCCGTTTCTCTATCGCACGGGCAAGGGGTGGGTGACAGCGGAATACGGCATGCTGCCGCGCGCCACGAGCGAACGGACGGATCGCGAGGCCGCGCGCGGGAAGCAGGGCGGCCGGACCATGGAGATCCAGCGCCTGATCGGCCGCTCTCTTCGCGCGGCGGTGAACACGGAGCTTCTCGGCGAACGGACGATCTGGCTCGACTGCGACGTCATCCAGGCCGACGGCGGCACGCGCACCGCCTCGATCACAGGCTCGTTCGTGGCGCTGGCGTTGGCCCTGGGCAGGCTTTACATCGACGGAAAAATGGCGAGCTGGCCGATCACATCCTTCGTGGCCGCCGTTTCGGTCGGCATCATCAACGGCGTCCCGGCCCTCGATCTCAACTACGAGGAAGACTCGAAGGCCGGCGTGGACATGAACATCGTCGCCACCGACAAGGGACGCTTCGTCGAGCTGCAGGGCACCGCAGAAGGCGCCACGTTCAGCGAGGAAGAGATGACGGCGATGCTCGGTCTGGCGAAGGAGGGGATCACCTCGCTGGTCGAGAAGCAGCGCGAGGTCCTCGCTCCGACGCTGACACGCGTCGATGCGCTGGCGCGCGAACGGCTCAATAAGAAGTTCCGCTGACCGGAACGGCGCCGGCCTTGCGCAGTGCGTAGATCGCGCCGTGCCGCGTGCCGAGGAAGCTGTCAAACGGATAGCGGGCCATGACGCGGTAGCCACCGAGCGGCCGGAAGGTGATGACGAACTCGCGTGGCGGATGTCCGCTGCGCGCGACCGCGCGCGGCGCGTCGGCCAGCTCGAAGAGGCCGAAAAGATCGCCACCGCCTTCGATTTGCGTCACAGCGACGCCGTGCGCGCGCAGATCGCTCCAGGCCTGCCAGCGCGCGCGATTCCAGATGAAGGACTCCTGCACCGCCAGCGTGGAGACGACGGCGACGGACGCGAGCGCAACGATCGCCGCGATCTTCGCGCCGCGCTTCGACCACGGCACGATCGCCGGCAGCACGAGCACGACGCTCCAGGCGGAGTCGAGCGAGTAGCGGTCGAAGTAGTAGCCGGAGGCGAACAGGGCAAGAGTGCCTGTGGCGGCGAGGGCAAGCGCCATGCGCACGAGGAGTACGCGGAGCATCTCCTCCGGCGCCGGCAGCTCCTCCGTCGAAGGACGCGGGCGAAGACATAGCCAGGCCAGCAGCGAAATGGCCAGGATCGCGCTTGCGATCGTCAAGGCAACGCGCGCGCTCCACGGAATGCCAAACGGATAGTCGTAGCCGAGGTTGAATGTGTCGAAGAGCATCGGCGCGCCGACGCCACCACCCATCACCAGATTGCCCGGCAGAATGTCGGAGTACATCGCGTGCGTCGTGTACGGGAAGAGATATCCGTTCACCGCGAGATCGCCAACGCGCCAGAAAACGATCGCCGCGAGCAGGGCCACACCGATGGTCTCGCGGCGTGACAGGCGACGCCAGGCGAAGAGCAGCGGCAGCGTGAGCGGCAGGAAGAAGACCGCGCTGTTCTGTGCGTTGAAGACTGTGTAGTGCGCGAAGACTGCGACCTGCTCGGGCAACCGGAAACTCGACTCGCCCCACATGTGGAAGTGAACGGCAAACATCTCCGGTGCGCCGCTCAGCCAATCGCGCTTGAAGACGAACAAGAGCGCGTAGAGCGCGATCACGCAGGTGCCGACGACGACGAAGGATCGGCGGCGCTTCATCACGGCCAGCGGCATCATCGGCAGGATGTTGATCAATCCGTTCTGCCGGATGAACCACGAGACCATCACCGAGAGCACGCCGGCGACGATGAAGGCGACGCGATCCTCATCGAGTCCGCGGAAGAAAAAGTAGAAGGCCACGGCCGACGCGAAAACGTACGGAACGTCGGTCATGTACGTGCAGGACGTCCAGAGAAAGATCGGATTGAAGAGCAGCGCCAGCGAGGCCAGCATCCGCGCGCCGCGGGCGATGCGCGCCCGCGCCAGCGTGCGATCGACGACCAGGATCGCGCCGAGCGAGAGCGTGAGCGTCGAGGCGCGCAACACGTTGAACGAATCGCCGAACAGCCGTATCCAGGCCGCTCCCCACAGCACCATGGCCCGCAAGCTGACCACGGTGAACTGGGTAAAGTGAAAATGGCCGCTTTGCGCGAAGTTCCGGGTGGCGATGGCGAAGTCCCAATCGTCGAGCAGCGGAAAGTCGCCGCGCGGATTGATGATGGCGATCGTCGCGCCCCAGATCGCAGTCAGGACGGCGATCTCCACGATCGTGGCAGACTTTCGCGTCATCGTCCGGTAGCCTACATCGCATGAGCATCGCCGACCGAAGGATCGCCGAGTGGCTGTTCCTCGTGACCTTCGCCACGTACGGCTACTTTTTCGCCGGCGGCGGGTGGAACCAGAACGCCACGTTCGATCTGACGCGAGCGATCGTCGAGCGGCACGAACTTGCCATCGACAGCTATGCCGGCAACACCGGCGATGTGTCCTACGGCACCGGCCACATCTACGCGAACAAGGCTCCTGCGCTGTCGTTCCTGCTGGCGATTCCCTACGCGCCGCTCTACGCGCTCGAGCACGCGCGCGATGCCGATACCGGAAACGTGCAACTGCTGACGATCAACGTGTATCTCTGCTCGCTCCTCTGCGTGGCGCTGCCTGGAGCGCTCATCCCATCATTACTTTTTCTTTATGCACGCCGGCGCGGCTTCGGCGCGCCCTGGTCCGCATTCGTTGCGCTCTCGATCGCCCTGGCGACGCAGCTCCTGCCCTACGCCACGATCCTGATGGTGTCCGTTCCGTGCGCGGCACTGCTGCTGTTTGCGCTGACCACGCAGCGACGCGCACTGGCGGGGTTCGCCGCAGGATTGGCTGTGGCCATGAACTACCTCTGCGCCCCGGCTCTCCTGGCCTTCGCCTTTGTCGGCCCGCGAAAGACGTGGCTGCGCTACGCCGCCGGTTCGCTTCCGCCGCTTGTCGGGCTGCTCGCGTACCAGCGCATTTGCTTCGGAGGATTCTTCACGACCAGCGTCGCCGTTTACGATCCGCGATTCCTGACGCACGGCGCGCCGCTGGGCGTGTTGCAACGGCCGACGCTGGGGGTGCTTTACGCGATCACGCTTTCTCCCTATCGCGGGTTCTTCTTCTTCGCCCCGCTGCTGCTCATCGCCATCACGGGCTTTCTGGCCTGGTGGCGCCGCGAGCGCATCCCCTGCGCCGCAGTCATCACCGTCCTCGTCGCTTTCTTCGCGGTCAATACCAGCTTCAACGGTTGGGAGGGGGGCTTCGGCGTCGGCGGACGCTATCTCGTTCCGCTCATCCCGCTCTTCGGTATTGCGCTGCTGCACGCTCGCTGGCGTGCTCTTGCCGTCATCGCGGCGGCAGTGTCGCTTGCGATCAACTTCGCCGCCGTAGCCGTCGATCCGCAACCCTCGGGGACAATCCCCCGCCCGCTGACGCAGTACTTCGTACCTCTGCTCGTGCACGGCCGTTTCGATCCGTCTGTGCCGATCACGCCTCCGTGGTCGGCGGCGACGTTCACCGGCCACACTTCGGTCAACCGGCTCACGCTCGACGAGGCGATCGTTTTCGCGCGTCACGCCCCCGGCAGCGAGGCGTCCGAGTGGACGAGTTTCAACCTCGGCGAGCTGGCTACCGGCCCGGGCGACGTCCGTTCGTTGATTCCGATCGCACTGCTCATCCTCGGCGCAGGATTCGTGATCGCGCGATTGGCCACGAAATCAGCAGCAGAGCCGTGACGATCGCCCCGGCCAGCCCGCCGTAGAACGACGCCGGAAAGTAATGAACGCGCACGTCCCAGTCGCCCGGCGGAATCGTGAAGCCGAGGAACTCACCGTTGACCGGCTGCGGAGCGATGCTCTGGCCGTTCCGGGAGACGCGCCATCCCGGCCACCATGGCTGGCTGCTGACGATGAGCGCATACCGCTGCGATCGGATGTGCAGGCGGAACGCGGTGTCCCCGGCCTCGACGATATCGACGATCGGATCGCTCTTCGGCGCCAGCAGGTCCTGCCGCATCCGATCGCCGTCGACGGGCAGAACATTGACGACGGTCTGCTTCGCCAGGTCGTGCTCAGTGAGAGTCTGCGCGAAGGTGTTGTGATTGAACGCCAGGATGATGTCGTGCGCGGCGAAGAATCGCGGCTTGACGTCAAGGTTCTCGAAGATGCGTCCGTCCTGGCCGCTGTAGACGAGGTGATAGCGCCGGAGATCATTCGGATCGAATTTGAAGTCGCCGATCACGTAGCGGACGTTCAGATAGTTCAGCAGCGGCGTGTCGGTGTTCTGCCATTTGGCGAAATACTCGTTCGTCTCGTAGTTTGTCAGGAGGCGCAGCAGGCCGAGGTAGTGGCCGAAGGCCATCGGATCATGCGTGCGGATGTCGGCCAGGCCGTACATCGCCTGCGCGTTCGGAAAAAGCGCCGCCCCGATGCCGACGATGCGGAACGGCGCGTTGCGCGGCGTGGCAGCCTGCAGCCGCTGCAGATTCGCGATCAGCGGGGTTGTCGGATACATCGCTTCGACCGGAAGCACCGGATTCCAGCCGTCGGCAGCGGTCCACAGCTCGGCGATGATCGCGGCCCCCACGAGCATCGAGACGATGTGTTGTCCTCGCCGCGGCAGCTCAAAAAGCGTTGAGAGCAGGAGGACCACGATGCTCGGAAGGATGGCAATCATCGCCGTGTCCTTAGCCGCGAGGCTCGGGAACGGCACGGTCCGCATGATGTAGAAGAGGATTGCCGCGGTTGCCAGCACCCCTACGAGAAATGCCTTGGATCGCTCGCGCCTGGCCGCGTCGATCGCCGCCGCGGTCAACGCCGCCGCGATCCAGCAGAGCAGCAGACGCAATCGTGCATTCGCCGCCAGGCGGAACATGAAATGGAAGATGGAGCTGATGACCGGCCAGTTGAAGACGATACCGGCTGCAACGAGCGCCAGAATGACCAGGAGAAACTCACGGCTGCGGAAGCGGCGCTGGGCAATGGCGCGGTAGAGAAGCGCGAACCACGAGGCAATTCCGAGGATGCCGGCAAAGCCGGTGATCGACTCGGCAGTAGCCGGCCCCCACGGCTTTTCCGCCGGCGCATGCCCGTAGAAGTTCGGCTCGAAGGTGCCGATGGCCGAGGGGAAGTCCGAGAACGGCGGCTCATCATTGGCGTGTACCTGCAGTTCCTGAAAGCGCCGCGACTTCTTCACCGTCTCGGCAAAGGTGGCGATGAAGGGCGCGGCCAGAAGCGCGGCGACGAAGATCGCCGCCGCTACGAGCACCAGCGCGCGAATGGCATCCCGTCGGGGCACCGGGCGCTCGACGAAGGCGATCCAGAGCGCGAAGAGCCCTCCAAAGAACGTCGCGTGCGTCACCGTCTCGGGGTGGCCACCGTAGAGCATCGCCGTCCAGACAACCACGGCGAAGACGAACCGCGGGTACGTTCGCCGCTCGATCAGCAGCTCGATGGCGAGAAAGGCCGCCGGCAGCCATACCGCGACCGTGACGATCGGGAAGTGCAGCCAGGTGCTGACGAACGTGCAGAAGGCAAAAGAGATCGCGCCGATCGCCGACGGCAGCTCGTCGTATCGCCGGCGGCAGAGGAGGTACATGCCGGTGAGGGCGATGAGCAGCTTCATCGCCGCCTCCGCGGTCATGGCGTAACCAAGCGGCAGCGGCAGCGCCAGAAGGCGCAGCGGCGACATGGCCGAGCTCTGGCCGTTGGCGAGCAGCGGATAGCCGCATCCCGACAGCGCATTCCAGATCGGAAACTGCAAGCTGCGCCACGCCTCGCGCGCCTGGTGCGCCCACGGCACGATCTGCATCGCCAGATCGTTCATCTCCGGATTCGACAGCAGGTGGCGGTGGCCCCAGTTTCCCCACGGCGGAAGGATGTTGATGAAATCGACCGGGAGGTTGACGTAGCGGCCGGTCATCGGCCGAAAGAGGTAGATCAGAACCAGAGCGTAGAAGAACGCGGCCACACGCCACGGCAGACCGTCACGGACCGCCGGAATCCAACGCCGGGCGCACGCGATCGCGATCGCGTAGAGCGCGCCGACGTAGATCCAGGTGGCGTTGAACACGGGCGCGGATCATAAAGCAGACGAGGACGACGGCGGTCAGAAGCGAGATCAGCGCCGCGACGTAGAACGAGACCGGCACGTAACGCACATGAACGATGGTGTGGCCCGCAGGGATGCGAAAGCCGAGGAAAGCACCGTCGACGAGCATGGCGTGAAGATCAGCACCGGCGTTGTCTGCTCGCCACCATCGCGACCAACCTACGCTGCTGACGACGAGCGCAGGCTTCGCAGCATCGATATCGAGAGTGTACGAATCGCCCGTCGCGGAAACGATCCGCACCACCGCCCCCGCGCCAAAGAAACGCGGCAGCACATGAAGGTTCTCGTAAAGCCGTCCGTCAGCGCCGGCGTAACGGAGGACATAGCGTGTGCTGTCGGTCAGCTCACGGCCAGGATCGGTCATCATCCAGCGTACGTTCAGCCGGTCCAGCAGCGGCGTCGATTCATCGAGCCACTTCTTGTAGTAGTCGTGGGTAATCGAGGCGTCGAGAAGATGGACATAGCGCGCCGGCTCCATCGGGTCGTGAATGCGAGCGTCTTCGATGCCGAACATGGCATTCGTGTTCGGAAAGAGAACGCCTCCGATCCCCGCGACGCGATCGAAGCCGGGGCGATGATTGCGCAGCACGGCATCGATCAACGGCGTTCGCGGATAGAAGGTTGCTTTTGGAAATGCCGAGTTCCAGCCGATCGTCAGCGGCCACATCTCCGCGATGACCGCGGCGACGAGCAGCAGCGAGGCAACGCTTCGCGCGCGCGGCACGAGGGCGAGCGACGCAACTCCGAGAACGATGATGCTTGGAATGACCGAGACCAGACCGTCATGGCGCGCACCGCCGCTCGGGAACGCCGTCTTCACGAAGATCAGTACGATCAGCGCGGCAGCCGATGCCAGCCCGATGGCGAATGCCGCGGCACTGCCACGCGCGAGACGTTCCAGCGCTGCCGCGATGAGCACCGCCAGGAGCCAGGCGAAGAGGAATCGCAGCCGGGCATTGGCGGCAAGACCGACAACCGCGTGCAGCGCGGCAACGGCAGGTCTTACATTCGCCAGGAGCGCAAAGACGCCGATGGCCGCGAGGACAAAGAACACTTCCCGCTCGCGAAAACGCCGCCGTGTGATCGCATCCAGCCCGATGGCGATGATCGCGGCGATCCCCAGGATTCCGGCAAATCCGGTCACCGCCTCGGCAGTGGCCGGACCCCACGGATTCGTCGGCCGCGTGCCGTAGAGCCGCGGCTGGACGAGAAGCGCGAGCGACGGTTCGTCGGAAAAAGGCATCTCTCCGCTCGACGCTTTCTGCGACTCGAAACGGGTCGACTCACGGACGTTTTCCGAAAACGGCACGATGACCGGCAGCGCCAGAAGGACGGCCACGAGGCCGGATCCGGCGAGCGCGGGGAGAAAATCGCGACGCTTCTCCACGAGAACGATCCAGAGAACGTAGGTGATTGCGAAGAGAAGGATGTGTACCGCCGTCTCCGGATGGCCGCAGAAGACCACCACCGCCCCGACCGCGGCGGTCGTCACAAAGCGCGCATAGGTGCGCCGCTCGGCCAGGAGATCGATCTGGTAGAGCACAGCCGGGAGGAAGCAGGCCGCAGTGCTCTGCGCGAAGTGCAGCCAGGCCACGACGAAGGGGCCGAAGCCGTAGGCGATCGCGGCGATGCTGCTCGGCAGCGCGTCGTACCTGCGCCGGCAGTAGAGAAAGGTGAACGTGAGCGCGACGAGGATCTTCATCGCCGCCTCGGCCGTCATCGCGAATCCCAGCGGCAGCGGCAAAGCAAGGATTCGCAGCGGTGAGAACGCCGCACTCTGCCCGTTGGCGAGCAGCGGATACCCGCATCCCGCGAGCGCGTTCCAGAGCGGCACATGCCCCGACCGCCACGCCTCCCGAACCTGATGCGCCCACGGCACGAGCTGCATCACCACGTCGTGCGTCTCCCCGTTCATCACGGTGTATTTCGTGAGTCCCGGCGCGGAGGCTGACCAGGGAGCGATGAGTTTGGGGATGTCCGTCGCGATCGAGACGTACGGCCCCGTCATTGTTTTGAAAAAGAAAATGACGACCAGGACGTAAAACAACAGCGCGATCCGCCTCGGCAGCGGATTGCCGCCGCGTCGCGCCAGCGCGACCGCGATGGCGTAGATCGCGCCGACGTAAAGCCAGTTTGGATTCAACGGTGGGATGGTAATGCTTGGGAAGGCGGAAGGCAGAAAGCGGAAGGCGGAAATCAGAAAGCAGAAAGGGAGCCACGATACCGCTGGCGCTTTGATGCGCTCGAAGGTCCTTCCTCTCCCATTCTCGGCAGCGCCCTCCCATCGAGCGCCCTTCTCCCCCAGCGCTTTTCAGCTGGGGGAGAAGGTGCCCCTTCGTCGCTATCGCTCCTCAGGGCAGGCTACGGCGGATGAGGGGGCAAGTTCTCGCGCGATCTGAGGCTGGAGAGTCTTTCGAATAGCTGGTTGGCCTTCGCGAACGCGCTAGCGGGGTCGCCATCCACCATCTCCTGCACGAGCCGTTGAATCGCGTCGGCGTGTGGCCGCAGGTTCTCCCGGTTCGCGGCGAGAATCGGGGACCAGACGGAAGCGTCGCTGCCAGCCAGCCGTAGGAACGTTTGCAGACCAGGGCCGGCGAAGCGGAGATCGACGTTCTGGTCGTGCAGCAGGGCGGCCAGCGCGGTCGACAGGATCTGGGGCAGGTGGCTGGTGAGGGCGACGGCGCGATCGTGTTCGCCGGCCTCGACGAGTTCCACCCGTGCGCCGCAATCGGCGATGACCTGGCGGACGAGGGGGTTGTCGCGGTCGATGAACCATGTCGCGCAATCGAAGAGATCGCCGCGTGCCGCGCTGATGCCGTGCTCCTGCGAGCCTGCCAGCGGGTGGCCGGCCACGAAGCGAGCGTCGTCGATGGCGACGTCGCGAAGAGGAGACATGACGCTGCAAACGGAGGTGATCAGCGGCGCACGGCTGGAGGCCAGCAGCGCGATCGCGACATCCAGGGGGGTGGCGAGGATCACCACGTCCGCAGCGGCATCGAGCGACTCGACACGCTCGTCCGCGGCCTCGCCCGGCACCAGATCGCGGTCAGTATCGAAGAATGCGACGTGCCATCCGCGGCGGCGCAGAGCGATCCCGATCGATCCACCGATGAGACCGAGTCCGGCGATCAGGGCACGCCGAGATGTGGTCATCGATCAGTGCGACATCATGATGAGCGTTCGGTCGACCGTCTGCGACGTCGAGGCGTCAAAGTATGGGCGTTGAATCGTCACACGCGGGCGGTTCGGCTTCGGTTCGATCTCCGCGGCGCGGTATGTGCCCACCGCCTTCGAAGGATCCATCTTCAGGTTCAGCTTCTGCATCACCGGGATGATTCCGGCCACGTCCTTCGCCAGTTCGCCGGCGCGGTAGTACGCGGGCGGTTTGGCGGAGCTGAGGTTGTTCGTCGCGTCAGGGGCAACCTTGTTGTAGCCATACGACTGAGCATAGAACTCCGCCACCTTGTCGACAGGGGCGTCGGTGTCGTAGATCGCGATCGGCGGCACGTCTTCGTTCGGCACGAGGATTCTGTGCGCCTGCTTCCAGAGATCGGTCAGTTGCGCCAGGTAGCGCGAACCGGGATAGATCGTGAACGCGAACGCTTCCGGCTCGTTCGACCCATTCTTCTTTTCTTTCCCGCATCCGGCGACGAAAAGCGCGAGCAGCGCCGCGACCAGTAGCAGACGTGTAGTTCTGGACATGTGAGACGGTTCCTCCGTGATGAAGTGAATCAGTGGATTCGTAGATTAGTGGATTGGAAACACTCGATCCTGGTGCAAATCCACGAATCGACTAATCCACTGATCGACTCTAGCATACGGGCCACGATGAGAAATCGTCGTTACTTCGACGCGGCAAGACTCCTGTCGCGTGCGGCGCGGAACTCGTCGCCAGCATTCCAGTTGGGCATGGTGGCCGCGTTCGCGGCATCCCATCCCATCCAGATCCCGAGCTGCGCCATCTGCACGGCTTCGGACCAGTCCCAGTTCGGATCGAACTGATCGCTAGGCTGGTGGTAGTGGTTGGCACGGAAGTCGTTCGCATACTGCGCGCCGAAACCGGCCGGTTTGCCGATGACGTCGGGACCCGGATCGACGGAGAACGCCGGGATGCCGACCTTGCCGAAGCTGAAGTGATCGGAGCGGTAGTAGTGTCCTTGTTCCGGTTCAGGGTCGGGGATGATCTTGAGGCCGAGCGCTTTCGTGATCCGCAGGGCCGTGGGATAGAACGTTGTCCGCTCAATGCCGTTCATGTTCACGTCGCGCACGCGCCCGAGCTCGTAGATCATGTCGTAGTTGATGCCGAGGGCGATGTGACCGGAAGGAAGCGGCGGGTTCTGGGCCAGGTAGGCCGATCCGATGAGACCCTGCTCCTCGGCGGCAACAGCAGCGAAGTAAACAGATCGTTTCGGTGCCGGCATCCTGGACCAGACGCGCGCCATCTCCAAAAGAATGGCGCAGCCGGAAGCGTTGTCGAGGGCGCCGTTGTAGATCGTGTCGCCGCTCTTGTCGGCGGGACCGATGCCGAGGTGATCGTGGTGCGCGGAGTAAAGGATGGCCTGATCGCGCAGCTTCGGATCGCCGCCGGGCAGCTTGGCCACGACGTTGGTGGTGTTGAATGAGCGAAGCTTGCTGACGATGCTGCCGCTGAACTTCACGCCGAGCGGCACCGGCTGGAATCCGCGTGATGCAGCCGCCTGCGTCAACGCATCGAGGTCCTGTCCGGCCGCTTTGAAGAGATTGCGTGCGACCTCCTCGGTCATCCATCCTGCGAAGTGAAGCGCCGGGGCGCCCGGCTTGTTCTTCATGAACGAGTTCTCGCCGCCCCAGGAGTTCGACACGACATTCCATCCGTATCCGGCCGCGGGCGTCGTGTGAATCAGGATGACGCCCGCGGCATTCTTCGCTGTGCCGATCTCGTACTTGTACGTCCAGCGGCCGTAGTAGGTGCGCGTTTTCCCTTTGAAGAGATCGGGCTCCTGCGCGTTTGCCGGCGGGTCATCGACCAGCATCACCAGCGTCTTTCCACGCGTGTCGAGCCCTTTGTAGTCGTCCCACTGGTATTCCGGCGCGACTACGCCGTGGCCGACGAAGACGAGATCGGAGTCGAGGTTGTCGCTCTCGGTCTGCGTCTGGTTCTGCCCGACGATCTGCTCCCCAAGCTTGAGCGGTCCGGCAACCGGTGCGCCGTTCTTCGTGAAGGTGAGCGAGGTCTTGTCGCGATCGGTGGCGATGCCGAGGAGCGGAACGTTCTGGTAGTAGGTGCCGCCGTCGCCGGCTGGCTGGAGACCATACGACTCGAACTGCGCGGCGATGTACTGCTGCGCGATCTCATCTCCTCGGGTACCGGGGCCGCGCCCTTCGAGGAGGTCACTGGAAAGGAATTGGTCGTGCGCCGCCAGCGCCTTCGCGCTCAGCAACGCCATGCCGCGGCTTACCGCTGCCGGGGCGGCCTCGCCTGTTGCCTTCGACGCAGTGTTCGTCGCCGCGAGGATCGGCAGGGCAGCGATCAGGGCAATAGCGATGGAGGAACGGAGTCGATGGTCCATGGATGAGTCTCCTTGGTAGTGGTTACTGGGTTGCTGGGTTGCTCCGTGACCGGGTTGCCTGGTGCCGTTGATTTGTCCTGGACCGGTCCGCCAGGCAACCCGAGCAACTCAGCAACCGAGCAACCCAGCGACCAGGAAACCGGGCAACCATATCCCAGACCATCAAAAACGGGCACTAGCCAAATCCCTACCCGTCGTCACAAAACGTTCACCAAACTGGCTCGTATGAGGTACTTGCCAAAGAAAAAAGTCAGATTTTACGAAAAAGAGGGTAGGGACATCGGGAGATAAATCACTCCTAGGTAGAGTGCGATATATGTTCACCGAAACCTCAGACGCGTTTAGCGATGTGAAGATGCCGCTTCAGGAGCGAGTGGTCGACAAGCTGGCGGACATGCTTTTCGCCAGCGACATGATCCTCGATATGCTCCGCGACGAGCGGTCCTTCACCTTCGCCGGACATCTCACGAGCGTCGAGCCGTCGGTGCGGCGCGTCTACGATCAGATCAACGAGCTGATGAAGCAGTTGACCGATTGACGCGCAGCACGACGCCCGAAGACGCTTGTTTCCCTCCGCGCGAAGAAGCAACTCATCGTTGTCGACTTCTCATCCGCCCGCGACCGGCGGGATGAAGGCCAGCTCATCGCCGTCGTGAAGCGGCTCATCCGCGCTGACGTAGCTCTCGTTCACGGCGATCATCGGGGGTTGGACGTAGTCTCGCAAAGTGTAGTGCTCGTCGCGCAGGCGCTGCCAGACGTCGCCCGCTCGTGCGCCGTCGGGAAGCTCGATGACATCCTCGCCCCTGCCGGCGATGTCGCGCAGCACCGCGAAGAAGAGCAGCTTGATTTTCAGCATCGCTTCCATTCTAACTGCGTAGAATTGGCATCTTGGACCCGCAATTCACAGCCGCGATGACTGTCGACTCGGCGCTGGCACTGCATCCCGCCGCCCGATGGGTCTTCGCGGCGTATCACATCGGCGGCTGCGACGGCTGCTCGGCGGCTACGGACGAGACGTTGGCCGAGGTGGCGGAGGGATACCGCCTCGACCTGCAGCGGCTGCTGGCGGACCTGAACTCGCTGCTCGATCCAGTGGCAACCTGAGGCCGCGGCGTGTTGCAGCGCAGGCGGCCCGCCGACTGGACCGCTGCCGGCTCGGCGGCAGTTCCACGAGGGTTCCGCAGCAGACCCTGGTGGCCCACCGTCTCAGCCGTTGGTCAAATTTGCAACCGGTGATCACCACGATGTAACTTTTTCCTGAGGCGCAAATGGTACCGTTTGCGCGGAACCCAGCGCGTCACACCCCGGTTTGCGAGATAGAAAGACCCGCGGAGCGCAGGATTCACGGTCGCGCCCGGCGCGCATCCATTATTTATTTGGCTTGGCAGGAGCCGTGCAGTAATCCCCGGCACGATGATACAGGTTTCGACAGACTCGAGACCGCCACGCGGGTCCCATCTCAATTGCCCGCGTTTAGTGGCCGCTGCGGACCCCCTCCTAAACTATTGGACCGATTTTGGACGATTTATCACCCCTCTTCTTTGAACCCACCTTTACGGTTGCAGCGGTCCAGCCCTACGATGTACCACGACGGAGCCGAAAGGCTCCGTTAGTGCTTTTGGGCGATACCATGCGCGCGTGAAGCGGAAGATCAAGTCGTACCCGCCCCTCTCCTCCTTCGCCACAACCGGCGGTTGAGCGTGCAAGCTGGGTCAGGATGACCTGCACTCCGTCCTGGCAAAACTCCCTTCTCAGGAAGGGCTGGGGGATCTTGTCGTCGGTTACGGCACCAACGACGACGCGGCGGTTTTGCGCATCTCCGGTGATCAGGCCATCGCCCAGACCGTCGACTTCTTCACGCCGATCGTCGATGACCCGTACCTCTTCGGCGCCATCGCGGCGGCCAACTCCATCTCCGACATCTACGCGATGGGTGCAACCCCCATCCTGGGCCTGGCCATCGCGGCCTTTCCCACCGATGTCCTGCCGCTGGAAGTGCTGCAGGAGATTCTGCGCGGCGGTTCAGAGAAAGCGGCCGAGGCGGGCTTTCCGATCGCCGGAGGCCACACCATCATCGATGCTGTTCCCAAGTATGGTCTCGCCGTCACCGGCGTCGTCAGCGTGTCAAAACTCGTTCGCAACTCGACTGCCAGGGTGGGCGATGCGCTCATCCTGACGAAGCCCATCGGCAACGGAATCCTCATCAGCGCCTATCGTGCGCTGAGCCGCCGGCGCTTCGGGCGCCGCAAACCACCCTCGCTCGACGAGGCCGTTCACTGGATGACGATGCTCAATCGCGACGCGGCAAGCGCGATGATCGACGTCGGCGTCAGCGCCGCCACCGACATCACGGGCTACGGCCTCATCGGACATCTCCTTGAAATGTGCGCCGGATCCGGCGCCGGCGCGGAGATCAGCGCCAGCGCGGTACCCGTTCTGCCGAATGCCCGCGACTATCTGGCCCGTGGCTTCCGGCCGGCCGGTACGCTTCGCAATGTCGCGACCTTCAGGCGGCGTGTCGACGTTCGCGTTTCTGACTCCGAATTCATGCTGATGTGTGATGCGCAGACTAGCGGCGGCTTGCTGATTGCGGTATCAGCATCGAGTCTCGACGCGTTGCAGGCGCGGCTGCGCCAGAGCGGCCTGTTCTATGCAACCATCGGAACGGTGACGGACCAGAGCGGTAAGCTAACGCTCATTCCCTGAGAAGACGAGGAGAAGGAACGATGCCCTACTGTCCAACGTGCAAACAGGCCTATCCGGCCGGCAAGACCGAGTGTCCCACCGACCATACGGCACTCGTCGACGAGCTGCCGTTTCAGTCGAGGCAGGGCGAAGGGACGACGTGGGTCGAGATCACGAGCACGGGCACGGATGACGAGGCGCGCATCATCACTGGATTCCTCGAAGCCGAGGGCATCCCCGCGCAGATCGAGAACGTGAAGTTCAGCATGGAACCGATCAATTTCGGCACGATGGGCGACATTCGCATCTATGTCGCAGCGGAAAACGAGGCTCAGGCACAGCAACTGCTTCGGCAGCGCAATACCGACTTCGACCGGCTCGAGGATGATGCCGACACGATCGTCACGGACGAGGGAACGGCCGAGATCACTGAGGACGAAGAGATCGAACCGACGGAGACTGAATGACGGAAGAGCCGCATCCGCCGGCATCCGCGGATACCGAGCCTCCACTGATGCCGCGCTGGGTACCGATCGTCATCGGCGTGGTACTGGTGGCCATGGCCGCGCTGGCGGTCTACACAGGCATCCGCTTTCGAACCCCGACGCTGGCGAATGGAGTCGTCAAATCCCGCCGGCCGCCGCGCGACATGACTGGCGGCGCGGCCCCGCCCGGCGAGCCCGAGCCTGGAGCGTCCCTCGTCTTCCCGGGCGATGCCGCCGACAATACGCCGGTCGCGCGCGAGGCTGTGACCGACAAGGCTCGCGCGGAGATCACAGGCACCGGGCACGTCATCAGCTCAACGATGCGGACCTGGGCGCGCCGAGGAATGATCACAAACGTCGTCCCGCCGGACGCCATGGTGGCCGTCAACGACCTCGTCATCGGCCAGGCCAACCAGTTCAGCACGATGGACGAGGTCTACGACTTCCCCGCTCCCGGCAGCTACACGATCCACATCTCCGCCCCAGGTTACAAGGACCAGCAGTTCATCGTGACGGTTGCGGAGAACGCGAAGGATGAGATCGCGCGGCTGGATGTGAAATTGTCTCGTTAGACCGCAGCCTTGCGCGGGCCGCGTTGTCGGTTGTCGGTTGTCAAGAATGATCCCCGAACGCGACGCCAACGCGCTGGAATCAACTGTCAACCGACAACGCTAGTTAAGTTAGCCGTCAAAGGCGCGGCGCTAGGCGACGCCAATCGAGTAGCTTCCATCTTTCGAGGTTGACACAACGATGGATGCCTGCCATGATATACAATTCCGGTGTTCACGTTTGAACATCTCGAAGAGAGGAACATTGGCTTATGGACGACAACCAGGTAAATATTTTCGTGACTGATGCGAATGATGAACCTGTTGATCTCTACGCTTTGGATGAAAACGGTGCACTGCAATGGAACATCACGTTTGGTGACCCCGCAGTCAGTGCAGGCAAAAGCTATCAGGCGCCTCCATACCTGAATACAAGAAACACGCTGATAAACCAGTACAACATTTACTTCACGTCAGATCGCCAGAAGACCGTACCTGTGGCGATTGCCTATGCGAATGCCGGATATGGAATCAACTTGCCGATCGGGGAGGAGTGGCCCGTCCCCGTTGAACTACGAACGGTTGCGACTCCATCGGCAAACATGTCCGTTCATGGAAAATATGCGCAACCCAAGGAGCTTAATTTTTACTTCCCGGTTCAGATTACAACGCCTGCCGGTTTCGTGATGCAACTGTTGTTAGGTCAGTGCGGCGACAGCCCCGACGCCTTCCAGGTCGTTATGGCCGCCGCCGATGCGGAGGGGGATTTGATCCAAGCCGGCCTTGAGGCTGAAGAAGATCCCCTGGAGGCGGGGGTGGAGTGTGTGAAAGCTGTAATGGGCCTTGTGGATTCGCTCCACGGTACAAATCCCTGGTTTATGACATTCATGGGTACAGAGTATGGGCCTGTCGGAGTCATCCCGCAAATACAAATTGCCGGCAACACGTGCAGCGGCCTGATCGGCGTCGGCCCAACAGGAACCGCTGGAAACAAACAAGTGGGCTGTTTTTTTTACAACAGCGACGATAAACAGGGAGACTATACGTTCAACGTGAAAATCTATAATGAAAAGGTCGGATAAGGCCGAAGGACCCCCCAACTACAGGCCGGAAAGGGCGGGGGAAGCTCCGGCGTCTGCGACACCGTCCACCACCCTTCCCCGCAACCAAGCTGGGGGTCCTTCCGTGTCCTCCGCCGCGGGATCAGATTTGAGCAAGCATCACAATTCGTACCGCGGCGTAGCCTGCCCTGAAAGAAGCCGAAGAGGCAGCCTCAGGATGACAGTGAGGTTAGCGGCGCTTCACCACGAGACCCCGCAACCCCGAGACCGCATCAATGCGCCGCCGCTTCCGGCGGCTTCTTCGCATCGTTGATGATCTTTTCCTGCAGGCTTCGCGGCACTTCCTCGTAATGCGAGGACTCCATGTGGAAGCTGCCGCGGCCCTGGGTAATCGACCGGAGCGTCGAGCCGTAGGTGAGCATCTCGGCCAGCGGCACGCGCGCCTTCACCGTCTGCGCATCTCCCTCGGCGTCGACGCCTTCGACACGGCCACGGCGTGAATTGAGGTCGCCCATGATGTCGCCGATGTACTCGGCAGGCGCGGTGATGTCGACGTGCATGATCGGTTCGAGCAGCGTGGCCCGGGCCTGTTCCATGGCCTGCTGATACGCCAGCGATCCCGCGATCTTGAAGGCCATCTCCGACGAGTCGACGTCGTGGTACTGGCCGTCCTTGAGGCGGACGCGGAAGTCGACCATGGGGAAGCCGGCCAGGAAACCCTTCTTCCGTGCGTCCTGGATTCCCTTCTCAACCGCGGGGATGTACTGCCGCGGGATCGAGCCTCCGAAAATCTCGTCGACGAACTCGAAGTCGGCGCCGCGCGGCAACGGTTCAACCGAGATCTTGCAGTCGGCGAACTGCCCATGGCCGCCTGACTGCTTCTTGTGGCGTCCATGCGCGTCGGCGTGCTTGGTGATCGTTTCCCGGTACGGGACTTTGGGCGGATGGAGGATGACGTCGACGCCGTACTTCTTCTTCAGTTTCGAAACGACGATCTCGACGTGAAGCTGCCCCTGCCCGGAGATGAGGAACTCTTTCGTCTGTTCATCGCGGCCGAACTTGATCGACGGGTCTTCTTCGATGATGCGCCCAATGGCGACGCCGAGCTTGTCCTCATCACCGCGGGCCTTCGCCTCGACCGCGAACGAGATCGCCGCCTCGGGATAGTGAATATGTTCGAGCACGATGGGATGCTGGGTCGTCGCCAGCGTGTCGCCAGTATGAACATCCTTAAGCTTCGCCACCGCTCCGATGTCGCCCGCCTTCAGCTCCGAGACAGGAACCTGCTGCTTGCCCTGGATGAGCTGCAGCTTACCCACCCGTTCCTCGTGGTCCTTGGTGGTGTTCCAGTACGTATGGTCGGACTGGAACGTGCCGGAGTAGACCCGGAACAGCGAGACACGGCCGGAGAAGGGATCGGAGAAGGTCTTGAACACAAGCGCAGCGGGGAACGCCTCGGCGCGGCGATCGAAGGTGATGTCCTCCCCTTTCTTGCCCTTGCCGTCGATCGTCTTGAGCTCGTCGGCCGGCGGCAGCAGCGCCACGATCGCATCGAGGATGGCGTGACCGCCGACGTTGCGCGCCGCCGAATCGAGAACGACGGGGAAGATCTGGTGATGGCTGACCTCGCGCTTGAGGCCGTCGAGCAGCTCTTCCTGCGACAGACCACCCTGTTCGAAGAAGCGCTCCATCAGCGTGTCGTCGCCCTCGGCGACTTTCTCGATCAGTTGCCCGCGCCATTCGTCGGCTTCGCTCTTCTGATCCGCCGGGATGTCCGTCTTCTCGTACTTGCCCGAGGCGTCGGAGGCATACTTCCAGGCGGTCATCGACACCAGATCGATGACGCCGGCGAAGTCCTTCTCCTCGCCGATGGGGAGCTGGATGGGGACGACGTTCTTGCCGAACTTCTTCTGCAGCGCTTCCAGCGTGCGCGTGAACGAAGCGCGTTCGCGATCCATCTTGTTGATGACGACGAGCCTCGGCAGCTCGAACTCCTCGGCGAACTTCCAGACGCGCTCGGTCGATACTTCCACGCCGGTGACGCCGCTGACGACGATGGCCGCCGAGTCGACGACGCGCAGCGCCGTGCGGGCTTCCATGACAAAAATGCCGAAGCCGGGCGTGTCGATCAGATTGATTTTCGAGTTCTGCCACTCCGCGAAGGCCACGGCCGTCGAGATGGAGTGCTTGCGATCGATCTCGTCCTGATCGAAGTCGGTGACGGTCGTCCCGTCTTCGATCTTGCCCAGCCGCGTGATGGCGCCGGCGTTGAACAGCAGTTGCGTCACGATCGACGTTTTCCCGGTGTCGTTGTGGCCCACCACGGCCACGTTCCGGATCTCAGAACCCGAATAGACCTTCATGTCTGCTGTCCTCGCTTGGGGATTCTCACGAAAAGGAGGTGAATCATAATTTAAAATGCAGGCGTCCCATCGGAATCCGACATCGGAAGACAAGGCCCGTCGGCGTGCTGACGTAGGGGGTTATGATTCACGGCTCACGCATCTCCCATCGAATCGGGAGCTGACGCGGGGGGAGAGCGCAACCAGGTGAAGCTCGGCCGGTATGAGATTGTTCGCGAGCTCGGCAAGGGAGCGATGGGAATCGTCTATCTGGCGAAGGACCCGCTCATCGGCCGGCTTGTCGCTCTGAAGACGATCCGTCCCTCGGCGCACGCGGAGGACGAGGACACCAGAGAGTTCCAGGCTCGCTTCGTGCGCGAGGCTCAGGCCGCCGGCATCCTCAACCATCCCTCGATCGTCACGGTACACGACATCGGCGTGGACGAGCCCTCGGGGATGTCATTCATCGCCATGGAGTACGTCGAGGGGAGCAATCTCAAGGAGGTGTTGTCGCAGGGAAGGCCGCTGTCATTCGAGCAGGCAGCCGACATCATCGCCCAGGTGGCCGAGGGGCTCGACTTCGCCCACTCCAAAGGCATCGTCCACCGCGACGTGAAACCGGCGAACATCATTCTTCTCGACGGCAACCGGGCCAAGATCACCGACTTCGGCATCGCCAAGATCACCTCCGGGGTCGCCAATCTGACGACGACCGGCCAGTTCCTGGGCACGCCAAACTACATGGCGCCCGAGCAGATCAAGGGAACGCCGGTCGATGGCCGGAGCGACATCTTCTCCCTCGGCATCTGCCTCTATGAATGCCTCACGCACCGCAAGCCGTTCGGCGGCGATTCGCTGACATCGATCTCCTACAAAATCGTACACGAGCCGTTTCAGCCCCTGCACGAGATCAATCCGACGATTCCCGAGGGGTTCGCGGATGTCGTCAGCCAGTGCCTCGAGAAAGATCCCGCCAAACGGTACCAACGCGGGAAAGACATGGCCACCGCGCTGCGCGCTGTGATCCGCGGCGAGCGGCCCACTCGCTCCTCCGAGCCGATGTTCGCCGACGCCACCGTCGTCACACGCGGTGACCACGACAAGCTGCCGACGATGGAGATCCCCTTCCCAGAGGCGGACGCTCCCGGCAAGACGCAGGAAACACCCCAACCTCTGGATACCAATCCGAGCCCTGCCGGCGCGCGGCAACCCACGCCCGCGCCCGCACCGAAGCCGGTCAAACCGGTGAAACCAGCCGGCCCGCCGATCTGGAAGCAGCGTATCGATCCGATCATCTTTGCCGCCGTAGCAGGGGTCCTCCTCGCCGTACTCATCGTGACGATGCTCGTACTCCGCGCGAAGCAGGTCTCCGTGCCGGTGGTCGATAAACGCGCCGAGGCCAAAGCCGCGGCGGAGCGAAAACTGCGCAACGAAGGAAATCAGCTTCTGCAGCAGGGACGCGTCACGGATGCCTACGCCCGCTACGAACAGATCCTGAAACTGGCGCCGAGCTCGCCCGCGATCACCGCGCTGGTGCAGAAGCTGTCGCAGGTCCGGCAGCAGGATGAGGTGGGGCGGCAGCAACTCGTCCTGGCGCAGCAGAAGTTCGATGAAGGCCTGGCGCTCTACAACCAGAAGAAGTTCGCCGAGGCCATCCCGCTTTTCGAGCAGTCGTTCCATCTGAACCCCAGCTCGGACCCGACGGCGCAATATCTGAAGCTCGCACAGCAGGAAGACGAGCGGGTGAGAGCCGAGCGTGCCAACGCGCGGGCGACCAGGGAGACGGCGCAGTCGCGGCCACCTCAGTTGACGACCATTCCGCCGCGAACCGGAACCACGGGGACGACGACGCGCGCGACGCAAACGACATCCCAGCCGCCCGTCAGCGGTACCGCTTCGCTGACGACGGTGATCAATAGCGCAGTAGCCGATGGGTACATCATGGTGCGCGCGGGCGCAGACACCGTGGCCCATGAGAACCTGTACAACGAAACGCGCTTCCTGCATCGCCATGAGCCACGCGCGGTCAATGTGACGAAGGAGTTCCCCGCCAAGAACGCCGACCTCGATTTCTGGGTCATCATCCCGTCCCTCAACGTAAACGAGCACCGCACGCTGCACGCCAAGAACTTCGAACCGGGCGTGAACCACAAGCTCACGGTGACTTTCGACCCGGGCAGCAAGAAGGTCGACTACCAGTTCAATTAGCCGTGTCCTTCGCCATCGCATCCCGTGATGAGTTGTGGATGCGCGGCGCGTTGGTGGAATCCCGTTTGACGCACGGCCAGGCGCGCCAGCACGGCCGGATGATCGACGCCACGGACGCCCGCGATGAACGCCTCGTCCGCGCCTGCGACGAAGCCGTCGACGATGCGCGGGACACGGTGGCCGCGTTGGGCGACGCGCGCGTGCGCGTGGTGGTCCGGGCCACGCGCGAGGATGGCAACGAGACCGTCCAGACCACGATCACGGTAGCGATCGGCGGCCTGTCGGTCGTGACCACACCGGCCGATGCACTCCACGATCACGAGTTGCTTCGCACACTTGCCGCGTCAAAACCGATTGAGAAGATCCGTTCGTTGCCCATCGTCTGGCAGAACGGATCGGCTTCTGTCCTGCTCCACGAGGCCGTGGGGCATGCCAGCGAGCACGGCGCCGCACCGGTACCCTGGCCGTCGTGGCTCTCGGTGGATGTGCCTCTGGCGCCGCGGCGCGAGACCTTTCGTGATGTGCCGCTGCCGCGGATGACGCACCTCGTGGCTTGGCAGCTCGGCGCGCCGTTCGCGTTGCCTGATGAACGGATCGACGTGCAGCTCATCGCCGGAGGCGCCTACGATCCGGTCACGGATGTGGTGACGATCAACGTCGCCGTCTCCACCGCCGGCCCGTTCACGATCCAGCGCACCCGATCGCAGATCGCCGCCTCGCTCTCCTGTGCGGCTGGTGAACCGGTCCGCTATCCGGGCCTGATCTGTTCACGCGAAGGGCAGGAGCTCTACGTCGCCTCGCACGCACCGGTGATGATCACGGATCCGCTGATATGACAGATGTCTATCGGAAGTGGGGACGGGTAATCCGGTACGAGAACGGAATGACGATCCGGGTCGAGGAGGCTGGCGAGGCCACCGAACGCGACGGCACCTTTCGTACAGCCCCGATTGAATCGCCGGCACAGACAGGAGTGTCTGTGCCACATGTCGATTCTTTTGTGGCACAGACGGGAGTATCTGTGGCACAAGTCGAGGATTTTGTGGCACAGACACTCTTGTCTGTGCAGCAGGTCGATTCTTTTGTGGCACAGACACTTCTGTCTGTGCGGCCTTGCACGATCGAACGTCTGATCGTCAGCGCCGGGATCGCCAGACACGAGACAAACGGGGTCTCCTGGACCGAGGAATCGCGGCGCGTACACATCTCGCTGACAAATCCACCGCTTCGGGTACTGGTCGACCAGGCGTCGTTCGACCTTGCGTCGATCGAGACGATTGCCAACGCCCTCGGGCGAGCGGGACACGAGCGAAAGCCGCCCTCACCGCTCCGGCTCGCGCCAAACGTCGCCGCGGCGCTGCTGCCGTCGCTCACCGGCGAGCTGGCCATGGAGCAAAGCGGCGGCGGGCTGGATGGCAAGGGCCAGCCGATCGAAACCCGCGCCGTGACCTCCGATCCACCGCCGAACTGGTACCGCCCGGGATACACCGTCCGGCCCATTCGCGCCTGGCTCAACCTTCGCGCGCTCCCGTTTGGAAGGGTCGACAAAAGCGCGCCGCTGGCAGTGGCATTGCTCGCGCCGGTCGACGGGACGATGCTTCGCGTTCTCTGCGTCGACGGCGAAGACGTGTTCCCCGCGACGGTCGATGCCACGCGCATCGCCGCCGTCTCTGGCGATGCGCCCGTGTGGTACCCATATGCAGCCGGTTCGTTCGGCGTCGAGATGATGCTTTAGAATCGCGGCGCTGCATGGCCACGAGCATCCGACAAATCGAGTTTCTGGCGCGGTCGATCGTCAACCGGCTGGAAGACCGCGGCCTGGTCGAGTTCGTCGACGCCGAGATCGGCATCGACGTCGTCACCAGGACTCTCGAGGACAACTTCGCGGCGTATGACGCCATCGAGTCGGAAGCGCGGATTCGTCTGTCGAAATCGATCGGCAGCCGCGAGCCGTCCGAGAGCGAGGTCGCCGAAGCGATGAGGCGCGTGGCCGCGGAACGGAACTTCACACTGTGATGGACCAGAACCTGGAAGAGTTGGAACGCCGAAAACGCGCGAGCGAGCTTGGCGGCGGTGAGAAACGCATCGAGCGCCAGCACGCCGAGGGCAAGAAAACCGCCCGCGAACGAATCGCTCTTCTCTTCGACCCCGGCTCGTTTCAGGAGCTCGACCAGCTCGTCGTCCACCGCTCCACCGACTTCGGGATGGAGAAACAGCGCATCCCCGGCGACGGAGTGGTCACCGGCTACGGCACCATCGGAGGCCGCCTCGTCTACACCTTCGCCCAGGACTTCACCGTCTTCGGCGGGTCGCTCTCGGAAACGCACGCCGCGAAGATCGTGAAGGTCATGGACCTGGCCATGAAAAACGGCGCGCCCATCGTCGGCCTGAACGACTCCGGCGGCGCACGGATCCAGGAAGGCGTGGTCTCCCTCGGCGGCTACGCCGATATCTTTCTCCGCAACACGCTGGCCTCGGGCGTCGTGCCCCAGATCTCCGCCATCATGGGGCCGTGCGCCGGCGGCGCGGTCTACTCCCCCGCCATCACCGACTTCATCCTGATGGTCAAGAAGACCAGCTACATGTTCGTCACCGGCCCCGACGTGATCCGCACGGTCACGCACGAAGAGGTCACCAAGGAAAAGCTCGGCGGCGCCGACACGCACAACCAGACCTCGGGTGTCGCGCACTTCGCGGCCGAGTCGGATGAAGACTGCCTGGCCACGATCCGCGAGCTCCTGTCGTTCCTTCCCTCGAACAACATGGAAGAGCCGCCGCGTGTGGCCTGCAGCGAGGACGTCAATCGTGTCGACGCCCAGCTCGACGACTTCATCCCCGAGTCGCCGAACCAGCCCTACGAGATTCGCGATCTGATCCGGACCATCGCCGACGAAGATCACTTCCTCGAGGTCCACCAGCACTTCGCCCGCAACCTCGTGGTCGGCTTCATCCGCCTGAACGGCCATTCCGTCGGCGTGGTCGCCAACCAGCCCGCCTTCCTGGCCGGCGTACTCGACATCAACGCCTCGCGCAAAGGCGCGCGGTTCGTCCGCTTCTGCGACGCCTTCAACGTTCCCCTGCTCGTGCTGGAAGACGTTCCCGGTTTTCTGCCCGGAACGGACCAGGAGTACGGCGGCATCATCATCCACGGCGCCAAACTGCTCTACGCCCTGGCCGAGGCAACCGTCCCCAAGATCACCGTGATCACGCGCAAGGCTTACGGCGGCGCCTACTGCGTCATGAACTCCAAGCACATCCGCGCCGACATGAACTTCGCCTACCCCACGGCGGAGATCGCCGTGATGGGAGCCGAAGGCGCGGTCAACATCCTCTACAAAGGCTCGAAAGACCGCGAGGCCAAGATCGCCGAGTACAAGGAAAAGTTCGCCAACCCCTACATCGCCGCCGAGCGAGGCTACGTCGACGAGATCATCGAACCGCGCTTCACGCGCCGGAAACTGATCACCGCCTTCGCCATGCTCCGCAACAAGCGCGACCGGAACCCGCCGAAGAAACACGGGAACATCCCGTTGTAGCCCTGCACGAAGCTGTTACGCAAACGGAACAGCTCGCAAACGGCCATACCCCCCTCTCTCTCTTCCGGACGTACAATCGAGAATGCATTTCAGGGGGAGGATTTCATGCGCCGGTTATTGACCGCGGTCGTGTCGTTCGTGTTCTTTGTCGCCCTTCCAATCTCAGCCCAGAACTTTGGACCGCTGCCGCCGCTGACGACGCAGGTCGAGGTCCACGTCGTCAACGTCGACGTCTCCGTAACCGACCGCCACGGGAACCCGGTTCTCGACCTCACCAAGGCCGACTTCGAAGTCCTCGAGGATGGTCATCCGCAGAAGGTGACGAATTTCTCCGTCATCCAGAATCCAACGGCGGGAACGCTGTCCGCGTCAGCGACGCAACCGGGCGTGCCGCAGGCGCCGGCCGGCATGCGCCGCCTGATCATGCTGATCATCGACAACAACTACATCGGACGCATCGAGAGGAACAGGGCCATCGACGCCATCGAGAAACACCTCGGCGATTCATCCGGTGCCGAGTGGGCCGTGGCCACGGTCGGCCACGCCGCGGATGTCCTTCAACCGTTCACCTCAGACAAAGCACTGGTCCGGAGCGCGTTGGCGAAGGCCCGTGAGATGCAGAGCGCGGAGGGGCAGCACATGATCGACCGGGCGATCATGTCCGAGAAATTCATCACCACCGGTGACGTCACCGTACCGGTGGACTACCGGGACAAAGTGGGCTTCGCTTCGCGCGAGCAGACTTTCCGGAACCTGATGAGCATGCAGAATACCGCGCGCGCGGTGGTGGACACGGCCCGCGCTTACGCCGGTGAGGATGGCAAGAAGACCATCATCCTGCTCACGGGAGGGATGGAGTCGAATACGAGCTACACCGCCTACGATAAAGACGACGACTTCGAGATGAAGGAGTTGCGGCGGCAGATCGCGGAGATCTCCGACGCGATGGTGCGCGAAGCAACCGGCGCGAACTTCACCGTGAACGTGATCAATGCCCGCCCGCGCGGGATGGCCGCGCCTCAGCACGACGTCACAAATCACTCGTCGGGCATCGCCGTCGGAGCGTTGCTTCGGAACTTTGGAGGCGATCCGATCGACGTCGCGGACGTCGATACCATCCCTCTCTCCATCGCCCTCGGCACCGGCGGGATGTATCTGCCGTCATCGGATCTCGGGAGCTCCCTCAAGCGCATCGACACCCAGACATCGAATTTCTATTCGCTCGGCTATTCACCCGAGCACAACGGCGACCGGCTGTACCACACCATCAAAGTGCGTGTGAAACGGCCGGGCGTCAAGGTGGCCAACCGCGTCGGGTACTACGATGAGACCCAGGAGGACCGGCTGGAACAGGTGCTCCGGGCGCGCACGAATTTCGATACCGGTTTCGGCTCGCTGCCCGTCTCGGTCAAGGTCGGAGAGGCGGCGCAGTACGAGCGCGAGCTCCTCGTTCCTGTGACGACCACGATGCCGCTGTCCCGGATCACGGTCGTGCCGCGCGAACAGAGCTTCGTCGGGCGCGTTCACGTCTACTGCTCGGTCTTCGACCAGAACGGCCGGAACGTCGGCTTCCTGCACAAGACACAGGAGGTCACTCTCGCTCCGCCGCAAGTCTCCGGCACAGGCGACTTCCTGTACACGATGAAGGTTCGTCTGCAAAAAGGCGAATTCACCATCGTGATCACGCTTCGGGACGAGCTTTCGAATGAGATCGGCAGCGCGAGACAGAATGTCAGTCTTTGATCTCCATGCGACCTCTCCCCGGGTTTTTCTGTCTGGCCATCGCTGTTCCGCTCTTCGCGCAGACATCGGCGAAAGTCGACGTTCGCGTGGTGAATGTCGATGTGTCGGTCATCGACGCCAGTGGGAAACCAGTTAACGGCCTGAAGCCTG
>Ga0307470_10000287_pt1 | contig 30323 bp, 29 predicted proteins | sample atmos_gasesAM3C__FD_204565 | JGI IMG/M metagenome (GOLD analysis project Ga0307470, IMG submission 204565) | Hardwood forest soil microbial communities from Morgan-Monroe State Forest, Indiana, United States - atmos_gasesAM3C_05 | ecosystem: Environmental > Terrestrial > Soil > Temperate forest... | reverse complement strand
GTCGTTTTCGTTTGATGATCCAGTGCCGCTGACGCGGCACGACTCAATCGACACCCTAACCAGGGGTGCTCGCAAAAAGCGCTCGCACCCCTGGCTACCGTCTTGGGCCGCTATCGCGGCGGTTGGAGTGGCCATAAAGTTAGCGCGTATGAACCCCGCCCCCCTACTCCACCACTTCGCCCGACAGATCCACCTTCGGGTAGTGCATCTTCAGCCCCTCCAGCGTTTCGGCGATGACGCTGGCTACCACCAGGTTGCGGTACCACTTCGGGTTCGAGGGGACGACGTACCAGGGCGCGTGCTCGGTCGAGGTCTTCTTCAGCACGGCCTCGTACGCCTTCATGTAATCGTCCCACAGCTTTCGCTCTGCTATGTCGCCGTGCTGGAACTTCCAGTGTTTCTTGGCGTCGTCGATCCGTTCCTGCAGGCGTTTCCCCTGTTCCTCTCGGCTGATGTTGAGGAAGAACTTGAGGATCACGGTGCCGCTGGCGGCGAGCATCCGCTCGAAGGCGTTGATCTGGTCGTAGCGCTTGCGCCACACCTTCTCCTTGACGAGGTTGTGGACGCGGACGACGATCACATCCTCGTAGTGGCTGCGGTTGAAGACGGTGATCTGGCCGTTCTCCGGCGTCTTGGCGTGGACGCGCCACAGGTAGTCGTGATCGAGCTCTTCGCTCGTCGGCTTCTTGAACGAGAAGACGTCCACTCCGGAAGGGCTCATGCCGCTCATGACGTGCCGCACCGTACCGTCTTTCCCCGACGTGTCCATGCCCTGAAGGACGACCAGGATCTTGTGCCGGTGCTCGGCGTATAGCAGTTCCTGCAACTCGCCGAGGCGCTGCTGAAGCGCCAGACTCTGCTCTTTCGCTTCGGCCTTGCCCACGCAAAGCGGCGTGGCGTCGGGGTCGAAGTCTTTGATGCGGACCTTGCTGCCGGGATCAACGCGATGGACTTTCGTATTCATGATGGCCATTCTCCTCCCGCGGGGCTTCCCTTCACCTGCATTTTGCATACTCTCTCCATTGCCGGAGCCTGAAAGCGCTGATACTGCCCCACCACCATGGCTGCCAAACCACGACGCATCGCCGCCATCGACGTCGGCACCAACTCGGTCCACATGATCGTGGCGGAGACGCGCGAGCGCGGCTATCGCGTCGTGGACCGGGAGAAGGAGATGGTGCAGCTCGGCCTGGCCAGCCTGGACGGGCAGCCGCTCACGGACGGCGCCATCGAGCGCGGGGTGGCCACGATCGGACGCATGGCGGAGATCGCGGCGAAATGGAATGTCGACGAGATCGTGGCCGTGGCCACGAGCGCGGTACGCGAGGCGCCGAACCGCCGCGACTTCCTGCGCAGCGTGAAAGAGGCCACGGGCGTGAAGGTGCGCGTGATCTCCGGCGAGGAGGAGGCCGACTACATCTTCCGGGCGGTGCGGTCGGCGGTGGAAGTGGGCTTACAAACGGCGCTCTGCATCGACATCGGCGGCGGCAGCGTGGAGCTGATCGTGGGCACGGCCGATGAGACGTACTTCACACGCAGCGAGCCCCTCGGCGCGCTTCGTCTGGCGCAGCGTTACAACCTGATCGAACGCCCGACCGCGCGCGCGGTCGGCCAGTGCCGCCGCCACGTCGAGGATCGGATCGGCAAGCTTCGCCGCCGCATCCGCCACCTCGGCGTCGATCTTTGCGTCGGCACCTCCGGCACGATTCAGACCCTGGCCACGATGGCTTCGCCGGGAGAGACCGCGGCCCCCGGCCACGGCCTGCGCCGGCTGGACCGCGCCGCGGTGGCCGCGCTCATTCCGATCCTGGCCTCGATGCCCGCATCCGAGCGCGCCGCGCGATTCGGCATCGACGGTCCGCGCGCCACCAGCGTCCTGGCCGGCGCCATCGTCCTGAACGCGATGATGGAGTTGTTCGATATCGAAGAGCTCCTGGCATGCCCGCTGGCCATGCGCGAAGGAATGCTCGAGAGCCGCGTGGCCGCGCTGGAGGAATCGGAGGAAACCGGCGGGTCGTTGAGGCAGAACTCGGTGCTCTCCCTGGCGCAGCGGACCGACTGCGATCTGAAGCACGGCATGCACGTGGCGAAACTGGCCTCGCGCATCTTCGATCAAACCAAGGCCCTGCACGCGCTCGAACAGCAGATGACCGGCCTGCTCGAAGCGGCCGCGGTGCTGCACGAGGCCGGGCTGCACGTCAGCGACCGCGCCCATCACAAGCACAGCTACTACCTGATCCGGCACGCCGACCTGCGCGGTTTCACCGACGAGGAGATCCTCATCGTGGCCAACGTGGCGCGGTATTACCGGAAAGCGCCCCCCGAGGTTTCGCACAGCAACTTTTCGGAACTGACGCCGACGCAGCAGCAGGACGTGGAGAAGCTCGCCGCCATCCTCCGCATCGCCGAGGGTCTCGACCGCGGCCACCGGGCCTCGGTGCGGGACGTGGCGGTCCACGTACGGCGCGATCAGGCACATTTCCTGATTCGCACGCGGTCGGACGCGTCGGTCGAGATTGCCAGCGCCAGGAAACGAGCCAAGTACTTCGCCCAGCTCTTCGAGGTCGAGGTGATTGTCGAAGCGATGTGAGGGATCCAATGGAAGCAAATGAGAAGTTCATCGTCCTGCTGCGACATGGAATCGCCGAGCCGCATGGGGCCCGCGAGAACGATGACGAACGCGTCCTGACCGCGACCGGCGCGCGGCGGATGAAGCAGATCGGCCGCGGGCTGACCAAGTTTTTTCCGAAGGCGGAAGTGATCTATACCAGTCCGCTCATCCGCTGCATGCAGACCGCGGAACGGGTAGCCAAAGCGTATGGCTCGGCAACGCTCTTGAAAACGGCCGATGCGTTGAAACCCGGCACGAATACAGACGACATCCGCGCACTGATCGCAGCGAGCGAAGCGCAGCACATCATCTGCGTCGGCCATGAACCGTCACTCTCGGCAGCGATGCTGGCCATCACCAGGATGAGCAGCGATGGAACCATCGAGCTGCGCAAGGGCGGCTGCTACGGTGTGCGCCTGCTCGCGGACGGCAACGCGAGACTGGAGTGGATGCTGCGGCCGCGGGTTCTGCGGCGGCGGTAAGAAGCGCCTTCGGCGCGTTGTCGGTTGTCGGTTGTCGGTTGTGGGTTAATAAATAATCCTCGATCCACGCGCCGCGGCTCAGCCGCGTCCCGCCAGCGCCTCCCGCAGCGCCTGCGCCGCCAACCGCATCTCCCTCATGTTCGCCTCGTGCTCGGCGTCCGCCGCATCCAGATCGGTTCCGCAGAAGGCGCAATCCTCCCGGCCGTCCACGCGCACGAAGCGCCGACAGGCGCGGCACAGCCGCAGGGGAACCGGGATGCGGCCACTTTCAGCCATTGACGACGATCCGGTCCGCGACGGGCGCCGGCACCGGCTCTACCACGATCTCGAACTCGCCATGATCGAATGAGCGGCCGGGGGCGTCCTTCACCTTGACCAGCCGTTCGCGCAGGCCCTGGCGGTCCATCTCCAGCGCACGGTGGTGGCACATCGGATTGTTGCCGGCCCGGCCCATCAACGCATGCGAGGTCCACGTGCAGCCGGCCATGCAGGTCTCGGCGTAATAACAGGTACGGCAGAAGCCCCACAGATCGTCGACCGTGCGGCGGCGGTTGAAGGCGATCACCTCGGACTTCTCCCAGATCTCGCGCAGCCGCGTCTCGCGGACGTTGCCGCCGGCATAGGCGCTGCCGAGGCCGGGGCAAGACTTGATCGTGCCGTCTGCTTCGATCCCCATCACCGTGTCGCCGGCGTTGCAGCCGTGAAAATAGATTTCCGGGTCGATCACGTTGCGGATGACCGATTCATAGGGGCCGTAGTAGCCGACGTTGCTCGCCGGCTGCAGGAAGAGGCCGCGCTCGCGGCCCTCGATCGCGAGCTCCGCGAGGAGCGGCATCACCTCCAGCATCTGCCATGGCTGCAGCAGCATGTCGGGGTGATCGGCGGCATTGCCCATGGCGGTGGTGATGGCGAGCTGCCAATTGGTCGCGCCGGCCTCGATGATCACGTCCATCAGCTCGCGCAGTTGCGGCAGCGTATAGGCGTTGATCTGGCTGTTGACGGCGGCGGAAAGGCCGTGCGCGCAGACTCGGCGCAGCGCCGCGAGCGCGAGCTCGTACGAGCCGGTCACGCCCCGCAGCTTGTCGTGGGTCGCGCCGAGGCCGTCGATCGAGATTCCGACACCACACAGACCGGCGGCGGCGGCGCGTGCGACGCGCTCTTCGCTGAGGTTGCGGCCGCCGGTCTGCAGGTCGCAACGCATCCCGGCGGCGCGGATCGCGGCGACGATCTCGAGCCAGTCCTTCCTCAGATAGGCCTCGCCGCCGATCAGGCCGACATCGCGTGCGCCGAGCTCCGCGATCTGGTCGACGAGGTCGAAGGCCTCGGCGGTGCTGAGCTCGTCGCGCCGGCGGCTGCCGGCGCGGGAGCCGCAATGGCTGCAGGCAAGGTCGCAGGCGAGCGTGATCTCCCAGACCACGCTCACCGGGACGCGGTTGACGATGTCGTCGAGCCCTGCATAGCGGACAGGCAGTGCGTCTGCCCGCTGGGCGTCCATTTACTTGACCTGGGCCTTCCTGGCGGCCGCTTCGAGCGCATTGATGAGGCCATTGAAGTCGCCAAATTTGGCTTGGGCGTCGCGCGCGCCCTTGAGCGTCGCCTGGATCTCGCCGAAGTCGCCGCGCTTGAGGACGTCGTCGACGGCCGGGCGGTAGAAGACCCGGCCCGGATCTTTGATCTTGATAACACTCCGCGTGAGAGCTGGTTTGCTGATCTTTTTGACGGCCATGGTTCGTCTCCTCAATTCGTTGGGGGTCTCTCCTGGTTTATCTAAGGAAGGATGCGGCACACTCCTTTGGATTGTCAAGCGATGCAGGCTAATGCTTCTTCTTCTTCTTCGCCTTCCTGCGGAACGACTTCGGATCGCGGATGCTCTCTTCGTACGGGCCGACGCTCACGGAGTCGACGCGGGCGATGGAGATGAAGGTCTCCTGGCTGCGTAGCGGGCGTTGCTCGCCGGGGGTGCGGCGGACGTAGGTGCCGTCGGCGCCGAGGGTCCAGGCTTTGACGTTGTCGCCGAGGGAAATCGGCAGGATCTGTTCGCTGATGCGCTTGGCGACCGCGGCATCGAGGACCGGGAAGGTGGTCTCGATCCGGCGCAGAAAGTTGCGGGGCATCCAGTCACCGCTCGAGATCCATACCTGATGCTCACCGCCGTTGGCGAAATGGAAGATGCGCGAGTGCTCGAGAAAACGGTCTATGACCGATACGACGCGAATGTTCTGGCTGAGACCGGGAAGCCCCGGCACGAGGCAACAGATCCCGCGGACGAGGAGGTCGATCTTCACCCCGGCTCTGCTGGCCCGGTAGAGCGCCTCGATCACGCTCGGGTCCACCAGCGCGTTCATCTTGGCGATGATCGAGGCCGGCCTTCCCTCCTTCGCGTTCTCGGTCTCGCGATCGATCATGCGGATCGTCCAGCGCTGGTAGTCCATCGGCGAGACCACGAACTCGCGCCACTTCAGCGTCGATCCCTTGGCCTCGATCAGCTCCTGCACGCCGGCCACGCTGAAGCCGGTCAGCAGGTTCATGAGCTGCGCCGCGTCGGCGCCGAAGTCGGGATCGCAGGTGAAGAGATCGACGTCTGTGTAGAGACGGCCGGTCACGGCGTTGTAGTTCCCCGTCGACAGATGGACGTAGCGGCGCAGCTCCCCGCCTTCGCGCCGGACGATGAGGCAGACCTTGCAATGGGTTTTGTACCCGACGATGCCGTAGACCACCTGCACGCCCGCTTCCTCGAGCGTTCGGGCCCAGGTGATGTTCTTCCTCTCGTCGAAGCGCGCCTGCAGCTCGACCACCGCGGTGACCTGCTTGCCCGCTCTGGCGGCGGCGGAGAGTGCGGCGATGATCGGCGAGCCGGGGTCGGTGCGATAGAGGGTCTGTTTGATGGCCACCACGCCGGGATCCTCGGCCGCCGACTGGACGAATTCGATGACGGCCGTGAACGAGTCGTAGGGCCGGTGCAGCAGAAGATCGCCCCTGCGAATGATGGCGAAGATGTCGTCCGTCGTGGCCAGCACCGAGGGCATGCGCGGGTTGAACGTCGCTTCCTTCAGCTCCGGATTCGGGATCTGCGTGTGGAGCTGCTGGAGATCGCCGAGCTTGAGCGGGCCGGGGGCGAAGAAGATGTCGTCGGGCGATGAATCCGTCGCGCCGGCCAGCAGCGCCAGCAAGGGGTCGTCGGCCCCCTGCTCGATCTCGAGCCAGACCACTTCGCGCCGCTCCCGGCGCCGGAGCTCGCTCTCGATGCTCTTGAGGAGGTCCTGCATGTCCTCTTCTTTGATGTCGAGATCGGAGTTGCGGATGACCCGGAACGTGGCCACGCGGGTGACCTTCAGGCCGGGAAAGAAGCGATAAACGTGCGAGGCGATGACGTCCTCGATGAGCACGAAGCGCGTGCGCTCCGGCATCGACACCAGGCGCGGGAGAGTCTCCGGAATCTTGACGATGGCAACGTGCTTTTCGCCGCGCTCCGACTCGAGCTCGAGGGCGAGGTTGAGCGAAAGGTTGGCGATGAACGGAAAGGGATGAGCGGGATCGATGGCCAGCGGGGTCAGGATCGGCTCGATGTCGCGGCCGAAGTACTCCTCGACGAAATTGCGCTCTTTCTTGCCGAGGTCCGCCACCCGCTCGATGCGAATCCCTTCCTTGCGCAGCGCCGGGATCAGCTCCTCGCCGAGGCATCGATAGATCGCGCGCAACAGCTCACGCGCCCCTTTGCGCACCGCCTGCAGACGTTTGAGACCGTTGCCGAACGGATCGGCCGGGACGTTCGCGGCGATGAGGTCGCGGATCTCACCGATCCGGATCATGAAGAACTCATCGATGTTGTGCGCGCAGATGCCGAGGAACTTCACCCGCTCGAGGATCGGTACCGAGGGGTTCTGCGCTTCCGCAAGCACCCGCTCGTTGAACGACAGGGCGCCGAGCTCACGATCGAACAAGGGGACGGATGGACCGGCGGCCTGAGGGACAGCCTCGGGTACGACCACTTCTGCCGGCGTCTCGGCCACGGAGGACATGGGGCCGGTAATGGTATGCGCACCTTGATGTAGCTGTAAATTCTTCGGAGGGAAAGGCCGGCGAAGCCGGCTTGAGACCTCTTTCAGCGGGCACACACCCTTCCCTCGGGCTCTTTAGTCCAAGCCGTTGTAATCGGACGCCGTGCTTCGATTTAGGACTGCGCAAGCTCCGGTCGGACTAGAGAGTCCGACCTACGTTTTGCTGCCCCATTCGATCCACATGGCTCCCCGCTCGCAGAGACAACCGTAGGTCGGACTGTTAGTCCGACCGGAGCTTGCGCAGTCGTGAGGTTGGATCCTCCTGACCTGTAGCCGCCGCCAGGGCGACCGAAACGTCGCAAAACCGGCTTCGCCGGCCTGCTTCCCTCTCGTAGAACGCGATACGATGCCCCTGCCCCGCCTGGTTGGCATCATCTCTGAAGAGCACAGCAGTATCCTGAAGAGGGTGACGCCATGTTTGACGATGTCCTGATCGAGTCCGCGGGCAAGGACAAGAAGAAAGGTGGCTGGTTGACGGCGCTCATCTCCGTCATCCTGCACATGGTCATCATCGGCGCCGTCGTCGCGGCCGGGCTGTACGTCAAGAAGAATCCCGACATCATCACCAAGCCGATCGAGGCCTTCGTGGTCTCGGCGGCACCCCCACCGCCACCTCCCCCGCCGCCCGCGGCATCGAGTGCCTCCACCCCGCATGTGCAACCGCACGTGATTCCGCAGACGCCGCAGACATTCCATCAGCCGACGCAGACGCCGCAGGACGTGCCGCAGGTCGATAACACAACCGACACGGCCGGCCAGGACAGCGGTGTGGTCGGCGGACAGGTCGGGGGGGTGGCCGGCGGCGTCGTAGGGGGAGTCGTCGGCGGTACGCTGGGCGGCACGCTCGGAGGTCAGCTTGGCGGACAGCTCGGAGGTACTGGCGACAAACCGATGCAGGTAGGCGGTAACGTTTTGCCTCCCGAAGCCATCACACGAGTGGAACCGCTCTACACCGACGTGGCCAGAAAGGCTCACGTTCAGGGAGTTGTCATCATCGAAACGATCATCGACCGCAATGGCAATGTCACCGACGCGCGCGTCCTCAAGGGTCTTCCCCTCGGGCTCGAGCAGTCAGCGCTCGATGCCATCAAACGTTGGAAGTTCCATCCCGGGACATTCGGCGGGCAGCCCGTCCCGGTTATCTTCAGGCTCACGGTGAATTTCAAATTGCAGTGAACTTGTGGATTTGTCGATCAGTCGATTCGTAGATCAGATCCACGAATCCACTAATCTACCGATCTATCAATCCACTGATTCAAAAGGAGAAGTAAATGGATAACAACAGCTTCAGCCTCCTCGGGATGTTGGGGACCATGAACTGGGTCGCGCGCGGCGTCGTGTTGGTGCTGGCGCTGATGTCGATCTGGTCTCTGACGATCGCCATCGAGCGGCTGGTCCGCTTTCAGCGCGCCAAACGTGAGTCGCTGGCCATCGCCCTCGGTGTGACCCCGCTTCTCAAGCAACACAAGCTCGAAGAGGCCATCACCCTGACCAGCGACGCGCGCTATCGCCATTCTCACCTGGCGCGCGTGCTGCGGGCCGGACTGACCGAGTTCCAGTACGAGACCACGCAGGCGCTGCCGGAGGATTTCGACATCGTGGCCTCGGGGCAGAGAGCCATCGAGCGCGAGTCTCTGATGACGACCGCGGAGATGAAGAAGGGCCTCGGCAATCTGGCCACCATCTCCACGACGGCTCCGTTCGTCGGCCTCTTCGGGACCGTGGCCGGCATCATCCACGCCTTCCAGGGGATGGCCATCAGCGGCTCGGGCGGGCTCGGTGCCGTGTCCGCCGGTATCGCCGAGGCGCTCGTCACCACGGCCTTCGGCCTCTTCGTGGCCATCCCGGCCGTCTGGCTCTACAACTACTTTCTGAACAAGGTCGAGCGTTTCCAGGTGGAGATGTCGAACTCCGGGTCTCAGCTCGTCGACTACTTCATCAAGAACGAGGCGCGCGCCCGGGCCAACGCGGCCACGGTCCGCTAGGAGTCGAGGATGGCATTCGGCGCCGGGGGCGGAAGCCCCGACGAAGTCAAAGGAGACATCAACGTCACGCCGCTGGTCGACGTCTGTCTCGTGCTGCTGATCATCTTCATGGTTGTGACGCCGATGCTGCAATCGGGCGTCGACGTGGCGCTGCCCCAGGGGCCGCACTCGGAGAAGAAGCCGGGGAAGGAGTCCGATCTGATCATCTCGATCAAGCAGGACGGCACGGTCTTCATCGGTCAGGACTGGATTCCCGACCGCGATCTCCCGCGCTACATGAAGGCGGAGCACGACAAGGAAGCCGGCCGCAACGTGATGATCAAGGCCGACAAGCGCATCAATTTCGGCAAAGTACGTCTGGTCATGAAAGCAGCCAACGACGCCAATTTCAGCGCCGTCTCGTTCCTGACCGAGAATCAGATGGCGGGCGGGAAGATCGTTCAACGGTAAGGAAAAACAATGTCCATGTCCGCAAGTTCCGGCCAGGGAGTCCGATCGGAGATCAACATCACGCCGCTGGTCGACGTGGTGCTGGTGCTGCTCATCATCTTCATGGTGGCGACACCGATCCTGCAGATGGGGCTCGATGTCGAGGTGCCGCCGAAGGTGGAAGTGAGCGGCGCGCCGCCGCCGTCGGAGCAGAACCAGCTCGTGGTGACCGTGCGCCCCGACGGCATCTATCTCAACACGCAAAAACTGGCCGACGCCAAAGCCCTTCGCGATGCGCTGGCCGCGCAGATGCTATCGAGGCCCATGGCCGATCGCGTCGTCTTCGTCAACGCCGAAGACACGGTGCCGTTCGACCGCGCCGTCGAGGTGATGGACGTAGCGCACGAGGCGGGAGCGAAGAAGGTGGGGTTCCTGACCGACCCGCCGGCGAAGTGAACCCGCAGAAGGCTTATCCGCAGATGACGCAGATGTACACAGATAAAACCGTCTTTATCTGCGAAACATCTGCGTCATCTGCGGATAAGCCTTACTCGATCCGATTGGCGAACTGCACGCTCGGGTCCTGCGTGGTGTTGTCGGTCGTCGAGCCGTAGACGAAAGCGCTGCCGGCGGTGACCTGGATGGTAATCGTCTCGCCGCCGATAAGCACGTAGCCGTCAAGCATGGTCGCGGATCCGACCTGCGTGAACAACGTCGCGCCGTAGGTCTTGGAGGTCGTCTTCACGACCACGCCGTCTTTGTCGCGAACAGTGAGCATCATCGATGCTCCCTGTTCCAGCGTCCGCACGCCGATGTTGAGGCGGAACTTCTGGTCGGCGGGGGCGATGAGCACTCCCGAGTCTCCGTTCTGCAGGGCGTCACTGGCCGCCATCGGCTCCTCGGCAAGCCCGGTCGTTCCGGCGGCGCCGGCGTCATTGAAGACGCGCACGAGGGTGATCGGGAACGCGGAGCCGGCGTCGGCGACGAGATCAGCGCTCCCGAGGCCGCTGGCTAGGCCCATGGCCGGAAGGAGATCGGGATAGGAGAGCGACTTCCCGGGCTGGATCGAGAACGCGATGGATGGATCGGTCGAGGATCCCGAGATGTTCTGCGTGTGGAAGACGATCTTGCCGGAGATGGCGCTGCCCCTGGCGTTGTAGAGCTGCACCGAGGTCTTGAAGAACGAGCCGAAGCTGCCGGCCGTCGATCCGACGACGGGGAGGATTCGCGTCTGGGCCACGGGGACGACGCTCACCAGAACGGAGATGACGTTCGAGAAGGCCGAGATCATGCTGCAACCATTGACCAGATTGCGAGCACGGACGCGGTAGTAGTAGCGGTTCGCCGCGGCGTGGGTGAACGATGCGCTGGGTGTCGTGGCGGTGGTGGTCGCGGGAGACCCGAAATTCTGGTCGGTCGATTCATCGACGAGGTAGTCGGTGGCGATGGTGACCGCAGGCCAGGTGATCGTGTACGCCTTGCCGACGTCGGCCGTTGCAGGTCCGCTGATCTGCGGGGCCGCGGGTGTGTCGCACTGAGGTGGCGGCTGCGTGACGGTGACCGACGCGGATGCCGTCCCGCCTCCGTCAGACGCCGGAAGCGCCGCGTTGATGCTGGTGCTGCCGATGTCGACTCCTGTCACGCTGAAGTTGACAGACGTAAAGGATGCCGGAATGACCACGGACGGCGGCACGGTGGCGACGCCCGGATTCGATGAGGATAGCGTCACGGTGGTGTCGCTGGCGACGGCTCTGTTCATCGTCACCGTAAACGTGGTCGAGGCGTTCTTCGCAACGGTGCCGGGGTTCGGAAGGATGGTCAGCGATAGTTGCGGGATGTTGATCGCGCCGTTGACGAGGGCGAGATTGGCGCCCGCGGCGTTCTCCCGGGTGTTTGTGTCGCCTCCCTGATCCTCTAACTGGACCTGCGACGAATCGAGCGTCAACGAGATGGATGAACCGGGCGCCGCCGAGCTGGCGAGGGTGAAAACGAGGTGAGCGACAACGTCGCCCGGCAACGGCGCGTTGAGCGTGAACGGAATGAGATTCGTCGACTCCGAGAAGTCTTCCAACAGCGAGATCGACCCGGTTGTGGAGGGTGTAGCCTCAAAAGCCGGGCTCAGCCCGGCCGTGATCCCGGCCCGTGTAAACGTGACCGATTGAACGGCCGCTGCCGGCGCGTAGTCGACCTTGATGACGAAGGACTGAATCTTCGACCCGGCTGGCTGGTCGCGCCCGAGCGGAGTGCCCGAGGCATCGCGGATGTAGACCGGAACATCGACTGTATTGCCGCTCGCGGTGACGGTACCGACCGTGACCGCATCCTGCGCCGAGGCGGGCGCGGCGGCGACGAGCAGGAAGAGTGAGCAAAGAGACGACGCCAACAGCGCTGCGCGGGCTTCCTTCGGGTTCATAGCGTCCTGGAGATGGAGATGTCCGCCGGCGCGTGCGGCACGGGAACTGACGTCCCGCGCCGCACGCATCAAACAGAATTACTGGAGACGGATGATACGCGCACCGATAAAGGCCAGAGCAAGCGCGAGCATGAGCATGACGATGTGCGACATCGCCGGTACCATCGGCAGAACGGTGATGGCGCCGTTGACCAGGGTGAGCCGTGCGTTGCCGCTGCTCTCGGCGGTGCCGGCATCGCCCGCATCGTCTGTGAGCTGCGTGAGCGTGGGGTCCAGCGTCAACGTCACGGTTGAACCGACCGTGGCCGTTTGCGCAAGGGTTACCTGGAGGTGAGCGACCTGATTTCCCGGCAGCGCGCCGTCCAGGGTGAAGGGGATGAGATTGGTCGACTCCTGAAAGCTGTCCAGGAGCGAGATCGCTCCGGGGCTGGAGGGGCTGGTCTCGAAGGCAGGCGTGAGCGAGGAGGTGATGCCCGCGCGCGTGAAGGTGATCGACTGCACGGCCGACGCCGGCGCGTAGTTCACTTTGATGCTGTATGCCTGGATGCGCGATCCGGGCGGTTGGTCGAGGCCGAGAGGGGTCCCCGAAGCGTCGCGGATGTAAACCGGCACATCGATGGTCGCGCCGGCTGCTCCGTTGACTGTTGCCACCGTCACCGTGTCCGGGACCACAACCGCTGCCAACGCCGCAGAGGTGGCGAGCAGGCTCGCCAGGACACAGGCGAGCAGCGCGGCGCGAATGATTTTCGAATGAGTTGCGTGCGTTTTCATATCGTTCCTTCTCGCGCCTTAGTTCACTTCATGACCCGGCGTGCGAGGCCGCGGCGAGGCGCCGCTCTCGATCGTCGTGCCCTTCACTTCGAGTCGTCCGTTGGCGACCGTTGCCGTGCTCGTTCCGGTCTGATCGCTGAGCATGGTCAGCGACGGATCGACGCTGACCGCGACGTTGGCATCGATGGATGCGATCTCGATCTCGGCCACGACCGCGGAACGCGACTGGCCGAGGGAGAGGCCTCCGTTGCTCGGATCGTAGGCCACGAGATACGACAGATCGTTGCCCAGACGGCGGTTGATCTCGAATGCCACGCCGGCATTGCTGGCGGCGCCTGCTCTCCGCACCGCGACCTCGCCCAACGTCCCCTGGGTATCGAAGTGAACTCGGAGCGACATCGCTTGCGGCGCGATCGAGTTGCCGCTCGCCGTCATGATGACCGGCACGATGTAGTGTCCGGCGCGCGGGATCGGCGTGCCGAGGGTGATCGAGCCGCCGATCGGCGAACCTGCCGTGGCCAGCGCGTGCGCCGCACCCGGCAACGCGCTCGGCAGATTCGGCCTGGGGCCGTTGAGGAAGAGATAGTTGACGAGATAGAAGATGTCGGAGGCATCGACGTGGCCGTCGCCGTTTGCGTCACCAGACAACAGGCCTGCCGGACCATGTGGCGCCGGCCCGCCAAGGAAGAGGTAATTGACGAGGAAGAAGATGTCGGATGAGTCGACGGTACCGTCGCCGTTCGGATCAAACTGCTGCGCCTGGTAGGTATAGCCCGAGAGGAGAGTCTTGGTGGATGTGTCGGTGTTCGTCACGGTCACGTTCACGGCACCGAGGGCATGGGCCGGCGTCCTGGCGGTGATCTTGATCGAGCTGACCACGACGACGTTGGTCGCCGCCGCGCCGCCGAAGGTGACGGAGGCGCCGCTGACAAAGCCGCTGCCGTTGATCGTTACCGATGATCCGCCCGCGATCGTGCCGGCGGTCGGCGCGACGGAGGTGACCGTCACCGGGGGCAGGACTATGACGTTGGCGGACTTGGCATCGCTGCAACTGGTGCTGGTGGTCACGGTGATGTTGAGCGTCAAGGTGCCCACCGCGCCCGCGGTATAGGTGATGCTGGATGTTCCGGTGCCGCCTGTAATCGTGCCGTTGGTGATGCCCCAGGCGTAGGTCGCTCCTGCGCCGGCGTTGACGACGGACGCTACGTTGCCAGCCGTACCGGTGGTGGTGGACGGCGAAGCGGTGATGACGGCGTTGACGATGCTGTCGTTGACCGTGCTGTTGGCGCCGGAGTAGTTGAGGCTGCCGCTGAAGGTCCAGGCATCGCCGAGGTAGGTACCGGCCGCGGTGTGCGTGGTGCCGCTCAGGTCCAAACCGGTGAGCGGCTCGCTGAGAACGCCCGTGGCCGTGCCCGTGGCGGTGTGAGCGGAGCCATCGAAGTGGGCGCAATAGGGGGTAACCACGATCGTGGCCGTGGCCTTGTTGATCCTCAGCGCATTCGGCAGAGAGTCCTCGGCGTTGTTGTTGGCGTCGCCCACCGTGTGCGCGGTGACGAGGTAAACACCGAAGTTCGTCGGCGGAGTGGCGCTTGGTCCGTAAGTGGTTCCCGAGATGCCCTGGTAGCTCACCGTGACGGGCAGATGTTCGCCGGCGCCTCCGAGCGCCTGGCCGCTACCGGCGTGCGGCGTGCCGGTATAGGTGAAGGTACCGCCGAACGCGGCCATCAGCGGGTTGAACTTGTTGATTGTCAATGCCGTTGCCGAGGAATCGCCGGCGTTGTTGTTGGCATCGCCGGTGGTGTGCGCGGTCACCGTGTAGGTACCGGCAAGGCTGGGCGCGGAGGAGCTCGGTCCGTAGGTGGTCGAGCCGGTGCCGTTATAGGTCAGGGTGACACTCAGGCTTTCACCACCGCCGCCGGTGGCAGAGCCGCTTCCCGCCTTCGGGTTGCCGTCGTATGTGAAGGTTCCGCCGGTCGCGGTCACCGTCGGATTGGCCATGGTGATGGTGATTGCGGCCGGTGTGGAGTCGCCGGCGTTGTTGTTCGCATCGCCGTTGGTGTGCGCGACCACCGAGTATGTGCCCACGAGCGTTGGCGCGGTCGAGGACGGCCCATAGGTGGTCGAGCCGGTTCCGGTGTAGGTCAGCGTGACGGTCAGGCTCTCACCCGCACCGCCGGTAGCGGTGCCGCTTCCTGCCTGCGGCGTGCCGTTGTAAACGAACGTACCGCCGGTAGCGGTCACCACCGGCGTTGCCTTGTTCACGACGACGCTGGTAGGCGCAGACGACGCGCTGACGCAACCGTTGCCGTCAGTGACGATCACCGTGTAGTTGCCGGAAGCCGACGCGACATATTCCTCATTCGTCTCGCCGCCTATCAACGTCGGGCCGGAGCCGGTGTCGACGTACCACTGGTAGCTGGCCGCACTGCCCGCATCCAGCATGACGTTGCCGGGATAGGTGAACGTGGTCGGGCCGCCCGGTTTGATCACCGGCGTGGCTGGTAACGGGTTGATCGTCACCGGCGCGGAGCCGGAGACGATGCAGCCGTTCGGCGCCGTGATGGTAAGGCTCAGCGTGACGGTGCCGGACGCACCAGCGGTGTAGATGATGCTTTGCGTGTTGGTGGCCGAGGTGATGGAGCCGTTGGCGATGCCCCAGGCGTAATTCGTCATGCCGGCCGGGCCGGAGGCGGTGTTGCCCGTGGTGCTCGCGCAGACTTGCGCCGGCGCGGGTGTGATGGTGGCCACGGTGCTGCTGCAATCGACGTCGTTGAAGCAGGCGGTGGCATCGTGGAGCGTAGGCGTAACCGTGCCGTCGGTGGTGGCCAGGAATGCTTCGTATTCGAGGAATCGGAAGTTGTAGAACTGCGGTGAGAGCTGGACGGGCGAGGTGGTGAAGAACGTTCCTGCCGTTCCATCCGGTCCGACGAAGTTGAACGGCCCGTTGACGTTGTTCGACCCCGCGAGCTGGAACTTCAGCGAGGTGTTCGCCGGCGTCGAGGCGTTCCAGGAGAAGGTCGACCAGATCGGCGTGAGGCCACCCGAGGGGTTGCTGTCCTTCGGAGACGAGACGAAACTGCCTGCCGCTACGTAACCGGTCTGCACGTACGTTCGGAAGTTGAAATCGCGCGTGGTATCGGCGGACCATGTGGCGCCGCTGTCGGCCGACAGAACACGCGAACCGTTGGCGTACGTGCTCGGCGAAGAGCGAATCCAGAAATAGCCGCTGCCCGCGGGTGCGGAGACTGGACGCAGGATGAGAGCGTATTGCGTCCCGGAAGTGATCGAGACCGGCGAGCCGAAGGTCGCCGTGAAGAGGACGCTCGAACCGCTGGCAAACAGAGAACCGGAGACCGTCGCGGTGGCCAGATCAGCGCCCGTCGGCAAACCAGCCGAGGTCGCGCGGAGGGAAAGCGTAAGGTTCGGGGGTGTCGCGCCGCAACCGTTGCAGAAGATCTGGCCATCGGCTTTCACGAGTAGACCGGTGACTCCCGCGATGAAGGTCTGACCCGTCCAATTGGGAGTGCCAAAGCCGGTTCCGGTTGTCGTGCCGGCGGTGTTGGCCTGGTCAGAGACCGGTGCATTCGACAACGTGATGTCGCCGGGAGAGGTGTTGAGGTCGAGGGTTGGGGAAGCAATGCCGGTCAGGAAATCGGCCTGTGTCGTATCGGTGAGGCAGGCGCTGGAAGGTGCGGCAGTCAACGAGAAGTTCTGCGTCGTGGTGCCGCCGTCGGTTACGACGATTGACGAGGCAGAGCCCGTGACGAATCCAGGTTTCCCGGCAGTCTCCGACGGATAGGTTCCCGCAGGGATGCTGGTAAACGAGTAGTTGCCCGAACCGTCGGTGATCGTTGAACGCCCGGAACCCAACTGCACGGTGACGCCGGAGATTGGCGCGCCACCGGCCGCGGCTGTCACCGTGCCGGAAACCGTCCCGCCAGCTCCTACCGGCGTGCAACCGGCGAATGGTCCGAACGAGCCGAACTTGGTCAACCAGCGATGATTGAACGTCTGGTCGGCCGGATTTGCATACTCGCTCGTGTACCAGAACGTGCAGCCGTTCGGATCGAGTGTCATTCCGCTGTAGTCGCCCCAGCGATTGATTCCCGTCTGCGAAGCGGTTCCTGTAAAGAACGTCTGCTCGGTCTGGCTGAAGGTGTTGATCGGATCAGACGCCAGACGCCCGGCATACATGATTGAGGGGAAGGTATTCACGCACGCGGTGCAGTTCGTGGCTGGGCTCGTTCCAAGCGGCTCATTGACGGCGCTTGACATGCTATAGCCCATGGCCATGTTGCCGGCGCGGTCGAGGGCGAGGCTGGGCATGAAGCGGTTGGTGAGGCTCGCACCGTCCGGGTCCCACGTTGCCGCCTGCGGGATAGCAGGGTTGACCGTACCGCCGGTAACGTTCACCTGGTACCAGCGCGGCGCGGCGGTGCCATTGGGCATAGTCGGAGCACAAACAGACGAGCAGGTCCCCGGCCGGCGCACGGTGTGCGGCAACCACAACGACTCGGTGCCGCCGAAGTTCGTGTACTGGTTCTGCACCATGGCCCGGATCTGAAGGACATCGAGGAGCATGGCCGTACCGGGTTGCCCGGCATTCCCCACGGCAGCGTTCGGCCAAGCCGTCGCTGCAATCGGTGTGTCCGGACCGGTGAACGTCGATTGCGAAAGGGCGTTCCAATCGACGTGGAACTTATAGACGGTCAGGGCGTTGGTAAAGAGCCAGCTGGAGATGAACAGATTCGGCCGGCCGGGAGGCGGCGTGCCCGTTTGCAGGCGCGCGTTGCTGGGCATGACCGCGAAATCGCCGCCGGCAATGTCGAACGTGACCACTTTCACCGTCGGGCTTCCGGCGTACATCTGTGCCTTGTTGAAAGCCCAGGCGCGCGCGGTCTTGAACGAGGAGCCGGAACCGAACGTGAACATGTTCGACGACATGTAGAGACCATCCGGCCAGATGCCGAACTTCGGGTAGTCGTTGAGGGCATCCGAGATCTGGATGGAGTAGAAGTTCCAGCCTCCGCTGACTGGATTACCGTTCAGGGACACGGCGAAACACTGGAACGACGGAGCGAGGACGTTGCCGCTGATGTCGGTAAGAAAGGCAAAGTCCGTGATGATCCAGCGGTCCTCGAAGGTGTCGTACAGGACCACCGGATCGCCAAAGTTGTTGGTGTCGCACAGATTGCCGAAGTGGCCCTGGCTCATCAGGGTGTTGAATGTGAACGCCGCTTCCTGAAAACCGTCGGACTTCCGGTACACGCCGATCGAGGTATTGACGGTCTGGATGTAGTCGTTCGGGCCGACGTCACCGTTCGTATCGGGAGGACTCCCGGCGCCCCAGTTGAAGCGATCGAGACCCTCGAAGACGTTGTTCGGGGGCGGCGCCTGGGCGGTCGCCGCCGGCGGCCCGAACCGGAGGCTCTGCTCCAGCGGTGCCGTGATGCCACCCTGGATCGTAACGGGATTGAACGACGGCTCGGGAAGCTCAGCGCGCTCCTGTTGGATCGGCGGGGTCCGAGGCAGAGCCCGCAGATCGAATCGCTTGCTGTCGGCACGTTTCAACACCAGTTCCGTCGGCGGCCCGAAGGAAATGGGCGTCGGCTTCGGAACCACTGTCCCAGCGTCGGGATCGGACTGTTTCCTCTCGCGCTCGATTTCCGGACCGGGAATCGCCTGACCCGGGGCGGCCGTGGCCTCCTGCGTCACCACCGGCGCCTTCTTTTTCGGATGCTTCTTCGGGGTTGCCGATGCTGCGACGCCGAACGTCGAAAGGATCACGAGAGAAATGAGAAAGCTGTTCAGGGTGCGTTTCATGCGGTCCGGTCCTTTGGTGAGTCAGTCGCTACAGCGGAGACAGCAGAAGCAAGCGTCCAGGGTTGAATGGTTTTTGCGCGTTGGATTCCGCGCCACGCGCAAGATACACGAATCGGGTGGATACGTTCATACGTTCATGGCACCGGCCTCGGGGCCACCGTAGACATGGCATCTCTGAGCGGACAGATGCGGAGGCAACGAGCCAGCGATCAGCTCGTGGTCGATCAGCAGAGTCTTCTGCTTACGGCAGGGGGCGTTCGCGCTCATGAGGGGGGAAGGGGCCGCGCGCATCATAGATGAGTACACGGTCTCCGTCCACCGCGATTCGAGATGACGGGGTTCCGGAGGGATGGCTGGCGGAGGCGCGTCGGAATCGAACCAACCCTTCGACGCTTCCGCGCCGAAACAACGGTTTTGAAGACCGCGGGAGCCACCAGACCCCATTCGCCTCCTCGGAGGGAGCGGGGACGATAACACCTGCGCGGGCGTAACGAATGCCCTACCGGACGTGACGTAGGTCGGACTCTCAGTCCGACCGGCGCTTGGGAGATCGGTAATCGATAGACGCCTGTCGTAACCCGCCGCGCGAGCTCCGGTCGGACTGAGAGTCCGACCTACGTTCGACCTGACATTCCCGCGCAATGATTCAGATCAGTACCCGAATCGCCGGTCCACCTGGATCGATGCCTGGCGCGGTTCGTTGTAGTGCGTTCCTCCGAAGGTGTTGCTCAGATCGAGCAGGTATCGCTTGTCGAACACGTTCACGGCGGTCAGCTTGAGCGACCAGTCGTTCCAGCGGGCTCCGGCGGCGAGGTCGACGGTGGTATGGCCCGGAAGGTGGTCCGGCCCGTCGCCGTTGAGGAAGCCTGAGCCGTAATTCAGATTCCCTCCGATCCAGCAGGTGCCCGGCAACTGCACGGTGGTCCCGGCGCTGAGGGTGTCTCTCTGGTCGTGATCGAGGAAGAAACGCCCCTCGGACGGAGGCGAGAAATCGGTGAGACCGCCCACCACACCGCCCTCTCCCTCGACCGTCTGATGCGCGAAAGCAAGGTGAAGGCGCGCGCGCCCGGCGAGCAGAGGAGACTGCACGGTGGTCTCGAAGCCGCGAATGAAGACGCGGTCGATCGTGAGCGGGAAGAAGATGTTCGAACTGCCCAGGGCGTCGTGATCGAAGAAGTTGCGGGCGTCCGTGCGAAATGCGGCCGCGTCGAGCGTCCAGCCGGCGACGGGGATCCCCAATCCGACCTCGGTCTGCCGATCGCGCTCGCCGCGCAAGGGGAGAAAGCCGAATCCCTGCTGCAGTGCGAACTGGAGGAGCGGGCCGGAGACGGTGGAGAGCGGCGGCTCCTGATAGTAGCGGCCGTACGAGGCGCGCAAGACGGCGTTGCCGGGCAGGTGAATCGACGCGCCGAGGCGCGGGCTGAGCGCCGATTCGCCGAGGTCCGCCCGGAAGCGCGTGTAGCGCAGGCCCGCGCGCAGCGTGAGCCAGGACGACGCGTCGTACTGATCCTCGGCAAAGGTCGACTCGACGGTTCCGCTCACGTTCGCGCGCTGCGACAGCGCCAGGCCGCTGCCGTCGTTGGCCTGGAGGCCGAATCGCGTGGAATCACGTTCGCTGAATCCGAATGCGCCGATGCGAGCGTCGTGACGCCCCATCGTAACGGAGTAGCTCAGTTGCGCTCCGGCATAACGGGAAGCGCGGTGATCCGTGGTGACGAGCGGATCCTGCGAGCCGCCGTCGAAGCGCGCGGTATTGGCATGGAAGAACGGCGCCACGGTCAGGAGCGATTGCGGGGAAAGGACGCGCACCCACGACATGTTGGCGAAGATGTCCTGTTCCCGTTCGCGGTCACGCACGCCCGCGGCCTGGAGATCCTCGTCATTGGGAATGGCGTAGCGATCGCTGCGGGCCGATGTGACGAAGCGGACCTGGTCGGCGGCGTCCGGCAGAAAGATGAGCGATGCGAAGCCGCCATAGCCGGAGGCGCTGTCGTTCAGGATGCGCGAGATCGGCGTCTCCAATCCGGCGTCGGTGCGATTGCCGTTGGCGCTGGCGTAGTAGGCGAAACGCTCGGTGTGGCTGCCGAGGTTCACCTGATCGTTGGTGCTGCTCCGCGTCCCGTAGCTGAGAAGGACGTGCCCTTCGTCGCTGCGCTCGAAGCCGGAGCGCGGGACGACATTGAAGACAGCATAGGTTCGGTCGCCATACTCGGCGGAGTAGCCGCCTCGCTGGACTTCGACGGAGTCGATGTCCTTGGGGTCGAACTGCGGACCTACATTGCTGGCGATGTTCGTGTTCGGCACCGGGACGCCGTCGATCATCCACTCGACCTGATGGCCGCCGCGGACGTGAAGTTGGTCGTGGACCATGTACGCGGCCGGAACGAAGTCGGTGATCATGGCCAGACTGTTGGAGCCGTCGGCTCCCGGCGTCTCGGCGATCGACAGCCGCGTCACGGTGGTTTGTGTCGTCGACGAGCGCGGATCGACGGCGACGCCGGCGGCCGTCACCTGCACTTCCTCGGTCACCGCCGCAAGCGCCAAGCTGACCGGCACGTCGAGCACCGCACCGGAGTTGAGGACGAGCAAACGCTCCGCGGGAGCGAGGCCGGTCGCCCGCACGCGCAAGCTGTAGGAACCGAGCGGCACGGCGACGAATGAGAATGCGCCGTTGGCGTCAGTTCTGAGCTCGCGGCTCCACTGCGTCGTTTGCGATTGCAGCGTCAGCGCGGCGCCGGCGACAGGACGACCCTGCACATCTCGGACGTTGCCGCGAATGGTCCCGAAGATCGTGGCCATCCCGCTGCTCGCGAGGAGCAACTGCAGGACGATAAGCAACACTGCTTTGAGACAACAACGTCGCGCGCTCACGCGCGAGCATGAGAGAACCATGAGCAAGCTCCTCGATCCGGAATCTCAGTGAGTGGGCAGAATGAGATTCAGGCGTTTCGAGGCGGAGGTGTCTCCGGCGCCCTACCCCGGGCCTCGGGATGCAGGCTGGCGAGAGTGGCGAATGTCAACGCGGCCGAGGGTGGCCACACGCGAACGGGATTCCCCGTCAGAGTCGACGGCTCGCGGGTATCGAGCGAGCGCAGATACTGCGCGGCGGTGCCGGCGTCAGCCTGCCTGATGGAGCACGTGTGGCCGCTGCTATCGCAAGAGCGCTGGCCAGGATGTTTGAGCGGACAGGTATTACTCGACGCACCAGCGCAGCAGCAATCGTTCGTCGTCCGCGCGGCCGGCAATGCGCCCGCGAAGAGAAGAACGACGTTGAGCAGCAGCAACCAGCCCGCGGTAAGCCGCATGAACGAGAATGGTACACCCGTCAAACGGGCGCCGGCCGATCTTTAGGCGCTCACTTGCGGAGAAGGATGCTCAGCGCGGACCTTGCTCCGGCCGAGGGCGAACCTCGTGTTCGTCGCAGAATACCGACACTTCAGAAAGGGATCGCTGGTCGTGTGATCCCTTTCATGCCGCAACCGACCGTTAACTGGTAGACCTTGCTCGAGATTCATTCGCGGCCGCTGCGTCCGGCTGTGACGTGAGCAGCAAGGAACAGATCGAGGGGTAGGGGTTCTCCTCCTCCGCGACTCTCCTATGATGGATGCAACCAGATCTAAACGTGTTCATCTGTGGCACCTCAACCGATCTTCAGGAGGAACGACGGTCTGTTCTCCAGGCAGTCGCGGCTTTCAGCCTGAAGCACGATTCGATGGAATACTTCGGAGCGCATCACGCGAGACCACTTGAGGTCTGTCTTGCGGAGGTTCGCCGAAGCGATCTGCTTCTCGTCATCGTCGGTCATTGCTATGGGAGTATTTCTCCAGAACGCGGTATTTCCTATTCGCAAGCGGAATATGATACAGCAATCGAGTTGGGCAAGCCATGTTATGTCTTTATCGCATCCGACGACGTTCCACTAAAACCGCGTGATATGGAGAGGGACCCGGACAAGCTCCGTCTCTTGCTCGCATGGAAGAATACGTTATCAACGCGGCACACAGTTGCCTACTTTTCGAGTCCCGCCGAACTGACAATCAGAGTTGTAACGGCACTCAATCAAATCATTCAGGCTCATGAGACGGTCACGGATAACGCGGTAGACAAAGACAACGATTCTGAGCTATCGGACGTGTTTAGCCGCGTCGAGAGTGCTTTGAGAGAAGTTCTTGATGCCGGCCACGCTTCAGGAGTTGTGGTCGGTGCCATTCGAGCAGCGCTCGCTAGTTTTGCGGCGCCGAAAGATCGGCTTGCTCTTAGTGTGGCCATTCTTGCCAACGGCGATACCGCGGAGACTGCACGCAAGATCGCCCGGGCACTGGAGACAGAAGGAGCCGACAGTATCATCCAGCCTCTGGACGGAGGCAATGATAAGCCGGGGCATATCACAACGCTGCTTGAATCGGCTGAGGCGATCATAGTGCTGTCATCCAACACGCCCCCTCATGAAGACTGGCTTCAGCGCGAGGTTGAAGCTGCTCTCTGGAGGTTCATCATCCTGCCTGATGTAGGAGAGTTGCTGCCCGTATCTGTTGATGGCGGGGCAGTGCCGCCGTTGCTCCGTGCGCGTAGACACGTTGTGATCAACAGCAAGAAGCCGCATGGCGGAATTGCAGAAATCCTGGGGCTCTTGAGAAAATACAGTGCTGATCGCGACAGTCGTGGCACTCGCATCGTTCGTGCGCAAGCCCTTCTTCGTAAGCCCGGCTGACTCTGAAACGAGGCTGCTCGTATTGTGCGTGGCTGAACGACGGAATTTCGGCGGATCTGAAGATTCAGGCATCCTTACCAATGAATATAGCCATTCCGTGTTTTTATGCTGGCAGGCAAATCGTGCATACTTGATATGATGAAGCGCCTAGTCGAGGAGGACTCCGATGACAGCAGAACGAGCTATCGATCTGATTCCAAGCTTCACGGAGAGGATGCCCTTCGCGCGTTTTCTCAGCATGCCGCAACATGTCCGAGATATGATTCGGTCGGTGAGAATCGTTCCGCCAAAGCTGGGAGCCAAGGACTTCGGTGGGGTGATTGTCGAATATTCGTCTTTAGTCTACGCCGTTCATGGGATGGCCGCTCTTCGATTCCGCCGGTAGCGGTAGCTAGCTTAGCTTAGCTAGCTGCCAAGGGACTGAACTTGGCGCGAAGAAGCCTGCCGTCCCGGCGGCTGGCCAGGCGGCGCCTGCCCTGAGCGGAGTTGAAGGGCCCGTCACCGACCCGGCAGACCCTCAGCATTCGGTCGTAACCCGGCGGCGAGGACGCGCCGAGCCAGCCGGCGAGGACGCCAGCGCTCCGCCGCAGGGCCTCGCGAGCGCTTCGCGCTCGTCGTGTTCACACCTTGCGCTGCAGCATCCGCCCGATCACCTCATCGATCGAGAAAAATCCCGGGCCGAAGGCCAGGACGATGAGGGAGACGAGCAGGTAGAGGAACGGGGCGGCGCTGGTGAAGGCGTCCTGGTCCTTGAAGAAATTGACGACGGCGTCGTGGTCGGCGGTGAGGTAGGCCACGATGAAGTTGATCGTGAGTGGGATGCAGATCAGGCGCGAGGCCAGGCCGAAGAGCAGGAGCAGGCCGCCGACGCATTCGAGCGAGGCCACGAAATACGCGTTCGCCGCAGGCATGGGGATGTGCAGGTGGGTGAGGAAGTCGATGAAGCGGTCGATGTTCTCCAGCTTCCCTTTCCCAGTCTGAAAGAGGCCCCACCCGAACATCAGCCGCAGCACCAGCAGGAGCGGGCTGCGGAGCTTGTCGAAGCAGCGCGACATGGCGAGGTCGTACCAGCGGACCAGTTTGGCGAACATGGCGTCTCCTAGGTGACCTCGATGGCCGCGAACAAGCCGGCCGCACTCCAGTCGCGGAACCAGGTGAAAAGCTCATCCTGCTCCGGCAGGCGTTTGATACGGCGATGAAACGCCGCGATGGCGTCGCCGATGGTTTGGCCGGCGACGAGCGATCCGAGGAAGGTGAAAGCCTCGCGTGAGAGCGGCATGCGACGGACGCCGTAGTCGTGGCGGTGAATGGCGACCCAGCTCTTCCTGCGTTGGGGCTTCATAGGACGTTCGTCGCGCCAGGCCTGGAAGGCTTCATTGGCGTCGTAGTCGAGCGAGAGCAGGCGCAGCGCCGGAATCGGGACGATGCGCGCCTCGGCGATGCGCTCGGGGGCGATCGAGGCGATGGCATCACCCGGCAGCGGCTCCGCCTCAGCCTCGTCGAAGACATGCGTCATGGCCAGCTCGAGGCTGGCCAGATCGCGCAGAAAGATGCGGCGTTTCAACGCGGACGTGGCGATGAACTCCGGAAGAGAATCACCGAGCCTGTTCAAAGTGTAGCTGCGCGACGGAAAGCGCTGCACGTAGGCACGGACCAGCTTCTCGAATGCTTCCTCGCCGAGGAAGTGCGCCACCGAACCGTAGTCGATGGTGAGCGCCTCGATCATGCGCAGCATGTACATGCCGTGATAGAGGCCGACACGCTGAATCGGCTGCAAGCTAGCCGAGGGAAGGATGACCGAATCGACGCCGAGCGCGGCCTCCGCCGCCGCCTGGTAGACGTCGCCGGGATGGGTGACGACGCCCTGCATCCATTCCTGGAGTGGTGCGAGACGCGGGAGTCGGGAGTCGGGGGTCGGGGGTCCGAGATCGGAGATCGGAGATGTTGCTCCGACTCCCCACTCCCCACTCCCCACTCCCGAAGCCTCAGACCGCTGCATACGCGACCTCCACCGACCGGAACGCCTCCGCTTTCCGCGCCTCGGCATGTACCGTCTCGAAGTCGGGGATGTCGGCATCCCACTCCATCAGCGTCGAAACGTCGCCGATGCGCGCGCAGGCGCGGGCGTAGAGCGACCAGACCTCGTCGATGACGAAGTTGTCATGCGTATCGATGATGTGCGTTCCGTGGTTGGCGTGCCCGGCCAGATGGACCTGCACGACGCGATCGGCGGGGATGGCGTCGACGTAGACCTTCGGGTCGAAGCCGTGGTTGAAGGAGCTGACGTAGATGTTGTTCACGTCGAGCAGGAGTCCGCAATCGCTCTCGGCGGCAAGCGCCGCCAGGAAATCCCACTCCGTCATCGTCGTCGTGGTGAACTCGACGTAGGACGACGGGTTCTCGACGACGAGCGGCATCTCCAGAAAGTCGGAGACGATCCGCACGCGCTCGGCGGTGTGGTGAAGCGCTTCGTCGTTGTACGGCATGGGGAGAAGATCGTGGACGTTGCGTCCGCTGACGCCCGTCCAGCAGAGATGGTCGGAGATCCATCGCGCCTTGACCGCCTGCCCCAGCGCCTTCAGTTTGCGGAGGTAGTCGAAATCGAGCGGGTCGGTGCCGCCGATCGACATCGAAACGCCATGGAGCACGATCGGGTATTGCTCGGCGATCTTCTCGAGCACGAAGCGCGCTCTGCCGCCGGTGTCGAGGTAGTTTTCGGAGAGGGCTTCGAACCAGTCGACGTCGGGTCGCGTCCCGAGGATGTGCGCGTAATGAACGGTGCGCAGCCCCACGCCGATGCCGAGGTCAGGGAGATCGAATCGATTCATTGGATATCCGCCGGAGAGACTGGAGGGCAGGCGCCGGAGCGCCTGCCCTCCGTGAAGCGGGAGAGTTACGAGGATTTCGGCGGAGCCGGAGGAACGGCGCAGGTACCCTTGCCCTTGCACTCGTTCTTGCCGCCGGCGCCCTGACCCTTGCAGGCGTTCTTGCCCGCGCAGGAGTGCTTGTACGCCTTCGAGGCGCAGGAGCCCTGGCCTTTGCAATCGTTCTTGCCGTCGGCGCCCTGGCCCTTGCAACTGTTCAGGCCTTTACAGGCATGCTTGTCGGCCGCTGCCATCTGGACGGACTGCGAGGGCTGGTTGAACGAAAGCGTGTTCGACTTGGCCGTGTCGGCACGCAGGCTGGTTCCGGCGCTGAGGCCGGCGATGACACCACCGAGAACGAGGTACTTGGCTAGATCACGACTATTCATGAGACTCTCCTCCTGTTGATTGTTTGAACATCGGTTGAGATACGTTTGCTACGACCAACTGGATGCGACCCTACCTCGGGACGATACGTTCGCTTGCGCCTCGGCTGCAGTCCCCGGCACTGTAATGAGACGCCGTATCGCTTGGATGATTGGCGGGATTGTATCGCTTTCCGCGGTGGCCGTGCTCGCTGATTTTCGTGACGACCGGCGCATCGCCGCCGAGGTTGACCAGGACCCGCTGCTACGCGTCTGCATCGGCGTCGAGGTCCGGAGCGCGGCGGGATCGCTGACCGGCCAGCAGATGGACGCTGCGCGTACCATTCTCCGGTGGAGTTGACGGTCGTCATCATCATGCTCGCCGCCGGCATCGGGCTGGCGGCCTCGGTCATGGTCACCTTCGCGGCAGCGCAGCGCGAGACGGACATGAGGGGGGCCGCACGCGCGAACGTCGCTCCTGACCGCAACCACATCGCGGCGTCGCTGCTCTTCAACCTGCTCGTCGCGGGTGGTACGCCTCGGGAGGTGGCCTTGCGCGCGATCCGCCAGGGAGCCGGCCTGGCCGCTCCGGTCACGTCAGCGATTGACGTCGTGAGCTGGAGCGAGCGCTTCGCCAGCCTGGCCACACCGGAACAGCGGAGCTGGCTTCTGGACATGGCGGTACGCCTCGTCGCCGACCGCACCACGCCGGTACCGCTCCGTCAATACTCGGCCCTGCTCGACCTCAGCTTCGCGCTCGGCTTCCAGACGGACGCGCTGGCCAAGTTGCGTGACGTCTACGGCTTCGACTACGTGGACCACGCCAAGAACGCGCGGCCGCGCAGCGCCGACCGCGCGGGAGTATCGACGCCTCTCTACTCCCGCGATCAGCGGGAGACGTCCGAGCTGCTCCGTATCCTCGGCGTCGAGGGTCCGGCGTCGCGGGCCGTGATCATCGCCGCCTATCGCAGGCTCGCGGCGCAGCACCATCCGGACAAGGTCTTCGGCGAGCCGGCCGAGGTTCAGGCCGCAGCGGCCGCCCGATTCATCGAGATCACCCGGGCCTACGAAACGCTCCTGGGCATCTACGGCGAATAGGCCGGCGCGGCCGGCAGCGTTGGTTGCCCAAGGCTCCGCCACCATCGTCATCAAGTCTTCAGCAGCGTCGGCTCCTGGCTGAAGGGCCTTGCCCTTCGCCGCCGAGCGTGTATAATGTCTTTTGGGAATACGGGTTGTTCACTGGTTGTTCACCGGCACTTCCCCTCCGTAGACCGTAGTAAATCTCGACGACAAACCAACATTGAGGACGGACGTGTCCGGTCGCGGTGACGCGGGCGCGGTCAGTTCACGGGCCGGAGAGGCCGCTTCAGCAATCTCCTTCCGAATTCGTAAGCCCTACGTTAGCAACGACTTCGGCAGGTCAACCCAGAGACTTTGGCACCTTCGGTAACCATTTGACCCACCGCCGCGTCTAACAAGGATAGCGGCACGACTTACGCATTTTTTGGAAGCAGCAGTACGGGAGACACGATGAAGAGCGCTGTAGCGACTGATCACGAGCAGGGATGGGACTTCGAGAAGGCAGCGATGCCCTACGTCGACTCCCTCTACAACACTGCCTATCGCATGACCCGGAACTCCGAAGACGCGGAGGACCTGGTCCAGGAGACGTATCTGAAGGCGTACAAGTACTACGACAAGTTCGAGGAAGGCACGAACTTCAAGGCGTGGCTCTTCAAGATCATGAAGAACACGTTCATCAACAACTACCGGAAGAAGAAGCTCACGCCGCACAAGATCGACTTCTCCGAGATTGAAGAGTCGTACGAACGGGTCATTCAGAAGAACGCGCCGGACCTGATCAAGGACCCGGAGAGCGAGATCTTCCAGGACATGATGGACGCCGACGTCAAGCGTGCCCTGGACTCGCTTCCGCACGACTACAAGATGGTGGTCCTCCTGGCCGACATCGAAGGCTTCTCCTACAAGGAGATCGCCGAGATCCTCGACTGCCCGGTGGGCACCGTCATGTCGCGCCTCTACCGCGGCCGCAAGATGCTGGAGCGGACGCTGCTGGAGTACGCGCGCAAGTACGGCTACATCCGCGGCGGCGCCGAGCCGGCCAAGATGCGCTCGCGCAAAGACGAGACCAAGGGCCGCAAGAAGAAGGATGCCGAGCCCGGCGATGAGACCGAGATTCAGGAGCCGGAAGTCGACGAGGAGGCCATCCTCTTCGCCGACGACGAGGACCTGGAGCTCGAGATCGAGGAAGAAGAGCCGGAGCAGTTCGAGATCGAGTAACCCGCACATTTCGCATTCACGAGTCGGGCGGCCGGTTGTTTCGGCCGCCCGTAGTGTTTGGGTCTGATCGACTAATCCACTGATCCTCCGGAATTCACCCACTCGCCCCTTAGTTGCGAATCGTTGCAGAGTCGTCACCTCGAATGGCCAAGGAGAACCGACGGAATGATCTGTGACGATGTGAAACGGGTTGCCTACTTCTTCCTCGACGGAAACCTCGGCGAGCGCAAACAGACCGACTTCAAAACCCACGTCAGCATCTGTCCCGAGTGCGAACAGCGCGTCAGCATCCATCGCCGCCTGCGCCTGTTCATCTGCAAACGGCTCGGACGCACCACTGCCCCGCCAAGCTTGCGACAGCGCCTGACACGCAGTTTCCGCGCCCTGCGTAGCGAGATGTCGTCTTAGAATTGCCCGAGTGTCCGACCGCGACAAGCTGATCTTCGTCTCGTCGAACCCCAACAAAGCCATCGAGGCCGAGCGCATTCTGGGCGTTCCCCTGCTCCGCGTCTCCATCGTCCTGCCGGAGATCCAGGCGGCCGGGGTCGAAGAGATCACCCGCAACAAGCTCGAAGTGGCTCGTACGAAAGGATATAACCGCCTCATCGTCGAGGATGTCTCGCTCGGCTTTGACGAGCTCGGCAACTTCCCGGGTCCCTACGTACGCTGGCTGCTCGAAGCGGCCGGCGGCAAAGGACTGGCTGCCATCGCCTACGCACTCAACAACCGGGCAGCAAAAGCGGAGTGCTGCGTGGCCTACTGGAACGGCACGAAGGGCGAGATCTTCTGCGGCGTGGCCGAGGGAGAAATCCTCGTCGAGCCGCGCGGCGAACATCACTTCGGATGGGATGCATGGTTCCAGCCGCGCGGTTCGAACAAGACGTTTGCCGAGATGACGCCCGAGGAGAAGGACCGGGTCTCCCACCGGGGCGATGCGTACCGGAAGCTTTCCGCCTACCTCAAAGCGGGAAACGGCTGACCAACGATCCGGACGTACTGAGTCCCAGCGAGGACACCCCTCCCAAACCCTCCGCCGGGTCCATCCGTAGAACATGTTGAAAGCAGTGCGTTTGCCCCGGCGGGGTCATGGCAGGCCTATTGAAGTACCAGTAGCCAACCTCGGAGATGCCGAGGGAGACGTGGAAAGGACGAACCAATGTGGACTTACGACGGTGACCAATGGATCGAGGAGGGCGCGACCGAAAACGGCAAACAACGTCCGGAGTCGATCATGCCGCGACACGGCGAGGAGTTGTATCCCGAACTGAGTGTCGTCGAGGTCGAGATCGTGCTGGTTCCGCAGACGAACTACGTCCCACACTTTCCGCATCCGTGACCGAGCTTCCTGATCGCGTAAACAACCAGCCGCGCCCCAGGGCGCGGCTTTTGTTTGACCGGAACGCTGGCGTCCTCGCCGGCTGGCTCGGCGGCGTCACGCCGCCGACCCGGCAAGAATCAAAACATTCTCTCGTGACCCTCGGCGGCGAGACGCCGCCGCGCCAGCCGGCGG
>Ga0307470_10000286_pt1 | contig 30453 bp, 24 predicted proteins | sample atmos_gasesAM3C__FD_204565 | JGI IMG/M metagenome (GOLD analysis project Ga0307470, IMG submission 204565) | Hardwood forest soil microbial communities from Morgan-Monroe State Forest, Indiana, United States - atmos_gasesAM3C_05 | ecosystem: Environmental > Terrestrial > Soil > Temperate forest... | reverse complement strand
GGCCCATCACGTGGTTGCGGTCGACTCGCTTTCCGAGGCTGAAGCCCGCGTCGTCGAAACGAGTCCGGTTTTGCTGATCGTGGATTTCGATCCGCCGCGACCGGACGCGATTGAAATTCTCGAGCGTATTGCCGCGGCCAAACCCGATGCGCGTTTTCTGGCGATCGCGTCCGGTGTTCCATCGGAATTGAATTCGCAACGCGGCGGACCCAGCGCGATTCAATTCATCGAGAAACCGTTCGACCTTTCCGAATTCGGCGCGGCCGTGCAGGCGTTGCTCGGCCCGTGGTCGTATCCGGGTTCCGGCGATTCCCGCGGCACCTTGCGCGATTTGAATCCGCAGGACCTTATCCCTCTTCAGTGTTTGAACGTGGCCACTTCCGTTCTGCACTTGCGATGCGAAGACGATCGGCGTGGTGAAATTCATTTTCTCGACGGTCAGATCACGCATGCCGTCACCGGAAATTTTAGCGGCCTCGGAGCGCTCCACCAGATGATGCGTTGGAAGAATGTTCGCGCCAAAGAAACCGAGAGGGTCATTGACGCGCCGCGCACGATTCACGGGTCCTGGCCGCAAATTATTTTGGAATCGCTTCGGCATGCCGCCACTGCGGTCGACGAGCCTCCGCCGCCCGTGGTTCCCGCGGCGCCGCCTGAACGACCAAAGCCGGTAAACAAGAAAACGGGAAAGAAGATCGTGGTGATCGACGACACCGAGATGCTGTTGATCTTCGTCGCGGACACGCTCGCGACCGCCGATCCGAATCTCGAGATCGTGACTGCCTTCACCGGGAGCGAAGGAATCCGGCGCACCGAAGTCATGCTGCCGGATCTGGTGTTGCTCGATTACAGTTTGCCGGATCTCCGCGGCGATCAGGTTTGCGAACGACTGTTGCAGAACGAGGCGACCGCGCGAGTGCCGGTGGTCATGATGTCGGGTCACGTGGGAGAAATGGCGGCGACCGCGCGAAAATACAGAAACGTCGTGGCGACGATCGAGAAGCCGTTCATGTCTGAAGCATTGGTCGCGCTCGTCAAGGAAACGATGGCGAAAGGTCCTTTGCCGGCGCAGGCACTGCCGCGCCAGGGAAACGGGAAAAAAAAGCCAGCGAAGAAGAACGGAGCCAGTGCCGTAAAAGAACTGACAGCAGTTGTTCCTCCGCCCACTCCGCCAATGCCGGTCCCCGCGCCGCCTCCGCCAACTCCGCCCGCGCCAGCGGTGGCCGAACCGCCGCCTGCTGCCCGGTCTCCTGTTCCTGCTCCCATTGCTTCGCGACCGCTCTCTAAAATCACCAGCCTCGCTGCCGCAAATGGCAGCTCAGTCGTTCTCGGATTAGGAATGGAAGTTCTCGCGGTTGAGTTCACGCCGCGCTTTCAAATCGGCGCCATTCGCGCGCGCCCGACGGCGACTACGCTTTCGCTCACCCATTCCTCGGCACCGGCGGAAAACCTCCTCGCTGGTTTTGAAATCGGTGCAGTCGAATTGGACGCGACCGGCCGCATTCAAACCATTCGAGTGATGCCGACGAGACAACCGGCAAAGCCCGTCCAGACCGGCAATCAATTATCCATCAAAGGGGTCGCGTTGGTGAATCAAAACGCGTCCATTCAGGTCACGGCCGGCCAGAGTGCGCCGATGACCATGCAGCTCGTCGCCTTGTTTAAGGTCGCCCGCGTAGAGCTATCCGATCGGTTTGAAGTGGCCCAACTGGTTTTGCAACCAGTCGACACTCGAGTCCGCGTAATTCTCGATTCGAAATCGCGGACGGCTTCGGAATTTGAAACGGCTCAGGTGCGGCTCGACCCGTCGCAGCGCATCGCCGAGTTTGTGTTGAACGCGCCAGCCTCGGGCTAATCCAAACCGACGGCGCGAAATGTTTCGTCGACGTGGCGAAGGTGAACGTCGAGCGAGCAAAGCGTGTCGATCTCCGCTTCCGAAAGACGCGCGGTGATTTCCGGCTCGCGCTTCGCGTTCTCAACAAATGATTCCGTGCCCTTCCACGTTTTCATTGCGGCGCGCTGGACGGCTTCGTAGGCATTCTTGCGTTCGGCCCCCCTGCGCGTGAGCGCGAGAAGCAATGATTGGCTGAAATACAGGCCCTTGCTCGACTCGAGATTCCGCTGCATTCGCTCGGGATAAACCTGCAAGCCTTCGACCAGTTCTCGCAGTTTCGTCAGCATGTAATCGAGCAGAATCGAAGAATCCGGCAAAACGATCCGTTCGGCACTCGAATGACTGATGTCGCGTTCGTGCCAGAGCGCCACGTTCTCCAAACCGACGATCGCATTACCGCGCAGCACGCGCGCGAGACCGCTGAGGCGTTCGCCAGTGATCGGGTTCCGTTTGTGCGGCATGGCCGAACTTCCCTTTTGTCCCTCACCGAAAAATTCTTCCACTTCCAGAACTTCAGTCCGCTGCAGGTGCCGAAACTCCGTTGCCCATCGATCGATGCTCGACGCGATCAGCGCCAGCGTCGTGCCGAATTCGGCGTGCCGGTCCCGCTGGATAATTTGCGTCGAAATTTTCGCGGCTTTCAGGCCGAGCCGATCGCAAACCTTATGCTCGATCGCGGGATCGAGATGCGCATGCGTTCCGACAGCGCCGCTCAGTTTGCCGACACGAATCCGCTCCTTTGTTTGGGCGAGCCGTTCTTCCGCTCGTCCAAATTCGTCGTACATGAGTGCGAGCTTCAGCCCGAAAGTAATTGGCTCGGCATGAATGCCGTGGCTCCGGCCAATCATCGGCGTCATCTTGTAGCGACGCGCCTGAGTGGCGACAGCTTTGCGCAATTCCGACAAATCTTCCGCCAAAATGTCGCAGGCCCCAGTTAGTTGAACGGCCAGCGTCGTATCCAGAATGTCGGACGAAGTCAGCCCCTGATGCATCCAGCGGGCCGCCGGACCGACAGACGCCGCCACGTTTTCCAGAAACGCGATGACGTCGTGGTTCGTCCTTTTCTCTATCTCAGCGATTTTCGGGATGGAGAACCGCGCCTTCCTCCTGATTTCCAACGCGTCCTCTTTCGGAATCTGGCCGAGCTCGGCCATCGCTTCGCTGGCGAGGGTCTCGATCTCCAACCAGATCTGGAATTTGCGCTCGTCCGACCAAAGCTGGCGCATTCGCGGCCGGGAATAACGGTCGATCACTCGGAGAAGATAAAAGCGGGCGGCGAAACGAAAAGTGTTTTGTACAGCAAAAAGCGCCGCTTGGGCGGATCCACCGCAAAGCGACGCTTTTCGGAAAGCTTTTGGTCGGAAACTACTAGCAAACGCGGGCGCGCGTAAAGCGGCCGTTGTTTTCGACGCGCACCTGGCCGCTGCCGAGCAGATCGGCGACCGCCGCGACGGTTTCCTTGGTGTTCTTGGTGCAGGAACTGACCGCGAGGATCAGGTCACCGAGTGAAAGTGTGCGCGGCTTGAGGATTTGGCTGTTCTTTTTCATAGGAGTTGTGAGGTCTTTTTCCAGCAAATCGGGTGCCATTTGGGGAATTTGGACCTTTTGCCGAAGGAATTGTTCAATCCAGCCGGCGCGACGCCGCCCGACGCTGGGAAAATCGCTGACAGAAGTGTCAGCTTTCTAAACAAGTGGCGACTCAGCGCGGTTCGGTTTGCGGCCGAGCCGTCAACCGCATCACGATGAAGTAAAGAAGCGTCAGCACCACGATCGCGATCAAGATGTAATGGAAGTTCTGGCTCTGCTTTACAGCCGTTACGAGAGCGCCGACATCCTTCGATTCGATCATTTGCCGCGTGATCACCGTTTGGCCGAACCAGGCCAGAACTGAGCACCAGATGGCTGAACCGAGCACCGTCATCAGGCTGAATCGGGCAAAGTTCATCCGGATCAATCCGGCCGGGAAAGAGATCAGGTGTCGAATCACCGGTAGCAACCGGGCGAAAAAGATTCCGCCCTGTTCGTAGCGATGCAGCCAGCGTTCGGCCCGCTCCAGTTTCGCTTCGTTAATAAAAAAATAACGGCCCCAGCGCGCGATGACCGCGCGGCCGAGCCAAAGCGCCACCCAATAACTCGCGGCCGCCCCCAGCCACGACCCAAACGTGCCCGCCGCGACGACGCCGTAAATATTCAGGTTTCCTTCGGCCGCGAGAAACGCCGCCGGCGGGATCACCAGCTCGCTCGGCACCGGAAAGATCGAGCTTTCCATGGCCATGAGCAGGATGATGCCGAGATAGCCCCAGTTTTGGACCCAGCCAAACCAGACTTCAAGAAGGTGATGCATGGGGAAGAATTCAGATTTTAGATTTTAGATTTCAGATTTAGCGTGGTGCCGCGATCGCCGCGCGTTAGTTCAATCTGAAATCGGCAATCTGCAATCTTAAATTCTCATGTCGATCTATCGCCGCGTTCTCGCTTACTACCGACCGTTTTCGCCGCAGACCGCGCTGGGGCTGGTCCTGTCGCTCGCGGCAATCGGGCTGAGTTTGCTGAAACCGTGGCCGTTCAAGATCATCGTCGACGACATTCTGGGGCGAAATCCAGATGCGCGCTTCGGCAATTCGCCGGACTTGATCCCCCTGCTCTGCCTTTCGCTCGTCGCGATCCAGATTCTTTGGGGCCTGCTCAACCTCGCGAGCAATTACCTCTTCGTGAAGATCGGGCTCCAGGCGCTCCTCAAGTTGCGGACCGACCTGTACGCCTACCTGCAATCGCTCTCGCTCAAATACCACGATTCTCGGCGCTCGAGCGACTCGAGTTTCCGCGTCGCCTACGATTCGCAGTCGATCCAAACAATCTACAACAAAGGATTCACCAACATCTTCGGTTCCGTGATCATGCTGCTCGGGACGTTTTGCGTAATGCTGCGCATCGACTGGCAATTGACCTTGCTCTCGTTAGGCATCGTCCCGGCAATTGTCGCGGCGATTTATTTCTTCGCGCGCCGAATTCGCCGCGACTCGACAACGATCCAGGAGCAAGAGAGCGCGTTGCTCGCCCAGGCGCAGGAGGGACTCAGCTCGGTCCGGATGGTCCACGCTTTCGGCCGCGAAGAATGGGAGGTGCGCCAGTTCCATTTGCAGGCGCAACAGAGCCTGCACGCAAACCTGCGTCTTACGCTCACGAACGTGAACAGCGCGCTCGTTATCAGCACCCTCATGGTTCTGGGAACAGCGGCGATGTATTACCTCGGCACGTTGCATGTTCTGGCCGGCACGCTCTCGCTCGGATCGCTTCTCGTTTTCAGTGCCTACTTGTTGATGCTCTATCAGCCGCTCGAATCGCTCACCTACACGGCGTGGGCGATGGAAGGCGCCACCGCCGGGGCACGGCGTTGCTTTGAAGTGCTCGATCGCGCCGATGATGTCGTCGACGCGCCGAATGCGAAGGAAATTTCCGAAACGAATGGCGCTCTCGGTTTCGACAACGTCAGCTTCAGCTACAGCTCTGCACAACCGGTGCTGAGCGATGTCAATCTGTCGATCGCCCCCAATCAGATCGTCGCGCTTGTCGGTGGAACTGGCGCGGGGAAAAGCACGCTCTTGAGTTTGGTGCCGCGCTTCTACGATCCAAGCGCGGGCCGCGTTCAACTCGACGAAATTGATTTGCGAAAGCTCACAAAAAAATCGTTGCGCGCGAAGATCGCGATCGTCCTTCAAGACACCGTTCTTTTTTCGACAACCATTCGCGAGAATATCGCCTATGGCAGGCCGGACGCGACGGAGGAGGAGATTCGCGAAGCAGCGCAACGAGCCCAGGCCGACGAATTCGTCACCCGGCTGCCGAACGGTTACGACAGTCCGGTCGGCGAACGCGGCGGACATTTGAGTGTCGGCCAGAGACAACGAATCGGAATCGCGCGCGCGTTCCTGAAAGACGCTCCAATTTTGCTGCTTGATGAGCCCACCTCCGCACTCGACCCAACGACGGAAGCCGCCATTATGGAAACCATCAAGGACCTGATGCGCGGCCGCACCACTCTGATCGTCACGCATCGCCTCGCGACGATCCACAACGTGGACCAGATCGTGGTTCTCGAGCACGGTCGCATCGTCGAGCAGGGAACCGGAGCTGAGCTGCTCGCCAAAAGCGGCGTTTACGCGAAGCTTTACGCGTCCGGGAATTATCCATCATGAGCAACGTCAAGAGCGATCGGTTCGTCGAAGGCGATTGGTGGAAGGAACCGGTCCCGCCCAACGTCGTCTTCGGCGAAGGGTTCTATTGCGAAAGCGCGCAGGTGTTCCGCTTCCTGAAAAGTAAAACGCCGCGCGCCCTCGTCTTTGGCGATCACGTCTCGGTGTATGGCGGCTGCTCCTTTTCGATCGGAGTAAACGGTAAATGCACCGTCGGCGATTTTACTCTCCTCAACGGCGCGCTCGTCATGGCCGAAGAACGAATCGAGATCGGATCGCACTGTCTTGTTTCGTGGAATGTTGGCATCGCCGATTCCGATTTCCATCCGCTCAGCCCCGCCCAACGGATCGTCGATGCCCACGCCCTCGCGCCGTTCTTCAAGGATCGCCCGCCGCGCCCTGAAATCCGCACCGCGCCCGTTGTCATTTCCGACAACGTCTGGATCGGGATGAACGCAGTGATCCTCAAAGGCGTAACGATCGGCGAAAACTCTGTCGTAGCCGCCGGCGCAGTCGTGACCAAGAGCGTTCCCGCGAACGTCGTCGTGGCGGGAAATCCGGCTGTCATCACGAAGCAACTCGACGCCTGACGTCGCGATGAAAAGGAAACGCCTCATCGTCATGGGCTTCATGGGCGGTTGCCCGATCGCAGGCGTCATCTGGCAGCACCTGCATTACATCATCGGCCTGCAACGCCTCGGGCACGAAGTTTTCTACATCGAAGACTCAGCGCGGCTTCCGTACAACCCGGAAACGTTCGAGGTTAATAACGAATTCGATTACGCCGCGCACATCCTCCGGCATCTCGCTACGGAATTCGGGTTTCGGCGCCGCTGGAGTTTTTGCGCGCGCTACCTTCCCGGCAACCCGACCGCCGGTCTTCCCCTCACCCGGATCCGCCAGCTTTATCGCGAAGCCGACGCGATCCTCAACGTCTGTGGCACGCAGGAATTCAATCCGGATCTGCTTGCGAGCGATCGCATTCTCTACATCGAGAGCGATCCCGGGGTCGAACAGATCAAGGTCGACCAGGGCAACAAATCGACGATCAAATATCTCAAACGCCATCACGCGCTGTTCACCTTCGGCGAAAACGTCGGAACAGAAGGTTTCCCCGTTCCCACTCACAACTTGAAGTGGCTGCCGACCCGCCAGCCCATCGTCACCGATTTTTGGAAAACCGTTCGCCGTCCCGCGCCGGCCGCTGTGTTCACCTCCGTCGCGAATTGGTCCACGAGCGGATTGAAAGACATCGAATGGCGCGGCGAAAAATATTTGTGGAGCAAATCGCGCGAGTTTATTCGCTTTGTTGCCGCGCCGAAACGGGCCGGCGAAACCTTCGAGCTCGCGACCGACATCAAGGACAACAAGACGCGCGACAAATTCATCGCGAACGGCTGGCGCTTCCGCGGCCCGCACGATCTGAGTGCCGATTACCGCCTCTATCGCGATTACATCCGCCGCTCGAAAGGCGAATTTACGGTCGCGAAGGACCAGTACGTTCGGCTCAACACCGGATGGTTCAGCGACCGCAGCGGCTGTTACCTCGCCGCCGGCCGGCCGGTGATCATCCAGGATACCGGCTTCTCCCAACATTTCGGCGGCGGTCGTCACGGCCTCATCGCCTTTAAATCGTTAGGCGAAATCGCCGAAGCCGTAAAAGAGATCAACGCCGACTTCACCCGCCATTCCCTCGCCGCCCGCGAAATCGCCCGCCAATTCTTCGAAGCCGAACGAGTCCTGCGCTCGCTCCTGGAGCGTGCCGGAATTTAGAACTGCCTACAGTTCTTTGTCCTTGGCCAGCAACGCGTCCACGTCGGTGACGTACGCGGGAATGAAGCCGATATGTTTGGCAGTGCGCCACCAAGCTGCGCCGCGTTCGGTTTTCAGGAGAAGGCTCATGAGAGGTCCGGCCGTCAGCTCGAAAGTTCCTCGCGGGAAAATGCCGCGCTGCGTTCGCTCCCAAATGTGGAAGGACGCCCAGGCATTTTCCTGAAGCATCTGCTCCAGTCTCAGCTGATCGGCGGCATCGAGCGCACGCTCGCCCTGCAATCCAGCGGTCATCAACTCGGCAATGTCGCGGTGCTTCGCGATCGCCATCCGGATCACCGTCCATTGCGCCATCGTGGAGTTGTGTTCGTTCCGTTGGAGCGCTCCGGTATTCTGCCTGATCTGGAGACCGACGAAGATCAAAGACACAATCACGCCGAGTGAGGCAACTATCTGCGCGAGATAAGATAATTTTTCGAACGACATAGGTTGCGACACTAGCGTGGCCGCCGTCGGCGTGTCTATGTCCTCGACAGTCATGGGTTTCAATTCGCAGACTCGGTCACCGATGAAACTACCAACGTCGTTCGCCGCGGGGATTGTTCTTCTTTTCATGACCGTGCCGTTTGAATCGAAAGCTAATGAGCCTGAGTTCAAACCGCCCGGGACCGAGGAAAACGCGGCGGTGGATCAAGCCAACAAACGTCTCGATACACTCTACAAACAGCTCATGGGCAAACTGGATGCGGACGGTCAGAAGGCGCTAAAGGAAGCGGAACGCTCATGGATCAAATGGCGCGACGATGAAGCGATGTTGATGGCGCGCGTTGGTGGTGCGATCGGCGGGAGCGCAATGCGGGTGGATTTTGCGAATGCGCAGAAAAAGCTGATCGACCAGCGCGTTGAACTGCTGAGCGAATACGCGAAGCAGGTGGCGAGCAAGTAATGCACGTAGCTAGATCTTTGATTGTCACAGCCTGCTTCGGCCTCGCCGTCGTTGGGCTGACTCCGGCAATGACTAGGGCGGAGACGGTCCCGGACAAGTTGCACACGCCGACGGACGGCAGCGCTGAGCGCGCGACTATTCTTGCCGGTCTCCGGCGACACTGGCAAAACACTCGGACTCCTGACGGTGGAACTTATCGCGGAAAAATTACGTTTCGGGTGAACTACCTGAAGGTCCACAACGGTTGGGCGTGGGTGTATGCCGAGCCGCATTCTTCCCTCGCGAAAGAACGTTTCCCGGAAAACAGCGGCTTCCTGTTGCATCAAAAGAACGGACGCTGGGAAGTAGTGAAGCTTCCGCCGATGGATGACAACGGAGATGGAGCCTTTAATCCGAGTCCCGCTGACCTTGCGAGAATCAGGAAGACGTATCCGACGGTAGCCGCGGACATCATCCCGATCGAAAAGCGCCGATAGGCGGAGATGCCGTTTCATCCTGCCTCACTGCCGTCGTTATTCGCCTTCATCGCCATCTGTGGAGTCGTAGTGGCCGCGTTCTTTGCTGGCATCTGGACCAGCGCGCGTTGTCTATCGGTGAACCCGAGCCGGCGAACGTTGATTGCCATTATAGGAACTGTGCTTTGGCTCGGCGTGATCCTCGTGATTGTGCAAAACGGTTGGCTCAGGGGCGACCCACGGCGCGTTCTGTTCTTTGGAGTCGCGATGAATGTGGTGAGCGTGGCAATCGGCCTTTCACCGGTCGGTCGGTGGCTAAGTATTTTGCCGTTGCCGGCACTCATCGCGTTCCAGGGCTTTCGGTTCCCGTTGGAATTGGTGCTGCATTCGTGGGTCAATCAAGGCGTCATCCCGGCGACCATGACCTGGACGGGCCGCAACTGGGACATCATCTCAGGCATCGTGGCAGTGATCGCGGCGCCGTTGTCCAGGCGATCGAAGTTCTGGGGCTGGATCGCCAATGCAGTGGGGCTGGTTCTCTTAGCGAACGTCGCGCGCGTTGCGGTGTTGTCGTCACCGGTGTCGTTCGGCTGGCCGGTCCTGCCGAAACTTGAACTAATTTATCACGTCCCCTACGCGCTCATCATTCCTGTTTGCATCGGCGGGGCGTTGATCGGCCACATCGCGCTCACCCGCGCTTTGTCGCGATGCGAAGCCTTGCCGAGTGTCTAGCTGCTCATACGTTAACGGAAACGATGGCGCACGATCACGATCACGCGGGACATGTGCACGAACCGCCGGGTAACAACGCGGCGTTCGCCATCGGGGTCGCGCTGAATCTCGGATTCGTAGTCGCGGAAGTTTTCTATGGATTGGCGGCGCATTCGCTCGCGTTGATTTCGGACGCCGGACACAACCTGAGTGATGTCTTTTGTCTGCTCCTGGCCTGGGGCGCGACGCGGTTGACGCAAGCGGCGCCGACGAAAAGGCGAACGTATGGATGGCGGCGGTCGTCGATCTTCGCGTCGCTGATTAATGCGATCATTCTCCTAGTGGTGGTCGGCGGAATCACTGTCGAAGCGATCCGGCGTTTTGCGGAGCCGCAAGAGATCGCTGGCGGAACGGTGATGGCCGTCGCCGCTATCGGGATCGTGATCAATGGAATTTCGGCGCTGCTTTTCATGGCGGGAAGAGAGCGCGATTTGAATATGAAAGGCGCGTTTCTGCATATGGCGGGGGATGCGGCGGTTTCGGCGGGCGTGGTCGTGGCGGCGTTCGCGATCAAGCAGACGGGCTGGCACTGGCTCGATCCGGCGGTGAGTCTGGCGATCGGTGCGGTGATTGTTTGGGGAACGTGGGGACTGCTGCGTGAATCGGTCAACCTCTCGATGGACGCGGTGCCGGCGGGAATCGATCCACACGCGGTCGAAAACTATTTGGCGAATCTCGACGGCGTGACGGCGGTGCACGATTTGCATATCTGGGCGATGAGCACCACCGAGGTCGCGCTCACGGTTCATCTGGTGATGGAACGAGCGCCGCGGAACGATCTCTTCCTCCACGATATGAACGATGCGTTACGCGATCGGTTTGGAATCGGGCACGCGACAACGCAGATCGAGTGCGGAGACGGCGAGCACGATTGCCGGCAGGCGCCGGTGCACGTGGTGTAAACTCGTGCTCGTGATCGCAATCGAATCTCGATTCGCTCTGTTTCGATCACGAGCAGGAGCACGATTACGAAAAGGCAAAGCCGGTTGCTTTCGCGATCATCTGTCCCATCTTTGCGACTTTGTGTGATGAAGCGCTGGGCAATCATTTCTCTTTCGTTGCTGCTCGTGATGAACGCGCGCGCGCAACAGAAAAGTCCTCCGGAACCGCCGGGCGATTCGACCACGCCAACGCCGACACTTGCCGCCCCGCCGCCGCCGGCGCCTGTGATTGTGGCCCAGCCGGCGCGTCCTAACGGACCGATCCAGAAAAGTCTGGTGCGGATCACGGCGACGGAAGTGGAACCGGAGTATCGCGCGCCTTGGAATTCCGGCGGCGTGCAGCGCGGCATTGGCGCCGGATTCGTGATCGACGGAAACCGGATCATGACGAACGCGCACGTCGTCAGCAACAGCCGCTATCTCACCGTCGAGCGCGATGGCGATCCCAATAAATATCCCGCCACCGTGTTGTTCGTCGCCCACGATTGCGACCTGGCGTTGCTAAAAGTCGCGTCACCGGATTTTTTCAAGAACATGGTCCCGCTGAAATTTGGCGGGATCCCGGATCTCGAATCGACGGTCTCAGCCTACGGTTATCCGCTCGGCGGCGAACGCATGTCGGTCACCACTGGTATCGTTTCGCGGATCGACTTCCAGCTCTACACGCATTCGTCGATCGATTCGCATCTCGCCATTCAGATCAGCGCGCAAATCAATCCGGGCAACAGCGGTGGGCCGGTCATGCAGGATGCGAAAGTGGTCGGGGTTGCGTTTCAAGGTTATAGCGGCGACGTGGCGCAGGGCGTCGCTTACATGATTCCCACGCCGGTGATCCGGCGATTTCTCAAGGACATCGAGGATGGTCACTACGATCGTTACGTCGATCTCGGCATTACCTACGCGAAATTGCAGAACCCGGCGCAACGGCATTTCCTCGGTTTGAAAGATGACGATCGCGGCGTTCTCGTCGGAACCGTCATCGCGGCGGGCCCGGCCGCGAACAGTCTCCAAGCGGGCGATGTTCTTCTTGCGATCGACGATCACCCGATCGCGAGCGACGCGACGGTGGAGCTCGAAGGTTCTCGCGTCGACATGCCGGAAGTGGTCGAGCGAAAATTCAAAGGCGACAAGGTGAAGCTCGAAGTTTGGCGTAGCAAAAAACCAATGACAGTAACGATCGAGCTCGGCTCCGTCTGGCCGTATTTGTATCTCGCGCACGGCTACGACGTGAAGCCGCGCTACATCGTTTACGGCGGCCTTGTTTTTCAGCCGCTCACGCTCGACCTCGTCGACGCCTATCAGCCCACCGACGTCCGCATCCGGCATTTCTTCGACTACTTCGTCGTCGAGCAACTTTACCTCGAGCATCCGGAAGTCGTGATCCTGACAAATATTTTGCCGGATCCGACAAACACTTATCTCGCGCCTTATCGCTTCAGCATCGTCGATGAGGTGAATGGAAGGAAAATCCGGAAGCTGAACGATCTCGCGGATGCGTTCGCGGAGAAGGCCGACCGGTTTGTGGTGCGGATGATCGGCGACGGTCCCCCGCTGGTGCTCGATCCGAAGGAAGTCGAATCCGCGCGCGAACGAATCAAGACGCGCTACAACGTTGTCGTCGAACAGAATCTCGAAGAGCAACCGAGCAAGCCGACGCCGGCGGATCAAACGAAAAGCTGATGAGATTTTCTCGCCGATATTTTGGGTTGCTGGCCGTCGCCGGACTTTCGCTGACCGCGTCCGCGGCGACCAAAGGGCCCGAGACCGTCGTGAAACCGAAAGAGCTTTCGCTCGTCCGGGTGAACGTCACCGGGCAACCGTACGATTTCGTTAGGCCGTGGCAGAAGAAAGCGCCGTTCTCGAAGCGCGCGCTCGGCGCGGTGCTTTCTGGCGGTCGCGTTTTGGTAACTGCGGACCTGGTCGCGAACCAAAATTACGTGGAACTGGAACGCGCGGAGTCCGGCGATAAGACGGCGGCGAATGTCGTCGTGGTCGATTACGAAGCGAATCTGGCGTTGATCGAGCCGTCCGACAAAAAATTCCTCGAAGGCCTGACGCCGTTGCAACTCGCGCTCGATACCGTCGTGGGCGATCGGTTGGCCGCGCTTCAATTGGAATCGACCGGCGCTCTCGTCCTGACCGAGGGCCTCGTCACCACGATCCAGATGACGCGTTATCCCGCCGATATCGGCCAGTTCCTCACCTATCGCGTGAACATGTCGCTGCAATATCGCGACAACAGCTACACGGTGCCGCTGGTCAAAAACAACAAGCTCGCCGCGCTTCTGCTGCGATACGATCAACGCACTCAGGTAGTCGACGCGATTCCCGCGCCGATCATCGCGCACTTTTTGAAGGACGCGGAGAAGGAACCTTACGAAGGTTTTCCCGCCGCCGGTTTTGGATTCTTCCCGACGCGCGATCCGCAGCTTCGGAAATTCGCGGAGCAAACCGGCAAAGTCGCGGGCGTGTATGTGACGAGCGTTGATCCGAGTTCTCCGGCAGCGAAAGCCGGATTGCAGGTAGGCGATATTGTTCTAAGCGTCGGCAACAACGAGATCGATCCCAATGGCAACTACGTCGATCCGCTTTACGGAAAGATCGAGTTTACCAACCTGATCACGGCCCGGGCGTTTGCGGGCGACACGATTCCGCTCCACATCCAGCGCGCCGGCAAACCGATGCAGGTCGATTTGGTTCTCGCGCACCGCAACGCCAACGATTACGTGATCCCGCCCTACAGCCTCGATCGCGCACCGAACTATTACGTACTCGGCGGCCTTATTTTCGAGGAGCTGTCCCGCCAATATTTGCGGGAATGGGGCGCGAACTGGATGAAGGACGCGCCGCAGCGTTTGGTCTACAAGGACCGGTTTCAATCGGAACTTTATCCGGAAGGAAATCGGCGCGTGGTTGTTTTGACGCAGGTCCTGCCGGCGAACACGACGATTGGTTACGACGACGTAGCGTATCTGACGATTCGCACCGTGAACGGCAAAGAAGTGAAGTCGCTCGCCGACCTGGCAGCCGCCGTGAAGCAACCGGTCGATGGATTCATCACCATCGAGACCGAGGAAGACCCCAAGCAGATCGCGCTCGACGCGAAACAAGTCGAAACCGACGCGGAAGCGTTGAAACAGAATTACGGCCTGCCGGCTTTGCAGCGACTCGAGTAGATTACTCTTCGGTTCGCAGGTGACGCGAAGGGCGCGGTTGTGCGAGAAACTTCGCGACCTCATCGGTGTAAAGCTGGAACGGATTTCCCATGACGAGGAAATCGCGATTGTCGCACGCGATCGAATCCCAATTGATCACGTACGGCTGATCGCTCTTCTGGAACCAGGTCACCGCCTGCGCGCGACCGCACGCGCGCGTGTTCGCGGGCGGATGAAAACGTGCGCCGGAATGGCGGACACTGTTGTTCCATTCACCGATCCGCTTCGCCGCGCTCACACCGAAGAAGAGGCCCTTGCCCGGATCGATGTTGTGATATTCCAAATCGAGACTCTGGAGCCAGGGATGGTCCCAGCCGATGCCTTCCGCTTCCATGAACGTTTCGAGCAACCATCGCTTCGTGATCCAATCAACGCCGCCAATGAGCGTCTCAGGTTTATTGCTGAGCGCCTCGAGCGTGAAGTTCCAGCTCTCGAGCAGCCAATCCGTTTCTTCATCGGCACCGCCAAGATGCGCGCGCGCCAATTCGTAAAACTGCCATTGAATTTCGAGCGCTCCGATGGTCTTGCCGTTTTCCAGTCGCACGATCCACGCGCCGGTCGCGTCCCGGGAAACGTCGCGCGTGCTCTGGACGGCATCAGCTAGAATGAAATTTTTCGGGAGCCGGCCCTCTTCGAGCAGTGAGAGGACGCAAGCGGTCGTTCCGATTTTCAACGCCGTCGCGAACGGGCTCATGTTCGAGTCGCCGATGAGCAAATGCAGCCGCCGATATTTCCGGTAATCGGCGAGCGGCTCATCGCGCGCGTTGATAATGGCGCGATTGAATTGCACCCACTGGTAAATGTCGTTCACGATGTGGTCCGCCCGTTGGCTGAGCTGGAAATCGACGTGTCCCTCGGGTTGCGGCAGTTGAAAGTCGAACGCGAGCGGGTTTGCCTGCCCCACCCGGCCGGCGCCGGTGAAAATCTGACGCGTGGCGAGAAACGCGAGCAGCGTCCCGAGAACCGGCGGCGTGAATTGCGCCTCGCGTTTCATCAGATAGTTCTCGTGGCAGCCGAAGGTCGCGCCGGTGTTGTGATCGACGTTGTTCTTGATAAACGAAACGCGATCGGCCGCGCCCAAATCTTCCAGGGCCATTTGCAGCAGCTGATCTCCCGCAAGGTCGTAGGTGACGACATCGCGCAGGCTCAGGCACTCGGGCGACGCGTACTCGATGTGGCCCATGTCGAGGTAAAGACGACCGCCGTTGAGCAAAAAACCTCCGTTGCCGGGCGGCTCTTCGTAATCGCGATAGTGAAGGTCGATCGCGCCGGCCTGCGCTTTGCGAAACAAATAATTCTTTACCCGGACCGGCCAGGCGTCGGTGTGGGCGCGGCTTTCGTCGTTGCTGACGAGGCAACCGTATTCGGTCTCGATACCCGCGACGCGATCCATGTCACTCAACGGTGGCCGCGCGCTTGAAAAAGCGCAAGGCAATCAGAAACTGGATGGATGAAGGAATTTCCGGTCCGCAGTCCCGCAGACAAGCTGGGTGGGTTGGTTTATTTCGGGCGGATGCTCGACAAGATCCGGGTACACGCGCGCGACGAGCTGCCCGAGGATTATCAACCAAATCTCGGCAGGGGATTCGACGCGAAGTGCTGCGCGTTTCTGCATCTCGAGTACGAGGAAGTGGTGAAACGCGTGAAGGCCGGCGCGAACGACGACGAAATGCTGGAATGGGCTTTCGCGCGTGGCCGCCGGCCGACCGACAACGAAATCACGATGTGGAATGAGTTCATGCGAAAGTTCGGCTGGCGCGATCATGCCGCCGAAATTCTCGAGCGCCGGAAACGCGAAGCCGGAATGCAGGATCGCTCCGAAATCGAAACGATGTTTCAGTTCATCGATGCGGATGAGGGACGCGCAATCGGCGGCGGCTGATTTCGATAATCGACGAATTTCCAAACGGCGACGACTGTCAGGACGACGGCGATCCACGCGACGATCTGGCGGGGGCGCGTGGGCGGAACTGGCGGCATGCGCCGTTACTCGGAGAGCGTATCGATGCGCTCAGCCAGGGCGAAATCGAGCTCGGTCAGGCCGCCCTTGCTGTGAGTCGAGAGGACGAGCCGCACTTTGTTGTAGCGGATGTCGATGTCGGGATGGTGCTCCTCGTCTTCCGCCACTTCGGCCACGCCATTGACGAAATCGATCGACTCGGAGAAGTCGTCGAACTCGAACGTGCGTTCGATGTGTTTCTTCTCCAGCTCCCATTCGGGAATCTTTTTGAGGCGGGCCTTTGCCTCGTCTGCCTTCAGTAACTCAGCCATGACCGGGAACGAGTAACACCCTCAAATCTTTTTGCAACGGAGAATCCGCGCAGTTTCTTAACATCGGCTTGCGCCTCAGAGATCGAGGATTTTCCGAAGATTTTTCGCGGAATCGAAGACTTCCACGGCGCAGGCCCGCGCCAGGCGGGAGAGCTTCGACCAGTGGGCGAGAACGTCATTCGCGGCTGCCTCTGCGTTTTCGAGATCGCGAACAAAACGAAAGCCGCTCTCGTGCGGAAGATACTTGTCGGCGCCTGTGTCTTCGGTCACGACCGGCCGGCCCATCGCGAGAAACGCAGCGGCCCGATCGCTTAGCCAACCGGTTCGCCATCCAACGTCGACACCCTTGATCGCTGTAAATTCCGCAGCGGCGCTGGCCACATAACGTCGATAGGCGGCCGGCGTTCGCGCAACGCGATGCGGCGAAGCCACGCGCCAGCCACGCGCGCGCAGGCGACGAATCTCCGGATCGTCGCTGTTCAAATTCATCGCCAACTCAAAGCGCGCTGACGGAATTCGTCGCGGCAGATCCAGGTATTTCTCGAAGGCAAACTTCTTCGATAGATCGGGGAACTCACCGGCAACCTCGACGCCTCCGCCCCAATACCATTGGCCAATCGTCGTGAATTTCGAGACGGCCGGCCGCGGCTGCGGCCGAATCAGTTCGGTATCCACAAGCGGAAAAAAAGTGCGCCAGTTGAGTGGGGACGTCGGCAGCCGGCAATCAGGCGCGCCAAGGTTCAGCCCGATGGTCCAAAATTCGTGATGATGGGATTGGCCCATTTCCATTTTCGTCATCCAATAAAAAATTTCGCTCGGATCGAGGTCACAGAAGATCCGTTTCTCGAATTGCAGGAGAAACGGTGGATGAAGCGAATAGCTCAGATTCAGCAGCGTGTTTGGACCGGCTAATCGATCCAGCAATTCCTGCCGCGACAAACCCACGCATTGCATCGTCGCCAGGTCGTGCGCGTCCCTAGCTGGATTCTGATGGAGAAGACAGTGCGCGTCTCCTAATCCATGTTCGCGCAGTCGCCGTTGGAAAATGCGAACGCGGGATTCATCTTCGCGCCGGTCGGCTGTTGCGGGCAAATGTTCCAGCCAAATCGCGTCCAGCCCCAGCCGGCGCAGTCCCAGCATCCATTGCAGCGGCACCGAGTAATTGCCACCGCCCTCCGGATATTTCGCCGCGAACCCGCAGCCGAGAAAAACGGTCACGGGCTCAGAATCGTCGTTTCGCCGTGTGGCTCAAGCTCGTGCTGTGCGCTGAAATCTCACGGAAACCCGCCTAATCGGATCTTTGGCGTCGGCCCACACTTCATGGCCGAAAGCGGAGATCGTTAACAGGATCATGATTAGACCGAAAAGGCCGAGTCCCATGAAGAGCGCAATGCCCATATGCAAAACGACGATGCCCGCCATCCAAACGACGCGCAGGCGCGGCACCCACATCGCGAAACAATAACCGCTTTCGATCAGCATCGTAAACCAACTCGAGAGCATGGCGAGCCAGGGGAAACGGGCCAGCCAGATGAAGTCATGCTGCCGAAAGTCCGGCTGCACCAGAGACCGCCAAATGACATTTCCACTCCACCACGCCGGGGACTGCACTTTTTCGAATCCGGAGGAAATGTACGCGAGACAGAGATGAATTTGCAAAACGCGCCGGGAAAGGGTGACTCCCCAGGAAGGCGAAGAGGAAACGCGCCCCTGCCAGACATCGAACGAGTACGCTTTCGCGACCGGCATTACGAGGAGGTAGAAGAGCGCGATCTGCAGAAAGATATCCAATCCATAAACAAAAATGGAAATGGTATTCATCATCACGTAGTGGCCGAGACAGACGAAAAAGGCCGCGACTCTCGTGTGCCACCCCACGAGCAAGGCCGCGAGAAACGTCACGTAAGCCCAATAGAATACCGTCACCGATTGATCGGTCGAGACGCCGAAGTGTTTTAGGAATTCGGCGACATGCATCATGTGAAGCTGCCATTCCAAGCCGAGCGCCCGGGAGATTTCCCATTGCACCCAGGCGTCCGGTCCGAAAAACGCCGACCAATCCCGGTACCACAAGACTGCTTGGAAGAGGGCAAACCCGGCCATCAACAGCCGGAAAACACCTAAGGGAGCGGGAGATTGCGGTTCACAAAAAAAACGCTCCGCCGCAGCTCGGACCCGCGCCCGGAGCGCTTCGCCGCCGGAAGGTTCATCCTCGGTCGCGCTGCTCACTCTTGAGCCATGACAAAGTTAGTCCTGTAAAATTCCGTCGTCTCGACGGGCTCGCCTCTCCGAAAACCTTGCATCGTCGGGTAGCGAATGGCCCGCAGCGCATAGTCCACGGACACCACATCCTCAGAAATGCCGAGCTCGTTCAACAACCGGACGACCACGGAGCGCGCACATAAGTCCTGGAGGGTGGGATCCTCAGCCGTGTGAATCCTAAAGCCGTAAAATCTGATGAGTGATTCGTGGTTTGCGGTAAAGAATTCGAACCCAGATAAAGTGCTTAACTTCTCCACCCGCCCATCGCGATAATTGATCTTAAATTCGATCTCCGAGCTTTTCCCTACATCCGGCGAGAAGAAGCCGAAACGCCACATGGAAAAGTTGACGCCGCCCCAGAAACCCAACGGCCTCTCCCACCAGCCCCGGGTAATCCACGGATCGGCGGCATGAAAAATTACGGCCGCCACCAAGGCCAGGTGAACGAAGGCCAGGAGATAGATGATTCTCCGAAGCAGGGGCCGGTCCCACCGGCCCCCACTATCTGCTTCCAACCTAGGGCGGGTTCGCGCGGCTCTTGCCAAGACTTTGCGGACCCAGCCCACAAACGGAATCGGCTACTGGTATTTCGCCATGATCGTATTGAGGCGCTGCACCTTCTCCTTGCCCAGCTGTCCCTCAAATTCCTTGAAAGGCACCGTCCCTTTGTAGCAGATCATGATATCGTCATCGACGAGGAAGGCTCCGGTCCCTGCTCCGGTTCTTCCGGCCTGCTTCACGCTGGCCAGCGACAATTTCTTTGATCCCATCGTGTCTTTTCCACCATCGAACTGGACTCGATAGTTCTTTGCGTCGGCTCCTTTAAGGATCTCCTTGATGGCCGCTTTGTCTGCCGCGGAAATCCGCTTTTTATTAGTGGTCGCTTTCTGTTCAGCTCCAGAAATGCAACAAACGCCAACGACGGCGATGCCGAGGATTAAGGCGAGGTATTTGATTTTCATAGTGAGGTTATTCGTTTCTGCGTTGTGGCAAACACACCGGTTTGCGATTTTCCCGCGCGGAAAGAGAGTCACGTGCTCTGGGAAGCGCGTAACAGACTTTACGCGTTTGCATCTTCGGGATCGGCTGCCGGAATGGTCAAGCCAATTTTTTGAAACGCGCTGCGCCGCGGTTGACGGCCCGGTCTTCCTCCGCAAATTAGTCGCTCTCTTGGCACCCGTAGCTCAACTGGATAGAGCATCTGACTACGGATCAGAAGGTTTGAAGTTCGAATCTTCACGGGTGCGCGGATGTGGGATAGAAGCGCCCCACATGGATGTAGAGTCTCAGGGATCTTTCGCGTCGAAGTAGCTCAGCCGTTAGAGCAACGTTTCGTAAACCGTAGGTCACGCGTTCGAATCCCGTCGTCGATTCTTCGGGGCGGTTGAGCTTATTTTTTCTTGGCCTTGGACGCCTTCTTAGGCGTTTGAGTCTTGCTCGACATCGACTTAGCGGAAACTTCTGTGGTGCTGGGCGAGAGCGCATTCGAAGGCGGCGGTGCGCAGGACACCGCTTCAGCGCAGATGATGATGATGCGAAAATCCACCTGGCCCAACTGCGGATAGAGTAACTCCTTCTCGATTTGGAGCGTGGAGGGTTTTGAATCCAGCACGTGAATGCGCGCCGAAGGCTTCGACGCGCTGCCGGTGGCGGGATCCGCCGGGGCTGCGCTGAAAAGGCCAGAGGTCGAATTTGGGTCGGCCCCGTGGCCGTTCCTGCCGGTCTGATATCGCATCAAGAAGTAGCCCCGTTCATCGGTGCAGGCGTAACCCATGATGCGAAGCCAATTTCCCTCTTCATCGTAGAGCGCGATCGTCAGTCGCGCCATGCCTTCGCCGGCGCAGTTGCGGACAAAACCGTGAAAGACGTAGCTGTTCTGATCTACGACAGGCGCCTCGATCTTTGCGCGGGCAGCCTCGAACTCAAGATCGCGGCGCAGTCCCTCATTGGAGCGGACTTTGTCCTCCATCGCGGTCACGCGCGGATGGTCGTCGCCGTACTTGAGCGTGAGCCGTTCCTTCTCGCGCAAATAACCCGCGTGGCGGGCATCACGCACGGTTTTCAGGCCGGAAAACGCCTGGGCCCGCTGCGGGTCCAGACTCGTTAGTTGTTTATCGAGAGTCTGCGACACTTCCTCTGGGGAGACGTCGCGCGGTGGACGATTGTAGGTTTGCTGACTCATAAAATTATCCTCTAGCTGTTTTTTCCAAAATCCTTTTTTACATGCGCGAAATGTTCACAATATCGTTTGCTAAACTGGTCGATCAGCACGGTGTTGGGCCCGCCAACTAAAGCGGCTGGCCGGAACGCACGACTCAACAGACAGTGGGTGGTCTGGTTGTGCGCCGTCATGTTCATGACGCCAAGTGTCACCGCGGAAAAGATTGCGTTAAAAAATGATTCCTTGAGTCGGTTGTTAATCGCCCGCACCGAGAAGCCGAAGAGCATGACCTGGGTGAGGACGATATCGTCGAAGAGGCTGCAATCGCACTGATTGCCGTGAAAGGCGACGTCGTCGAGACTGAAGATCGCAATCGAACAAATCGAAAGGGTGACGCCGGGTTCGAAAACATCCAGCACGCATCGATTATCGGCGAAAAGAACGTTGCCATTCGCGAGGTAGGCCCCGAGGCGTTGATCGTCCAATCCGGGTCGACTCTGGGGCGAGGCGGTGCCGCCTTCCGACATCGAACCGTTGGCGATGGAAGCGAACGCCAGGAATTGCAGATAGAGCTCGTTCGAGAAACCGAGATCCAGAATAAACACGGTCGCGGCTCCGAAGGTCGCGCTGGGACCGCTTTGCACCACGCCCCGGGTGGTAAACTCGTTGGCCACCACGGAAATCGGCCCGAGTGCCACTACAGAGAGCGCCTGACCGAGCGGGGCACCGACAACATTCCCTTCCACCTTCAAGGCCGGTTCGCCGTTTTGCCCGGGCAGAATACGGTCTCCAAAGTGCAGGGACGTTACGGGTGTGACTGCGTAAACAACGTTGATGCCGCCACGCCGGCCGGTCTTAAGCTGGCCTTTGGGCTCATTGATCCGGGCGCCGTTGTTCAAAATGCGGTTGCGCGAGACTTCCATCCCCGCAACGTGCACGGCGAATATCCCACAGACCGGCTCAAGGTGGCTGGGACCATTGTCGGCAATGAGATTATCGCGGATGACGAGGCGCTCGACATCGGCGAGGGAAATACCGCCGTAACCGGAACTGTTGATCATGCTTTGAGGAATCGCGGTAAGAGGCCTGCGCAAACAGCGGCGGATGTCGTTGCCGAGGATCGAGAGATTCTCGACGGTAATGAATTCGTCGGCCTCTTGCAGGTTAAAGAATCCGACTACGCCAATGCCATTCATGCCCATGTCGTAGATGCGGTTTCGCTCGATGACGATTTCTGTGAGCGTGCCCGCTGAAGCAGCGCGCACCGGGCTGTCGGGCCCGGGAAACCATTCCACCACGATGATCCCGGTGGCGGGATTCACAGGATCGCACGGATCGATCGGTCTCGGCTTCGGCCAGTCAGGCACCGGTATCGGTTTGCTGTCCTTATTGATGAAGATCAGGCTACCGAGTGTGATGCCGTTGCCGGAGCCGCCGCGAATGAGATTGTTGACGATCCGCACGCGATCGGACGTGCCGCCGATCTGAATGCCGCCGCGGCTGTTCGATCCCGGGAAGAATCGGAGGGTGGGGCTCAGAGTCGGTACCGCGGGGTCCTCGGAACGATCGCGGTCGGGGAACTCACGCCACACCTCGACTACGTTGCGCTCAATCAGCATATCATCGCCCAAGGCGAAAATGGCGTGGTCGAGACAGAGGAGGTCTCGCATCCGCACGTGGCACTTGCGGATCGTGAATTCCTGCACGAACTGGGCACGGATCGCGTTTTGCGACACGCCGAGTACCAGTAACCGCGTGAGGGTCACATCGATCAGGGGAAATCGGTCTTTGTTATTATGGGCGAAGGTAGGATCAGCCCCCTCGAGCAAGAGGCCGATGCCGGTTTCGTGAGCTTCGATGGCCAGCGAATCAATCGTGATGTTGCGTCCGCCGCGCACGTGAAATACTGGCGCCGCCGTCGCGGTTCCTGCCCCCGGAGCGGCACCGACGATGCGGCTGCGTGCTCCGCAACCCGTAATTGTGATGTCGCGCCTGTCAAAAATCTCCACGCTCTCAACATATGTTCCGGCGAGGACGCAGATATGCCCGCCGGTGGCCGGCAGCGAATCGACCGCTTCCTGGATGGAGCGGTAATCTGCTGCGCCTGTTTCACCGACTGTCTTGGTGCAACATCCGCAGGCGTCTTCGATTTCGGTCAGCGGCGGGAAAATCGGACGGCAGTCTTCAACGAGCGTCACCGCGCCGTTGCCAGCGACGCCGATGATCGCCAGCCGGCAGAAATGGTGGCGGATGCCCTGAGGCAATTGCGGGAGCGGATTCGAAGGCGAAGCTTGCGGCCATTCAATGTCGCCGTGATCGGTCCGCGCGGGAATCATCCAATAATCCCCGGTGCGATAGGAGCCAGCTTCGAACTTCACTTCGACGCCGTCTTCCAAGGCGATGAATCCATTGTTGGTCGCAGGAAGACTCACGGGCGCGGCCCCGGGGTCCGAATCCCAGCGGCGCACTCTGGGAAGAAGCGCCTGATTCACCGAACTGGGAAGAGTTCCTATGACGGTGGCTTGATCCACGGTTAACACCAGATCATCCACCGCTGTGATGTGCGCCAGCGGGCCGGGCTCCCCGCCCAACTCGAGCGCGGCATCGATGATTTCAATCCATTGACCTGGTGCAAACCCCAGCGCGGAATCCTTTCGGGACGTCGTCAGGGTAATTTTGTCGCCGGCTATGGCAGCAATCCGGGCAGCAATCGAGCCGTTATCCCGCGACCATTTGAAGGTCGCATCCTTTCCCGCCAGAGTTCCCCCGCTGTGGATCTCCACGCGGTAGAGCTGGTTCTCCAGGCGGCGATAACCCGCGCCCGGCGGCACGATGCACGGCTTGTCGGATTGCGCGCCGGGCTGGGCGCGCGCACTTAGCTGACCGGTGCTGGCCGCCGCCCACGGTGGCGGTTCGCTGGCGCAAGTGGTGTTTGCGTCTACGGGGGCAGTCTTGACCTGCCAGACCGTCTTAAGGCGAGTGGCCGTATCCGGGCCGCCGAGAGCGACTTCACGGATCTCGGAATCGTCGAGCGCGGTGATGTGGCGTTGCCAGACGTCGAGATAAACGACATAGCGGCCGACGGCTTGGAGCGGAGCGGTTCCCGGGGAATCGGGTTGGGCGGTGAAAACCACGGGTGTTTCATTCTCGCAGAGAATCCCGTGCACATAGTATCGCCCCTTGCCGATCGTGAAGTCGCCGCCGCTTCCTGCCGCGATCGCAAAGCCAGCATGGTGCTTCGGCGCGCCGCAACGACCAATGACATCGCGCGTCTCGGTCTCCGTTCGGTGCGCCCAGATATCGGCTTGTTCGTTCCAATCCGCGTCGAGATCGACCCGACCCTGTTGTCTTCGGACATCCTTGTAGTGCTTATCTTTTTTGAACGTCAATCGTGTGAAGTCGCCTTGCATGGGGTTTTTTCTGGAGAGGGGGTTGCTGTCAGGTTGTGTAAAAGATTCCGGCTTCGAGGCCAAAGCGCAGGTACTCGTCGAGGCTGGCGCGGAGGTTTATTTCGCGCTGCGGTTGTTTCAGAAAATAGAACACGCCCATTTCCGCGCCATCGTCAGCGCCGCCCGTAATTTCCGCTGGGACAGTGAGCTTGAGTTGGGCGTAACCGGGCTGTCCGTAATCGCGCGAAGTGAAAGCGGGCTTGATTCGTGCCCGAATCGATTGTTGCGCCGCGGCATCCTCCACATCCTGCAAAGCGAGATCCGGCTGGCAGCGATAGCGGCGCGGTGTCTGCGAATCGTCTCGTAAGAAACAGAAACGCACGCAGCCCGCCTGGCGCAATTTCGCCGTCAGCTTGTCCATGAAAATGGAATTGCCCGCTTCGAGCATTTTCGCCTCTACATCGCCGAAGAAGGTGCTCGCTTGCAGATCAGCCCGGCTGCCATTGGCCAGGATGGCCTTAGAGCCTGCTCCATCTAATCCATCCACGATGCTGTCCTCGACGAACAACTGCGTCACCGAATCCGGCAGGTCGATCATTCCGCAGATGCTGCGCTCAACCCGGATGATCGGTTCGTCGTTCGCGCCGTTGACCGTGAGTTTGCCGACGCCCGGGACAATGGTGCAGTGGCTCAAACGCAACGTCCCCAGGTTCCCTGTGAGCACTTTCACGTTTCCTTCGATGAGGAGTCCGTTCAAAATCAATTCGCCCGCGGTGTCGCTGGCAGCGGGCGCTGTCCCCGCGACGGAAATATCACCGAGCAGATGGGGGCGTTGCTCTTTCGGGCTCGCCGCCTCAATCGGCTCGCCCGTGGCCAGATGAGCCGCGTAAATCATCAACTGGCTGCCCTCGGGGATTTTTATCTGATCGAGGGCGGTCAAATTCTCGGCATAGGTTCGGCTATCGAGGACTGCGATCGTGCCGACAGTGATCGGGTTGAGAGCCTTGGTGGACTCCTGGTTCCACTCCTTTACCGCGGCGGCCAAGGTCGGGAAAATTTTGTTGGGAATGGCGGGATGCACCTGGCTTACGCCGACCTGCCACTGCACTTCTTCGATGAAGGCCTTTTCGCCGTCGAGAGCCCGCAAAGCATTGATGGCATCAGTGCGGTTGTAGGGCCCGCCGCCCATGTCGCCGCTGAAACCGTAAGAGTAATTCACCAGTACTTGATTCACCGCCGGCGCGGCCGGGAAAGTCATTCGCCCCAGCACCGGATCCACGGCGACGCGAATCGGCTGAGCGACTTGGGTTAGGTCTGGAAGCGTGTATGTCTTCGTCGCATCCGGGATATCCCATGCGCTCAGGTCGCAAATCAGGATCTCCTCGGTTTTCACCGGGGTTGCCTGGCCGTTAATGAAAACCTCCAGCACTGGAGGGGGGCTGAAAAAATAGAGATCACCCGGAGCCCGGCCCTCCGCCAAAGCCTGGCGGCGCGCTTCGAGTTCATCGTAGAGCGGCCGTCGCCGCAACGCCCCCGGGACGTTGATCTCTTCAGCGAGGTGCGTGATCTCCGTTTCGGGTTGAGGAAAGTTGAAAAGCGGCGCGTCAAGGCCCGGCGGGCTGAACGCGGCCAGCGCCAGCGGGCTGAAAGTAAAACGTCCGGCAGGCGAACCGGGCGCGGCGCGGGCGTTGACGGCGGGGGCGATCTCACTCCGCAGCGGATAGCTTTGCAGCCGCCACAAAAAAAGGCCGATATTGGGAATATTGTGCTTGCCGCGGCGGTTCGCGATGTGGCGCACGTCCACGGTGTGGGCGATGCGATCGAACGGCGTGTCGAGCAATTCGAGGACATCGGTCCGGCGCAAGTCGGGCGTGATAATGTTATGCGGGCGGAGATGATTGTAATTCTGCGTCGTGCCGAGCAGTTCGAAGAATTCCACGGCATGCGCCGGCCAGTCCGTGCTGTCGCGCGCCAATTGTTCCAGCATCGCGGCGGTGCCTTTGCGTCGACGGTAGGCGAGCGTGTTCGCGACGCGCGCGCGCAGGCTGAAGGTGGCGTGGCTGATCGGATGCAAACCGCGGACGCCGAGCAGATCGCCGATGTAGGGCACGACCCACTCCTCGCAGGTTTCAATGAACCAATTCTCGTGCAGCTGCGCGATATCGCTTTCCACGATGTTCGCCTGCTTCGCGAAAACACCCGCCAGCGCCCGCAACGCGCCCGAGCCTTCCGCATCGCGAATTCGATAGATCGCCGGGAGAAGATTATAGAGGTCTTCTTCGCTATGAATCATGCCGGCATCTCCGTGAGTTTGATTTCGCGCGGATTCACCAGAAGCAATTCCGCCGCGTGCACCGTGGTGTTGGTTTGATCCCAGCCGGCCGTGCGGGCGGGTAAGCGGTTTTCGAGCGTCGCAACGTTCGAGCTGAGATAAAGTTTATCGAGATCCACCGCGTCGACCCCCTCGACTCCCTGCATCACGCTATACAGTTCGCTCTTGGTGACAGCCTGGCCGAAGGCGCGGCGATGAAACGAAAACGCGTCAAGGATCGCCGAAGTCACCGCGGCCTGGACTTTGTCCGTGAGATACCCGCGCGTTATGAGCAGCTTCGCTTGCAGGTTGAAGCTGAGCGGCACGAACGAAGCGATCTGCACGCCCGGGCCGGGATCGCGCACGTTTTCCATGCTGAGTCTCAGGTTTTTGTAGAGGGCTGAGACGGTGGAGATCGGGCCGCCATCCGCGCCGGCGATCGTGATATGAATGATCTTGTGTTCGCCCTGCCAAAGCCAAATCGCCTGCGCTTTGCCGATGCCGGGATAAGCGCGCGCATAGTCTTCGAAATCCTGCATAGACACGATGCGATCCAGCGTGAGCACGGTGAAGGGCGCATTTTCGCGCGCCTCATCGCGCGTTTCCCCATCAGCCGCGCCGCTGGCGGGAAGCGGATTTACGACTTCCTTCAAACCAAGCGAGCGGGTCAGGAGCAGGCTGATCTGTTTCGCCTTCACCATGCCGCCCAGACCAAGCCCCACGCGATAAGTCGCAGTGACGTTCTCGACCCCGCTGGGCAGACGCGCGCCAGTAACGCCGTCGCCAAACTGTGCGCTCGTCTTGCCATCGTCGGTCCTTCGCGTAATGAAGGTCCGCTCGGAAGCCGGGACCCGGTAGAGCGCCGGCGATTCGTCCCACAAGACATCGTTGACGCGCAGTTGCAGCGTGCTGGCGAGACCGGTCGAAGTCGGCGCGGAAACATACGTGAGCGGCGCTTGCTTGAACACGAACTTCTGGAAAGTCTGAGCCGCGTCCCCGCTGCCGAGCACTTCGCGCCTGGTCTCGCCGTGCGTGGCGCGCGCCACGTTGGCGTTGAGCTTCACGGTCTTCCGGACATAGGAATAGAGCAGGCCCGCACCTGCGCTCTCTTCTTGAAAGAAAATCGTGCTTCGACCGTCGAAGTGGATGATCTCCGTGAGGGCGAGCAGCTCCTGGCGAGTGACTCCGGGCGCGTCTTTTTGCTCGCCGCTCAAGACAATCAATTGGCCGGGCTTCAGGCCCAGGACCATTTCCTCGAGCTCGAGTGCGGCAATCCCGGCGTTGATGACATCGAAGACCGGCGCCGCTGCGAGTTCGAGCACTTCGTTCTTTACGTAGGCCGTGGTTTTGCGGACGAGGAAAGCGTCGCTCGTCTTGTTAATGGCCGAGTTGTCGGCATTCTTCAGCCTCAGGCCGGTGGCTTTTCCACTGATCGCGAAGGCGGACAAGGAAGTCTCCGTCACACCAATGACCGAATAAATTCGTTTTAACCCAGGTGCGGAAAGGTACGCCCAGCCACCGGCTCCAATGCCGGGAACGCTCCGCTCCAGGAACGCGTCTGCATCCGGGTAGGACTTGTAATCAGGATAATCGTCCCAGATTTTCCAAGCCGGGCTGTCCCAGTTGGGCTTGAAAAGGAAGTCATTCTTATTATCACGCAGGCTTTGGTTGGCCGGCGCATTGTTGCCAAAGAAACCGACGCGTTCGCGGAACGCGTAGGCTGCCTGGCGAGGCACGACCCGTGTGGTCGCGCGCTTCTCGACGAACTCGGCCAAATCGTCCGCGTTCCAGCGGTTCACTTCGAGAAATGTCTGGAGATCGCGTTCGCGCAAATGGAGCGCCAGGATCTTCGTAATGTTCTCGTCGTCGAAGGCGAGCACCGGCGCGTTCGGTGGAAAGGGAATTGTGTCAAAAAAAGTTGTCGGTTGAGCCAAGGGCAGTCCATCCGCCTCCGCGCTCGCTGTCTCGATTTCGACTTGCGTCTGTTTTGATTCGTCAACGGTCGTCACGCGCACGACGCGTTTAGTTAACGCTTGTGTCTCCGCTTTATCCCCGGTGGTAATCAGGAGCCAATCACCGGGCGTCAATCCGGTATTGGTTCCCTTGAAATAGAAGAGGTGGACTTCCGTGCCGTCCTCGGATTGCAACTTGGCGCCCTTGATTTCGAATTTCTGCGGCTGGGTCAGGCGCGGGAGCAATTCGTTCCAGGCCGGACGCGCAGTGATCTCCTCGATCGTCTCGAACGTTTGCGCCTGCTGGTCCTGCTCTGGAACGCTCTGCGCTTTTGTCCCCGCGCTGACGATCGCCTCACGCGGAGCGCCGGCCGCCGTCTCCATCATGAACATCAAGTAAGTGCTCGCCGCCACCCCGGGCCGCAGCTCATAACCAATACTGCGAGCCAATTCCAGGAGCGAGCGCCGTTCTGTGCTGGTGCGCAGGTAACCTTCGTTGGCGATGCGCTCCTGGTAGAACGTCAGCACATCCAGCACAGTCGCCCACGCATCGAGTAGGCCTATCGTCGGATCGTCGTCGCGGCGAGTCTTGAGATCGAGCAGAGGCGGATTCCGGGTCAGATCGACCTGCATGCTCTCTTTGAAACGGCTGTGCGTTCCAACGCGGTAGGCGAGCGCAGTCAGGCCCGGCAGATTGAAAATGTCGACAGGCGTCTCGTCCTTGACGCCTTCACAGCAGCCGCAGTCATTCAATTCTGGAGTAGCCGGGTCGCTCATAAACTTCCGTGCACCTCGAATTCCAGGGTGCCGTTCTCGGGAAAATTGCGGTCGTTATCTAGTTGCACGATCTCGAGCTGGGCCGGCCGGAGGAAACCATTGTCGATTTCTTGGTTCGGGTTTTTGCCGAAACGTTGGAACCGCTTCACCTCCACCGAGGCCACGCCCGGCTGTTGCATCGCAACGCGATAGATCTGGCTGAGGTAGACCGGCTGCCCGAAGGTAAAATTGTCCGGATGGAAATAGCCGCGCCCGCCATCCGGCAGATCGCGATTACTGAAGGCCGCGAGCAAACCCTTCTTCACTTCGCTCTCGAAATAGCCAGGCCGCACACAAACAGACATGAGAATGTCGAGCGGTACAAAGACCGGACCATTGACTTCCAGATCGTACCCGGCGATGCGATAGCGTTCGAGGCGCGCGCGCATTTCTCTCGCGAAGGCCGCGTCCACTTTCTTGCCCCGCTTGCGGTCAATCGTCACAAACACCGTTGTCCAGCTTCCGGTCCAACGGAAGCGGGCCGCCGCCCTTTGCACTTCCGGATCGCGTTGCGTGGCCTCGGCCCAGTCTGCCTCGGTCACGGCACGCTCCTGCACTCGAAATGCCTGCGGCGCGTATTGCCGCACTTCCTCCATCGACTCGGGATCGCAACCGCCTTGCGCAGGCAAGGGATTGCGCACCGCCTGGACACCGGCAATGGGCGTGACTGGCCGAATAATCGTTTCGGCGCCGACGTTGCCGCTGCGTCCGTTGCCGATGCGATACGATGCGGAGAAATTCCCGGACGGTTTCCGGCCCAGAGTGTCGTCTCCAAATCGCAACTGCGCCCGGCCTTTCTCATCGATCTCCGCCACGAAAGCGCGCGTGAATTTGTCGCAATTCAAAAGGTCAGCCAGCGGAGCCCACGTCTCGCCGTCGTCATCCGTGAGTTCGATCGCGGGCAGCGTGTCGCGCATTTCCCAACGCATCACGGCGGTGGCTGGCGCGGCGGGATCGAATGGCACCGGTCGACGGTCGGCATCGAGGACCAATCGGCCATAGAGATCGCGCACGTGGCCTATCTGTGTGATGGAGCCGTCCTTCAGGAAGGGCTGGAACGGTTCGCTCTCGGTCGCCAGCCCCAGGACTTCGGATGCGACGCGAGG
>Ga0307470_10000285_pt1 | contig 30566 bp, 28 predicted proteins | sample atmos_gasesAM3C__FD_204565 | JGI IMG/M metagenome (GOLD analysis project Ga0307470, IMG submission 204565) | Hardwood forest soil microbial communities from Morgan-Monroe State Forest, Indiana, United States - atmos_gasesAM3C_05 | ecosystem: Environmental > Terrestrial > Soil > Temperate forest... | reverse complement strand
CTTCGTCGCTTCGCTCCTCAGCGTAGACTGAAAAAAGGAGACGCTTCGTCGCTTCGCTCCTCAGCGTAGACTGAAAAAAGGAGTTCCCATTGTCACCTCGCTCGCTTCTGTCGGCGCTGGCGGTTCTCTTCTTCGCGCTTCCTTCGGTGCTCGGTACGCCTGAAGATCCCGCGCCGCTGCCAAGCCGATGGAAGACGCTGGCCGAGGGGATGACCGAGGCGCAGGAGAAAGGCGCCCTCATCCTCCTCGACTTGCGAACGTCCGCGCTCAGCGATCCCAAGAACGATCGCTGGATCGCGGACGCCGAAGCCTTCCCCGCGGCCGCGCGGGTGATGAATCAGATGGTACTGGCCTGGGCGGACGAACGCTCCCATCTGGAGAAGCTTCCCGACTTCGCGCAGTTGCACGGTTGGAAGCGGCAACTGTTCGTCGTCGATCCGTGGGGCGGCATCGTGCTGCAACCGGAGGGCGGATTCGGCGATCTGGCGACGTTCGCGTTTTCGCTGAATGCCCTTCGCCAGCAGACGTCCACGTTCATCCAGGCCGCGATGGCGCGCCGCGAAGGGAAAGTCGCGCAGTCTCTCGTGCTCTGGGCTGGCGGGCTGCTGGATGCGGGGGCGTCGGACACCGCGCGCAACGCCTACCGGCAAGCGTATGAGGCGGCAAAGCAAAACAACGATGCCGACATGATGCAGAGCGCGCAGCTCGGCATCGCATCCCTGGATGTTCAATATCCCGCCACGCGTCAGCAGGCCATGGGCTCGCTGCAGAAGGTTGCCGATCATCCGGCGACGAACGAGATCGCCGCGCAAGTGTGGCTGATGCTGGGGAACGCCTATCAGAATCAACGCTCGATGAAGCAAGCCGTCGACGCTTATCAGAAATCGTTCGCGGCCGCGCCGAAGCCTTCCGCGTTGGCTGAATCCTCGCGGCGCTATCTCGAGGCCCTCGGATCGGAGCCGGAGTCGGAATTGCGTGCCGACGTCGGCGCAGGCAACGTTCACATTCTCTATCCGCACCGCGAGGTGATGGTGGATAGCGTGGTCTTCGGCATCGCCACATCGAACGACGCCGCGCGCGTGGACGTGTTCCTCGACGACGCCCGCGTGGCGGAGCTGACCCGGCGACCGTTCAGCACGAAAGTGAACCTCGGCCCGACTCCTCATGTCCGCACCATCCGCGCCGTCGCCTTCGACGCACAGGAGCGCCGGCTCGGGGAGGAGAGCATCACCCTGAACGATCGAGCGGTCTCCCTCGGCATCAACATCGTCGCGCCGCTCGGCGACTCGGTGGCGTCGAAGACGACGGTGGAGATGCAGCCGCGCGTTCCGCAAGGCATCCATCTGGCCGGCGTCGATCTCTACTGGAACGAGACGAAGATCGCCACCATGACCGAGGCCCCGTTTCGGCACGAACTGATCCTGCCGTCGCCGTCAGCCTCCGGCTTCATCCGCGCGGTGGTCCGCGCCGACGACGGCGCGACAGCCGAGGACGTCAAGATGATCAACGCCGGCGGCTCCTCCGAGCAGGTGCGCGTCGATGCCGTGCGCGTCTACGCTATCGCTCAGGATCGCGCCGGGCACTACATCGACGGATTGAAGGCGGCGGACTTCGTGGTCAAGGAAGACGGACGCCCGGTGACGCTGCACGTGCAGAGCGCCAGCGACGATCCGGTCTCGATCGGCCTGGCGCTCGACACCTCGGGCAGCATGCGCGTGGCCATGACCAACGTGATCGACTATGCCAACGAATTCGTCCTGCACTCCCTCGGCGCGGCCGACAAAACGTTTGTGACGGCCTTCGACGAGCAGCCGCGGCTGGTGCAGCCGCTGACAAGCAATCGCAAACAGCTCACCGAGGCGATCTACGACATGCAGGCCAATGGCGGCACAGCGATCTGGGACGCCATCCTCTACTCGCTCCAGCAGTTTCATGACGTCCCGGGAAAGCGCGCGCTGGTCGTCTTCACGGACTGCGTCAACAATGCCGGAACGGCCACCGCGAAGGCTGATCTCCAGTACGCGCGCGAGGTCGGCGTTCCCGTCTATGTCGTCCAGATCTTCACCGGGCGTCACATCAACCTTGAGATGACGCCGGATGAGAACAGCATCAAGAATCTCACCGAGTCGACAGGCGGCGCGTTCTTTCGCTTCGCGGGCAAGAAGGACCTCCCAAGAATCTTCTCGCAGATCCGCGATGACACGCGCGGCCAATACCTGCTGACCTATGTGTCACCCGAAACGAAACCGAACGGCGAGCTGCGGCGGATCAGCGTGGAAGTGCCGGGCAAACCGGTGATCGTGCGGGCGACGAGCGGGTATTACCCGCGGTGAGGGAGGGCTGCGCCACACACTTGAGATTGGACGTTTCGGTCGCATCTGGAAGCTGCTACTGGGCCAGGAGGATTCAACTCACGTCGGCGCAAGCTCTGGTCGGACTAGAGAGTCCGACCTACGTTTGTCTCTGCGAGCGCGGAGCCATGTGGATCGAATACGCAGCAAGACGTAGGTCGGACTCTCTAGTCCGACCGGCGCTTGCGCAGTCCTAAATCGAAGCACGTCGTTCGATTACGAGGGCTCGGCTAGCGGCTGCTTTTATGTGGCACAGACACTCTTGTCTGTGCGGGCGCGCGGTGCGCGCCTGCGCACGCCGCCTCAGCACCGACTACAATGCATCCGCCGGTACCACCAAGGGAGAACTATTGTCCTCGCGTATTCCTTTACCGGCATTCGCCTTTCTTCTTCTCCACGCACTCGGCGCCGTCACCGCGAGCGCGCAGGCGCTGGTCTGGGAGAGCAGCTTCCGCGAGGCAGTGACGAAGGCGCGCACGGAACGACGCCTCCTCCTGGTCGACATCCGCGGCGACTGCACGCGTTGCAATGGGAAGATCGAGGCGCGCCTGAAATCGGCCGCGGAACACGATACGATCATCGAGGCGCTGCGCACGTTCGTGCTGGTCCGCGATCCCGGCGCGCCGCAGAGACTGGCCCCGTCATCGGCGCTGGTCGTCGTCGATCCGGCCGGCGAGCCGTTCCTCGAACTGCCGCTCGACAGCGACGCGGAGTTCGCCGGCGGCTTGCTGCGGGTCCGGGTTGCGGCACCGGTGCTCCTCAATTCCGCCGCGCAGCGGCTCTCGGGCGACACGGCGGCGGCGGACATGTCCTTCGGTACCGCTCTTCTACTGATACACGACCCGGATCGTGCCGCCGTCCGGCTCGGGGCAGCTGTGCACGCGTACGAAGCGCGTCACGACGTCGTACACGCGCAGTGGGCGGACATCGATCGCGGCTTCGCGCTATTTGCCGCGGAGGCTAACCGCAACCCTTTGGCTCTTGCGAACAGGAGCAAGGGCGAATTGATGGTGCAGGACGCGATCACGAGCGCCACGACCAGCGAGGTTCAAGCCGCGGCCTGGCTCGCGCTTGGAGCGATTCGACGCATCCAGCGGCGCGTGGCCGAATCGAACGTCGCCTACCGCACCGCCTATCAGCTCTCCGTGCCCGGTTCCGATACGTTCATCGAAGCGCGCGACGCCCCTGCCGCATCCGACGACGAGCCGCTGCCGTCGAAAGAAGGTCCGCCGGCGAAAGGGACCGTGCGCATCCTCGTTCCGGCCCGGCGAACGATCGCCGGCAAGGCTGCCTTCATCGCCGAGACCGATCCCTCCGCCGCGCGCATCGATTTCTTTCTCGACGGCGCGCCGGCCGCGTCCTCGACCCGGCCGCCCTTCCGTGTCCACATCGATCTCGGCCCGTCACCACGCCTCCGCGGCATCAAGGCCATCGCCTTCGATGCATCCGGCCGCGCCATCGCCGAAGCGGTGACGACGGTGAACGACCGTGCCGACGCCTTGCGCGTCACCATCGTTGCGCCGCTGCAGAAGAACGTCTCCGGCAGCACCCTCATCGCCGCCGAGGTCTCCGCGCCCGAGCGACGCCAGATCGCGCACGTCGATTTCTTCTGGAAGGAACAACTCCTCGGGCGCATCGATCAGGCACCCTATCGTGTCACGCACGACCTGCCGCGGGACTTCGGCTATCTCCGCGTCGTGGCCACGCTCGATGACGGCAAAGCCGCCGAAGACACGATCATCCTCAACGCGACCACCACCGCCGAGGAGGTCGATGTCCGCGCCGTCACCTTCCTTGCCACAGCCGTCGACGAGAAGGGGAGCATCGTCCACGGGCTGACGTCGAGCGACTTCGTCATCGAAGACGCCGGCACGCGGATCGACGCCGCGGTGCGTTCCCTGGAAGGGGAGCCGGTCACGATCGGTCTGGCCATCGACAGCTCCGGTAGCATGCAGCCGATCTACCTGAGCGTGATCGAAACAGCGTCGGTCTTCGTCGACGCCACGCTCTCCCCGTCCGACCGCATCTTCCTCGTCAGCTTCGACAACTCCGCGCGTCTGGTCACGCCGTCGACGAGCGATGCGTCGGTGTTGCGCGCCTCCCTGAAATCGCTCAATCCCTCGGGCGGAACATCGCTGTGGGACGGGATTGCCTTCTCCCTGCAGCAGCTTCAGGAGATCCCCGGCCGCAAAGCGCTGGTCGTGATCAGCGACGGCATCGAGCTGACCAGCGGCCAGTCTGCGGAGAGCTGCGCGCGCCTGGCGCGAACGCTCGGCATCCCCATCTACGCCATCATCCCCGCCGTCTCCCCGTACAAGGGCCGTAAACCGGCGTTCAGCTTTCTGGCGCTGGAGACCGGAGGAGAGCTGATCGACCGTCCGACAGCCGCCGACCTCCCGCTGATCTTCGCCCGCATCCGCGACACCATCCGCGGCCAGTACCTGGTCTCCTTCACCGCCCGCCCAGGCCTCAAGTCCGGCTCCTGGCGCGTGCTCACCCTCGGCGTCCCGGTTCCACGCGTGACGGTGCGCGGCGTGGTGGGGTATTACGTACCGTGAACCGTTCTACGCCTCGCTCTCCCACGGGCACTGCCACCACTCCGGCGTTTCCCCGCGCTGCAGGCGTAGCGCATAGTCGATCCGCTGAAGCTCGATCACCTGACGCACCTTCTCCGGCAGCGGCAGCGCCCGATGCGCCGCGTGGGTGGCTCGCTTCGACGCGTAGATCGATTGCAACAGCTCTTCACTTGGCCGTCCCGGCACGTCAAAACTCCAAAGCAAAACGGTTCATGAGATCGCGGAGCAAGGCTTCATCGATGCCTGCCTCGTCGCGGAGTGTAGCCGCCCGTTCGCGCCGTTGCCGCGTGCGCGCGGAGCCGTGCAGATACATCGCGATCAGGTACTCCGGCCGGACGACTTGAACGTCTGTCTCGCCGAACCGCAGCGTCGCCGCGCTCTCCATCGCCTCATCGGTGAGCGGCCCGGGGGAGGCCAGGAACTGGACGGGGATGTCACCGATCACGACATGCTCGCCGCGAACGGCATACTCGCGCTTCCTCGCCCAATCGTAGATCGGAGCGAGCGAAACGATGATGCCCGTCGCCTGCGGCAGCGCGACGAGGACATCGAGATCGTAGGTTGGAACCGCTTCCACCCAGAACGCCTGGGCCATGCCGCCGGCCACGGCGTAGTCGGTAACCACGCCGTCCTGTTTCATCGCGTTCAGCGCGCGAAGCGCGGTTTCGAAGGAAGCCATGCCGACGCTATTCTCTCGCTAATTTTGGTGAACCGCCGCCTGCGAACGAAGCCCTCCCTGGGAGCGCGGGCGTCTCGCCCGCCGTGTGGCAGGATCTAACCCACGCTCGCACTCCGCGTGCCGCCTTCTCGCGCGTCACATTGACTACGCGACGTGACAGCAGCGGAGCGGCGAACCTGAACGCAGTGCGCGACGAGGTTCATGATGCGTGCTCCCTCAAGAACGCAGGCGCGGGACGCCTGCGAGCCAGCCGGCGGGACGCCAGCGCTCCGACCGTTTGCGCTATCCTTTTCCAAAACTGGAGACTCCTGACATGACCGTGCAGGCTGCATCCTCCTCCCTCGAGCGGGAGCTCGAGTATCGAAAGAAGCTCACCGGCATCACTAACCAGATCAACGCCGCCGAGTCCATCCCGCACATCCTGATGACGCTCAAGGACAAGATCCTCGAGCTTCTCGATGCCGAGCGGCTCACCATCTACGCCGTCGACACCAAGAACCAGGAGCTCTACTCGCTCACCAAGGTTGGCGACGTCCCCAAGGAGATTCGAGTACCGAAGTCCTTCTCCTCCATCGCAGGATTCACGGCGCTGGCGCGGAAGACCATCAACATCAAAGACGCCTATGACGCCGCCGAGCTGGCCAGGTTCCACGCCAACCTCCGCTTCGATCAGCGGTGGGACAAACAGACCGGATTCCGCACCAAAGCCGTTCTGGCCGTGCCCATCCTCTTCGAGAAGTACCTCCTCGGCGTGGTGCAGCTCATCAACAAACGGCACGGCGTGGCCTTCACGGCCATGGACGAGGACGGCGCCGAGGAGATCGGAAGGATCCTCGGCATCGCCTTCTACAACCAGCACCGCGCCGCGCGCCAGACCAAGCCCTCGCGCCTCGGCGCCCTCGTCGACAAAGGCATCGTCTCCGAGAAGGACATCGAGGCCGCCGTCTCCAGCGCCCGCGTCAACAACGCCACCATCGAAAAGGTCCTCATCGACGACTACAACGTCCCGAAAGACGAGCTGGGCAAGTCGCTGGCCGCCTTTTACAGCACCAGCTTCTTCAGCTACGACGGATCGCAGACCATCCAGAAAGAATTTCGCGACCGCGTACCCTCGGACATGTGGAAGAAGTACGTCTGCGCGCCCATCGAGCGCCGTCCGGGCCTGCTCGTCATCGCCGTCGACGACCCGCACGACCTCACCCGCCTCGATGCCATCCGGGCCATGAACCTTTCCCCGCGCTACGACTTCTTCGTCGGTATGAAGCACGAGATCCTCGGCTACATCGCCGCGTCGTACGGCGAAGCCGAGGAGTCGTCGAGCGACAGCGTCGACCTGGCCAAGATCCTTGACCAACTCGGCGAAGGCGAAGGAGCCGCCGAGGACGAAGAGAAGGACAAAGACGAGATCGATGAGACTGATTCCGGCATCGTCAAGCTGGCCAACCAGCTCATCATCGAAGCGGCCCAGCGCGGCGCCTCGGACATCCACATCGAGCCGGACGGAGCCAAGCATCCCTGTCTGATCCGCATCCGCATCGACGGCGACTGCGTCAAGTTCATGGAGATCCCCGGCCCGCACCGCAACGCCCTGGTGCAGCGCCTCAAGATCATGGCCAAGCTCGACATCTCCGAGCGCCGCAAACCGCAGGACGGCAAGATCCGCTTCAAATCATCCAAGGGCGTCATCGAGCTGCGCGTGGCCACCATCCCCACCACCAACCAGAACGAAGACGTGGTCATGCGCATCCTGGCGGCGTCCAAGCCGCTGCCGATCGAGAAGATGGGATTCAGCGAGCGCAACCTGAAAAACTTCAAGGAAATCCTCTCCAAGCCGTACGGGATCTGCCTCGTCGTCGGCCCGACCGGCTCGGGGAAGACCACCACGCTGCACTCCGCCCTCGGGTCGATCAACACCGAGGACATGAAGATCTGGACCGCCGAAGACCCCGTCGAAATCACACAGAAGGGATTGCGGCAGGTGCAGGTGCAGCCGAAGATCGACTTCACCTTCGCCGCGGCCATGCGCTCGTTCCTGCGCGCCGATCCGGACGTGATCATGGTCGGCGAAATGCGCGATCACGAGACCGCCGCCATCGGCATCGAAGCGTCGCTGACCGGACACCTGGTCTTCTCCACGCTCCACACCAACTCCGCGCCGGAGACGATCTCGCGCCTGCTGGATATGAACATCGATCCCTTCAACTTCGCCGACGCGCTCCTCGGCATCATGGCCCAGCGCCTCATCCGCACGCTCTGTCCCAAGTGCAAGGAAGCCGTCCATCCCTCCGAGGAGGACTTCGACGAGCTGATGGAGATCTACGGCCGCGACTATTTCCCGAGCCTCGGCATCAAGTACTCAGCGCAATTTCTCCTCTACGAGCCCAAAGGCTGCGCGAACTGTAACAACACCGGCTACAAAGGCCGCATGGGCGTCCACGAGCTGCTCACCGGCACGGATGAAGTGAAGCGCGCCGTGCAACGCCGCGCCCCGATCAACGAACTGCGCGACCTGGCCATGCAGCAAGGCATGCGCACACTGCTGCAGGACGCGCTGGAGAAGGCCATGCGCGGGATTACAGACGTGAAGCAGGCCAGGTCGATCGCGGTGAAGTGACGAACACCTGTGAACACCACCATGGTAGACGTGATTTGAGAGGATCTCTCTATGAACTCCACCATGGTAGACAAGAACGCGCGCTGAGCCTGCGTGAAGCCGGGCCATGCCCGCGAAAACGCGGGCAACCTCGTCGAGAAATCAGTCCACGGCGGCGAAATTGAAGTCAATGTTGCTATGAACACCACCATGGTAGACGTGATTTGAGAGGATCACTCTATGAACTCCACCATGGTAGAAACAAACGCGCGCTGAGACGGCTAGAAACCGGGCTAGCTCCGTGAGAAACCAGCGAATGTCGTCGTGAAAGCAGACCACCGCCGCGTAAATGAAGGCAAGGGCCGAGTTAACTCCACCATGGTAGACGTGAACGCGGACAATATCTGCGATCACTCCACCATGGTAGAGGCGAACGCCGACGATGCCCTGAAATCAGCCTGGCGGCGCGACGCGGGCGGCAGCGAGCTGGCGCATGATGTCGCCGATGTCGCCGCCGAGGACTTCGATCAGCTCGAGTGCAGTGGAGATGGTCGGGACATTGCCGCCCGACTCCAGGACGCCGATGTAGGTCGGGGCCAGACCGGCGCGTTGGGCCAGCTTCTGGCGCGTCCAGCCGCGCTTCTCGCGGAGCTGGCGAAGGATCGCCCCGAAGCGGTCGGCGTCCGCGTTGTATTCCTCCCGATGGGCATGGTTGGACCGGTCGGCAAATATCGTAACTCATCACGGTTGACATCCATCGCCATCTTCGACAACGTGCGGTCATGCAAAAGATCACCCCATTTCTCTGGTTCGACAGCAACGCCGAAGAGGCGATCACGTAGCGCCGTCGGCCCGACGGCTGGACCGCTGCCGGCTCGGCGGCGGTTCTTCGCGGATCGCCGGCGAGCCGCCAGCGATCCAGCCGGCCAGCGGCCAGCGCTACGCTGGACGAACGCATGACCACCAACTACGACAGCTCTGCCATCGAAGTCCTCACGGGCCTCGAGCCGGTGCGCAAGCGCCCCGGCATGTACACCACCACCGAGCGGCCCAACCACCTGGCGCAGGAGGTCATCGACAACTCCGCCGACGAGGCCATCGCCGGGCACTGCGACGAGATCGTGGCCACGCTGCACGACGACAACTCCCTCACCGTCACCGACAACGGACGCGGGATGCCTGTCGATCGCCACGCCAAGGAGCACGTGTCCGGCGTCGAAGTCATCCTCACCCGTCTGCACGCTGGCGCGAAGTTCTCCGACAAGAGCTACCGCTTCTCCGGCGGACTGCACGGCGTCGGCGTCTCCGTCGTCAATGCTTTGTCGAAGCGGCTCGAGGTCTGGGTGCGGCGCGACGGCAACGAATACTTCATGGCCTTCGCCGACGGGAAGAAGAAGCAGGAGCTGAAGATCGTCGGCCAGGTCGGCAAGCGCAACACCGGCACCACCATCCGCTTCTGGCCCGACGAGAAGTTCTTCGACACGCCCAAGATCAACGTGCCGCGCCTCAAGCACGTCATGCGCGCCAAGGCCGTGCTCGCGCCCGGGCTGCGTCTGCGCTTTATCAACGAAGGGGACGCGAGCGAGAACGAAGAGTGGTACTACGAGAACGGCCTTCCCGCCTATCTGATGTCCGAGCTGGCCGGGCTGACCACGATCCCGGAGATGCCGTACGTCGGCACGTTCAAAGGATCGAACGAAGAGATCGACTGGGCCGTGGTCTGGCTGCCGGAAGCGGACCCCAGCGATCTCGTCACCGAGTCGTACGTCAACCTGATCCCGACAGCGCAGGGCGGCACGCACGTCAACGGCTTCCGCACGGGGCTCACCGAGGCCATTCGCGAATTCTGCGAGCTGCGGAACCTGCTCCCGCGCGGCGTGAAGCTCGCACCGGAGGATGTCTGGTCGCACTGCAGCTACATCCTTTCACTGCGCATGACCGAGCCGCAGTTCACCGGACAGACGAAAGACCGCCTGTCGTCGCGCGAAGCGTCCGCGTTCGTCTCCGGCGTGGCGCAGGATGCCTTCTCGATCTGGCTGAACAACAACGTGGCCGACGCGGAGCGTGTCGCGCAGGTGGCCATCTCCTCGGCGATGACGCGGCTTCGCCAGGGGAAGAAGGTCGAGCGCAAGAAGCTGACCAGCGGCCCCGCGCTGCCGGGCAAGCTGGCAGACTGCACGTCGACCGATCTGAATCTGACGGAGCTGTTTCTCGTGGAAGGCGATTCCGCCGGCGGCTCGGCCAAGCAGGCTCGCGACCGCGAGTACCAGGCCATCATGCCCTTGCGCGGCAAGATCCTGAACACGTGGGAGGTCGATCCGAACGAGGTGCTGTCGTCGCAGGAGGTTCATGACATCGCCGTGGCCCTCGGCGTCGATCCCGGCAGCGAGGATGTGAAGGGGCTCCGCTACGGCAAGGTCTGCATCCTCGCCGACGCGGACTCGGACGGCGCGCACATCGCAACGCTCCTGACAGCATTGTTCGTCCGCCACTTCCGCCGGCTGGTGCTCGACGGCCGCATCCACGTGGCCATGCCGCCGCTGTACCGCATCGACGTCGGCAAGAACGTCTACTACGCGCTCGATGACCACGAGCGCGACGGCATCCTGCAGCGCATCGAAGCGGAAGGCATCCGCGGCAAGGTGAACATCCAGCGTTTCAAAGGCCTCGGCGAGATGAACCCTCTCCAGCTCCGCGAGACCACCATGAACCGCGACACGCGCCGCCTGGTGCAGCTAGTCCTCGCCGCCGAGGATGGCGCGGACGCCACCATCGACATGCTGCTGGCCAAGAACCGCGCGGGGGACAGGAAGATCTGGCTCACCGAGGAAGGGAACAAGGCCGAGATATTGGAGTGAAACGTCTGGCTGCTTTCCGGCACTACTGAGTAACACACGCATGACGCGTGCGTTGACTCATTAACCACGGAGGGCAAGTCAATGATCATTCCAACCACTGTTTTCCCCGGCGCTGACGGTGCCATCGGCTGCGACTACTGGGTCGACAAGAACCAGTTGGTCTTCGTCGAGTTCGACGGCGACATCGACGTCATCAAACTCGCCGACGGCAGCCACAGCATCATCGGGACGGGCTACGCCAGTCTCGAGGACATCAAGATCTCCCGTGACAAGCGGCACGCGTACGTGACCGAGCGGGAAGGCCGGCTGCTGCGTGTCGACCTTCTCAACCCGAATCGCGCCAACGCAATCGTCGTGAGCAGCGGCATGACCGCGCCGCATCAAATCGTGCTCGACGAAGACCATCACGCCGCGTACGTGGTGGAGTTTGCTCCCTCCGGCCGGATCCTTCGCATCGACCTGACCACCGGCCATCAGACGGTTGTGGCGACGGGCATCAAGAACGGCGTGGGCCTGCTGCTCACGAGCGATCTCCAGTTCGCGTACGTCAGTGAACAGAACGGAGGCGCGATCACGCGCATCCGCCTCTCGAACGGGAATCGCGACCCGCTGGTCACCGGCCTCACGCAACCGTTCTTTCTGACCTGGCTTGGCGCAGGCGAGTCGACGATCCTGACGACGGAGCGCGATCCCGTCAACAAGGTCGTGCAGATCAACCTGAATACCTCGCCGGCGACACGGACGGATCTGGCCATCGTGCCGACGCGTCCGTCCAGCGTGGCGGTTGTCGGCGCCGACAAAGTTTACGTCTGCAGCGACAAGGTCATCAGCCTTCTGACACTCTCCGGTTTCTCCGCGGCCGATCCGATTTTCATGGGCATCGGCTTTGTGCCGATCAGCAGAATCGGCGGGAACACCGGCGCCCCGGCGAGTATCCCGGTCGGGATGGCCACCACGGACGCAGGCTATTTCTTCCAGGTGGTCGATTCTCCGTTCGGCGGCACTCTGCCGTTGTTGTTCAACGACGTCGCCGCGCGCGGCGCGGGTGCCGCCTTCTATCGCGTTGTCGTCGACGGCGTCGAACAACCGGTCTTGCCGTACAACGACTACCGTTGGAACGGTGGTACGAGCACGTTCGACCTTGTGGCCAACCCGACACCGGTTGGCACGTACTACAAGGTCCGCGCGGCAGGCGAGATCTGGCTCAACGCCTGGCTCGGCGATCTCTTCAATACCTCGGCTCTGACCAACGCCGTACACACCATCGCCTTCCGGCTCTTCAACGCGGCGCACGTCGAAATCGGTGCCATTACCGACGCAGGGCGCTCGGCGAAGGTACTCATCGACAACGGCCTTCCGATCGCCTCCATCGATCAGATCCTCCATAACGGCGTGCCGGTGCCGCCGTGCGCGATCGAGCACATCGGCGTCGACGCATGGACGTTCGATATCACCGCGCGCGACCCCGAGAAGCACCTCATGAGCTGGGCGCTGTCGGCGACGTGGGGCGCCAACCAGCACAAAGGCGTGGCGAGCGGATCGTACGCACACGTGGCCGGCGGCCTGTGGGAAGGGCTGCCGCCCGACCCACACACCGTGCCCATTCCGCCGCCGTGGCAAGCCGCTGTGTTGGGCGATGGGTCCTCGACGAACTGCGCACACACGTTCTATCTCGGCGTGTGGGACCGCGTGATCAACGGGTGGGGCTACATCCACTACAACGACTACAGCAAGTCGATCACGATCCTGAACCCGTAGTGATGGGTGGGCATGGCGGCGGTGCGATATCGTTCGCCGCCATGCCCATTGCGTTCGTCGAAGAGATCCGCGCAGAGATATCCGAGTGAGTCGGAATGTCCGTCTGGTAAGGATTCATGTTAGAATTCCGACTTGGAGTAAGGAATGCCAACTGCGACGGTTACCAGTAAAGGACAGGTGACGATTCCGAAAGCGGTTCGGGATCTCATGCACATCGATGCCGGCGATCAGATTGATTTCGTCGTCACGGAGCGCGGCGACGTTCTTGTCCGAGGCGTCAATCTCGACGTCCGCGCGCTGCGTGGCCTGCTTCGGCGCCCGCGGCGGATTAACGTGAGTGTCGAGGAAATGGACGCAGCCATCCTGCGGCAGCATGCGAGAAAGCGTTGATCGGGATCGATACAAACGTCCTGGTCCGCTATCTAACCCAGGATGACGCCATTCAGGCCCGGAAAGTGGACACCTTTCTGAACGCTGCCGTTGAGGAGGGATCACGGCTCCGTGTGGATGACATCGTTCTCTGTGAGGTCGTCTGGGTCCTTCGGGCGGCTTACCGGCTCAGCAAGCCGACGATCGTCGCAGCGTTGGACAGGGTGCTTGCTACAGCGATTTTCTCCTTCGATGACCGAGAGATTCTGAGGGGCGCGCTGGCCGACTATCTCGACGGCCCGGGCGATTTCGCTGACTACGTGATCGGTCGTCGCAACGCTCGTGCCGGATGCGAACACACCGCAACGTTCGACCGTCAGTTGAGCAGCGCGTCCTCCTTCCTCGTGCTCTGAGCGCTTCACCCTTTATGACAATCGCTACGGTCGCTGACATCCGTAAGCACTTCCCCGCGCTCGACCGCATTCACAACGGCAACTCCGTCGCCTACTTCGACGCTCCCGGTGGGACGCAGGTGCCGCGGGTGGTCGCTGAGGCGATGAGCGACTATCTGTTTCACCACAACGCCAATACGCACTGGCTGTATCCGACGAGCGAGGAGACGGACGCGATCATCGAGCGTTCGCGCGAGGCGGTGGCGAATCTGATCAACGCCGCGCCGAACGAGATCGCCTTCGGCGCGAACATGACCACGCTGACGTTCCACCTCGGGCGCGCGCTCGGACGGACCTGGCAGGCGGGCGACGAGGTCATCGTCACCGAGCTCGATCATCACGGCAATGTCGCTCCGTGGAAAGCGCTGGAGGTCGATCGCGGCATCGTCGTTCGCACCGCGCGGATGATTCCGGAGACGGCGCAGATCGACTACGAGCATCTGTCGTCGCTGGTCTCAGCGCGCACGAAGCTGATCGCGGTCGGGGCGGCGTCGAACGCGGTGGGGACGATCAATGACCTCGATCGCGTTGCCGCGATCGCGCGCGAGGCCGGAGCGCTGTTCTTCGTCGACGCGGTCCACCTCGCGCCGCACGAGCTGATCGACGTGCGACGCCTTGGCTGCGACTTTCTGGCGTGTTCGTCCTACAAGTTCTACGGTCCGCACGCCGGCATCCTGTTCACGCGCCGCGAGCTGATGGACGTGCTGCCGTTCCCGAAGCTCGATCCCGCGCCCGACTGGTCGCCGGAGAGAGCGGAGACGGGGACACAGAATCATGAAGCGATCGCCGGGATCGGCGCGACGGTCGATTTCCTGGCGTCGCTCGACGATGCCAGCGGCTCGCGCCGCGAGCGCCTCGGACGCGTGTACGCGGCGTTGCGCGAGCGCGGCGAACGACAACTGCGGATGCTCTGGGACGGGTTGATCTCGCTGCCGAAGGTACACGTCTACGGTCCGCCGCCTTCGCAGCCGAGAACCCCGACTGTTTCATTCACGATCGATGGGATCCATCCCGATGACATTGCACGGCGTCTCGCCGCGGCTGGGTTGTTTTGCAGCAACGGCGACTTCTACGCGGTGACGTGTATTGAGCGGCTGGGATGTGCGGATGGGATCGTGCGCATCGGTTGCGCCGCTTACACGACGGACGAGGAGGTTGGGAGATTAGTTGATCAAGTTTCCATCATCGCGGGCTGAACAGCACAGACAAAAGTGTCTGTGCCACATTGATTCGGGCGAGCCTCCCGCGCATCGGTTGCACGGCCTACACGACGGACGGGGAGTTGGGAGATTGGTTGATCAAGTTTCCATGATCGCGGGCTGAACAGCACAGACAAAAGTGTCTGTGCCACATTGATTCGGCGAGCCTCCAAAGCAGCTTCTCCAAATACCGGCGTGCGATGTGGCACAGACACTCTTGTCTGTGCTGCTGCGCTCACACGATCCTGACCACGACAATCGTCACATCATCCTGCTGGGGCTCGCCACCGCGGAACGCATCCACATCGCGCAGCACCGTGTCGCGCACTTCCTCAGCGGTACCGGAACACGCGGCAATCACGCGCCCGAGGCGCTCGAGGCTGTACTCCTCGCCGTGCGCGTTCACGGTCTCGTAGATGCCGTCGGAGTGGAGGACGAATGTGTCTCCGACGGTGAAGGGGACGGTGCGTTGGGGAACGCGGTCGCCGAGGCGTGCGCCGAGGGGAGGGGCGAAGAGCTCGATCAGCTCCGCGGTTCGCGTCGCGCCGTGGATGTGGAGCAGCGGCGGATGGCCGGCGGAGGCGATGGTGGCGATCTTCGTTTCAGGATCGAGCAGCAGCACGGAGATGGTGACCATCATCCGTCGCCGGCTGCTGTGCGCCACCACTTCCTGAAGGCGGTCCAGTACGTGAGCGGGGTCGAGCAGCTCGTCGCGCAAGAGCGTGAAGCCGCTGCGGAGCGCGGAGAGGGTGATACCGCTGGCGAGGCCGTGGCCGGCGACATCGCCGCAGACGATGGCAAGGCGTCCGTCGACGACGAAGTAGTCGAAGTAGTCGCCGCCGACTTCGGAAGCGGGGAGCGAGATGCCGGCGATGTCGGTCCACGCCAGTTGCGGGGGCGCCTCGGGGAGCATGCTGATCTGCACCTCGCGCGCGAAACGGAGCTCGTCGCGGATGCGCAGTTGCTCGCGGGCCTCGGTGCGGCGTTGCAGGCCTTCCTCGATGGCCGTCCGTTTCACGCCGCGGCTCGTGAGCGCGCCGATCGTGAAGCAAAACGCGTGGACGACGCCCAGCGCTGCGAACAGGGGAACAGTACGCGTTTTCGAGCGCGATACCGGGGCCGCCAGAGCGGCGGCGATCACGACGGCCATGATGCTGGCGTGAAGCACGAGGCGCTGCCGCGGCAGAAGCCGCAATGCCATCGTCGAGGTCGGAAAAATCACCGCCCATACGATCCATGCGCCGTTGTCGGCAAGCGCGAAGAAGACGAGAGTGGCGAACTTGACGACGAAGACCGTGATCAGCCACGCGGCGAAGTTCTTCCCGACCATCCGCGCGTAGGCGTTCGGCTTCCAGTTCTCGCGGCGGCGTGCTTTCCGCAGCTCGCTCATCGCTGCGAGCATGAAGAGCGTGAGAGCCGCATCGATGAGCGATGCCGGAATGTGGGAAAGCGGCTGCTGCTTCGCGGCGAACGAGACGACGACGAGGATGATCGAGGTAAAGGCGAAGAGCCACGAGATCACGTACGCCCAGACGAGGTTGTGCTCGTCGAAGCGCCGCCGCACCATCTGCGGCTCGGTGATCTGCGCGAGTTGATCGAGGGATGGGCGATCCATCAGTGCGTATTGTCGCCGAGGATGCGAATGCCTTTACCCCAACTGCATCAATTCGAACGGCCGCTCGTCGTCAGGCGCGAGCAAGCGCTGATACGTCTCCGCGAGCTGCTCCTGCGTCCAGCCGAGGAAGAGTCCATCGCCGCGGTAGAACGAGGGCGTCGCGTCGACCAGCGTGATCGCGCCGCTGCCTGCCTCGGAGTCGATCTCCATGCGCCAGGCGGAGTGGGTGTTAGTGCTCTCGCGCGTACGCATGGGAGCGCGCTCGAGGGAACGGACGGTAAGGGTCTCTTCGCTCATCGCACCTTTCCTGTATAGATGTTGAATCGGCCGTCGCGGACGAAGGCGAGCAGCGTCACGCCGAAGTCGCGGGCCAGATCGATGGCCAATGACGACGGGCCGCCGACCGAGGCCACGGTGGGAATGCCGGCCACGATGGCCTTCTGCACGATCTCGAAGCTCATGCGGCTGCTGACGGCGAGGATGCTGTCTGCCGGCGGTGCCGCGCCGTCGCGGAGGAACGAGCCGATCACTTTGTCGACGGCGTTGTGGCGCCCTACGTCTTCGCGCGAGCAGAGCATCGTGCCGCCTCCGTCGAAGAGCGCGGCGCCGTGTACCGAGCCGGTGGCGCGGAAGGCCGGCTGGGCCTCGTGCAGCATGGCCGGCAGCCGGTGAATGACCGCGGCATCGACCGCGCCCGCCGAGGGGACCGTGCAACAGGCGACGCGCACCGCTTCGATCGACGTCTTCCCGCACACGCCGCAGCTCGACGTGGTGTAGAAGTGCCGGTCCAGCTTCGATGTGTCGATCTTCGCGTGCGGTGCCAGCGCGACGCGCACACGATTCGGCGAGCTCCAGTGCCGCACGGACTCGATCTCGTCCGCGGCGCGGATCAATCCCTCGGTGAAGAGAAACCCGACGGCGAGGTCGTAGTCGTCGCCGGGCGTGCGCATGGTGACGGAGATGTTCTTCTCGCGCGCCTCGGCGCCTCTGCCCCACGCTGCGAGAATCTCCAGCGGCTCCTCGATGGCGACGACATCGTCTCTTTGCTCGCGAGCCGCCGATCCGACCCGGGTCATACCGACCGAGGTTGTCATCTCCGGCATGGCGGGCATTCTGACAGAAAAGGGGTGTGGCCACCGTTGGCCGCCGTAGCGCCGACACCGTAGCGCCGACGGCTCGTCGGCTGGACCGCCAGGGGCGAGCTGGCGGTTGTGGCGCGGTCGCCGCCGAGCCGGCGGCGGTACAGCCGGCGGGCCGCCAGCGCTACGCTGGCTTACCGGCGCGCTTCATCCTGCTCGAAGCGTTCCTGCTCTTCCATGACCATGCGCGACAACTCGCGCTTCAGATCGTTGAATTGGGGAGAGCTGACGTCGCGCGGGCGATCGAGAGTGACGGGGACGATAGTCTTGACCCGGCCGGGGCGGTAAGTCATCACCACGATGCGGTCGGCGAGGTAGATCGATTCTTCGATGCCGTGGGTGACGAAGAGGATGGTCTTTTTCAGCTCGGTCCAGATGCGCAGCAATTCGTCCTGCAGGTTGCGGCGGGTGAGAGCGTCGAGGGCGCCGAACGGCTCGTCCATCAGAAGGATCGGGCTGTCGAGGGCGAGGATGCGGGCGATGGCCACGCGCTGGCGCATCCCTCCGGAGAGGTCTTTCGGGAATCGGCCGGCGAACTCGGCCAGGTGAAGCTTGCGGAGCAGGGCGTCGACGGTCTCGCGAATCCGTTCCTTCGGCTCCCGGCGCATCTCGAGGCCGAAGGCGACGTTGTCCCACACGGTCATCCAGGGGAAGAGCGCGTACTCCTGAAAGACCATGCCGCGGTCCGGTCCCGGCTCCGTGACGCGGCGGCCGGCGGCAACGATCTCGCCGGACGTGGGGAGCGAGAAGCCGGCCACGGCGTTGAGGAGCGTGGTCTTGCCGCAACCCGAGGGACCGAGAAGGCAGACCAGCTCGCCGCGGGCGACTTCGAAGTCGATCCCATCGAGGGCGACGACACCGGAGCCGTTCGCGCCGAAGATTTTCCCGACTCCTCGGATTTGAATCTCCGATTCGCCTGCGTTCGACGCGCTCACCGGGCCGGCTCCAGTCCTCGGTGCCATCGGAGCAGATACTTCGACAGCCGCGCCAGCGCTGCATCGATGCCGAGGCCGAGAAGGCCGATGGTGATCATCCCGGCGATGATCTTGTCGGACCAGAAGAACTCGCGCGCTTCCAGGATCCGGTATCCGAGACCGCTGTTGACGGCGATCATTTCGGCGACGATGACCACGATGAAGGCCACGCCGAAGCCGACGCGGACGCCGGTCATGATGTGCGGCGTCGCCGCCGGGACCATGACCCGGAAGAAGAGCGCGGACGGGCGCGCGCCGAGGTTGCGTGCGGCGCGGATGTAGATGGCATCGACGCTCCGCACTCCGGCGATGGTGTTCATCAGCACGGGAAAGAACGCGCCCAGGCTGATCAGAAAGAAGGCGGGCGGGTTGCCGAGCCCGAACCAGAGGATTGCCAGCGGGACGTAGGCGATGGGCGGAATGGGGCGGAGCACCTGCAGCGCGGGATTGAGGTAGGCGTACGCGCGATTGCTCGCGCCCATGGCCAGACCGAGCGGCAGGGCGAGCGCCGTTCCGATCAGGAAGCCTGCCATCACCCGGTAGAGGCTGGAGACGGCGTCGCCCGGCAGTTCGCCGGAGATGGTCCATGCCAGCCAGCTTCCCGCGCTCGGATCGTATGGCTTGAGAGGCTTCAGGTAATCGATCCAGCGCAGCAGCACACGCGACGGCGCCGGGAGGATCATCGGATTGATGACGCCCGAGCGCGACAGCCCTTCCCACGCCAGCACGATCACGACCGGAACGATGACGGAGCGGAGGAGCGCCAGCGGCCGGGACGACATCCGACTATTTTGCTCCGTGCGATTTCTTCGCGGCGTCCAGCGCGCCGGTCTTCACCCAGTCTTTGGCGCTGGGCGGCTTTTCCATTCTGCCGACGCCGAGCTTCTGCATCAGATCCGTGGTGACCTGCACGTGGGCCACGGTGATGTCGTAGGTGAAGGCGGCGTTGGACATGGCGTCGATGTACTCCTCGTGCGTGAGCTGGCCTTTGAAGAGATTTTCGCGAACGTATTTCTCGGCCAGCGCGGGATTGTTCAGGAAGGTCTGCGTCGCCTCCACAAAGCACGAGAGGACGCGCTCGGCAACACCGGACTTGTCGTTGTACATCTTCTCGGTCATGACCAGGGCGCGGACCGGCTCGCCCATCGGAGTGTCGTAGGGCTTGATGATCTCTTTGCCGAATCCCTTGGCGATGGCTTGCGCGGATTGCGGCTCGGATTGGCACATGGCGTCGATGTTCTTGCCGAGGAGCGCACCGTTCAGATCGGCGTATGCGAGATAGACGAGCTGCACGTCCTTGTCGCCTTTGTCGGACCAGGTCAACCCGGCCTTCTGCAGTTCCGCGAGGAGGCAGAGCTCCTGTGCGCCGCCGCGGGCGACGCCGACTTTGCGGCCCTTGAGATCGCGCACGCTCTTCAGATTGAGATCGGAGCGGCCGACGATGCGCACGCCGCCTTTGGCGAATCCGGCCACGACGAAGACCGGCGATCCGGCCGCGCGGCCGGCGATGGCGGCGTCGAGCGCGCTGGCGGCGACGTCGATGTCGCCGGCAATGATGGCCGGGATGATGTCCAGTCCCTTGCCGAAGACTTTCTCGTCGATCTTGAGGTGGTACTTCGGGGCGATCTCCTTCATGTAGGAGACAGCGCCGTAGTGGGCGAACTTCAGGTTTCCGAGGCGGACGAGGTCGTCCGCCTGCACGGCGGAGGCGAAGAGCAGGGTGCAAACGACGGCGAGCGCGGTTCTTTTCATCATCGCGGTCCTTTCAAACGTCCAAAACCAGAAACTAGAAACCAGAAACCAGAAGGCAGAACCCACTCTTTTTGGTTTCTGGTTTCTGGTTTCTGGTTTTCCCGCATGAATCATTCCACGAACTCGCACCGGTGGGTGAGGGGCGATTTTTCCCGCTCCTGCTACTCCTCCTGTGAATGCACCAAGTCCACACGGTTCTGCTCTCGAATCTGATCGCCATGAAGATGACGGGCATCGTCGATAACGTCCGCGGCCTGGCGCAGATCATCGAGGAGGAGCCTGACCTGACGGAGAACGAACGCCAGGCGCTCCTCCGCGTGACAGGGCGGATGCTGGCGGAAGCCGACATCGTCCTCGCCTGGATCTCGCAGGTGCCGATGAGCGGCGTGCGGAACTGAGATCAGTCGCCGCCGGTCGAGCACTTGTACATGGGCGGGCAACTGCCTTTCTGCGGATCCATGTTGCGGTTGGCGCCGAAGCAGAAGGTCTCGACGAAGTTCTTCGAGTACTTCTTCACGACGTCCGCCGGGATGTCTTTCGACGTCAGCTCGTGGAAGGCGAAGGCGATCGAGCCGTTGGGGCTCACGGTGCCGAGGAGGTAACCGTAGACATCGGTCCGCGTGTTCGGGCTCGGTACCGCGGTCTCCGGCAGACGGTAGCGCACCGCACCCGAGGTTCCGACGATCCATCCCGGCAACACGCCGCCGTTCGCTCGCCAGTAGTCGTTGTCGTAGACGTTGTCCATGAGGAAGTGCGAGTGGCTGGCGAGGACGTAGACCTGCTTCTTGTGTTTGTCGCGCATGCCGAGCAGGAGATGGTAGACCTCGCGTCCGCTGGTCTGCTGGATCGGATAGTTGCCCATGCTGTGGCCGCACGAGCGGCTGTCGGGGAGCGCGGCGTGCATGCCGGCGACGATGGTGCGGATCGATGCGTCGGTAGCGTCATGATCGAGTACCTTCTTGAGCCAGGCTAACTGCGCGTCGTCGAACATGTCGCATGTCCCGTTGTCGAGCGTGATGAAGTCGATGCCGTTCATGACCACGTGGTAGTACGTGCGGACGGTGGTGTCGCTTGGATCGTCCTTCAGCCGCTGATCGTGGATCGCGGGAAGATCGAGCCAGGCGTTGAAGGCCTTCACGAAGGCGGCCCGGCTCATGGGCCAGGTGGTTTCGTGATTGCCGATGCCGACGAAGATCGGTACGCCGCGATCGTCGAATGCCTTGACCTGGTTGTCGAGCGCGTCTTTGAACGCGCCTCTGAGGTAGCTCTGGACCTGGAGCGGTGCGCCGGCCATGACGGCGGCCTGCGCCGTGTCTTCGTCGAAGTTGTAGATGGCGCGCCAGTCGCCGAGGTGCCAGTAGAACTTCGCGCCAGAGGTCTTCACCGATTCAGCGATGGCAGGCATGACCACGTCTCCGCAGTTGCGTGAATCGCCGGCCATGGCGAATTGCCATGTCCCATCTGAGGAGGGAGGGGCGGGCTGGGCGAGGACGGCGATCGGGACGAGGATGACTGCCAGTACGTAGCGAAGTTTCATGATGATCTCCTGGTGGTCTGCCGTGCTCGCCTAATGCGCGTTCTTCAGGTAGCGGTCGAACCAATCGATCGTCCGCTTGATGGCGTCGATCTGGTTTTCTCTCTTCGCGAATCCATGTCCCTCGGCGGGGTAGATGTGGGAGTCGACGGTCTTGTTCGCCGTCTTCAGAATGGAGACGACCTGCTCCGCTTCTTCCTTCGGCACGCGGATGTCGTTTTCGCCTTGCAGCACGAGCAGGGGTGCCGTGGCGTTGTGGAGGAACTTGATCGGAGAGGCGTTCTCGTAGACGGTGCGGTCTTTCACGGGATCGCCGAGCAATGACTTCTCATACTCCTGCAGGCGCGGATCTTCGTGCTGCAGCATCGTGTACCAGTCGACGATGCCGTATTGCTCGACGGCCGCGGCCCAGACATCGGGCGTCTTGCCGATGGCCATTAGCGTCATGTAGCCGCCGTAGGAGCCGCCGGTGATGCCGATGCGTTTGGCGTCGACGTAACCGGTGGCGGCGAGAAACTTCGCGGCAAAGACCTCGTCCTGCAGATCGCCGCCGCCGAGGTCCTTGTAGTTCATGTGCTGGAAAGTCATGCCGTATCCGGTCGAGCCGCGGACGTTCGGCGCGATCACGGTGTAGCCGCGCGAGACCAGAGCGATGACGCTGCGATTGAAACTGTCGACGGTCTGTCCGGTCGGACCGCCGTGAGGGAGAACGATGCCGGGGTTCTTGCCGTTGCGGTCGAGATTGAAAGGCACCCAGAGAAGGGCGCTGATGGTCGCGCCGTCGAAGCTCTTGTAGTGAACGATCTCCGAGGCCGGCAGCGCCGCCGATCCGATGCTGGCGATGGCGGAGCGGCTGAGTTGCGTGGCACGCGACGCCGCGAGGTCGTAGACCCAGATGTCGCCCGGCATCGTCGCGCTCTGATGGGCGACGAGCAGGCGGTCTCCTGCGGGACTGAATGCGGACGGGCGGCCGGACGTGCCGTTGAGTCCCTCGGGGACGGCGAGCTTGCGGGCGTCAGAGCCGTTGGCGCGGGCGAGGTAGACGTCGCTGCGGCCGTCTTCGTTGATGGTGTAGGTGAGCCACTTGCCGTCGGGAGAAAATTCGCCGGAGTTGGCTTCCCACTTGACTGCCGTCAGGGGAGTGATTGTCTTCGTGGCAACGTCGAGCAGGGCTACGTTGTCGTATCCGCTCTCGTTTGTTGTCAGAAGGAGGGTCTTCCCATCCGCGGAGAGGTCGCTGGCGACGATGGCTGCCTGCTTGGTGTGTGCTGTCAGGTTATCGACATGGCCGGTGGCGACGTCGATGCGATAGACATCGGCCATCGTTCCGTCGGGATTGGAGCGGTTCGCGTAAAGCGTGCTGCCGTCATGGCTCCAGGCGGCGACGCTCCATGAGCGGTCGGCGGTCTTCTCGTTGGTGAGATTGCGGACGGCTTTCGTGGCGAGGTCGAGGACGGCAACATCGGTCTGCGGTGTGGCCGTGGCCTTGTAGTCGAGCGCAAGCCATTTGGAGTCGGGCGAGAAGAGTGGGCCGGTCTCCGTGATGTCCGGGGTGTTGGTCAGGTTCACGGGGGCGCCGCCCGCGGCGGGGATGGCGTAGAGGTCGTAGGCTTCGTTGCCGCCGCGGTCCTGCTGCCAGACGATCCATTTGCCGTCGGGAGACCAGACCGGCGAGAACTGACGGTCGTCGGCGACCGCAAGCTGCACGGGCCAGCCGCCGGCCGATGCTACTTTCCAGAGATTGAAGCGGCCGGTCGTGTTCGTGCTGAAGACGATCTCCTTGCCGTCCGGCGACCAGGTGGCGCCGCTGACGCTTCGGCTGAAGAAGAGGTCGTCGATGGGCACCGGGGCGGCGTTGGCATTGCGCGGCGAGGTGACCGAGGCGGGATCGGTGATCGTCCGTTCTTCGGGCGAGCGGGCGAAGACGAAGAGAAGGGAGGTGAGGGCGACCGCGAGGACGGCAGTCTTTTGCATGCGTGGATCATAAAAGCAAAACGCCCGGGCTCGGCCGGGCGTTTGCGTTTCTCGGAAGCAAGATGATGGTCAGCGGCGGGAATTCGGCTTCGCCCCGGCCGCCACATTCACGACAACGGTCTGGCTGTTGACGCTGCCGCACGGATTCGTGACGCGGACCCAATACTGCGCGGTGTCGTTGATGGCGGAGGTGGTGAAGTTCGCGGCCGTGCCTCCCGCCAACGGGAAGTTCACCAGGCCGCTCGATCCGGCAAACCACTGGTAGGTGAAGGGACCGCTGCCCGTTGGTTTCACGGAGAGCAGGGCCGGCCTGCCGGCGGAGACGGTCGTAGACCTCAACTGGTCGAGGCCGAGGATGAAGGGAGGATCGCAGAGGACCGTGACGAAAACCGTGGCGGAGGATGGTGCCACGCCGTCTGATGCCGTGATTGTTACGGCGTGATCGCCGGCCATTGTCGTTGCTGTAGTTCGAATGGTCAGGACGGCATCGCCGGCGTCACCGGCTTTGATCAGAGATGGCGAGACCGATGCCAGGAGGTCGTTCGCGTCTGTCGCGGCTGACAGTGACACATCGCCGGTGACCGTGCTCGGGATAAAGGTCGAGAAAGGTACGTCGATTGACGCCACATTGGTCATGAGTATCGGCGATGCGAAGACCGAGTCTCTTAGAACGACCGTAGGTCCGGTGGGCGTGGGCGTGGGAGTGCCGCTTCCGGAACCGGTGCCGCCGGTTCCGCCGGTGCCGCCTGTGCCGCCGGTTCCACCGGTTCCCCCAGAACCGCCTGGATCGGAGATCGTTGCAGGGTCAAAGGGCTTGGCGCCGGGAATCGTGGTGTCAGTCATCGTGAAGTCGCCAACCATCAGCCCGCTCGTAGGGGTGCACTGCAATTCGAAATGCATTGCGAAGGCCAGCGGGTGGTAGACAACTTCGGTACCGCGGAAGACGGGAATGACAAGCCATTCGTAGTCAGATTTCGTTACGGTAACCGTGCCGCTCGGATGCAGATTGGTGCAGCCGGGCTGCTTTTCGATGGTGAAATCCCCGCTCGCCGTCGTGCCTGCAGTGTCGTGAATCCCGTTAATACTGTCAACGGTGTACGTTCCAGGAATCAACGGCTTAAACCCCGGCGCCACGAAGGACAATCTGAGGCTGGGGTTCGGGTACTTCAAGGCGTCGGAGGTTCCAACCGAGATGATGATCTGGGTAGGACGGGGCTGAAACCCGAGAAGAGGTACTCCGGGCTCTTTTGCGCTGACATCAAACGTATACCCGACCGTTGTGTACGTGCGAATACGCCCGTCCCCGGCACCATATTTGTCGCCGGTTTTGCTCGTCCATGAGAGTAATGCCGTGGCCGGAGGTGCTGCTCGACCGTCTGGAGTCCCCGCCCAAGTCGTCTCGGGAACGGCAACGGTGACCACGAATGCAAGAATGACCAGGATTCGACGCAGAACATCCTCCGTAACACGATTTTGGATCGTTGCAAGATAACATCAAGCGTGCCTCAGCGCAATCAGCGGAACGGACCGCCGCCGGAAGCCGTGTGTGCAGATGGGGGATCACCCGGTAAGATCAGCTCGTGACCGACGGCAGCCATGCTCATACGACCCACGTCTGGGGAAGCCAGCCGGAGATGTTCGGTCCGCGCCACGAGTACCGCCTCGGCATCATCATGCGCGAGGTCGAGAAGCTGCCCCGAGGCAATCGCATCCTGGACGCCGCGGTCGGTCTTGGACAGCTTGCCGGCCGTATGCAGCAGCGCGGTTACGACGTCATCGGCATCGACTACTCGCTCGATGCGGCTCTCCACGTCAAGGCGAACCTCGGCATCCCGGTGGTCATCGGCGATCTGACGCGCCTCCCGTTCCGCACGGCTGCATTTGACGGCGTGACGACCGGCGAGACGCTCGAGCACCTCGACGACGACGCCTCGGCCGTCCGTGAGATCGCCAGGGTTCTGGTCGCGGGTGGTACGTGTGTAGCCACCGTCCCGGCGCTGCAATCCCTCTGGACCGCGAGCGACGACTACTACGAACACCGCCGCCGCTATACCCGTGAACAGCTCTCGTCGCTATTCCGTGTGGCATCGATGACGATCGCGAAGGCGGCGTTCTGGGGCTTTCCGATCGTCCTGGTCTATGACACCCTGGTGATCCTGCCGATGAACAAGCGCCGCGCGCGCCTTGCGATTCAGGACGACGTCGCGCTCCGCTCGGTCGCTCGCGCCGGCCGCTCGCGCATGCTCGTAAATGCCGTCCGCGCCATCTTCTCGCTCGACCGCCTTTTCTCGTTCATCCCGTTCGGACCGGGACTTTTACTTGTCGCTCGGAAGGATTGAAGTGAGCGTGCCTCGTGTTTATGATGGCGATATGGCGAAGGCGCACGTTGAGACCGAAGAGTCAAAGGTAAGGGTTCAGCCGACCGTTACGCGACCCCGGACCGTCCTCCAGGAGTTTGACGATATGGCAAACGTTGAAACCACGAATCCCCAGGTTCGCGTGAGAAGGAAAATCGAGTCGATGGATGATCTGACGCCCGAGGAGCGCGCACAGCAGATGCGCTTCGCCGAGAAGCTGAAGGCGCTCGCTGGCAAGATTCATCTCGATATCGATCTGGACGAGCTGCGTGGCCGTAATCGTTGACGCGTCAGTGCTGATCGATCAGCTAAGCGTCGGACCACTCGAAGAGCTGCTGAGACTGTTTGGCAACGTTCCACTCTTTGTACCGCCGCTTGTCGTCGCTGAGGTATTGAGCGGGACGAATGACCCGTCCGGTCGTATATCACTTGGCGAGTTTCTGGAGCACGTTCCCGTGATCGAGACTCCCCTCGTGCATTGGATCGATCTCGGCAACCTTCGGCGGAATCTTCGGCAGCGCGGTCTCAGCGTCTCGCTTCCAGACGCACACGTCGCGCAGTGCGCACTCGAGCTAAACGCCTCGCTGCTCACGCGCGACGCGATCTTCCGCCGCATCGCTGAGCACGTCCCACTGCGTCTGGCATGATCCTGCTCTCTCCAGCGGACTTACACACGGCCGATGTCGAAGACATCGCGTCGCGCGCCGACATGACCATCGCCTTCGTCACCGGCGAGCTCCGCGGCCGCCCCCTCGCCGCCGCCCTTCACTGCGACTGGCTGGCGATTGACGAGGGCGCATCGATCGTCATCGACTCGCCGGAAGCATGGAGTGGGGCCATTGGGCGCATCGGCGGGCGCGCATATCGCTTGCACCTTCTTGGTCGCGCGATGCTCAGAGCCGAGGAGGCTGTGAGGGAAGGTCTGGCCGACGTGCTTGTTCCTTCCGGAGCCGATCCGGTACAGTGGTTCGTGGACTGGGTCGGTGGACGCAGCACGCTCGCGCTCGACACGGCGGCGGCGTTGATCCGCGGACGTGGCGGCGATGTGACCGAGCGGTTCGCATTCGCTCGCCTCTTTGCCACGGGCGAGCCGCAGGAAGGGTTGGCCGCATTCCTCGAGAAACGAAAGCCGAAATGGATCTGATATGAACCCAAACGAAATCGCCATCCCTCCAGCCGTAGCGGTCCCGCCTATCCCGAACGCAGAGGCCGAGCAGCTCCCGCTGTTCTCCGTCGAGGCCTTGGGGAACGTCCGCGGGGAAAAGGCGCAGTGGAAGGAAGCATCGTCGAAGAGACCGGCCTGGAAGAAAGACTTCACCACCGTCAGCGCGATGGAAGTCAACCCCCTGGCAACGCCGGACGATGTCGCCAATCTCGACTTCGATCGCGACCTGGCCTTCCCCGGCGAGTTTCCCTACACGCGCGGAATCCACCCCGGCGGCTACCGCGGCAGGCTCTGGACCATGCGCCAGTTCGCCGGCTTCGGAAGCGCCACGCACACCAACGAACGATTCAAGTACCTCCTGTCCCAGGGACAGACCGGCCTCTCCACAGCCTTTCACCTGCCGACGCTCTACGGGTACGACTCCGATCATCACTTCAGCGCCGGCGAGGTCGGCAAGTGCGGCGTGGCCATCGACACGCTCGCCGACATGGAAACGCTGTTCGACGGCATCCACCTCGAGGATGTCACCGTCTCGATGACGATCAACTCCACCGGGCCGATCGCTCTGGCCATGTATCTCGTCGTGGCGCAGAAGCAGGGGGCGGACTGGAAGAAGATCTCCGGCACGCTGCAGAACGACATCCTCAAGGAGTACATCGCCCAGAAGGAGTACATCTTCCCGCCGCGTCCCTCGATGCGGCTCATCACCGACACGTTCAAGTTCTGCGCGGAGAACGTGCCCAGGTACAACCCGATCTCTATAAGCGGCTATCACATTCGTGAGGCCGGCTCGACCGCGCTGCAGGAACTGGCATTCACCCTCCGCGACGGTATGGAGTACGTCGAGTACGGCGTGCGCGCCGGCCTGGACATCGACGACTTCGCGCCACGCCTCTCGTTCTTCTTCAACTCCCACAACGATCTGCTCGAAGAAGTGGCCAAGTTCCGTGCCGCGCGACGTGTCTGGGCCAAGGTCATGCGCGACCGTTACGGTGCCAAGGATCCTCGGTCGTGGATGCTCCGCTTCCACACGCAGACGGCCGGCTGTTCGCTCACGGCGCAGCAGCCCTACAACAACATCGTCCGCGTCACCATCCAGGCGCTGGCCGCGGTGTTCGGCGGCACGCAGTCGCTGCACACGAATTCGCTCGACGAGACCCTGGCCTTGCCGACCGAGGCGGCGGCGCGTATTGCTCTGCGCACGCAGCAGATCATCGCCCACGAATCAGGCGTGATCAACACGGTCGATCCCCTCGGCGGTTCCTTCTTCATCGAAGAGCTGACCAACAAGATGGAGCAGGGCTGCTTCGACTACATCGCCAAGATCGATGCCTACGGCGGCATGGTCGAAGCGATCGAAGCCGGCTTCCCCCAGCGCGAGATCTGGGACGCCTCCTACCAGTTCCAGCGCTCCGTCGACTCCGGCGAGAAGATCGTCGTCGGTCTGAACGCCTTCCAGCAGGAGACCGAAGATCCCTACGAGATCCTCTACATCGACGACTCCGTTGCCGGCGAGCAGATCGAGCGCCTGAACCGAGTCCGCGCCGAACGCGATGCGACGAAGGTTCACGACGCCCTGCAGGCGCTACGCAACGCCGCGGCCGATCCGAACGCCAACACGATGCCGTTCATCATCGATGCCGTGAAGGTCTACGCCAGCGTGGGCGAGGTCAGCGACGCGCTGCGCGACGTGTTCGGGACGTATCAGGAGCCGGCGTTGTTCTGATCGTTCAGCTCGACAGCCCGCGAAGGCGCTCGAGGATGTCGTCGACGCGCGTTCGTTCCTCGCCGGGCGGAAGGCGCCTGGATGTCGCGGAGACGCTGTCTCGGATGGTCAGGCGTCCCTGCGGGTCGGCGTGGCGGAACTTCGTGGCGATCACGTAGGAGATGATCTCGACCTTCGCTTCGGAAAGGGCCACCAGATCCGGGAGGTCACGCAGCAGTCGTTCAGTGGGGCGGCTCTCGAGGTCTTTGACGAACGATTGCAGTTCCGTGAACGTCTTCGCGTCGATTGCCTTCATCACGATCGAAGACGTGGGCACCCTCTCATCTCTTTCAGTCGTCATGAGCACGCTCTCTCCCCTGATTTCGGTAGTTACGTCTGAAGCAACCCCGAGGTTGCAAATGTCAGGCCTCACGCTACCATCAAGGATGGAAGGGCGGCAGTCCCTGGCAGTTACAGAGCGGTTCCGATTTCGAGGGACAATAGGTCCGACATGAAATCGATCGTCATCACCGGAGCCAGCGCCGGGATCGGCGCCGCCATCGCCCGTCGCCTCGGGCGCGACGGCAACAAGGTCGCCCTCGCGGCGCGCCGCGTGGATCTGCTCCGCGACGTCGCGGCGGAGTGCGGCGCTGCCGCCATCGCCGTCGCCGCCGACGTCACCCGCCGCGAAGACGTCGAACGCCTTCGTGACGAGGCCATCGCCGCATTCGGCGCCGTCGACGTCTGGATCAACAACGCCGGCCGCGGGATCAGCCGCTCCGTCCTCGATCTGACCGACGCCGACTTCGATGAGATGATGCTCGTCAATGTGAAGTCAGCGCTCTACGGGATGCAGGCCATCGTCCCGTACTTCATCGAGCGCGGTCGGGGACATCTGATCAACATCTCGTCGTTCCTTGCTCGTGTGCCCATCGCATCGCACCGCTCGGCGTACAACGCAGCGAAGTCGGCGCTCAACGCCCTGACGGCGAACCTTCGCGCGGACGTCGCCTCGATGGGCGTCGAGGTTTCGACCGTGATGCCCGGCCTCGTCTCGACCGACTTTGCGCGCAACGTGATCGGCACGCCGAGCGCGGTGTCGCCGCAGTGGACTCCCGGCGCGGCGATGAAGCCGCAGACGGCCAAAGAGGTCGCGGACGCCGTCGCCGATGTGATCGCGAACCCGCGCGCCGAGGTCTACACCAACCCGGCCAGTGCGGAGATGGCGCGGCGGTACTTCGAAGGACTTGGCGCGATCGGATAGCGTGGCTAAGCCACGGACCGATGTGGCACAGACAGGTACAGACACTCTTGTCTGTGCTTGCGTCGCGAACTGGTGCGTCGGAGTTTGGACGTTCAAGGTAGGTATCTGGAATTTCACGTTTACAGATCGCTGGCGAAGCCAGCGCGAAGCACGCCGGAGGCGTTCGGTAGATTAGACAGAATGGAGTGACCCGCTCGCTCGGGTACCTTTCGTGGGTTACGCCCCGAGGGGCACAGAGCCACATACAGGAGG
>Ga0307470_10000284_pt1 | contig 30599 bp, 26 predicted proteins | sample atmos_gasesAM3C__FD_204565 | JGI IMG/M metagenome (GOLD analysis project Ga0307470, IMG submission 204565) | Hardwood forest soil microbial communities from Morgan-Monroe State Forest, Indiana, United States - atmos_gasesAM3C_05 | ecosystem: Environmental > Terrestrial > Soil > Temperate forest... | reverse complement strand
CGGGTGCCGGGCCCCCACTGAGCATCCAGCCCCCAGTCGACATTTCTGCCGATTGCATCGCGGGCGGAACCTATACCGTAGTCATTGGTGGCACATGGCCTGGCGGAAGCACGTTTAACTGGTCGCTCGGCAATCTACCTCCCGGCGTCACCTCGCCAACCAACCAGCACGGTACATCATTTGTGCTCCAGCATCCGGTCGGATCTCCTGGCCGGATCCTCATTGCGGAAGTCGAGGTGCCGGGTTGCCCCGACGTGCAGAGTGTCGTCTTGTTCCCACCCGCAGATACGGCCAACTGTCCCAGCCAGATTGGCATCTCAGTGATCGGACCGACCGGGCTGATACCGGTACCCGCAGACGGCACGACGTACGCAGACTTGCCGCCGGGTAATTACCGCGTTGAAGTCGCGTCACCTGCCGCTGGGCCAACCGTAGACTTCGAATGGTATCGAGACAACGCACTTCAAGCCTCGACTCCCGCGACGCCGAACAAACTCGAGGTCCCGTCATTGCCAGCGGGAGCCGAAACGACGATCGCGGTGCGAGTGCAACAGGAATGTTGCAACGCCCTGCTGGACACAGTTCTTCTGCGAACCGCGCCGGCCAAGGACGGTGGTCCAGATGATACACCACCACCACCCGATTCCGACGACGACGACACTACGCAACCACCAGACGATGTGTCGCCTCCTTCCTGGCCGTGCGTGATCCTGGGTCTGCTGGTCGGACTCGCGATGATCGCGGCGCTCGTGAGCTTGGTTGGTTTGGCGGTTCCCCCTATCGCCATTTTGGCATTGCCGGCTCTGCAGATAGCTGCGATTGCGATTCTTATCGCCGGGGTCTTGCTGCTGCTCATTTGCCGGCCGAGCTTGTGTCGGCTGCTGGGAATCGTCGCCTGGGCGCTCAAGTGGGCAGTCCTCTTTGGGGCGTTGATCGCAATCGCCACCCTAAGTTTGGGGGCATTCTTATTGGTGCTCGTCTACGGTATGCTTCTCGCAGCTGCGGTATGGCTGATCGCATTGAATGGGTGCCAGGAGCCGGGGATGCTCTCGATTCCTTAGCATCTTCCCGCCCGCCGCAGCTGATCTTGTATCTCGATACTTACGTCAACGGCAGGAGTTCGCCACGAACGAAAGCAACCGCGTGGCGAACACGGGGCTAGGGGAAGCATCTGTAGCCTGTCAGCCGTTCTTGTCACCCGCGCCGCCGAAGCGGTCGGACCACTCTGCTATTTGAGTGTCCTCGATCTTGGCGAAGAGAACGTCAGGAACAGCGATCGGCGCTCCGAGAGTCAGTTGGGATAACTTATCCCCAAGGGTCCTTGGCCAGGTTAGTGGTGAATCGATGTTACTCAGCGCGCGCGAGATCTTGGCCGACGTTTCAGGTATGAATGGTTGAGCAAGCGCCGCAAAGACAAGAGCGAGATTGAGAGCGTAACGGATCGATACTCCAGCGGCGACGGGGTCCGTCTTGATCTTCATCCATGGTTCGGCTTTCTGCAGATACTCGTTTCCGATCACCCACATGGATCGCAGCTCGATGGCTGACTTACGCAGATCCATCGCTTCCATCTGGGTTGTAAGAGTGGCGAGCCGTTGCTCGAGAGCGGCGGTTGTTTCCGCTTCGAGCGCGCCGTATTCGCCGCTCGCCGGCACCACGCCGCCAAGTCGCGCGGTGCAAAACTTGGCGATCCGGTTGACGAAGTTACCCAGGACGTCCGCCAGCTCGTGGTTCACGGTGGCCTGAAAATGTTCCCAGGTGAAATTGGAATCGTCCGACTCCGGCGCGTTAGCTAAGAGATACCACCGCCAGTAATCGGCCGGGAGTAACTCCAAGGCGTGATCCATGAAGATACCGCGGTTACCCGAAGTGGAGAACTTCCCTCCGTAGTAGTTCATCCAGTTTAAGCCTTTGATGTAGTCGACTACCTTCCAAGGTTCGTTGGACCCGAACAAAGTAACCGGGAAACCTACCGTATGGAACGGAACGTTGTCCTTGCCCATGAACTGGACGTAGCGGACATCTTCGGCGCCTTGGTCTTTGCGCCACCAGCGTTGCCAATCACTCTTGGTCGCATCCGCCCATTCCATGGTCGCACCGACGTATTCAATCGGAGCATCGAACCAGACGTAGAACACCTTGCCTTCAAAGCCGGGACGGACCTGACCTTTGTATGCGACCGGTATGCCCCAACTAAGGTCGCGAGTGATACTGCGATCCTTTAGTTCTTCATCGAGCCACTTCCGCGCAATCGACGTGACTAATACTGGCCAGTCGCTCTTCGAATCGATCCATTCTCGTAACCGGCCTACCATCTCCGATTGCCTTAGAAAGAGATGCTTGGAGTCGCGCAGTTCGAGATTGGTCGAACCAGAGACGGCGGAGCGCGGATTGATCAGATCGGCCGGATCGAGAACACGGGTGCAATTCTCGCATTGGTCGCCGCGGGCCCGCTCGTAACTACAGTGGGGGCAGGTGCCGATAACGTAGCGATCGGGAAGGAAGCGTTTGTCGTCGATGGAATAGACTTGTCGCGTAGTTCGCTCTTCCAACAAACCATTCTGATCGAGCTGATGATAGAAGTGCTGGGTGATCTCATGGTTCTGGGGTGAATCGGAGCGACCAAAGTGATCGAAGGAGAGTCCAAACCGGCTGCCGAGATCCCTTTGGACGGCATGCATTCGAGCGCAATACTCCTCGATAGGAAGGCCTGCTTCATGCGCGGCTAACTCCGCCGGCGTGCCATGTTCGTCCGTAGCACAGATGAACAACACCTCATTACCGCGGGCCCGTTGAAAGCGGGCATAGGCATCCGCCGGCAGCATGGAACCGACAAGGTTCCCCAGGTGTTTTACCCCATTGATGTAGGGCAAGGCCGACGTGATAAGATAGCGACTCATTCCTATCTGATAGACAGACTAATCCCACCCGACTTGCCGGCCTTTGTTCTGTTCCTCGAGCCAGGCTTGCAGCGGCTTGAAGTAATCAGCCATGGCGCGCGTTGAAATGTCTTGTCCGGTTGCGTCTTTCAAGACCTTTCGCCAGTCTTCGGTGCTGCCCTTCTTAAGAATGTTCTCAAGCCATTTCCCGACTTCCTTGTTATCGGCGTAGTTACAGGACTGGGGTGGTTGCTTCAGGATTTTGCGGGCGATGTAATCGTGGAGCTGGAATTTGAAAACGGTGGCAAAGGCGTAGTTGTAGTAGTAGGCCGGGTTATCGTTGATGTGGGTCTTCGTGGCGGCGTCGCAGAATTCTTCGCCCCGCGGCGAGGGTGGCTCGACGCCTTGGAAGTCGGAAACATACTTCCACCAGCGGGCGTTCCATTGGTCCGGCGGGAGGTTGCGCGCGTAAACGTCAGCTTCCCAATGCGGCATGGTTCCGCACGAGAAAAAGATGAACGGTATCGCTCGGGCGAGAGCGTCGTCGAGAAGGAATGCGGTTTGATCGGCCTTGAAATCTTTCGGCAAGATTCCGCGTGACTGGAGGTACGGGACCTGGCTCGACGCGAGTGAGATTAGCTCCCCGATACCTTCGTGGAATCCCGGCGCGGCGCCGTTGCGCAACAAGTAAGGCACTTCGGGGCGTGAGTAAGCCTTGAAGTAGTAACCATGTCCTAGCTCGTGGTGCGCGGTGAAGAACCAGCGCGAATTCGGCTCGATGCTTTGCAGCGAACGGATGTCGTTCTCGAGATCGATGTGCCAACAGGAAGCGTGGGTATTCTTCTTCCGCTTTGAATCCGCCGGTAGTGGGTAGAGATCCGATTTCTCCCAGAAACTCTTCGGCAACGGAGTGAAACCGAGTCCGGTATAGAACTGCTCCGCTGTCTTGATGACCCACTCCGGCTGGCGCCCTTCGAAATACTTGTCGATGTTCGCCGCCTCAACCAGTCCTTCCCATTCCTGCGACCAACGATTGTTGATCCAGTGCGCCGGGATTTTTTTCGGCACAGGCTGATGATACTTCTCCGCCAGTTTGTATTTCGTCCAGGTATGGAGCTGGAGATAAAGCGGCCGCAACGTAGTCATCCAATCGTCGAGCATCTTGAGCATCTCGTCGGTGGTCATTCCGTAATTGGAAACTTGGAGCGTGAAGTAATCGGGATACTTCATTTCCTGGGCGACGCCGTTCCGCAGGTCGCGCAACGTGACGAGGTTCGGCTTTAGCGCCGGCCCGGATTGCTTTGACGCTTCCCAGACCGCTTTGCGCTCGGCGAGGTCGGTGCTTTTCTCGAGGCGGTTATCAATGTCGTTCGCGGTAATCGGTTTCCCGTTCAGTTTGAATTCAAAGCTGTTGAGGATCGACGCCTGCCTCGTCTCCGCCTCAACGCGTTTCGCGACGAGCTCCGGGTTGGTCATCGGTCCTTCGGCGGCGTTGAGCAGCAATTGCTTCAGTTGGCGGACGGTGATTTCCGTCAACTCCTTCTCGTGGGTCAGGAGATCGCGCGCTTCGGTGATGAGCGCCGGGTTGCCGTTAAAGGCAGCGTAAGCCTTCCCCGTCGCTTCCGCGGCCGCATCATGTTCCGGTGTCACGTCGGTGACGGAAAGCCACTGGGCTTCACTGTTGACCCGGTAAAGTCCCTGGAATCCCGGGTTCGCAAGCGCGAGGAACCGATTGGCGCGCTCCTGGATCGGCGTCGCAGCGGTGACCGCCAGCGTCATGCCGAGGACCAGGAGCGGGATCGTCTTTTTTAACGAGAGCAATGGGTGATGCATGGCGCAAAGTAATTTGCGCGCACCATAATGTGAAGCGCTCGTTTTGAGAGCGTCGCGAACTATTTCAACTGCGACAGCGCGCTCACCATCAACGCGATCGGCCACGCCGAGATTCCCACCATGACAAGGAAGCAAAATGCTTCCTTCGCGTAATCGCGTTTCATTTCTTCAGCGAGGAAATCCTGGCTAAGATGGCGGAACGGCGTGGCTGCGTGGCGGCCGCGATTTTTCGCGATGCCGAAATCGGCGCCGGTTTTCTGGTAAGCGAAATCCGTTGAAGGATGAATGTGACGCAGCCGGGCCGGCATTTCTGCGCGGCGCTGCGCTCCGAACTGTCGGAAGATTTGAGATTGAGGTTTCATATGTTTTAAAAGGGGCAGCGTTCGAGCGCTGCGAAATTGGTAGCTGCCGCATGGATGCCATGCCGGGCAGCGGGTTATACTGAGAAACTCCTCGAAGAGTTCTACGTCCGGCGCGCGCCGGTGGAATACTGACTTTACTAAACGATAGGCTTTACGTGCGGAAGAATGTCAGGCGCCTTTTAGTCGAAGCTGGCCTAGATACTTAACGCCCTTAAGCATTCGCATCATCCGGTTCGATGTCAAAGAAACCCCGGCAACGAGCCGGTGTAACACCCTCTTCTGGTAGGGGTTGCAAGGTGAAAAAATCTTAGCCGGCTGACCAGCGGCCGATCCAGGTTCCCCAGCCGTAAAATCCTAACGGCTGCAATCGCCCCTCCGCGACAAACGCATCCACCTGGGCACGGGTCGGGCCGGCTTTGTTCGTCGCGCTGATGTAATCGTCGATCACGACCCAGCAGCCATCGGCGAACAGATCGCGGTAGCAATCGATGTCGCGCCGAACGTTTGCGTCCGCATCGAAAATGAAAAAGCCGACCTCGCCAGCATTGAAGCGCGCCTTCACTGTCGCGATGATTTCGTTGTCGAATGAGGAGCCGTTCAGAAGAGTTACGCGTTCTGACAAACCGGCGCGCGCGACGTGTTTCGTGAGATCTTTGAAAATATTTTTCGTCGCGAGCTTGTGATCTTTGAGCTGGCCGCCCGGTTCGATGCTGACGAACTCCTTTCGTTTGCCTGAATCGCGCGCACCCATGCCGGCGGCGACAGTGGACGCGCCCAGGAACGAGCCGATCTCGAGAATGCCGCCGTCGCAGATTTTGGCTAAGTGATAGACAAGGACGAGGACATCTTCAGAAAGCATCGAGTAATCTGCCGCTTTCATGAGCTGGTGATGCAACGGTTTGTCGTAGCGATATTCGATGAGCCGCTGCATCAGCTCGAAACATTCGGCGAGCTGGTCGGAGGAATTCATCGCCTATCCGTAGATCACCAGCCGGATCGATTCCGGCAACTGCTGAGCGACACTCGTGACGACGCTGCCGCCGAGCAATTTCGCGAGCGTATTGCGCTGCGATGCGCCGATGATCAGGTAATCAACTCCCATCGTCGCGGCGAGATCCAGAATCGTTGCGGCCGCGTCCTCGCTCACTGCATAAACTGGCAGAACGCAGATGCCGCGTTCCTCGCCCGTCTTCATCATCAAGTTCATGATCGCGCTTGCCGACGGATCGTTCTGCCATTTGGCACGGCCCAAGGGACCACCGCTGCCGTAAAAAACCGAAATTTCCTTCACGTAGAGAACGCAGAGCGTGGCTTTGCGCAGTTGCGCTTCATCGAGCGCAAAGCTGAGCACGGAAGTGATTCCGCGCGCCGCGACCATTATCTTCTGGCCTTCCTCGAGGCGAGGTTGCATCGTCGCCACCAGGTCAGGCGAAACCATTGCCGCCACGTCGTGCGTGACCGTCATTGTAGTCAGGCCCTGCCGTTTTTGGGTGTAAGCGCGTACTGCCAGACCCACGCCGAGCACACACATGACGAAGAAGAGCGCATCGGGCTTGGTGTGCGCGAGAGTCAACTCTACCCATAGGAGAATGACAAAGGTAACTCCGAACAGCACCCGGTCGTACCAGGTAAACCCGATCGTGCGATTCATCGCGCAAGACCCGAGGTTCACGGTGATCGCACCGACGACGCCGATCGCGTAAAGCCCGGCGAGGGATTCGAAACTGGTCGCAGTTAGAAGCACGATCGACGGCAGGCCCACGGCGATCAGGAGCGGGTAGAGCGGTACACCGTGGCGATTCAACTGTTTGAATTGCCGCGGCATCTCCCGATCCCGCGCTGTCATGTAAAGCAATCCGACCATAGCGACGATGGCGGTGTTGGCCGCGCTGAGCAGCAACAGGAGAAAAACAATACCGACGACCCAGCCGAAGATGCTGCCGAAAGTGGCGCCCAGCGTCACGGTGCCGAATTGCTCGCCGATAAAGCGAAGCATGTCCTCGCTGCGCTGGCCGAGGACGGCCGTAATCTCGCTCCGGCTCAGAGGCCCCATCGTTTTTTCCAAAACTTTCGGCAACGACAACATCGCCCAGCCGAGCAACGCGGTCCCGACCACGACTTCGATCGCGATCGGCGTGATCGCCTTCAACGAGGTGCGCTTGACGCTGGGCTTATCGGCCGTCGAACCCGGGTCGAGCTTCATCACGCCGGTCAAATTCGCGATCGCCTCCACGCCGGAGAGCGCCAGGATTACACCGACGAATTGGACCCAGAGTTTGCTCAGGCTTTCATGACGCGGTTCCAGGAATTGTGTGGTCAAATGCGGCGCCGCCAAGCCGATGAGAACGATGACGATGACAATTGTCGGGAGCGAGAGCGCCACGGCCAGCGTTCCAGAATGCTTGGGGCCGAACCAATTGAGAAACCCGAGAAAAACCAGCACCAGGATCGTCGTTACGGCGATGTGATCCTTGAGAAACCGGAGCCAGGGCACGTGTTCCGCGCCGGCGATCACATAGGTCAGCGCCGACCATCCGCTCAAGGCCGCCGTTACCGTCAGGTCTGCTACGAGAAGCAGCGCCCCGACAACAGCTAGCAATCTCCCCTGCGAGCGCGCCGCCGAATAAACACCGCCGCCGTCCGGGAAATGGCGGCAGATCACCGCGTAGTTGATTCCGACCAGGCCCGTCAGCGCGCAAACCGCGAGGATGATGGGCATCGAAGAAAATCCGGCCGCCGCGAAGGCCAGCCCGAGGACATAGGCCTTGCTCGTGCCCCAGTCGCCGTAAAGCAGCGCCGCCGCTCTTTTCCAATCGACGTTTCGCGGACGATGGGCGGTGGTCTCCGTGAGAATTAGATCAGCCATCGCGCCAGGCGGAGAATCTCCACGGTGGGTGCGGCCAGGGGCAAGCTCTTTCTTGAGGAGGACGTGCGCCGGGTTTTAACGATTTTTTAACGTCCCACGCATCTCGTTTAATTAACGGCTAGGACCAATGCCACTCAAGGTTGAGGGAGTTTATGACTCTACCCATCAGCGCGTCCTGCCAAGAATGTAGGATTTTGCGAAATGTCCGCCTCCGGACTCTTGAGAAGGAGGTAGGGCAATGAGCGACCTCCTTTTCGTCGGAACCGTCGTCCTGTTTTTCATCGTGAGCGCTTTGTACGTGCGCTTTTGCGACCATCTCTAGGTGACTCCCGTGGAAATCATCATCGTCTCGATCATCGCGCTCCTGCTCTTCATCTACCTCTTTGTAGCGATGATTCGGCCTGAAAAATTTTAAGGACCCGCGAATGCAGGCATCCGGCTGGATTCAATTCACGATTTTCCTGGTGGCGCTCGCGCTCATCACGAAGCCAATGGGGCTTTATCTCGTGCAAGTGCTCGACGCGAACGGCCGGACGTGGCTCGATCCGGTCCTGCGGCCGTTGGAGCGGCTGACCTATCGCCTGATGGGCATCGATCCCAACGGCGAGCACGATTGGAAGCAATACACCTTCGCGATGCTGCTCTTCAGCTTGGTGGGTTGCCTTTTTACCTACGCGATCCTGCGTCTGCAGCATTTGCTGCCGCTCAATCCCCAAGCGCTTCCACCGCTGAGTGAACATCTCGCCTTCAATACCGCGGTCAGTTTCACCACAAACACGAACTGGCAGAGCTACGGCGGCGAAAGCACCATGTCCTACTTCTCCCAGATGGTGGGACTGACGTTTCACAACTTTGTTTCGGCCGCGACCGGTATCGCGATCGCGGCCGCGTTGGTACGAGCGATTGCGCGGCATACCGCCAAGACGATCGGCAATTTCTGGGTCGATCTCGTTCGCGTGACCTATTACCTGCTCATCCCGATTTGTCTCGTGTTCGCGGTCTTCCTCGTCTCCCAGGGAATGATCCAGAACTTCAAGCCCTACACCAAGGCCACGCTGGTCGAGCCGATGAAAATCTCGGTCGAGAAAAAGAATGAGCAGGGAGAAACGATCAAGGACGCCGAAGGCAAGGCGGTGACGGAAGAGCAGACCGTCACAGAGCAGAACATCGCGCAAGGGCCGATGGCGTCGCAGGTCGCGATCAAGATGCTCGGCACGAATGGCGGCGGTTTCTTCAACGCGAATGCGGCACATCCGTTCGAGAACCCCACGCCGCTTTCGAACTTCATCCAGATGCTGTCGATCTTCTCCATCGGCAGCGGGCTGACTTACTACCTCGGCCGGATGGTGAAAAATCAGAAGCACGGCTGGACCGTCTGGGCCGCGATGACGCTCTTGTTTGTCGGCGGCGTTTTGCTGGCGTGGCATGCGGAGGACGCCGGCAATCCTATTCATCAGCAACTCGGCATCTCGGCGGTGGACGGCAACATGGAAGGCAAGGAAGTCCGCTTCGGGATTTTCAATTCCGCGCTCTTCGCCACCATTACGACAGACGCTTCCTGCGGGGCGGTCAACGCGATGCACGATTCGTTCACCGCGCTCGGCGGATTCGTGCCGCTCTTCAACATTCAACTCGGCGAAATTATTTTCGGCGGCGTCGGCGCCGGTCTTTACGGAATGCTCGTCTTCGTCGTTCTCGCGGTTTTCATCGCCGGCCTGATGGTCGGCCGAACGCCCGAATATCTCGGCAAGAAAATCGAGGCCTACGACGTGAAGATGGCAATGCTCTCGCTGCTGATTCTCTGCTGTTCGATCCTCGGCTTGGCCGCCTGGGCGGTGGTCAGCCCATGGGGCCTCGCCGGCTTGAATAACAACGGTCCCCACGGCCTGAGCGAAATTCTTTACGCTTTTAGCTCCGGCACCGGAAACAACGGCAGCGCGTTTGCCGGACTTAGCGCAAACACCGCGTGGTATAACACCACCCTGGGAATCGCGATGCTGTTCGGTCGCTTCCTCATGATTGTCCCGATCATGGGCCTGGCCGGTTCGCTGGCGGGCAAGCGGGTGTCGCCGCCGAGCGCGGGCACGTTCCCGGTGTCCGGCGGCACGTTCCTCATTCTATTACTCGGCACGATCCTGTTGGTCGGCGCGCTGAACTTTCTCCCCGCGCTCGCGCTCGGTCCCATCGTCGAACACTTCCTCACTCTGAAAGGGAACCTCTTTTAATCCGGACCGCTTCCCATGACGCAAAAATCTCCTTCCCTTTTTGATTGGAAAATCGCCGGCCCGGCGATCGGCGACGCGTTCAGAAAATTGAACCCGCGGCTGATGGTCAAGAATCCGGTCATGTTCGTGACGATGGTCGGCGCCGCGCTTACAACTGTCGGCATCTTCACCGCCGAGGCCGACCTGCGCGGCTTCGTCACGCAACTCGCCATCTGGCTTTGGTTCACTGTCCTGTTCGCTAATTTCGCTGAAGCCGTCGCGGAAGGTCGCGGCAAAGCTCAGGCCGCAAGTTTGCGCAGAGCGCGCAAGGATACGATGGCCCGCCGCCTGGCCAACGGGCGCGAAGAAAAGGTGCCGGCGCCGATGTTGGAGAAAGGCGACCTCGTTGTCTGCGAAGCGGGCGACATCATTCCCGCCGACGGCGATGTGATCGAAGGAATTGCCAGCGTCGATGAAGCCGCGATCACGGGCGAATCCGCGCCGGTGATTCGGGAGAGCGGGGGAGACCGCAGCGCGGTGACTGGCGGCACGCGCGTACTCAGCGATCGGATCGTCATTCGCGTGACGATCGAGAAGGGCGGGGGATTTCTGGATCGGATGATCGCGTTGGTTGAAGGCGCAAGACGCCAGAAGACCCCGAACGAAATTGCGCTCACCATTCTGCTGGCGGCGCTTACCTTCATCTTCCTGCTTGTTTGCGTGACGTTGAAACCGTTCGGGATTTATTCGGCCACGATCTTTTCCGTTCCCGTTCTCATTGCCCTGCTCGTCTGTCTGATCCCGACGACGATTGGCGGTTTGCTCAGCGCGATTGGCATTGCCGGGATGGATCGCGTTCTCCAGCGGAATGTCCTGGCGATGAGCGGACGCGCCGTTGAAGCGGCCGGCGACGTCGATGTTTTGCTTCTCGATAAGACCGGAACGATCACCCTGGGCAACCGCATGGCCGTGGCGTTCCATCCCGCGCCCGGCATCAAACCGGAAGACCTGGCCGCTTCCGCGCAACTGAGCTCGCTCGCCGACGAAACGCCTGAGGGTCGATCGATCGTCGTCCTAGCGAAGGAAAAATTCGGGCTGCGCGCCCGGGAAATGAACGAGCTGCATGCCACCTTCGTTCCGTTTGCCGCGCAAACGCGGATGAGCGGGATCGATTTGCGCGCCACGAACACCGAACCCACCATGCGCGTGCGCAAAGGCGCCGCTGAATCGGTCCGCGCGTTTGTCGAATCAGCCGGCGGGATTTTTCCCCAACCGGTGAGCAAGACCGTCGATGAAATCTCGAATCGCGGCGGCACTCCCCTGGTCGTCGCTTCCGAATTGACAACGCTCGGCACGATCGAGCTCAAGGACGTCGTCAAAGGCGGGATCAAGGAACGCTTCGTTCATCTGCGCAAGATGGGAATCAAGACGGTGATGATCACAGGCGACAATCCGCTCACCGCCGCCGCCATCGCGGCGGAAGCGGGCGTGGACGATTTCATGGCGCAGGCAACGCCGGAACAAAAGCTCCAGCGGATCCGCGAGGAACAGAGCAACGGCCATCTCGTTGCCATGACTGGCGACGGCACCAACGACGCGCCCGCGCTCGCCCAGGCCGATGTCGGTGTCGCCATGAACACCGGCACCCAGGCCGCGCGCGAAGCCGGCAATATGGTCGACCTCGACAGTAACCCGACCAAGCTCATCGACATCGTCGAGATCGGGAAACAGATGCTGATCACGCGCGGATCGCTCACCACCTTCAGCATCGCCAACGATGTCGCGAAATATTTCGCCATCATTCCGGCCATGCTCATGGCCACCTTCCCGGTCATCGCGCCGCTCAACATCATGCATCTGCAAAGCTCGACCAGCGCGATTCTCAGCGCCGTCATTTTCAACGCGCTCATCATTATCGCGCTCATCCCGCTGGCCCTGCGCGGTGTCGCCTACCGGCCCATGGGCGCGCTCGCCATCTTGCAGCGCAATCTCCTCATCTACGGCTTCGGCGGAATCATAGTGCCGTTCATCGGCATCAAGCTCATCGATGTCGTTATCACCACCCTGAGGCTCGCGTAATCATGAAAGACTTCTTCTCTGGAATTCGCAGCGCGATTTTCTCCACGCTCGTTCTCGCAGTCGTTTGCTGCGGACTCTATCCGCTTCTTGTTTTCGGATTCGCGCAAACGCTGTTTCCCGACAAGGCCAACGGCAGTTTGATTGTGGATGCGAGCGGGAACGTCCGCGGATCGAAGCTGCTTGCGCAGGGATTCACCGACGCGAAATACTTCCATCCGCGGCCGTCCGCGGCCGGCAACGGATACGACGCGGCGAATTCGAGCGGCAGCAACCTGGGGCCAACGTCGCAAAAGCTGAGAGATGCAATCAAAGATCGTATTGAGACCTATCGAAAAGAGAACGGATTGACTACAGATCAGGACGTTCCCGCCGATGCCGTGACCGCTTCGGGCAGCGGACTTGATCCGCACATCAGTCCGCGCAATTCCGAATTTCAAGTTACACGCGTCGCCAAAGCTCGCAGCGTAAGTGAAGAAAAAGTGCGTGAGTTGATTCGCCAAAACACCGATGGCCATGACCTCGGCATTCTGGGGGACCTGGGAGTTAACGTTCTCCAGCTCAACCTCGCGCTCGATCGACTGCGCTGACGTGGACCAGCCAATGCGCTCGATCGCCGTAATTATTGTCTGTGAGGATTGGGTAGCGCACGCGTCTCGCGTGCTGGCGACGGCGTCCTCGCTGTCGCGAACTTTTTCCAACGCGACAATCTCCCCAGAAGCCTCACGAAACGGACAAGATCGTTGCGGCGAGACGCCGCAACCAACACGCGAGACGCGTGCACTCCCCAGGCACCTTTTTTGGACCTGGTTCATCGACAACCCGCGGCCGTCCACCGCGGCAAGCCAACTCCAATAGCCTTGACGCCTCCGCCCACCGTGGAAACAATCGCCGCCTACCGGAGGACAACCCATGTTGCATCTCGATACAGGCAATACCGCCTTCATGCTGCTCTGCGCCAGCCTGGTAATGTTAATGACGCCGGGACTGGCCTTCTTTTATGGCGGCCTCGTTGGGCGAAAGAACGTGCTCGCCATCATGATGCAGAGTTTCGTCTCGATGGGCTGGACCACGGTCTTGTGGTGGGCCTTTGGATTCTCTCTCTGTTTTTCCGGCGATCAAAAGAGCGGCACAGACTATTTTGGAATCATCGGAAACCTGAACTGGGCCGGCCTCCGCGGCATCACCCTCTCCACCCCATCGCCGAACGACACGATCCCGATGCTCGTCTTCTGCGCCTACCAGATGATGTTCGCCATTATCACTCCGGCCTTGATCACCGGCGCGTTCACCAACCGCATCACCTTCAAGGCCTACATGCTGTTTCTGACGGCGTGGCTGATCCTGGTTTACTTTCCGTTTGTCCACATGGTTTGGGGTGGTGGAATGCTGGCGGAATGGGGCGTGAAAGATTTCGCTGGCGGCATCGTGGTGCACAACATCGCCGGAATCGCTGCGCTCGCTTCCATTCTCTACGTCGGCAAACGCAAAGTCGTCGATCGTGGTCCGCACAGCATTCCGCTGGTGGCGCTGGGCACTGGCTTGCTCTGGTTTGGTTGGTATGGCTTCAATGCCGGATCCGAGTTCCGCGTCGATTCGACCACGGCGGTCGCTTTTATCAATACCGACGTGGCTGCTTCGTTTGCGGCCATCGCCTGGTTGCTCGTGGATTGGCGGGTCTCGAAGAAACCGAAATTCCTCGGGTTACTCACGGGCGCGGTGGCGGGTCTTGCGACGATCACACCCGCCGCGGGCTACGTCTCTCCGACCACGGCCGTGATCATTGGAACGGTGGCGGGCGTCGTGTGCTATTACGCTTGCGCGCTCAAGAACAAACTGGGCTGGGACGACGCTCTCGACGTGTGGGGCGTGCACGGCGTTGGCGGCCTCCTGGGAATTATTCTGCTCGGCGTGTTCGCTTCGACCGCGTGGAACCCGGCGGCGAACGGCGGCGTGAACGGATTGCTCGCCGGCGATTCGACGTTCTTTCTGAAACAGCTCGCCGCGGGATTGTTTTCGTCGGTCTGGGCGCTCTGTTTCACGCTGGGGATGCTTTGGATCATCGACCGCATCACGCCGGTGCGCGTCGAAGATGCGCACGAAGAACTCGGCCTCGACGAAGCCATTCACGGCGAAACGGCCTATGTGGAAGTGGATGTAGCCGTGACCCGTTCCGGACAACCGCTCTGATTGGCGAGTCGGGCAGAATTGCCTTTGTCTTGATGCGCCAATTCTCGTCGTTCCTCGCCTGCGTTTTCATTGTGCTCGCGGCCGGTGCGATCAATGCGCAGACTCTCACTCCGGCAGAGGAAGACGCCCAAAAGAATTTCGTCGAAAAACAGGAGGCGAAATCGCGCCTCACAATTTCCGGTTGGATTGAGAGCAGCTTTACCGGAAACGTCGCCGCTCCTAACGACAACCAAAACTTTGGCCGACTCTTTGACGACCGGAGCAACGAGTTCGTGATGAACCAGGCGGTGATCACGGCGGAACGCGCGCTCGACCCGAAGGTCGGCTTCGATTGGGGATTCAAATTTCAGTTCATGTTCGGCACGGATGCGCGTTACATCCATTCGCTCGGGCTCCTCGACCACGCGATGGGCAGCAGCCTTTATCAGCCGGACATTTCCGAGGTTTATCTCAGTCTGCACCTGCCGGTCATCACCGAGGGCGGCATCGATGTGAAGCTCGGCAAGTTCGTGACCCTGGAAGGAGAGGAAACGATCGACCCGCGCACAAACCCATTTTTTTCGCACACCTACATTTTCAATTTCGCCATTCCGTTCAATCACACCGGCGCCCTGTTTACTCTTTACGCCACGAAGTGGCTGAACCTGGTCGCGGGCGTGACGCGCGGTGTTAACACCAGCATCGACGACAACAACGACGCGCTGGCCTTCCATGGCGGGATTGGGCTGCATCTCAATGACGAGAAGTTCGTGGTGTCCGCTGCCACGCACATTGGTCCTGAAACGCCGGGGAACGATCATGATCTTCGTTACCTCAACACGATCACCACCACCTGGAAGATCACCGACAAACTGACTTCCATTACCGACCTCAACTATACCCATGATGATGCCGCGGATGCCGATGCTTACGGAGTAGCGCAATACCTCACCTACGCGATCAACGACAAGATCACAGCCAAGATCCGGGGCGAAGTCTGGCGCGACGACAAGGGCTTCTATGCCGCGCAGTTCGCAGATGCGCATGATCCCATGCGAGCGTTGGCCGGGGAGCCGGTGATCGATCCCCGCACCGTCGGCGGTGGCCGAACAACGTATGGCGCCCTGACTGTCGGGCTCGACATTAAAGCGCAGGTTCCGAAACCGTTCACCGGTCTGACCATCCGGCCGGAGCTTCGCGTCGATCATTCTTTCAGCGATACGCGGCCGTTCAACGACTCGAGGGACGACACGATGTTTACCGCGGCGGTCGATGCGATCCTAACTTTCTGATCCCGGAAGAGGTCGTAGAATGCCGATATGAGTGAACCGGAGCGGCCTGATCCGGATGAGCTTCTTGCGCGCATGAAGCGCGATGAAACCGCGGCTGCGCGCGGCAAGCTCAAGATTTTCTTCGGCATGTCTCCGGGCGTGGGGAAGACCTACGCCATGCTCCAGGCCGCCCAGCAGAAGTTGCAGAAGGGGACTGAGGTCGTTGTCGGCATTGTCGAAACGCACGGGCGAAAAGAAACGGAAGCGCTTCTCGAAGGCATGCCGATCATGCCGCGAACCCAGGTTGAGTATCGAGGCGCAAAATTGGAGGAGATGGATCTCGATGCCATTCTCACGTGGCATCCGGGGCTTGCAGTTGTCGATGAACTGGCGCACACGAATGCGCCGGGATCGCGTCATCCGAAACGTTTTCAGGATGTGCTCGAGCTGCTCGATGCCGGCATCGACGTTTACACGACCCTGAACGTGCAACATGTCGCGAGCCGGAGCGACACCGTCCGGCAAATCAGCGGCGTCACTGTTAGCGAGACCGTTCCCGATTCAGTTCTCGATCTGGCCGATGAAATGGTTCTGATCGATCTGACGCCGGAACAACTGCGGGCTCGCTTGGCCGAAGGAAAAGTTTATCTGGGCGAACGCGCGGAATGGGCCGCGCAAAATTTCTTTCGCGAAAGCAATCTGACGGCTCTGCGCGAAATGGCGCTGCGTCTCGTGGCCGAACATGTCGATCGCGATCTGCGCGATATCATGTCGGAGCAAAAAATCGCAGGGCCTTGGAAAAGCGGTGATCGCTTGCTGGTGGCGGTGAGCGCGAGTCCGTACTCGGAAAGATTGATTCGTTACACGCGCCGGCTTGCGGCTTCGATGGAAGCATCCTGGATCGTGGCGAACATCGAAAGGCCGCGTCCCCTTTCCGAAGAAGAGCAAAGCCGGTTGACTCGCTACCTTGCCCTCGCTCGCCAGCTCGGAGCTGAGGTCGTTTCAACACCTGGTCGCGATGTCGGCGAGACGCTGCTGCGCATCGCGCGGCAGCACAACGTCACCCAGATCGTCATCGGAAAACCGTTGGGCGCGCGTTGGGCCAGCTTCTGGAAACGCGACCCGTTGCGCTGGCTCATGAGCCATAGCGGCAACATCGACATCCACATGATCCCGTCAGATGAAACCTCGAAACCACAGCGAAAGACGCTGGAGGAACGCCTGGCCCGCGCCAGCTGGGGTGAATTTGGAATTGCCCTCGCCATCGCTGCCGGCGTGACTGCGGTGTGTCTGGCGATCTTCAATTACACGGGCTACTGGGCCGTCGCTCTTTTTTATTTGCTGGCTGTCGTCTTAACCGCAACTCGGCTCCGTCGCTGGCCGACGCTCTTTCTCGCCGCACTCAGCGCCTTGCTCTGGGATTTCCTGTTCATCCCGCCGCGCTTCACCTTTTACATAACTCATCTGCATGACTTCATGATGTTCGGCGCCTACTTCGTGATCGCGCTCGTCATTGGTCATCTCGCGTCGCAATTGCGCGAACGCGAGCAATCGGAACGCCGTCGGGAAGAGCGCGCCACTGCCCTCTACCGGTTGACTCGCTCGCTCGCTGCCAGCCGGGATCTTGATGAAGCGCTTCCTAAAGTCATGGCACTCATCAAGAATTTCTTTCAAGCGGATGCCGCCCTTTGGCTGCGGGACGAGAGCGGTCTTTCCCGACATGCCGCCAGCACCTTTTCGCCTTCGACCAAAGACGAAAGCGTCGCTACCTGGGCGTTCCAAAAGAAACAGGCCGCAGGCAAATCCACCGATACCCTACCCGATGCCGAGGCATTGCATCTGCCGCTCGTGGCGGGCGACCGCGCCGAAGGAGTGCTGACGGTCCGCGTTTCCACGTCGCCGACCATCGAACAACGTGAACTGCTCGATACGTTCGCTGCGCAGCTCGCGCTCTTCGTGAACAAGGAACGCGCGTTGGAAGAGAGTCGCGCTGCCCATCTCGCACGCCAATCGCAGAAACTTCAGAAGACGCTTTTCGATTCCGTTTCGCACGAATTGAAGACGCCGCTTGCCGCCATGACCGCTGCGCTGCAACAACCGCAGCCCGACTGCTCGGAGCTCCAGCAAGCCGTCAAGCGCCTCACCCGCTCGGTCGATCATCTTCTCGATGCGACTCGTTTGGAGTCAGGACTTCTCCAGCCTGTCCGTGAATGGTGCGACCCGGGCGATCTCTTAAGTGAAGCGATCGCGCTCTCGGGATTGAAAGAGAACGCCATTCGAACCAGCATCGCAAAAGATCTGCCAACAGTTTTTGTAGACGCGCCGCTCATGCAACAGGCGCTGATCGCATTGCTCTCCAATGCCGCCGCCCACGCGAAATCTGACGAACCAATCGAAGTAAGCGTGGCCCGGGATGATTCCGTTCTCGTCTTCTCGGTCGCCGACCACGGACCGGGCTTGGCGCCGGGTGAAGAGAACAAGGTTTTCGAAAAATTCTATCGCGGTCCTGGCACTCGCCCCGGCGGACTTGGGCTCGGTCTTTCCATTGCCCGTCAGCTCGTCGAAGCACATGGCGGCACGATCGTCGCGCAAAACCGGGAAACGGGCGGTGCGCGTTTTGCCATTCACCTCCCGATCGGCGAGCCGATGCAGCTTCCGTCCGAAGCGACCGCATGAAACCGGTGGCGCTGATCATCGACGATGAAGTCCAGATTCGCCGCCTTCTGCGAGTGGCGCTCGAGGCGGAAAACTATAAGGTTCACGAGGCTGAGACGGGGCAGGCAGGCTTGACCGAAATCGCGAATCGTCGTCCCGCGATCATTCTGCTCGATCTCGGCTTGCCCGACATGGACGGGCTCCAGGTTTTGAAACGATTGCGTGAATGGAGCGAAGCGCCCGTGCTCGTCCTTTCTGTTCGGGACGACGAAGCCGGCAAAATCGCTGCGCTCGATGCGGGCGCGGAGGATTACATCACCAAACCTTTCAGCACGCCCGAACTGCTCGCTCGATTACGCGCCGCCCAACGCAAGACCAGACCCGAAGAAGAGGTTTCTGTTTTCAAGAGCGGCGACTTGCTGATCGATCTAACGGCTCGCGTCGTCACTCGCGACGGCCACGAAGTCAAACTGACTGCGACGGAGTACGCGCTCCTGCGTTTATTCGTCCGCCATGCCGGGCGCGTTTTGACCCATCGCTATATCCTTCGCGAAATCTGGGGACCCAAGTCCGAAGAACATCGCCAGTACCTTCGTGTCTACATGACCCATCTCCGCGCGAAAATCGAAACCGATTCAGCGAAGCCGCGCCTGATCAAGACCGAGCCTGGCATCGGCTATCGCTTCGATTCGTGATGCGATCTGATCGTTTAAGCGTGAACTCGAGCCGCAAACCGATCGGCATCATTCTACTCGTCATCTTTTTCACAGCCGGCGCGCTCATCTGTAGCGTGGTGATGCTCGCGCTCGCGTTTCCCGGCGGAATCCTCGACCCGATCTGGCGGTTGCGACCCGATGCGCGAACCGACTTTCAGGAGTTCGGAACCTGGTCAATCGCGCTGATGGCGACGGTCGGAGCCGCTTGTGGGCTCGCCGCGTTCGGCCTGGCGCGCGGCGCCGAGTGGGGACGCCACCTCGCGATTGGCGTTCTCACCGTGAATCTCGTTGGCGATACCTTTAATGCCGTTTTTCGTCACGACCTGCGCACCCTCATCGGCTTGCCGATCGGTGGATTAATGATCTGGTATTTGGTGCGAAGGGCGCGAAAATTAGAATCGGCGCCAGAACAATGACGATGCGAACGAAACTGTTGTCGCTTGGTTTGCTCTCTCTGTCGATTTTCGTTCAGCCGTTGCGCGCGGCCGACCTGAACTTCGCGCAGATCGACGAGATCACCGGACTGAAAGGAAAGTTCAACGAAAAGGAAGGCGCGTACAAGATCACCCTGCCGCGCAACGATGTGCCGGTTTCGATCGACGCCTGGAAAGCACCGCCGTTCATGGGCCTCAGTTCTTGGGCGGCGTTTCGAAAAGCCGAGCACGCCGCCGCCATGGTCATGGGTGATACCGTGCTGTTCGAAGACGAAGTCAATCCGGTCATGTCTGTCGCGCTCGAAAACGGCCTCGCCGTCACCGCGCTGCACAACCACTTTTTCTTTGACCAGCCGCGCGTTTATTTCATGCACGTCTCTGGCGAAGGCGATGTTGCGCAGCTCGCCGGCGCGGTGCGCAAGATGTACGACAAGGTAAAGGAAATCCGAACGGCCGAGCCCCAGCCGCGGTCGACATTTGGGGCCGGGCTCTTGCCGGACAAGAACATCATCTCACCAGAACCGCTCAATCTGATCTTGGGTCTGTCCGGTGAGCTCAACAACGGCATGGTGAAATTTACGATGGGACGGCGCGCCACGATGCATGGGACGGAAATCGACAACACCATGGGCGTGAACACGTGGGCGGCGTTCGCTGGAAGTGATGCCGATGCTCTGGTCGATGGCGATTTCGCGGTGACCGAAGATGAGCTGCAAGGTGCGCTGAAGTCACTTCGTGGCGCGAGAATTAACATCGTCGCGATCCATTCCCACATGACGCACGAGGAGCCACGCATCATCTTTTTTCATTACTGGGGCCGCGGTCAGGCCAAAGAGCTCGCGCAGGCAATCAAAGAAGCATTGCCGCCGGGCAACTCGTCGAAAAAATAGTCCGCCGTTTTATCCGCGGATCGTTCGCATCCCGATCCCGATGATTCGATCGATCAATTGCGGGTAGAGGACTCCCGCCTTTGCGGCTGCCCGCGCGAAGTCTTCGTCTTCCGCGATAATCGGATTTGGGTTCGCTTCGATGAAATAAAGTTTGTTGTCCGCCGTCAGGCGCAGATCGATGCGTGCGTAGCCTTCGATCGTGAGCAGGCGATAGATCCGTTTGCAGATGTCCTCGATCTCGGCCACGAGCGGCGGTGGCAGATCCTCGGGGAAGACGTTATTCAGGCCCCAGCGCTTGCGATATTCTCCGTCCCACTTCGCTTTGTAGGTGGCGATCTTCGGCTCGTTCGGAGGCACCTCGCGGAAAACCAGTTCGCGGATCGGGAACACGGTCAGTTTCGCATTGCCCATCACACTGCAATAAAGCTCGCGGCCTTCGATATATTCCTCCGCGATGACGTCGCTGTCGTGGCTCTCGTGGATGAAAGCGACGCGTTCCTTGAATTGCTCGTCGCTCGTCACGAACGATGCCTGCGAAATTCCGTAGGACGCTTCCTCCTTCACCGGCTTCACAAGAAGCGGAAATTTCGGCCGCTTCAGTCGCGCGATTCGTTGCCCGCGCGGGATGACGACGAAATTCGGGACGTGAATGTGGTGATAGCCAAGGATTTTTTTTGATGTGCCCTTGTGTTTGCACAGCACCAATCCGGTCGCGCCGCAGCCGGTGAAGGGCACGCCCTGCATCTCGAGCAGCGATGCGATGTGCTGGTCGAAGCCGCGGTTGTTCTTGAACTGGTCCGCCAGATTGAAAATCACGTCCGGCCCGAAACTTTCCATTTTTTGCCGGAGCAAATCGAGATTGTCGAAGATCGCGAGGTGCTCGGTCAGATGCCCGAGCGTCTTCAGCGCCGCGAGCACGTTCGCTTCCGTCTTCCAATCCTCGGTCTTCATTTCCTTGCTCAGATCCTGGTCGATTGTTGTCGGCCGGATCGCATCGAACAGGGCGAGGACTTTGAGTTTTTTCTTCACGTCACTTGGTGCGCTTGAACTTGCCGGTGAAAAGATAATTCATCACCAGCGTCGTGATGAAAGAAGTCACGCGGAAATCCTGCTGCGGATCGTCGTTGAGCACGAGGAGGTCGAGCTGGTCGCAGCGATCGATCAAACGCGAGAGCAATTTGTTCACCCGGAATTTTTTCTCGTTCGTCCATTGGCAGACGGAATTCAATAATCGTCGGCGCCGGCGCCGCAGATAAACCGCGGCGGTGATTCGTCCCGGGCCCGGCGTCGTCGAAAACAAATCGCGCAAATCGGCGTCGTAGAAATCGGGATAGGTGTCTTCGTAGAGCTTTCGTTTTCGCGCGTAATAGGTCTTGAGCTTCTGGTTGAGGCAATCGTATTCGGTCGCACGATACTCCGGCATGTGAAGCGGCGGCTTGCCCGTGAACGATCGCATCAGCTCGTCCACATATTCCAGTTTCTGGAGCGCTTTCCAGCCGGTGTAACGTTTGCGCCAATCCGTTTCCGGCGTCAGCCAGATCGCGAAGGTCTCCGCGAAATCCTCGTCCGGATGGCTCTGCGCATACCAGTCGTCGAGATTCACGACGTAACTGCGGCTGAATGGTTGCGGGTGATAAACGTCCGGCGTCTGATCGCGCGAAGTTTTCCCGAATGTCTCCTGCCATTTCTTCTTTCGCGGCAAATAATAGCCGTAGCTGTAGGCGTGGGCCGCTTCGTGGCGGATCAATTTCATGAACGATTCCGGCGTTCCGCCTTCGACTTCGAGCATCATCGTTTTCTCGAGCGCCCTCAGCCGTTCGTGGACGAGAAAAAACGGAATGAAGATGGCCGGAATACCGACCGGCACGAACCATTCATCGCCGATGTGACATGGCGGCTGAAAGACAAGTCCCTTCGCCGACAATTCGTCGTAAAGCTGTTTGACGAGCGATTCGAGCCCGCTCCCTTCCAGTTTCAACCCAAGCTTCGAGATGCGGCATTCGAGGAGTTGCCCATCGCTTAGCGATGTCCAATCAGCGCTTTCCATTGCCGGGCACCGTATCAGCGAAGGCGCGGCGATGTCACGCCACCTAAAATCCACCCAGCTGCCGGAACCAACGCAGAGCCAGCTTCACTTCCGAGCGCTTGAGCTGATGCACGCCCATGAAATGCTCGAGACGGACGCGCTTGAATCCGGTGCTGTGCATCGACGCGAACGCTTTCCCCTCCAACGACGGCGTCGCGATCACGTCATCCATCCCGCCGCTGATCCAAACCGGTATGTTCAGGAAATCAGTGCCGGGCTGATAGGTCCTGTACGCTTCGCTCAATTTATCTTCGTTCATACCGGCGAGAAAAAATCCGCAGATGTTCACGGCGCGTCCCTTCGCGAGCATCGCCCCGAGGAGACAACTGCGTTTCGAACCTCCGGAAAATCCGGCGAACGCGACCGGCCAGTTCCGGCTTTACGGCAAATCTTTTCGGAGCGCGTCGAGCGCCGCACCGAGCATCGCGAGACGCCACGGTGTTGAATCGTGAGTTGGTTTGATGGTCGCGTCGGACGCGAGAATCACCCAGCCCTCCGCGTCCGCCGGCGGCTTGTACGCCGGCGCATCCATGATGCTGGTCCGGTTAAAATCCGTCGTCGAGGTCACGATCATGATCGGCCAGTGGCGCGACGAATCGAAGCCTGGCGGAAAACTGAGCACGGCCCGTCCCGTTTGCGGCCGCGGATTTCCACCCTGCGCCGCGATGTTCTGGAAATAAGGGGAAACCGGGAATTGGATTTCGATCATTGGGCCACCCGGCTTCGCTTCTTTGCCGGCGATAGTTATGGCCTTGGACGCCGGCGCCAGACCCACCAACGCGACAACAGCCAGCAGCGTATACTTCACGCCGTTACTCAATCGGATTCGGCAGCGTCGCGCAATTTTCTTTCCGATCACGGCTGCAATTCGTCCGCTGGCCGCGGCGCGCGCTCCGGCACTTCCCCAGTCGGCAATCGCCACGGTCTTTGTTCCTTGAACGGAAGCGTCAGCAGTTTTCCGACGGTTAATTCCTGCTCGTCGCGAAACGCCGCGACGCCGATCGTGATGTCCGTCTGCGGAATATCGCGCCGCAGACTGCGATGGATCTTGTCCCACCAGCAAAAGATCGTGCCCCAGTTCGAATCCGTCTCGCGCTCGACAATCGAATGATGAATGCCATGCATCCGCGGCGTGACGATCACGTAGTTTAGAATGCGCTCCAGGCCTAACGAGAGCCGCCAGTTCGAATGATGAAACATGGTCGCCGATTCAAACACGATCTCGAAGGCGAGATAAACGAGCGGCGGAATCCCGAAGAGGATCACCACCAGGAGCCGAAACGGAATCGAAAAAAAGATCTCGCCGAAATGAAAACGCGCCGCGGTCGTCACGTCGAGATCGAGGTCCGTGTGATGAACGTTATGAAATCGCCAGAAGAACGGCAGCCGATGATTCGCCCAGTGCCACCAGTAATACGCCCAGTCCATCAGCAGAAACGCTACAATCGTGGCAATCAGCGGCGGCAGTTTGATCCAATTCAACAATCCGATCCCGTTTTGGCGCGCCCAAAAAGTGTGCGCGAGCGGAATCGGAATCAGCGCGAGACGCAAAAGCAGGAAGGCGGGCACTGACATCGCGAAGTTGCGGACGAGCCGCCGCACCGTTGAGAAATGCCGCACGCGCAACGGCCATTTCCATTGCAGGAACAACAGCAGCGCGAACAGCGCGCAAAATATCGGACTGCCGACGTAATCAAGCAACGGAATCGGTTTCATCGGCTGCTGTAATTGTAGGGCAAGCGCTTCGCTTGCCGAACGAATAAAATGGCGGATTGCGACAGGTCCTTGCCCTGGTTCCGATCAAAAAGGCTTGCGCTCGACCGCGGAACGCCGCCTCATCGTGTCATGGTCGTAACCCCAAACGTCGAAATTGCTTTGCGTCTCTGCGCCGCGCTGTTCGTCGGCGGTCTTTTCGGATTGAACCGCGAGCTGCACGGGAAGCCCGCTGGCTTACGCACTCACGCCCTCGTCAGTCTCGGCGCGGCCGCGGCGGCGCTCCTTATTCTCAGATCTTCCGACGGCACCTTGACCGGCGAAGCCAACGCGCTCAGCCGCGTCATTCAGGGTATTCTGACAGGTGTCGGCTTTCTCGGTGCCGGCGTGATTTTGCACGAACCCGCCGGCATGGTGCGCGGCCTAACGACCGCCGCGACGATCTGGATTTGCGCGGTGCTCGGCTTGATCTGCGGCCTCGGCTACTGGCTGGTGCTCGCCATCACTTGCGGCTTGACGTTATTCACTCTGCTCGTCGGGCCTCGCATCGAAAAGGTTTGCGAGCGCGTTTTCAAACGGAAAATCCCGCCCGATCACAGCGTCTGAAAATCTTCGCCATCGTTTTGGGCTGCGCTTGTGCGCTCGGCTGCGCGACGATCTTCGCGCAATCGCCAACGCCAGTCGCGTCGTCGTCCGCGGCCCAGGTTGTCCTCCTCGGTACCGGAAATCCGTCCGCAGATCCGGACCGTTCGGGTCCGTCCGTTGCCATCGTCGTTAAAGACACGCCTTACATCGTCGATTGCGGCCCCGGCGTGGTTCGCCGCGCGTCCGCCGCTTTCCGCAAAGGCATGACCGCTTTCGCATTTCCCAATCTCAAGACTGCTTTCATCACCCATCTGCATTCCGACCACACGCTGGGACTTCCCGATCTCATCTTCACGCCATGGGTCATGCAGCGAAAAGATCCGCTCGAGCTCTACGGTCCCGCTGGCCTGAAAGCGATGACCGATCATCTCCTCGCGGCTTACAGCGAAGACATCGACATTCGCACCAACGGCCTCGAGCACGGCAATCGCACCGGTTACAAAGTGAATGTCCACGCGATCAAGCCCGGCGTCATTTACAAGGACGACAACGTCACCGTGAAAGCGTTCCCCGTGCATCACGGTTCCTGGAAGGAAGCGTATGGATACCGGTTCGAGACGCCCGGCAAAGTCATCGTGCTCTCAGGCGATTGCGCGCCGAGCCCGAGCGTGATCGAGAACTGCGACGGCTGCGACGTGTTGTTGCACGAGGTCTACAGCCAACTCGGTTACGACAAGAGCCCTCCCGATTGGCGCGAATACATCACAAACTTTCACACCTCCACCAAAGAGCTGGCCGAGCTCGCGACGAAAGCCAAACCGAAGTTGCTCGTCCTCTATCACCAAATGTTTTTCGGCGGCGACAAGGACACCGAGGAAGGAATGTTGAAAGAAATCCGCGCCTCGTATTCCGGCAAAGTCGTCTCCGCGCACGATCTCGACGTGTATTAATTTTGTAGGGCAAGCGCATCGCTTGCCGAACGAACTTTCCTGTTAGATTTTGTCGCCTAGGATCAAATGACAGCGGAATCTCTTGTTACATGCGACCCGACGGTCCTTAACGGCACGCCTGTCTTCAAGGGTACGCGCGTTCCGGTTCGGACGTTGTTCGATTATCTGTCCGATAGCCTTTCTTTGGAATATTTTCTGGAAACGTTTCCCTCCGTGAATCGAGAACAGGCGACAAGCGTTCTCCGCCTTGGTCAGGAGCGGATCGAGCACGAACTCGTCGCGTGAGGATTCGTTCTCGACGAATCGGTTCCCGTTCAAGTTCACAACGCGCTGAGCGGTCATGAAGTATCGACTGCCGTCGAGTTGGGCTGGCGAGGCGTCAGCAACGGCGACTTGCTCGATCGTGCCGAAACTGAAGGTTTTCAGTTGCTCATCGTTGCCGATAAGAACTTCCAGCATCAGCAAAACCTGCAAGGCCGACGCATCGCGATACTCGAACTCTGGACAAATCATAAGTCAGTATTTGTAGGGCAAGCGCTCCGCTTGCCCAACCAACTGGCCTAATAGGTCCCCCGCTCGAGGTAAACGCTGAGCGCGTGAAGTCCATCGTCGCGCAATATCCGAAGCATGTCCTCGAGGAGATTGAGATCAGAAGTAACTGAGAAATGCATATCCAGCTCTGCGCCGCGGTAGTTCATGGCAAAACCACGGACGCGTAACGCATAAGCGCGTTCAAATAGCTGCTCGCGCAACAATTTATCGGCGCGGCGGGCTGAAAGTACACGCCAAGTGGCGCTTTTGATTTGCTCTTGAAACTTCAGAAGGGTCGCGTCGAGCCCGAAATCAGACGGCCGAGAGGTTATTGCCTCGACGATTGCATTTTCGATCTTGCGTTTTCCTTCGACGCGAGGCGCATATTTTGCCCTCGTTGCAAAATCCACCAAATCGTCAGGAACGGCTTCTCCTACAACCGAGCCGGTGAGGTTGGGGACGCCCACGACAACGAATATGTATGGCAGATGCTCCTTTTCCTGCTTCTGCAGCGCGCTGTATATCTTGTAGGTCGCCAGAGCAAAGCAGTCTTCTGGCTCCAACCCCACGAGCTCGCGTGCTTTGCGGAATTGCGAGCCGTGAAACTTGATGTTCAAACGAAACACTTGTCGATCCTGGCCATTGCGCACGAGGTAGTCCGTGTCTCCGCCGGAGAATCGATCATCCTCTAACCGAAGTTCGGTGCTGCCGACTGTCGCGCGATACATCTCTTCAAAGACACGTTCGGCCAGATTTCCGATGATAAGTTGGCCCACAATGGCTCGGAGCTTAAGAGACTTCTCCACGAAGCCGGGGGGTATTTCCCCCATCAATTCGGTAATGATGTCCGGTGCATCAACAAGCCGCTGGAGATTCTTGACCGTCGTCCCAACCGCCTTGGCGGCTTCCGCTGCAGATTGCCCGCCGCGAACCGCAGTTACCGCAGGCAGTAGATGGAACGGCTTCGGCCAGTCGGTCGGGCCATAAATTCTGCGAAGAGCTTCCTGCAATGCTTCCACGGTCACGCTTTACCCTCGCGCGAACTAGAAACGGCTCGGAATCGCACACGCGACGCGAGTAGATAACCCTCCCTTATCTCGGCGGCGATCCAACGTCGGTGCAGATCCTCCGCTACCGCGCCTGTCATATTGCTGCCGGCAAAGGGATCGACAATTACATCGTTCTCATCGGTCAAAAACTTGATGAAGAACTCAGGCAGCGTTCTTGGAAAACGCGCCGGGTGCACTTTGTAGCCAGCCGCGGCGCAAGCTCTGATGTAGTCTGAATTGCTCTCATTATTCCCGCGTTCGATTAGGTTTGATGGAATCGCGCCACCATGATCGTTTCCAAACTTAGCCGTGATGATGTGTCCACTCGGTCGCTGTTTCGGCTTGTATCCCCGCCGAAGCAACCGCTTCATGTCGGCACTATATTCGGTTAGGATTTTGCGATTGTTAGCTTTCGGAAAAGGCGTCTTGCTGAGCCACCAGAGATATTCCACTGAATCCTTTACTCGTTGACGTCGCACCGTGACCCACTCTGCAGGGGCGGGAAGCTTGGCGGGATTGTGCCAGAAGAGCTCCTGCGCAAGATGAAAGCCAACCTCTTCGCACAGCATGAGCAGCGCTTTAAAGTGATACAGCGAACGCGTGGGAGAGCCCGGATTGTAGCTTCCACCAATGTTCAGGACAAAGCTTCCTGCCGGCTTCAAGATACGAAAGATCTCGCGACCAAAGGGCTTCAGCCAGGAAACATACTCTCCCTTCGCGACGTTCCCGTATTCTTTCTTAAAATGGAGTGCATAAGGTGGTGACGTGACGACTAGGTCAATCGATTCGTCTGGCAACTCACGCAGAAGAGGGAGGCTATCTCCCAGATAAGCCGCTCCGAAGGTCGTCGTGTAAAAAGGGCGGGTCGTAACCAGTCCAGCGGGTGAAGGCGCACTGCAAGCTTCAGGAAGAAGCTCTCCTTGATTTGAACCTATTTGGCGCGCAATCACAATTTTTCGTACCAGTCACTTCCAACAGGCGCAAGGTTCTTCTCGTTGATGGGCAGCTCGCACCGAGCGCTTCGCTTGGAAAAGCTCATGGGTTCTGAACTTCGCAAACGCGCTCACGTTGCAGGTACTCGTTCGCACGCAACGTCACGTCTTGATTCCAGTCGATTTTCTCCCGCTCACAATATTGCATCAGGTCTATGACAAGACTGCCGACAGCATCTTCTGGCGCCTCGGTCAGATTTACCGCATCTGCGATTTCCCGCATTGTCGCGTTTCCATCCGTCATCTCTGCCAGAATTTCAGGATCGAATGCTATGACGTGAGCCTTCAGCGCCAGTTCGGCAGCGGCGGCTGCTTCGTTCTTGATGAATTGATTCTGGGGCATCGCTCTTTTTACCACGCGAACGATTTCGACGCCACGAAATTGCTGCGATCGGTGCGCTAATCCGACAGCAGCGACACCGTAATGGTGGTGTGGCTCTCCTCGCTGTGGCCGAGGCCGGCGCCGGAATTTTCTTTGGTGATACTCGTCGCCACTAATCGGCCGGCGGCGCGCTGGAACTCGCGGGTCTCGTGCTCGTGCACTTTGTAGCCGATAAGGAATTTGCTGAACCTCGCTTCGATGTTGCGATCCATGGCGATGGGGAAGCCGTCGGTATCGAGCCAAAGCTTTTCGATTGTGTCGGAGCTTTTCAGCGCCTTGCGTTCTTCTTCGTCGAGCTGGAGGTCGATCTTCAGCGCCAGAAGCCGGGCGCGTTTTCCTTTGTAGGTGTCGGGTTTGTCTTCGAGGAGGACGGCGCGTTCCAGTCCGCGGCGTAAGGGATCGGCGGCGTCGAGAAGATTGAGCGCCTGGCCGGCCTCGAGCGCGCGCAACATCACGAGGTCGGATTTCGGCGCGTCGGGATTGGCGATCTCGGCCCAGGCTGCTTTGCGCGATTGCCTGATCTGGTCGGGGGACCAGCTCAGTTTTAATCCGTCGGCGCCGCTCTCAACGATGACGGTAGACACGCCTTCGGATTGCTTTTGTTTGTTGCTCTCCCCGCCGGAATGACGGGTCTTGATTTCAACTCGGGCGCGCAGCGGCTGGTCGCTCTGGAGTTTCTGCAGTGTCGCGCGCACGTCGGTGAGGCCGTCGGCGAACACGAGGGTGGGCGCGAGCAAGGAGAGAGCAAGCACGAAGAGAGGTCGGAGGTCGGAAGTCAGAGGTCGGACGAAAGGCATTTGAAAACGTCCAACGCTCAACGTCCAACGTCCAACGTTGAATGAAGACAAGGTGGCGCCTCCAACGCCCAATTCGCCGGAGGACGAATCCGCCGTGGCGGACGTCCAATGCCGAATGCAGAAGCGGCGAGGGCGGGAACCGCTCCAGGAAAGACACAAGAGAACGCGGGCGGCGTTCTTTTATTGAATCCAATTGCCGAATTGGTACATCCTAGCTTTGCGGCCCCGTAACGACAGACAGACAGGAGTTTTCTTATGATGACTGATTTACGGTTCGCGCTGCGCCAATTACGGAAATCGCCGGGGTTCACGGTCCTGGCGGTGATCACACTCACGCTCGGGATTGGGCTCAACACGGCGATCTTTTCGCTGATCAACGATTTGTTCCTGAAAAGCCTGCCGTTCCAGGAACCATCCCGGGTGGTCCAGGTCTTCTCGCATTTCAAGGAGCAGACGGTTGATTTTCCAATCTCGGCGCCGCGCTTCTACCATTTCCGCGACGGACAACAGGTCTTCGATGGATTCGCGGGCGAAAACGGATTGGCGGCAACCGTGACGGGACTGGGCGATCCGTTCCAAGTGCCACTCTTCAAGACGACCGCGAATTATTTCGATGTGCTCGGTGTGCGCGCGACGCAGGGCCGCACTTTTCGGCCGGAGGAAGAGGAGAGCGCCGATGTGGCGGTGATTACGGAACGGTTTTGGAAAGCGCGGCTGGGGAGCGATCCGAATGTGATCGGGCGCGCGCTCACGCTCGATGGCGTGTCGCACACGATCATCGGTGTGATTCCGACGTTGCCGGTTTCGTGGTCGGGACCGAACGCGGATATCTGGGCGACAAAGCCATTTATCATTCCGGGTTTCTCCCATGAACGCATGATGCGGGGCACAGCTTTTCTCCGCGCCGTGGGACGATTGAAACCGAACACCACGGTCGACCAGGTCCGCGCCGCGTTCCAGGTGATGACGGAAAGTTATCGCTCGCAATATCCGGAAAAGATCGACGCGAGATCGGCGACCGTGCTGAAGACGGTGCCCGACGCGGTGACGGAAAATCTGCGGCCGGGGTTCGCCACGCTTCTGGCGGCGGTGACGTTCGTCCTCCTCAACGCGTGCAGCAACGTGGCGAACCAGCTGCTGGTGCGGTTCAGCGGACGGC
>Ga0307470_10000283_pt1 | contig 31094 bp, 23 predicted proteins | sample atmos_gasesAM3C__FD_204565 | JGI IMG/M metagenome (GOLD analysis project Ga0307470, IMG submission 204565) | Hardwood forest soil microbial communities from Morgan-Monroe State Forest, Indiana, United States - atmos_gasesAM3C_05 | ecosystem: Environmental > Terrestrial > Soil > Temperate forest... | reverse complement strand
CTCTTCCGCACCGAACAGCTCGAAACCTCCGTCTCCCGCCTCTCCGGCGGCGAAAAAGCGAGAATCGTCCTGGCCAGACTCATGCTCCAACCCGCCGACCTTCTGGTCCTCGATGAACCAACGAACGACCTCGACATCTCAACGCTGGAAGTCCTCGAAGACTCTCTCCTCGACTTCCCTGGCGCCCTGGTCCTGGTCACCCACGACCGGTACCTCATCGACCGCGTCTCCACATCCATCCTGGCCCTGGACGGCCAGGGCAACGCCGAATACTTCGCCGACTACGCCCAATGGGAGTCCAACCGCCCCCGCCCCGCCGCCCCCACCCGCGACGGAAAACCCGCCGCCAAGCCCCGCGCCAAACGCCTCTCCTACAAAGAGCAGCGCGAATGGGACACGATGGAGGCCACCCTCCACGCCGCCGAGGACCGCCTATCCCTTGCCTCGATCGCCGCGCACGACCCCTCCATCGCCGCCGACGCCCCCCTCCTCCAACAACGCTTCGCCGCCCTCACCGCCGTCCAGGCCGAGGTCGATCGCTTGTACGCAAGGTGGGCGGAGTTGGAGGGCAAGCTCGCCGGCTGACCGCTGGACTGCACGTTTCACGCGGAGGCGCGGAGACGCGAAAAAAGAGTGAAGCAGATGACGTGGATGGTGGGTGACGTAGGTCGGACTCTCAGCCCGACCCGCGCCGCCGAAACGCCACCCCTGGGACGGTCGAACACCCGACGAGTGGATTTGTCCGCAGCCTTTTCTGCGCGATGGGCCGGAACGGTGCCTGTGAGCAGGACCGATGTGGCACAGACACTCTTGTCTGTGCTGGTTCTCGCCCCGGCTCAAGCTTGCAACCCCTCAGGCCCGGCCGGCTTCCGGGGCACAGACCAGAGTGTCTGTGCCATGCCACATCGGTCCCTGGCTTGCGGCGCCAGTCACGGAGGTTCCATAAGCTCGTGTCCCCGCTGGAGGAGGACCACCTTCCGGTTCCCGGCGAGCACTTCGACACGCTCGGGGTCGCTGTGTGACGAAACTCCCGCGGCATCTTCGCGTCTTCGCGCCTTCGCGTGAGACTCAGGGTCGTTCGCAGCCGACCCGGAGTCGTTCGCAAACGACTGGGCTATCGTTCGCAAACGACCGGGGGATCGTAAGCAAACGACCCGGCCATCGTTCGCAATCGACCCGGCGGTCGCTCGCAAACGATCAGGCCATCGTTCGCAAACGACCGGGTCATCGTAAGCAAACGACCGGGCCATCGTAAGCAAACGACACGGCCATCGTTGGCAAACGATCGGGTCATCGTTTGCAAACGATCCGGCCATCGTTCGCAAACGACTGGGTCATCGTAAGCAAATGACCCGGCCATCGTTCGCAAACGACCGGGCCATCGTAAGCAAACGACCCGGTCATCGTTCGCAAACGATCGGGCCATCGTAAGCAAACGATCGGGCTATCGTTCGCAAACGACCGGGTCATCGTTCGCAAACGACTGGGTTGTCGTAAGCAAACGACCGGGCCATCGTTCGCAAGCGACTGGGTTGTCGTAAGCAAACGACCGGGCCATCGTTCGCAAGCGACCCGGCTGTCGTTAGCAAACGAACTCGGCGTCGCTCGCGAGGGACTCGGGTGTCGCTCGCGAAGAAACTCGGGCGCTTCGCAAAGCCCCACGGCTACGCCCATCTCCGCTTCTCCGCGCCTCCGCGTGAGACTCATTGCCCCTCGCAAGAGACTCCGGCGTCGAGAGTGAGGGAATACCGCCGTGCGGAATGAACGACCCGATGACGCCGACTGGCTTTATGAATGGAACGAGGTCCAGGACCACCGATACGACCCCGGTCACTGGCTCGGCCGCGTTCATCCTTTCTACCGGCGATGGGGTGCCACGGGCACGTCCGTTCTTTTCGGCCTGGGACTGATTGCCATCGGCCTGCTCAGCGCCATCGCCGCTCTCTGGAGGCCCCCGCTCGACTATCGGCTCTTCTTCGCCGTCCTGGCAGCTCTGTTCATCCTTCTGGGAATCAGCAACGTCCGCGCGTCCCGGCGCACGCCCGTCAACCCCTCGGAAGGCCAAGCCCGCCGAGGTACCATAACCGAGCATGACCCGCGACGACATCCTGGCCACGATCCACGCGAATGAGGCCGAGCTTCGCAAATTTCAGGTGACCGAGTTGGCGCTGTTCGGATCATTCGCCCGAGACGAGGAGACCGAGGCCATCGATATCGACTTCTACGTCGAATTCGAGAGGAAAACCTTCGACAACTACATGTGCCTCCGTCGACTGCTGGAGCAACTCTTCCCCCGAAAGATCGATCTCCTGATCAAGAGCGAATCCGCCCTCGGCTGCGGGACTACATTCTGAGTGAGGCCATTCGTGCGGTGTGACACGAACTGCGGACGAAGAGAAGTATGCACGTTAACCTTGACATGCCCAGGCCACAGCGCGAACATGTAAAAACATCGCTTCAAACCAGAAAGTGAGCCGGCCGGACCGGTCCGATGGACTACAATACATTTTCGACACTTGTCACGTTTCTAACGGCCTCCAGCCTGGTCACGGGGGCTGTGCTGATCTATGCGCTGTGGATGCGCCGACGTCTAATTCTCGTTAATCGGCTGATGCGTGCCGTCACCACGGACTATGAAGAATGTTGCCGCAAGCTCGGCGACGCCGAAGTGCGGCTTAAAGCGCTGGAGCAGAACTCGCGCGAATACGAACAAGTCGTCCATGAGATGATGCGAGCGTTATGATGAAGAGCGGTACTGTTATCACGGCAACATTGTCATTGTGGTTGCTTCTCGAACCTGGTTCCGCGGCGGCTACAAATGCCTGCCAACCCCATGTCCGCTCGCTGAACGGCGCCGTGATCACGAACACGGCCGTCAGTGTCTACTGGGACAGATCGGGGTCCATGCGGCACTTCACCAACGTGGTCAGCGAAATCGTCAATACCCTCGATTCCGCAATCCTGCCGCAAGCGGGGGCCGGCTCGGTCGTCCACGTGAGTGTGGGTTCCACCGTCCAGCAGATGCACGACGCTCTCCCGGCTCTGAACACCGACCAGCAATGGACAGCACTGCATACGGCAGCCGAGCGCTCTGCAGCCGATCTGGCCTCGGGCAGGGTAGCCGTGGCGATCTACGTTTCCGACATGGTTCTGGAGATACCCGCCAAGGAGCGGAAATCCAGACCCTTTGCATGCGCCGACGTAGCGATGCCATCAAACGAGCATGCCGGAGCGATCTTTGGCCGTTGCTTCTCCGCTGGCTTGAATGGCCGTACGCTCTCAGATCTCTACGCCTCTGTGTTCCGCGCCACCGTCAAAGGACGTGGTCTCTACGTGCTGGTGATCGGAACCAATGTCGCTCTCGCTCGTGAGATCGACCGGAGCATGCAGACAACATGGAGCGAACTGAAGGCTGACCACTTCACGATAGCAGATACAGTGATGGCCGTGAACGCTGATGGCGTGTCGTGTTCGTGGAACCCGGCCAGCTTCCGCGGGTTGCGCGTGGCAAATGCCGCGGTCGGAAGCGAGTGCAGGTTCCGCTGTGACGACGAGGCGTTGATCTCGCTGATGAACTGCCGGGTGCGACCGCCCACCTCGGGAGCATGGATGGCTGCCGGTCCGCCGACGGGCAAGACGCTGCCCTTGGCCCTCGCTTTCTCTCGCACAACGGCCGTCAGGGAAGATGGCTTCTCTGTCCAGCTTCAATGTCCGAAGCGCGGGAAGTACATCACATCCGGAACGACGCTCACCTACCCGTGGAAAACTTCTATGCCGACCCTTATCTCCCCAGACGCTGACGTTCGGCGCCTCTTCGATGGCGCGCTCAAGGCCTTTGCAGCGGCTGTTCCGCAGCGGAGTATTGAGGTTACGTTCGACGTTCAGTGACCGCGCAATGCTACGAAGATGAGTGCGAACGCGACGAGCAGCGCGATTACTACCAGCACCAACGTCATGTGAGTTCGGGCAACCCTCCAGTCTCGCTCGCCGTCTTCGTCATCACTCATTTCTCCTCCGCAGAGCCGGTTTGAGGCCGCATTTCCACAGCGATCGTCACCCGCCTATCTGGAGCATACTGTCCGAGTTCCGTACATCGGCTTCCGAATACGGGCCGCTGTTGCCCGAACGAGCGTACTGCGAGCTTTGAGAGCAGACGATCCTCCGTCTGCCTTGTGCGAAGGTGATCTTGCCGCATAGCCTGCATGACAAAACCGAACAGTCGCGACGCTCTGGCAGACCCGAGCTCGAGGTTCGACTGAATTTGTCCCTGACAATCCGTGTAACCGTCAATCGAGATCGAGGAGATAGTGGCGACGGCAGCCGGATAGTCGCGATCGAAATCTCGCAGCGCGGTATAGACGCAGCCGGCAACGGCCTGCGCCCGCGCGGTGTTGATGGGACGATCGCTGGCGGTCTCGAAACGCAACAGATCTTCGCGTATTGTCATTGAGCAGAGATCCGACCGCACCGCAGCGTCGGCAGCAATCGACCGCGAGAGGCAGGCGGACAGACCGTTGAACAGAGGCTGGACATCAGAGCAGCGAACGGCTTTTCGCAATTGTTCCTGGAGCCGCAGCCGCTCAGCGTTGAGCCGCCGCGCCCGAGTCACGGCAGCTTGCTCCTCGGCCTTTGCGCGTCGCGCGTCGTCCTCCGCTGCGCGGATGCGCTCTATAGCCGAGGCTGCCGTGTTTCGGTAGCCCGAGGCCACAGTCAGAGCGGCGACGAACAGTACAAATGCGATGTCCGCGAAAGCGATCCAGATGTTGAGCTGGCGCCTAGCCATTTGCCCCTTCGGACGGACGCTTCTTTGCGATTTCTACGAGTTGGGTCCGGAACGCGGCGAGCTTCTTTCGCTCGGCCTGAACCTCCCGCCATTGTTCGCCGACGAGGGACGCTGTCTGGTTGAGCTCCTGCGCCATTTTCTCGATCTTGAGGATCAGCGACGGTTTGTCGCCGGAATCGGGTTGCGGCGTTGCGAATGCGTCGAGAGTTCGCTTGATGTCCTCCGCAACCTGACGGAATCGCGTGGCGCTCTCACCTGTCGCGGCTCCGTCGTCTAGGGCCGTCACGACGCCATGGATGCCCAACTGAACTGAGACCAGTTTTTCCGCGGCGACAGTCAGTGACTCCGAGAGCGCATGCGTGCTACTGCTGGTCTGCTCCAGGGTCCGCGAAAGGCTCTCGGTGGCATGACGGTATGCGTTCTCGTATACCGTCTCCGCGTGCTGCTCGACGCGCTTTGCGATCTCGTCGAGGTGCGTGCGGATGACTCCGCCGGATGCAATCGTGAGTTGGCTGAGCGCCTCGCGCGCTAGGGTCACCGTCTGTTCGCGCAGGACGTCGGCTTGGGCCTGCATGACGCCCTCCCGTTCGCTGGTCAGCGTTTGGACGAGGCGGGACACGGCCACTGAATTGCTCTTGACCTCGGCTCGTAACGCCTCGAGGTCCTTGTGCAGTATCGGAACGGAATCAACAATCTCAGGTCTCAGAATTGCCGTTAGCGCCTCGAGCGATGCCACCGCGGGTGAAATGACCTTGATCGCCTGCTCGAAGAGCGCGCGTTGGGCAATTTCGTTACTTCGTAGCGCGTCGAATTGGCGCTCGAAGGCATCCGTGAGGAGGCGGTTGCGCGCGTTCATCTCCTGAAACGCCGCGGTAAATTGAATGATCGAGTCGGTGATCAGGTCCTCGCGGGCCAGGGACGTGGGGTCCGGCGTGCCCGTCACGGTTTCCAGACGCTGACGCTGGATGACTTCGTCGCGCCATGACCGCAGCGACGCCAGAAATGGCCACTGCGAGCGCAACGAAACGACGATACTGCAGCAGAGTGCGAAGCCGGTTGCGGCGAAGGCCTTCGGTGCAATGACCATGAGCGCGTCCAGATGCGTCGTATTTGCGCCGGGCTGAGACGCGCCGAACAGCAGAAACGTCGCCGAACCGATCAGGCCCGCGCCAGCCAGCGCATTCGCCACGGTGGTATAGGCACTGTCAACCGCGTCGATGGCGCCGTCGAACATCTGCACGATACGACCGCCGCGGTTTGCGGCCGACTCAATGGTTCGCGCCTGGGTCTTCTCCAGTTGCTGAAGCAGTGCAAGCGCCACGATGGACGCTGTGGCTTCGAGCGCTATGTAGGCCAGGGCGAAGGGCTGGCCGCTGTCCGCCATGCCGTGCAATACCAATGTCGCCGCGAGCAGGCCGAGGATCACAACAGCGGTGATTGGAATCGCTGATGCAGTGCGCACGTGGCTAGGCAATGGATATCTCCAGCCGGCCGCGCTTTCCGGACGCCAGTTGCATGGGGCCGCCGCGCCGTCGTACCCGCGGCAGGGAATCGATCCGGATGATCCGGGCGGTGGGAAGGTCCGGACCCGCGACGTCGAACAGCCCCTCCCCTCGTAGCGCAGACCACCGCCGGGTGTTGGGCACGAACCAGGCATCGCCCCGGCCGGCGTCGACGACGAACCCGTCGGGCAACTCGCCGGTTCCAAAGGAGGTGATGTCCCAACCTCTGCCCACCCGAGCCCGCGCCTGTGATTGGGTGATTGGCGATTGCACACAGTCACTGGCCACTTGCAGCAAAAAATCGTGGATCGAGTCGTCATCCCGTTCCACAGGAGGCTCCGGCTCGTAAGACTCGAGGGTCTGCGGAGGGCGTGAGGACGTGTTCTCGCGCTCGCCCCCTCCCCCGATGCCCTTCGCGCGTTTCTTGAGCTCCGCCACGTCATTACGGAGGACCGTCAGTTCTTTTGAGATTCCTTCCGCCAGCTCGTGAGTCTTTATAACGCGAACTGGTGTCCCCACCAATGGCGACAGGTCGCGAGTGAGGGGTCCGAGACTCGACTCGAGGTTGAAGTCGAGCTTGCGGAGTCGCGACTCTAGGCCGGCGAACCGCCCCCAAACCGCAATGAACGAAGCCGTGACAGCAGCAAGCGTCAGCGCCGCCAGGATCAACACTGCAGGGAGCAGCCGGTTGGTACCGGATGGTAGCCCCGCCGGATTGGTGACGGTGGTGTCTGTGACGGAGGTATCTGTGCTGACAGTCGAGGCAGTACCTCCGCTAGTTGCTGCGGTGTTCGTGCCCGCGCCAGCCTGCCATGCATCCGTGGTTGTCCCTGTCGCAGTCGATCCATCGGAACCTGAAACTGATGGAGTCTGCGCTGCCGACCCAGCCGCGGTTGTAATCGTGTCCGTCTCGGGCGCGTTCGTATTCGTCTTGGTTTGATCGGTGCCCCTCTTCTGACCTGGGTTCTTTGTCCCGTCGCTTTTTCCGGTGTCTTTATGTCTGTTGGTGTCGCGGTTTTGCCTCACGGGCTTAGCCGTCGTTGTCTGGCTGGCTGTGTTGTCGACTTGTTGATCGCCCGCGACGCGAAGAGCTAGGACAAGCAGGGCTCCAAGGCCGATCAAAGCGCGCCTCTTCACTGGCGGCTCACCAGATCGTCCACGGCTATTTCCGCGAGACATGTCAATGGGCTCAATTCCAGAGCGAGCGTTGTGGGGCTAAGTGCGCCGCGCCGAGGGTCCTTCGGGTCGGCCTTGGTCGAAAGCCTTCGCGCCAGCTCATTCAGTTGTGCGGAAGTAACTTGCGGAATGAGCGCTGAGGCTTGACTCTGCGCGACATGTCCGGCGCTGGTTCCAATTTTGACCTGCCGCGGCACGGAATCGGCGGGATACATCTTTGCGCCGACGGTAACTTCTAGCCCCAAAACCATTTCTAGGGACTCAGCAGAGGCCGCGATCTGATCTCTGTTCAATCCGCCTACTCTGAGGCAGTTCGCCGCCAGCAAAGTTTTTCGTGCTTCACCGGTGAACTGTTCTGCATCGGCCTGAAACGCAAAAGGCAGGTCGAGCTGGCCTGAAATGTCTGTCAGCAATTCGGCGATATCGCGGGCGCGTCCGGGGCATCCAGGAAGTGACCACCCGAGGCCAGCCAGTTGAAGCGTAGTCGGAGTCTCTTGCGCAACCTTCCACTTTTTTCTCAAGGTCGCCGTCCAGAGAGTAATGTAGCGGTAGAGGATGTCGAAGTATTCGCGTAGCGCGTCGTTCTCCGCTTCGAGGGTCTTACGATCGATCGGTGTGATGCCGTCCGGCTTGAGCCCAGAGCGCATAGCGCGAGTGTATGTCGTGAAATCACGACTGCCGAACACGTTGCGGCGATGGAGTATCTCGACGCAGCGGTGTCCGCCGATATACGCGCTATCCACCGCCTGCGTCTTGCTCTGGGCTCCTTCATAGGAAGCGGCAAACATGTCGAGCGTTCCGCCGCCGAGATCAGCAACGACGATCATTCCAGATGAGCCAGCGATGTTGGATGGCGCCACGGCTAATGACTCCCATAGGTAAAACGGTTTGATCGTGATCCCCAGCCGTTGCTGAATGGTGCCCACCACTTCTTCCACTTCTGTCGTGAACCTCGTCACGTCGTCGCGTTGCCGCAGGGGCAGCGTGAACGTCATATTAAACTCACCGGGCATCGACTCAGTTCGCGCGTATTCCATCGAAACCGCTTGCTCGAGGACGTGATAGAGGAAATGCTTGCGGTAAGCACTGCGTTCGTCTGTGCGCCATTTCAAGTTGTCGACAATCCCGGCCTCGTATGCATCCTCAATCTTTTCGCCGTGATCGAGCGTGAAGTCCTGCCCGAAGACGCGCTTACCAAGATCGGGGGACGCTGTCCGTCGCCTGATTGCCGACAGCTCGATGATCTGGGAGGGCATGATCGTCGCCTTCGTGTCGACCGCTTTCTTGTCGCTCCACGTGGAGAACCAGTTCAGGCCCGTGCGGCTCACACCCGGACCCATCGAGAGCACGGTGGTGGCGTCACGCTTTTCAGTGGGGTGCACCAAGATGGTTTCGTTTAGTTCGCCGCGTTTCTTTGCCACGACGGTCGACGAAGTACCAAGATCGACACTCCAGAATTCGGGCTGGTGGCTCAGCGGCTTGAAGGCGTCGTGATAAGGTAAAAGTCCGATTTCCGTCTCTCGATCAGTTGGCCCGTCAATGCAGCTCACCGCGATGGCTAGAGGTTGCTCCGTTGCCAAGACTCGGCTGTTATCGGACGGGACAAGATACTGGGGGTAGGCGTCGTCTTTCATTACGGGTGAAGCGGCCGTCGTGCGCTTTGTCGCGTCGCCATATAGCAGACGATACCGGAATTGAGGTGGGTCGGCCGTCCAAAAGAGAATTGCCTGACTGCTATTCGGCCGCGTGGTCAGCTTCGGCCAGGAGAACACGGTCAGTCGTTCGTACTTCCGGACCTGATTTGCGGTGTAGGTGCGTCGAAATTCGGGGCGCCCCACTAGTTTGACATCTGCGATCACCGAGTCATCGGCCTGCCGGCTGGAAGTGCACGCCTCGAGCAGCGGCGCATACTCCGCGCGGACGGGGTAGGCTGCGAACTTGGCGGTGTTCTCCGGATTCAGGACGGCGACCACCGTGGTTAGTACGTCCTCATTTGTCAGTAGCTGCATCCCACCCGACATCCGCCACGCCCATCCCCGGTTGGCTCCGAAGAAGATCTTGCCATTCATTGCGGCGCGCGTTTTGTCCTCAAGGAGATCCACCCAGACGATGTGCGCGGCGGTTGCCCGCGCCCACCCTGTATCCGACCTGGCCAGGAGCGCAGCGGTGTGTTTATGCGAGGTCATGTCGTTCCAAGCGTTCCGTTCCTCCGGCTTGAAATCGTCAGCTGCCTCCGTAAGATCCTTGACCTCGAGACTAAAGGCTGCGCACATGGCGTCGGCCAACGGCACGTCGGAGTCACCGGGGAGTGGAACGTTGACGGTGTTGCTGCCCCACTGGACGGGCAACGTGGCGCGCGCATCCGCAAACACCTCAGAAGGAACGTCGTCGCCGAGAGTGTCCGCGATGAGCTTCAACCATTGAGGGAGTGAACCTGCGCCATACTTGCAGGCACCGGCCAGTTTCAGCGCACGGACCCATGGCTGAGTGTAGGTGCGCAGGGCTCCGACACGAGTCGCGACACTCGAGACAAGGTCCTCGTGAGTCCAGAAATCGGACACGTTGGGAACGCAGCTGAACTCCGTTGATAGATAGCCAATCACTGTTTCTGTCGTGCCTATGGTAGTCACGACGAGATGGGTGATTCCGAGGACACTCTTTTCGAGCGGCCTGACTCTGGCGGCACCTGAACACAACGCCGAAAGCACGATGAACCAGCGCTGCACCCATGGCACGAAGGTATCTGCCCCATGACTGCCGAGCGGCGGCGGAGCCGCAGGCCCTGAGTTCTTGCGCAGCACGCTGGAGAGATTCCCGGCGGGCCAATAGACCGCTTCGTTCTCGAACACGGTGTGCAGCATGCGCTCGACCCCGTGCGCATTCGGGATTCGCAAGGCCTGTACGTCAGGGAAGCTGGCTAGGTCATCGACGTTGGAGGTCGCCAGACGTGCGCGAGTGCCAATGGGATCGTTGGGACCGAAATCGGCATGAACCTTCGCCCTCGCTGGCAGGGCTCGCTCGGCGGAGGGGTGCTGGTCGGCGAGGACCACCTCGTCCAGAAGCCGGGCGAGCTGTCCAATCGCTGGCGGTGGGTCGACCGGGAACCACTGACGCAACAGGCGGATGCCATAACGGCGGCGGGTCGCGCCGATAACGAGCTGCGGATCGGAGGCTCGCAGCCGCTCGATGGCACGCCCCTTCGCCTGCATGAGCGCGCGCGCATCGCGAATCAACTTCTCACGAGGAACGGCCTGGACGCGGTCGAGCCCCGGAACCGTTCCTCCCGCACGGAACATGGGCATCACCGAGCCCTGGTAGGGGTGCTCTAGATATTGCACCAGTAACTCAAGGCGGCCGATCAGATCGTGATTTCGCTGCAGGAGAAACTGCAGGTCGGCGTGGGGAAGAATCTCGAGCGAGAGTGGGATGTGAAGCGATCCCGGCGTGGAGACCGGCGCGACGTGCTCCTTCGTGGTCTCAGAACCCCAGAGGAACGCGGTCGCTGCTGCGGCGGCATAGTGGGGAAGCGTGAGATCGGTCTTCGCTCCTTGACTTCGGTTGCCGAACGAACGCTCCCGTCGCGATTGCGTGACGTTCGGATGGCCCCAGAGAACCAATCGGAACTTTCCCTGCTGTTGTTTCTGAATGTAGTGCCAGAGAGAGGCGGCGGAGTTCGCTGCCATCCTTTCCTGATTTGCGGCGTCGTTCTCCAGCTCGAACCATTCCAGGCCGATGATCGTGCAGATCGACGCCTGTGCGCCCGGTACTGAAACGAGATGTTCCACAAGACGCGGCAGTACGCCTGAGCCTGTGCCGCCAATGGTCGACCCGGCAACGCAGATACGATCTCCCGCTTGCGTGATGGCGTTGGCCAGACGACGGAGTGGGTCGTCCTCTTTCAAGGTCCCCTCGCGCAGCCGCGATATGAGTACATCTGTGAGAATCGCTGCCACCCGCGGCTCTCCGTGATAGCCATTGGTGACGCCGATCTCCTCCTGCTCGGGCGTCAGAAGCAGGTCGGATGCACCGACCCCGAGGATGTCATCGACAGCTTCCCGAGCATTCCGAACGCCTTCGCCGATGACAGGCAGCGGCGAGCGCCACCCGCCGGTTGGTGCGCCAGGCGTGCGATCGGGGACCGCGGCCAACGTGCGGAGTTGCTGGTCGCAGAGCTGCCACGCGGACGGCGCGTCCGCCTCAGACGCCGTGGGATCGCTGTCGAGCAGCAGAAAGCTCACGGGTGGTAGCGGGTCTGGGACAACCGTGTGCGCGAGAACAAGAAGATCAGAAAGCGCCAGCGCAACGTGCTGGCCCGTTCCGCCGACAGCGACGAAGTGTCTGCTCATGCTCGCCTCCAGCCAGAAGTAACCGTGGCCCACGGCAAAAGCGCGACCACCATGCACAAAGGCCAAGCCCAGTACGCTGTCTTCTGATGCGTCAGCCATTCATCCGCGAGTTCGGGCGGGCCGAAACAGATGTACGCAAACAGTGCCGCGACAGCCAGAAAGAAAACGATCGTCAGAGTTATTGGCAATCCGCAGAGAGACCCGAACGAGCCCGAGGCAGATGCTGAAGGCCACTCTGAGTATTGCTTTCGAGCTTCTCCCATGTGCCACCCGATTCCGACGATCCATGAGAGCAACAGCGCGATGACCGGCAGACCCCAGTAGAGAGCACCACTGGCGGCCCAACTGCCTCGCGCGACTGGAGTTAACGGTGTGTCTTGGCCGCACAACGGCAGCGCCAGAAGCAGAACGAACGCAATCCATGTGAGCAGAATTGATGAACGACGAGGCAAATTCATCCGAAACCCTCCGAGCGATTTGAAAAATGAAATTTGAACCCACTTAACGGAGTGACGGGAAGAGACTTTTCCCTACCCAGAGTGCTGCTTTTCGAAAGTGACCAAAAAGTAGATGACGGATATGCTTCGCGGTCTCGGCCAGTAACGCTGAGCCTGCGGTCGCGATGGAGCAGTTCGGCGCAGATTTCGCGTCCGCGTGCCGAGGCTGAGGACCACATGGTCGACGCGAGAACAGCCGGACACAGAACTGCAAGCCGGGACTGCCGCGAAGCGGTCAATTTGTCTTACCATCGTCATCTTCTTCGGCTAGTAGTTGTTTCGAAATCTCATATCTCTCGCGCCTAGTCGCGATCACGGTAAAGATGATCGCGAGGTATAGCACCTCGACAAGGTTCGCAATAGTGGTAATAAATTTCGTAGTCGGCGTAATCGGCATTAGATCACCATAGCCGGTAGTTGTTATTGTGTAGGTCATGAAGTATAAATAATCAAGCAGATCCAATCGGCGAAGAGGCATTTCTTTGCGGAGCGCCCATGACAACTGGATATCGCCGCCGGTCGCATCTTCTGCCACCGCCTCTCGCTCGACTTCTACGCTTACCAGTGGATCCAAATGACTTAATTTGCCCTCAACAGAGTCATCGTCGAGCATGGCATGTTCACTTGACCCGGAGGCTAGTGCGACCTGGGTCCGCGGCCACACGCTGGTCGAGTTGCGCGACTCTACGTCTTCCGCGATGTGATTGAGCGCTAACATGACTTCTTGCGCGCGAACTGCCGCAAGTTCTGCGTTTGAGATGTATGGATGCCGCCCCTTGCTTTGGAGAAGTCGTCCGTCGTACGAGTCCTGATTCGCGTGTCCAAACAATACTATGTGCTGCGAGTGTCCGCTGGTTGCAGTCTGCTCATACCAGGAACGCACACGGCATAACGCAGTCAGGTTCTGGACGACCACACTGCGTAGTGGCTCCGTAGAACCGCCTTGCCTATCCACGTAACCTGCCATTTCGTTGAGATCTGCGCTTCCATCCGCCCGGCACAACTTGTTCGTGCCCGCAAATGCTGCCAGACTAATCTGCACGTCCGCATCTCCGGGTGAGAAGAAGAACTTAACGCGCTCACTCTTGATATATTTGCGCGCGGGTGGAGGAATTTTAGCAGCCTTCAGAACGAGCGAGGTTGGTCCGAACGCAACTTCGGCAGACGCCGTCGCGTTGTCCGCGTTCTTTGTCAGTGTGGGCACTGCGTCGTAGAGCGCTGGCGTCGCCTCCGCCCTATCGTCGAAAGCAACGGCTAGCGCAAAGAATTGAGTAACGACCAAAAAAGAGGCGAATACGCAAGCCAACGCAGCAATTTTTTGAGTCTGAAACCAGCTCACAGTAGAGGAGAGTTCTTTGAGTCCACGCGCCAGTCGCGGGAACTGTTTCCACTTGCCAGCCTTCTCATGGTCAAGCGATACTCCCACGAATCCGGCCAGAGTGAATGTGCACAGAGCGATCGCAGAACCAGTTGCGAGTGAGACTAATGCAAGGGCTAGGGCGCTGTAATCGGTGATTGTCTTGGCGGGAGCGGGCAGTTGTGTCAATAGAATCCATTTGATGATCTCTGTAAGTATTGCGAAACCAATCAATGCTTTCGATGGCTTGTGGTCCGGCGGACGCACCCGTGAGACGCCCGCCCTGTCGCTGGCAGAAGCTGAAGCGGTGTGCTCGCTATCGAAGAGACACCAAATTCCGCCCAACATGAGAAACACCAGAGAACTAACAATAATAAGCACGGAATAGAGGCGACCGATACCGCTCGCAGTAGCGTGGTAACTAGACCAGCCTTCGAGACCGCCGAGGATGAAAACCGAGACGAACACGAGGAGGGGTCGGCCTTGCAGGGTCATAGAATACCTCGTGAGCGGGTTGATCGGTCGCACGGAGGGAAAGCGGGGAGCGTACGCTGCGCCGTCTTTCGTTTTGAAGCGGCTTCCAACTGATTTTGCCACGCAATATCTTGCCGAGACCGTTCGCGAACATGGAGTTCGGTGTCGGGTAACGCAGCACAAAGAAGCCCACGCCGATCGACAGGCGGGACGTGAGGTTTACGGCCTAGCCCTAACCCTAGTCCACGGCTTCTCGACCGCGTCCAAACTGCGAATGCGACCCAAGAAAGGAGGGTAGCGAACCCTGCCGCCTTCAGTCGAAGATCGCTAATGCGCGGTAGGTAGTCTTTTGAGGTCTCCATCACAACGATGGCATATCGCCGCTCACTTCGTTCCAGATTTTTGGGTGGCAACCCCGGACCCCGGGGCTATCTACCCTATGGAGTGCCCGAAACGAAGATTTCCCTACCCTACGCACTAAAAAATTTCTTTATTTGATGGAAATAGCGGGCTGGCGGGTCGAGACTGATTGCCTCAGTCTCGGTTGCATGAGGCTCACGGACAGTTCCTCGCCTGCCGGTAACCGGCGGCTTCGGCGGCCGCTGCCGTCGCGAACGGTACCCGGTTGCTGAGTGAAACCTTGAGGTAGTCAGGACAGTCCGGGCGATGAAAGATGTGGCTACGGCGATTGCCGATCACGGCGCCGGCCACGGTTGACGATGTCGTGGTGTCGGCAGCCGATCGGAGCGTGGCATCGGATCGGCCACGCGCTTCTCGGCGAAACACCCATGGCGGCATCGGATTGCTTTCTGCCCAGAGGCCCACGTGAAGCGAACGAGCTTGTCGTTCGGCAGCGTGGTACAGACTCCGATCGCTTGGCGTGAGCTCATCCTCGTAGTCTGTGTAGACCCAGGCAAGTCCTGCTCGTACCTGCTCCAGATTCGCGTCGACACCACCAACCGTTATCTTGCCGACAGCTCGGCCGTATCGATCGAATTTGAAGTATTCGACCGTGACGTCGCGGCCCGCGACGAGCGTTGAGAGGTTTCGCTTCGAAGGTTGTCCGAATGACTGCCTCGACTCCGGTGCGTCAATCCCTTGAAGCCGGATCTTATGCTGCACGTGCTGAGCATCGAGAACCGTGATCGTGTCGCCGTCGGCGATGGAAACGACGCGGCCGTGCAGCGTCGCGGCCGAGGCAATCGCTGTCGCAAGGTGCAGCGCAATGAGAATCAGTGCCGACGGTCGTACCATAGAGATGCATTACCTTACATCCCGAGCTCTGAAACATCTAATAGCGCCCCCTACACCACCGCCCCCTCCTCCACCCGCACCGTCCCGGCATCCGCGTCGAGGGTGGCGCGGGCGCCGATCGGGAGGACCAGCTTCTGTTCGATGTGGCCGAAGGAGAGGCCGGAGATGGCGGGGATGGGTAACGTGCCGAAGCGGTCGCGGAGGATTTCTTCGAGGCTGAAGCTGGGGCCTTTGACGCCGCAGTCGCTGCAGCGGCCGAAGATGATGCCGGCGGCGTGGTCGAAGAGGCCGCCGAGGGCGAGGGTGGTGAGCATGCGGTCGATGCGGTAGGGCTCTTCGTGGACGTCTTCCAGGAAGACAATTGCTCCGGCGGTGTCGGGTTGCCAGGGTGTGCCCATCAGGGTGGCGATCATGGTCAGGTTGCCGCCGATGAGGGGGCCGGTGGCGATGCCTTTGGTCAGGTGCAGGATGCGGTTGGTGCGGTCGATCAGTTCGTTGGCCTTCTTCGCGGGTGTTGGGAGGAGGCCGGCCGGCGCGGCGGTCATGACCACGCGGCGGAAGTTTTCCAATGTGTACGGCTCGAAGGTGGATCCGCCTACCGGGCCGTGGAACGTGATGAGGCCAGTTTTCTTGTGGACGGCGTTGAGCAGGGCGGTGATGTCGCTGTAGCCGATGAGCACTTTTGGTTTACGCCCGATGAGGTCGTAGTCGAGAAAGGGGAGGACGCGCGGGGAGCCCCATCCGCCGGTGTAGCAGACGACGGCGTTGATCGCGTCGTCGACGAACATGCGGTTGATGTCATCGGCGCGGTCCCGGTCGTGGCCGGCGAAGTATCCCCATTTGTCGAAGGCGTGCGGGCCGATGACGACTTTGAAGCCGATGGCTTCCATCTGCTCTTTGGCAAACTGGATCTCGTCCGCTTCGAAGGCGGCGCTGGCGGGGAGGACCAGGCCGACGGTGTCGCCGGGGGTGAGGCGCTTGGGTTTGATGGTTGGCGGTTTCGTCGCTGGAGCCGCATTCATTCGAGGCGACGTAGCGGCGGCTGCGGCGGCGGTGAGGGAGAGGCGGGCGAAATCGCGTCGGTTCAGCATGGGTGGGGATTGTCACGCGAAGTCGCGAAGGCGCGAAGAGAAGATTTCACGCGGAGGCGCGGAGGCGCGGAGAGAAGATTGTCACGCGAAGACGCGAAGGCGCGAAGAAAAGATTCACGCGGAGGCGCGGAGACGCGGAGATAGAAAACTCCATCCCTCGACCTCCGCGTCTCCGCGCCTCCGCGTGAGACAGCCTTACACCAGAGAATCCGTACTCAGTCCCGTTCGAACCGATCCCTCCCCTCCGCTGGCGCCGAGGCGCCGGGCGTGCCGCCCGTGGCGGCCACCCCATTGGCTTTGGTTTTAGGGGTGTTGGGATCGAGCTTCTTCTTTGCTAGCGCGGCGTTGATCGACGGCAGCTCTTTGGCGGTCCAGGCGTCGAAGTCGTGGACTACGTCGGCGAGCTCGCGGCCGAGGGCCTCGGTGCGGTCGGCCTCGGCCTGCGAGGGGCGGCCTTCGTAGAAATTCACGTTGCCGTAGAGGTCTGTCAGGTTCTCGCGGAGGCGCTCTTCGCCGGTGATCATGCCGCCTTCTTTGGTGGCTACGATCTTGCGGCGAAGGGTGTCGACGTCCGAGGAGGCGGCGTGCAGGCGTTTGGTCAGGGCGTCGGTGGCGGGCAGCTTGGAGGCGCGGTCGTCGAGCGCGGTTCTTACGCCGTTGATGCGGTCGACGGCGAAGGTCATCTCGCCGAGTTGGGTGTACAGCTTGTTGGCCAGATCCCACTGCGCCTGGCGGTCGGCGGCGCTGTGCTTCGAGCGCGGATCAGAGACGACTTCCAGCGGCGTGGTGTAGACGTTCTTGTCCTTGGTCATCTTGATGGTGTACGTGCCGGGAAGGACGCGCGGGCCGGTGGCCGCGCTGAAGGCCGCGGTGGCCGCGGTGGGCACCTTCGGCGCGGGGAGGCGCATCGGCCAGGTCACGCGATTGAGGCCGCGGCGTTTGCTGCTGGGGATGGTGCCGACTTTCTTGCCGCTGGCATCGGTCACGTCGATCGAGAGATCGCCGAAGATGTGGCGCGTGCGCTGGTAGTAGGTGATGACGGCGCCGTCGGGCGGGTTCGGTCCTTCGAAGGCGGCGTCGCCGTTGGCCCAGCCGCCCTGCGCGGGGATGCGTTGCACGACCGGCGCCGACTGCAGGAAGACGACATCCTTGGCCAGCACCTCGGGTGTCAGCGCTCGCAACGGTGTGATGTCGTCGACGATCCAGATTCCGCGGCCGTGCGTGGCGATGACGAGATCGTTGTCCCGAGGATGGATGGCCAGGTCGTCGACGGCCACGTTGGGCATGTCGCTGCCCTTGTATTGGGCCCACTGCTTGCCGCCGTCGAGCGAGACAAAGAGCCCCTGCTCCGTGCCGAGGAAGAGGAGATCGCGGTTGACGAGATCTTCTTTGATGACGTGGGCGAAGCCGCGGATTGCGGCGTCCGAGGGGATGACTGGCGTCCAGGTCTTGCCGAAGTCGGAGGTCTTGTAGGCGTACGGATGCATGTCGCCGAACGTGTGCATATCGAAGGTGGCGTAGGCCGTGGCATCATCGAAGTGGCCCGGCTCGACGGAGGTCACCCAGGCGTTCTTCGGGAGGCCGGTGATGTTGGCGGTGACGTTCGTCCAGCTCTTGCCGCCGTCGCGGGTGACCTGAACATTGCCATCATCGGTGCCCACCCAGATCACGCTGCTGTTCTTCAGCGACTCGGCGATGGCGAAGATGGTGGTGTGCATCTCGGCGTAGGAGTTGTCGACGGTTACGCCGCCTGACAGCTCCTGCTTCTGCTTTTCCGGATCGTTGGTGGTCAGGTCGGGGGAGATGCGATCCCAGGTCTGGCCGTGATCGTTCGAACGGAAGAGGAACTGCGCGCCGATGTAGAGCGTGCCGGCGGGGGAGACGTGGATGGGAGTGTTCCAGTTGAAGCGGAGCTTGCCTTCTTTGTAATGCGGCAGCGGCTTGACCGGCCGAACTTCGTGCGTCTTGCGATTGATCCGTCCGATCTCGCCTCCCTGGGCCTCGGCGTAGATGTAGTCGGGATCGCTGGGGTCGGCGAACATCCAGAATCCGTCGCCGCCGTAGAAGTTCTCCCACTGATGGCTGGTGATGCCGCCCGGGTACTGCGAGTCGCCGACCCAGGAGCTGTTGTCCTGCAGGCCGCCGTAGACGTGGTACGGCCGGTCCATGTCCACGCTGACGTGGTAGAACTGCGAGACGGGCAGGTTGTCGGCCTTCCACCAGCGGTTGCCGCCGTCGTAGGAGTACCAGAGCCCGCCGTCGTCTCCGGCGATGAGGTGGTCGGTGCTGGCGGGATTGATCCAGACGTCATGCCAGTCGCCGTGACCGCCGTTGCCGATGCCGCTGAAGCTCTTCCCGCCGTCGTTCGAGGCGATGAGGCCGCCGCCCGGCTTGTAGACTTTGTTCGGGTCTTTCGGATCGACGATGAGATTGGCGAAGTAGAAGGGACGCCAGATCATCATCTGACTGCGGTCGCGGGCCTGCCAGGTCTTGCCGCCGTCTTCGGAGCGATAGAGCCCGTTTTTCGGCGGCTCGGCTTCGATGAGAGCGTAGACGATGTTTGAATTCGACGGTGCTGTGGCGACCGCGATGCGTCCCCACGGTTTGGTGGGCAGGCCGGCCGCCGACTTGTCGTCGAGTGACTGCCAGGTCGTCCCGCCGTCGCTTGACTTGAACAGGCCACTGCCGCTGGCCGCCTCGGGGCCGTCGCCGCCGGAGCGGAAGGTCCACCCTTTGCGGCGGAAGTCCCACATGCCGGCGTAGATGGTCTTGGGGTTGGAGCGGTCGAGAGAGAGCATCGAACAGCCGGTGGAGGCGTTGGCGCCTTTGAGGATCTTCGTCCACGACTTGCCGCTGTCCGAGGTCTTGTAGACGCCGCGGTCGTCGCTATCGCTCCACAGTTTTCCGGGGACGCAGACGTAGACGGTGTTGCTGTCGGTGGGATCGACGGCGATTTTGGCGATGCGCTCGGAGTTGGGCAGACCCATGTCGGTCCAGTTGTCGCCGCCGTCGGTAGTCTTGTAGACGCCGTCGCCGTACGAGACGGAGTTGCGCGTCCAGGCTTCGCCGGTGCCGACCCAAACGGTCTTGGGGTTCTTCGGATCGATGGCGATTGCGCCGATCGATTGCACGGGCTGCTTGTCGAAGACCGGCTTGAACGTCGTTCCGCCGTTGACCGACTTCCAGACGCCGCCGCTGGCCGCGCCGGCATAGACCGTGAGCCGGTTGCCTTCCTGCACCGCGTCGACCGCGGCGATGCGTCCGCTCATCGCCGCCGAGCCGATGTTGCGCGCGCCGAGGCCGGAGATGGTCTCGGTGTCGACTTTGACGGGGGTGGGGGGTGGGGAGTTGGGGGTGGGAGAGGGGGCCGTGGTTTGCGCGATGGCGGGTGACGGCGGTGGAGGCGGCGCGGCCACGGTGACCGTGGCGTTGCTCCCACCCCTCACACCCAACCCCCCACTCCCCGGTCGCGCGAACAGCGCTTCGTTCAAATCCACATTCGCTTCGATCTTCGTATACGTCGTCTTCTGCCGGTTCGGGCTCCCCTTCACGCCGTTCTCGACGGAGAAGGGGAGGTACCAGCCGTTGACGTCTTTGTAATCGCCGAGGATCGTCTCGTACACGCGCTCGGCACCGCGGACCATGCGATGGTTCTCGATCTTGATCGGCACGTAGGAGGAACTGTCGATGAAGTACGTACGCACGTCGCCGGCCGGGTTGGTGACCTTGATCTTGTAGGCCTCGGAGCCTTCCACCGGTTCGGTCCCCGCGTACTCGACCTTGTTGCCTTTCTGCGCGTAGTTGACCAGCGGGCCGTCGAGATCGGAATCTTCGATGATCTCTTTGAGCTCTTCCTCGCTGAGGGCCTCGGGGTCCTTCTTCCCTTCAAACGGGTCGATCTTCCAGCCGGTCGTGCCGTCGTATGCATTGACGGCCGTCATCCCCTGAAGCGCGAACTCCTGCCGCACGCGGTTCGGCCGGGCGTTCTCTTCGACGACCTGAGCCTCGAATCCGCCGCCGCCGGTGAACTTGCCTGTGCGCCTGAGCGATTTGACCGCGGCGATGCGGCCCATCCCACCTATCGTTGAGATGTACTTGGCGATGATCTCGTCCGCGGTCTGGGCGGATGCGTTCATGGCGAACAGAAGGATGATTCCGATTCCGAACAAACCTCGGCGCATGCAGTTCTCCTTTTTCAAGAGTGGATCTACGGTTCTGCGGGCAGGATGTTTTGTGTGGTCGCTCAAAAATCTTTGACCACAGAGACACAGAGGGCACGGAGGGATCTCTCTGTGCCTCCGTGGTGAGTTTTTGACTCTCAGTAACGATACACGAACGCGTTGATGTGCATCCCCGCGCCGACCGAGGCGAAGAGGACGATGTCGCCGGAACGGAAAGTCTGGCCGTTGAGCTGCCCCTTCGAGATCAGATCGAGCAGGGTGGGGATGGTGGCCACGGAGCTGTTGCCGAGCCAGGAGATGGTCATCGGCATCACGTCCGGCGGCGGGGTCATCTTCTCGGCGTCGTAAAGCGCGGAGACGATGGCCTCGTCCATCTTGCCGTTGGCCTGGTGGATGAGGATCTTCGAGACATCGCGCAGAGGGATGCCCGCTTTGTCGAGGCACTCTTTCATCGAGCCGGCCACGGTCTGCAGCGCGTACTTGTAGAGCTTGCGCCCTTCCATCTTCAGGAAAAGGGCTTCGATGAAGACCTCCTCCTTGTACGAGGGCCCCATCGACAGCATGCCGGAGTGGTCGAGCGTGTCCGAGCGGGCGGCATGGGCCAGGATGCCGTGATCGCCGTCGTCGCGCGCTTCCAGGATGGCGGCGCCCGCGCCGTCGGCGTAGATCATGCTGTCGCGGTCGTGCGGATCGGAGATGCGCGAGAGCGTGTCCGCTCCGATGACCATGGCCCGCCGGATGTCGCCGGCGCGGATCATGGCATCCGCGGTGATGACTCCCTGGATCCATCCCGGGCATCCGAAGACGAGGTCGAAGGCCGCGGCGCGCGGCTTGGCGATGCGCAGCTTGGCCTTGACCCTTGCCGCAAGAGACGGGACGAGATCGGGCTGTCCGCCGCTGCTCTGCACGTCTCCGAAGTTGTGGGCGACGATGAAGAGATCGAGCGACTCCGGATCGATCCCCGACGAGGTCAGCGCGTCGTGCGCCGCGGCGTAGGCGATGTCGGAGGTGACCGTGCCGTTCTCGACGTAGCGGCGCTCCTTGATTCCGGTGATGTCCTCGAACTGCTTGACGATCTCCGCGTTCGTCTTGGACATCGGCTTGCCGTCCGCCCCGCGGAAGTCGTGATTCAGAAAATCCGAGTTCGGGACTCGGACCGGCGGGATATGGCTCCCGGTGGCGGCGATGACGGAGCGAAGCATGCGAACGGCGATTTTATCCTGATGACCCCGCTAATTTCATCCAGCCAATCGTGGCACGTCCCTTCGGAGCGCTGCCGTCCCGGCGGCTGGCACGGCGGCGTCCCGCCGCCCGAGGCGCCGAGACGGCGCCTAGCCAGCCGGCGAGAACGCCAGCGCTCCGATCGCGAGCACTAGGCTTTCAGCGTTGACTCTTCGGTGCCTGAGCGGCTGCGCCTGCACCGGAGGCGACCAGCTTCCGGTCGCACGTGATCGTGATCTTCCCGCTCTTTTGCGTGATGGTGAACGTGTTCCGCAACACGCCAAAGGGAACGGCGTCGCTGAGCCAGAGCTCGCCCGTCTCCACCGAACCGCCGGGATGGGTCAGCGTGTAGACGTAGTGATCGGCCTTCTTCCCATCGATGTCTTCGCTGCCCTTGAAGACCGCCGCGGGCTCGTATCGCGGCATCGTATCGACCATCTTCGCGACCGCGTCCGCGTCGAGTGGCTTCTGCGTTTTGACGTCGCCGCCGCTGACCGCCACGATGGCCTTGCCGTAGTCGATGAGCTCCCGATCGATGGCAAAGCCTTTCTTCAGCGTGACGAGGACCAGCATCGCGTCTTCGCCGCCGGAGCCCATCTTCATCTCGATCCGCGGCTGGCCACCCTCATTGTCGAGCCGTGTCATGGTCGTGGTCATGTCGCCGGTCTGGGGATACGAGGTGTGATCGTTGTAGAGCGCCCATGTGCCGGGCTTCGTGGCGCCGAAGTAGCTTTTCTTCCAACCGGCGGCGGAAGCGAGCGATGTCACGGTGAGCGAAAGGAGGAGAAGGATGAAGGTACGTCGCATGCCGCGAGTATAGGGCTGGCTTCGAGTGCTGTCATCGGCGTATCGTTGGATGCGAACCAAACAACGCGACGAAGGAGGAGACTCATGGCCTTTCCTCACGTGAACTACCTGGCAATCCTGGTCTGCGGTGCTGTCATCTTCCTGCTTGGGGGCATCTGGTACTCCTTGATTTTCAGAAAAACGTGGATCGCTTTGATGGCCATCCCCGAAGAGAAGATGAAGGAAGGCGCCGGCGCCATGCCCTTCAATTTTCTGATGGCCTTCCTGTGCGGACTGGCCATCTCCTACATCATGGCCATCGTCATCAATCACTTCGCGCCGTTTTCGTGCATACGAGGAGCGATGGTGGGAGCGATGATGTGGGCCGGCTTCGCCGCCCCGACCAGCTTCGCCACGGCCATCTTCTCGATGACGAAGAAGGCGTTGTGGCTGATCAACTCGACATACGACCTGGTCTGCTTCGTGGTGGTGGGGATGATTTTGTCGGTCTGGCGGTGAGGCGAAGGAGTGCTGGCGTCTCGGTGAACCAAACGTAGGTCGGACTCTCAGTCCGACCGGAGCTTGGGAGAGCGGTAATTGATAACCGCTTGTAGTTCAAAGCCGCGCAAGCTCTGGTCGGACTAAAGAGTCCGACCTACGTCTTGTCCGCTGCCGTGCCACCCCCGCGGACACGGAGGCCCATCCCGCAGGTGGGCCACGACCATCCGTTTGAGCGCCACCAGGTGATAGGCATCGTCGGCCAGTTTCGCGACGAGGTCCCAGTCCGCCCCTTCCGCCCACAGGCTGATCCACTTCCCGCGGCCATAGGGTGTCGTGAAGAACTGAGGATCTTTCTGCAGAAGAGCGGCATCGGCGGGATCGATTCGGAAGGCAATTGACGCCCGTCCATCGACGACCTCGAGGGTCGCGAATGTGATCTTGCCGGCGCGGAAGTTGGGGTGTCCCCACGAGTCCACTTCCGAGGTTTCCGGATAGGCCAGGCAGATCGTCCGGAGGCGTTGGAGCGGCTTCAGAGTGATGCCGGTCATGATGAGCAATATCCTATGACGAGCGGCCCCGCTCGTAGCGCTGGCGGCCGCCGGCTGGACCGCTGCCGGCTCGGCGGCGGTCTTCAGAATCGCCAGCGAGCCGCTGGCGATACAGCCGGCGAGCCGCCTGCGCTACGAGGCCGGCGCTACGCGCTGGCGCCGCACTTGCTTCCCTCGGAGCCGGATCATGAAACAAGCGATGACCATCCTCGCCACGATCCTCGTTCTCGCATGCGGGCGGGAGGCAAGCATGGCCACGCCGGCGAAGCCAGTCCAGGGCGCGCTGACCATCACCAGCTCCGCGTTCACGGACGGCGGCGTGATTCCGAAGAAGTACGGGTGCGGCGGCCAATCGATCTCGCCTCCTCTTGCGATCGGCGGAGTGCCGAAAGGGGCCAGGACGCTGGCTCTGATCGTGACCGATCCCGATGCGCCGGGCGGCACGTTCACGCACTGGCTGGTCTGGAACATCCCTCCCGCGAACACTTCTATCGCCGAGGGGAGGGCGCCCAGCGGATTAGAAGGGAAGAGCGATTACGGAAAGTGCGGATACGGTCCGCCCTGTCCTCCGAGCGGTTCGCATCATTATCGATTCGATGTCTACGCTCTCGACGCATCGCTGACTCTTGAGACGACCGCGGAGCGGGCCGCGGTGGAGAAGGCGATCAGCGGACACATCCTCGCGCAGGGTCGGATCGCCGGAACCTACAGCAAGTGAACGTGGCATGATCCGGAAACTGAAGTCAGGCGAATATCGCCTCTATTCTCGAAAGAAGAATCCCAGCACCGGCAAGCGCCGCAACCTCGGCACGTTCAAGACGCGCGAAGCCGCGCAGGCGCACGAACGGGCCGTCCAGTTCTTCAAGCGGCAGTGATCGGCCTCACGAGAATCATTCACCACAGAGACACTGAGGGCACAGAGGTCTCCCTTTCCTCAGTGTCTCTGTGGTCGAATTGGTTCCGATCGCGCCTCCAGATCATTCAACTCCATCCGCGGCGCCGCCACGCGTAGCGCGTTGAGCACCGCCAGGACGTCGATCACTTCCTGCGCGATCGCGCCCGGCACTGGCGCCAGCCAGCCGGTGGCGGCGGCGAGCATGCCGATCAGGCTCAGGCTCATCCCGCCGATTGCACTCTGCAGGGCGATGGTGCGCATGCGCCGGCCGATGTGGATCAGCTCATCGACCTCGGCAAGCGACGGTTCCAGCACCACGGCGTCCGCGGCCTCGGCGGTGATGTCGTTGGCGTGTCCGAAGGCGACGCTGACGGTGGCCGCCTCCATGGCCGGCGCGTCGTTGATGCCGTCGCCGAGGAACAGCGTGGGGGCCTTCGCGGTCTCCTCGCGCACGATGGCCAGCTTGTCCTCGGGGCTCGTTCCGGAGCGCACGATCCCGATCCCGACGAGCTCCGCGAGGTGCTGCACCTCGGCGTCGCGATCGCCCGACACCAGCATCACCCGGCTGACCTGATGTTGCGGGACGAGGTGATGGATGAACGAGCGGCTCTCCTCGCGCGGAACGTCCTGAAACCGCAGCGTGGCCGCGTACTGGCCGTTGCGCAGGACGATGCACTCCATGCCGGGGGCGACCGGCGGCAATTGCCAGACGATGAGGCTGGCGATCTGTTTGCGCGAGGTGATCTCGAAGACGTCACGGTCGATCGTTCCGCGCAATCCGTGGCCGGGCTCCTCGTGGATCTCCGTCACTTCGACCGGCGCGATGTGCTCCGCGCGCGCCGCTTCGAGAATGCTCATGGCCAGAGGATGTCGCGAGTATTGCTCCAGACTCGAGGTCAGGCGCAGCACCGATTCGCGCGTCAGCCCAGGCGCGCAGAGGACATCCGTCAACGACGGCTTGCCGTAGGTCAGCGTTCCGGTCTTGTCGAAGATGATGGTGCGGCAGCGATCGATGCGCTCCAGCATGACCGGATTCTTGATGATGATGCCGCGCGTCGCCGCGAGCGAGATCGCGCCGATGATGGCCACGGGAATGGCCAGCAGCAGCGGACACGGCGTGGCGATCACCAGGACCGCCAGGAACCGCCGCGGCTCGCCGCTGACGATCCATCCGGCGGCGGCGACCGCCAGCGCCAGCAGCGTGTACCAGCCGCCGAGGCGGTCGGCCATTCTCCGGAACTGCGGCCGCTGCGCCTCCGCCTGCTCCATCACCTGCACGATCTTGGCGTAGCGTGAGTCGACCGGCAGCCTGGTCACGACGATCGTCATCGCCGCGGGGCCGTTGATCGCGCCTGAGAGGACCTCCGATCCGGGCGCCTTGGCGATCTGGAACGGCTCGCCGGTCAGATACGACTCGTCCATCGCGCCGTGGCCTTCGGCGACCGTTCCATCGGCGGGACATATCTCGTGCGGCAGTACGACCAGACGATCGTCGATCGATACCTCCGCCGTGGGCACCTCCACGATTCCCGAATCCGTCAGCCGATGCGCTTGGCTCGGCAAACGCCTGGCAAGCGCGGAGAGGACGGATGAGGCCCGGTGTGTCGCGTAGAGCTCGAGCGCCGTTCCGCCGGCGAGCATCAGCACGATGATCGCTCCGGCAAGATATTCGCCGAGGATCGCCGAGGTCACGATGGAGATGCCGGCCAGGGCGTCGGAGCCCACCTCGAGCGCGGCCAGCTTCTTCAGCAGATCGAAGAGCAGAGGAAGGCCGGCGATGAGCACGGCGATGAGCGACCATTCGGCGATGCGCGCGGGTGTGTGCAGCGCGAAGCGCAGAACGAGATAGACGGCGATGCCGAGGATCGACGCGAAGGCAATCGCGCTCTCCTTGGTGAGGCCCGCGGCTTCGCCGCGTTGTCCGCGCGCTTCGCGCGCGTTGTCGGTTGTCTGCGCGCTGCGTCGCGCGTGGTCGTCCATCTGCCTTGACCGTAGCATCACTAGGCCTCGCCAGGTGACGCAGCCGTCACACGACGATGTGAGTCAAGCGTCCACGCGCGCCGCGGCGCGCACGCACAGACAAAAGTGTCTGTGCCACATTTGCCACTGCTTTCCTTGCGCAGACACCTTCGACTCGTCCAAAACCCCAGGCTTGTGACAAACACCCGAATGTCTGTGGCACATTCAGCCACTGCTTTCAGCAGCTGCTTTCCTTGTTCAGATACCTTCAACTCGTCCAAACACACAGGCTTGTGACAAACACCCGAATGGTTGTGGCACAGACACTCTTGTCTGTGCGAGGCGGCGCCAGCCGCCGGTAGCCCGCTGAAGCGGCGACAGAGATGCTGTCGATTAACGCGGTGAAACGCGCAGATCGCGTCCGTCACTATCATTAATGATGGACCACGCGCGCGAAGCGCGCAGACGACGCGGCGAAGCCGCAGATTGATTGGAAATGGCGAAACCGTGTCTCTCTCTCACATAGGAGGAACAACCCCATGGCATCAAGGAAAACCACCCGTCCTCGGAAAGCGGCTCCCGCACCGGTCAGCAGCAGTCACGTCTCGTCGTCGGCCGAGGAGATGATGCTGGCCGCGCTCGCGCGCGGCGACGATACCTTCCATACCGGCCGCTTCGTGGCCACGTTCAAGGAAGGGGCGGTCACGGCCGGCAAGCAGGCGTTCACCAAGACGCATGGCATGCAAGTCGCCGATGCCCGCGACTACAAGAACCAGGCCGTCACGCTCGACAACGTCTCCGGCGCCGACGCCGTGGTCTTTCCGGAGATCGGCGTGGCGCTCATCGGCGGCGATGCGGCGAACCAGCGCGGCCTGACCGCGGCCACGGAGATCGACGCGGACAGCGCCATCGCTTCGATCGATCCCGAGTACTTCGTTTTCCACCACGCGGTGACCGATGCGTTCTTGCGTACGCTTGGTGCCGGCTCGCCGAACCCCGGCGAGTACCTTCGTGGTTTCCTTCGCGCGGCCGAGACGATCGCCGGAGACCTCGGCGGTGCGGGTGTCCCAATCCCGGCCTCGGATCATGAAGTGCAAGCCCTCGCTGTCGGCGCGACGTGGGGCCTGGTGGCCTGCAAGGTTCCGCCGAGCACGCGAAGCGGCGCGGGCATCAAGGTCGCGGTGCTCGACACCGGCTTCGACCTCGGCCATCCCGACTTCGCGGGCCGCACCATCACCAGCGCGACGTTCGTCGGGCAACCCGTACAGGATCTCCACAGCCACGGCACGCACTGCATCGGTACCTCGTGCGGCCCGCTGGCGCCCGCTGGCTCGACCCCTCGCTACGGAATCGCTTATCGCGCCGCGATCTTCGCCGGCAAAGTGCTGAGCAACACCGGAACCAGCGTGGGCGGCAGCGTCCTGGCGGGCATGAACTGGGCGGTGGCCAACAAGTGCCAGGTCATCTCGATGTCGCTCGGCTCGCAGTCGTCCGTGCAGCCGTACTACACCGCCGCCGGTCAGTCGGCGCTCAACAACGGATTGCTGATGATCGCCGCGTCCGGCAACGCCGCCGGGCCGACCGGCTCCCCGGCGAACTCGCCCACCATCATGTCGGTAGCGGCGGTGGATACCAACCTCACGCCGGCCCCGTTCTCGGACTTCGGCAAGGTCGAGATCTCCGGCCCGGGTGTGAACATCTTCTCGTCCGTTCCCCGCCCCACGCTATACGGCACCAAGAGCGGCACGAGCATGGCCACCCCGCACGTGGCCGGCTGCGCGGCGCTGTGGGCGGAAACGGCGGCGACTCTTCGGGGCACGGCTCTCTGGAACAAGCTGCGGCAAACGGCAAAGCCGCTGCCGTTCCCGTCGACGCAAGTCGGCTCAGGCCTCGTTCAGGCACCGTAAATGCTCCGCCTTTACAATCGAAGGACGGATTTCCGATGGCGACGAAAGAAAAGGATTGGGTCGTGACCGCTTCCGGCGACCGGCCGCTCGCGGATGTGGCCAAGGATCTGAAGGAGGGCGGCTTCAAAGTCGCCCAGGTCCTCCACGACATCGGCCTGATCACCGGCTACGGGGGAGATGACGACGCCGACAAGGCTCGCAAGGTCAAAGGTGTGAAGGACGTCTCCGCCAATGTCGGCGCCGGCGTCGGACCGCCGGGTCGGAAGACGTAGCGCCGGCGGCTCGCCGGCTGGACCACCGCCGGCTCGGCGGTGGTCGCGGCATAAGAACGAAGCCCTCCCTGGGACCGCGGGCGTCCCGCCCGCCGCTTGGCAGGATCTGACTTGCATCCCCGTGACCAGTCGACAACCTCGCACCGCCGCCCGCATTCCGCCTTTTCTGCCCCAGGTCTCCCGAGATCTGCGGGCGGGACGCCCCGCGCTCCCAGGGAGGCGTGCCTCGCAGGCGCGTTGACAACCGACAACCGGCGGCGAGGACGGCAGCGCTCCGTCGTGAATCTCTCCTGTGCCTCTTGCGTGTCGAAACAGCAAAGCAGGTGGCGCCGCATGCAATGCGAGCGTATTAGTCCACACGTGGGCCTCGATCCCAACGGCTGAACGGAGGACAAAATGCGACTGATTCTTCTTCTCATGCTACTGAGCACCTTCATCGTCACCGCCAGGAGTGGCAGCGGGATGGATCCGAACGGCGGCGCCACTACACGCCTGACATCGGACCAGGGCTCGAGCACTGATCCGGACGGCGCCCCGCGCGGGTCACTCATCATCCGTAGCGACGGCGCCGGCGGCGCAGATCCCAACGGCTGATCGGAGGACGAAAGGCGCTCGGGTTGTCGAGCCGTGTTACACAATTGCGCACTTGCTAAACTGTTCAAGTGAGGCGCCGGAGTTGCCGGGTTACCAACGTTGATGACTTGGCAACCCGGCAACCTTCCATCGGAAGCCACCTTCGCGTCCTCGCCTTCACGTGAGGCCGATAACTGACGCATATTCAGTGTTTTACGAGCTCCGCTCTCGAGATAAATATCTCCGAGGTCGAGATATTTATCTCCCGGGCCGAGATAAATATATCGGCGGCCGATATATTTAGCTCCGAAGCCGGGATATTTATCTCCGAGGGCGAGATATCGAGCCTCGAGTCCGGGATAAACATCTCCCACGCCGGGATAAATATCTCCGACGGCCCAGATATTTATCTCCCGGCCCGAGATATTTATCCACGAGGCCGGGCTTTTTATCTCGGGAGCCGGGATATTTATCTCGGAGGCTGAGATATCCATATCCGAGGCGGAGCTTTGCATCTCGGAGGCTGATCTCCGTCGATCGGAAACCGGTCGGCCGAGCCCCCGACACCCCTCCTGTAACTTCCCCGGAACCTCCAACGTCTAACGATTGGAGCACAAATGTGCCCGATCGGCCGGAACCCTGGACACCATCGGAAACCTCCCGGGCGCCTCCAGCGTCAAACGATTGGAGCACAGATGTGAGCCCGCCGGGCAGCGCGTCCGATGCCGGGTGCGTACCAGTCGATGTTGACGTTCGAACCCCTGACGGAGATTCCGCCATGACCGATCGATCCAGACACCCCCCGTAACCTCCCGACCCCCTGCCGCGTCTAACTGATTGGAGCACAGATGTGGCCGATCGAACGGGACCCTGGAGACCCCAGGAAACCTCCCGGGCGCCTCCGGCGTCAAACGATTGGGTCACCGATGTGAGCCCGCCCGGCAGCGTGTCCGATGCCGGGTGCGTAGGAGTGGATGTAGATGTTCTCAACCCCTGACGAGGGTAGTCATCACCATCATGAGCGATAGCAATACCCCCTCTCCCTCCACGCCCGCCGACGGATCCCCGGAAGACCTGGCCGCCAAACTGATCGCGCTGCTCGATCAGTTCGAGAGCCTCGTTTCGGGCTTCCAACCCCACGACGTCGCCGAGATCCGTCGTGTCGCCGTAGCTGCCCGCTATGGCGCCGAGCTGATTCCGGCGATGATCACCGCCGTAACCTCGTTTGCACCCGTAGCCGAACGGAACGTCTTCGACGCCGGCCGCGGGAAGAGCACCATGCAATCTGAAGACGCCCTCCGCCCCGTCGCCCACCGCCTATCCGCCCTCCTCGACGGCTTCGTATTTACGTTGGACAGCGACCTCGCCGCAATGGGTACCGAAGCGCTGCACGCCTACGCCTGGGCCAAGCACTTCGCCAAGAGCGCCGAAGGCGCCGGTCTCCGCCCGTACCTGGCCATCATGCAGCGCGCCGTCCGGAAGACGCTGAACCTCCGGAAAACGCCTGCCTCGAAGCCCGCCCCGCCCACGCCCACCACGCCTACGACCCCGCCCGCCCAGGGGTTCCTTGCTCCGAACCTCGCTTCGCGCAAGGACTCCCCCGCCACCCCCGACGACGACCTCCCGGAGGATTTCCAAAAGGCCCTCGACGCCGTCAGCGACGACGAGGATTGATTCAAACGGCACCGCCCCTCGCGCAATGCGAGGGGCGGTGTCGGTTTGGGTTTGGGGTGCCTGCAACCGGGGGTCCTCGCTCGTCGGGGGTTTCCGT